>Ga0335079_10010805_pt1 | contig 10401 bp, 8 predicted proteins | sample Lox_Sample_33_FD_206719 | JGI IMG/M metagenome (GOLD analysis project Ga0335079, IMG submission 206719) | Soil microbial communities from Loxahatchee National Wildlife Refuge, Florida, United States - Lox_Sample_3.3 | ecosystem: Environmental > Terrestrial > Soil > Wetlands | place: USA: Florida... | reverse complement strand
GTGTGCTTCTGGGTGGCGTGGTCCGGATCTTCCTTCTTCCGGAGCAGTGGATACTCCGCCACACCACTCCCCAGCCGCCCCTTCTTATGGTCGAAGATCGACACGCGCACGCTGAGCGTGCCGAAATCTACTCCTGCGACGGCACTCACTTCAGCAGCCCGATTCCTTGTGCCAGTACATGCCCCAGCCCAGATATCGCGTAGCCGCTTCGTGGACCGCCGCGCTCACGGTCGCCAGATTTGCCGCTACGTGGTGCTCAAAGCCCTGCTCGCAAATGTAGCGCAGCAGCCCCTGCAAATGCGGAATCTTCACAACGCCCGCGCCGCCAAAAGTTTCGAGCGAATCGTTGGTAAACGCGCCCTCGCCCACGTAGCCGCGAATCGTGCCTTCGCGGTCGTTCGTCGAAAAGCGCGCGAAGCTCATGGGACTGGCCTTCACGCGCCCCACGCAGGTTCCGAACGTATTTTCCTTGCCCACCGTCCCCGCGATGATCTCCTGAAAATCCATTTTCACGTCGGCGAAGAAGTGCTTCGGCAGGTTGCTGCAATGGAAGCACACGGCTTTGTCCGGGTCGTCGCCGTAATTGTTGTTCCAATCGAGCAGCGCGCTCGGCGTTCCCGACGCCAGTTGCAGCGCATGCATGCCGATCACGCCGCAGATATCCACCTCGCACGCGCTCGACATCAGGTTGTTGCTCATCATGCTCATCACCGTGCACGGAACTACGCCGAAATATTCTTCCATCGAGGTCCAGCATTGCACCGCGCTGATGGCCACTTCCGTCTGCCGCATCCAGCCGTCCACTACTGCCCCCAGTTTGGCCATCTTGAGCAGAGCCGAATCCGGGATGCCGCCCGTCGGCACGTAGCGCCGGATCTCCGCCAGTTTCTGCTGCGCGGCTTCGTCCGCATCTTTCATCCGTTCGATGCGCCCCAGGATCTCGGAGAGGTCGATGGTCTCGATCGAAATCCCGTTCGCTTCAAGAATCTTTTCGCTGTATCGCACGGTGTTGAACGCCGCCGGGCGCGCGCCAATGGCCCCGATCCGCAACCGCCGCAACCCTCTCACCACGCGGCAGACCGCCGCGAACCACTCGAGATCTTGCTTGAATAATTCCGAATCCGGCGTCTCGGTGTGGCGCGTGGTCAGCGAATATGCAATGCCGTACTGTGACAAGTTGTTGCACGCCGACATCTTTCCGCAAAAGCTATCGCGCCGGTCGCGAATGGTCATACGCGCTGGCGTGTCGGGCGTCGCCTGCACCAGCACCGGCACGTTCAAATCAGCCATCCGCAGCGTGTCCGCGATCGCGCGCTCGTCTCCGAAGTTGGGCAGCGTCACCACTACGCCATCGATCGCCTCCCGATGCTCGCGAAACCGCGCCGCGCATTTTCGCGCTTCTTCACGCGACTCGACCGCGCCGTGCCTCGCTTCCGCCGGATCGAGCGCCACCACGCTGTGCCCCGCGCCCTCAATGGCGGCGATCATTTCCTTCCGCCCGCTCTCCGCCAGGTGGCCTGGAAAGAAGCCGCGGTTTCCCACAATCAGCCCGAACGTCATCTTTTTCGTTGCTGGATTCGACATGGTCCAACCTCAATGCTCGCGCGGCAGATCCACTGCTGGATTCCTCGCGAAGAAATCAAACGGCCGCAGCTCGAACTCGTGCCATGCTGTCGGCATAATCGGCCAGTCTTCCGGCCGCGGCACATGGTGAAATCCCAGCGTATACCACACCACGATGTCCGTGTTCTCGATCGGCCGGTTCGCCTTGGTCCACGCCGGCAGCCCGTCGCCGCCGTGGCTCTGCGTCGGGTAGTCGCCAGCCGGGTAGCGCTCGTCTTCGCGATACGGCGTCACCCACAGGTTGTGCCGGATGAAGCCCGCGCGTTTCTGCGGCCAGTCATCGTCCACCATCAGGGACACCGCGTTGTGGCTTGGCGCAATCTCGAAACCCACCGGATATCCCAGCGGCCCCTTCACGTTCGGATTAATCACGCGCCAAAGTGCCGGGTGCTCCATCATCATGGTGAGCTGTGCGTCCGTCTCCGTCTTCGCCACGTTCTGTTCCGCCACCCACACGCTCTTGCGCGGATTGTCGGCTGGCAGCCGCTCCGTCTTCAAGGCCTCCCTTACGAAGCTGTTCTGGGTCCCATCCACATCCAAATCGAGCCGGAAATTGAAGAAGTGGTCGTGGTTCACTCCCACCGTGTTGTCGGCCACGAAATGCCCGTAGCGTCCGTCCTTCCCGTCCCGATCATCCGCCGCCGTCCGGCTGCGCACCGGTTTTACTTCTACGGATCCCGTCGCCCCCACGCCGATCTTGATCGTTCCGTTCTGCTCGAACGTCCAGTCCACCGCGTAATCATAATTGCCAAATGTCGTGATCATTCGCAGCACCAGGTCGCGCTTCCGCCGGCTGTCCGTCATCAAGCCACCTTGGCTGTGCCGCCACGCGAAATCGCCCGCCTCTCGCTCGAACAGACACGCTGTGCGCAGCCGCCGTTGCGGCGTGCCGTGTGAAGTCGGAATGACCGAATCGAAATACTCCGCGTTATCCGGACAGTCCGCGCCCGGCTCGAGCGTGCTCGCCACGTCTCCCCAGGTGTTGCCTTCGCCCATATCGATGAACGTCGTGTGATACCAGCCTTCCGCCGGATCCATATATGGAACGAACACTTCCGCGAGCGAACCTTCGTACAGTATCGGCCGCTCCTTTCCTCCATCCAGATAGCTCACGTTCGTCACCACCACTCCCGCCTTCGCGTCGATCCGGAAGTGGAAATGCCAGTTCTGCCAGCTCACTTCGTTGCCATCCGTCCGAAATCCGCGAACCGGCTGCGTCACGAGAATCGGCCCCGGGACCTCGCGCGACGGAATCGTGCCCGCATTGTACTCCGTGTTTCCCGGAGCAATGGGCACCGGACCCGTATCGATCATCCGAATCAGTTTCTGTTCTTCCGAATCCCACAATGCGATCAGGCCCCCGATCGAATGCCCTCCGCTCGCGTTATGTACAGAACATTTCACGCGTTGCAGCCGCCGGCCCTTTTCCTCCGGCGTGTCGAAGTAACCGGGCGAATCGCCGTCGCAGTCTACTGTGTCGAAATCCGTGATGCCCCGTTTGCGTATGGCGGCTTGCCACTGCGGGTCGGCTCTCAATCGCTCCGTAACGCCCTCGGTCTCGTCTGCGATCAGCGCCGGCTCCACGCCGTTCACTTCTTTCCAGGAAACGATTTTTCGTCCCGCGACATCCACCGTCGCCTCGAACGTCCGCCGCCCCTGTTTGACTACGGCCAGCGCCTCGCGCCGGAAACTCTGACCGGGTTTCCAGCTCAACACCTCGGCCTTTGGCGGCTCATGCAGGTTAATTCCCGCGAATCGGCTCTCCGCGTCGAGCTTGCCCGATGCCTTCATTGTCTCCAGAACCGTCCAGTACTCCTGAAACGTGAGCGCATCCAGAGGGTGCCGCGCCATTTCCGCCGCGCTGCGCAACGGACTCAGAGCCATCAGAACGAAAGCCGCAAATAAATGGTGGAGCGAACGATGCACGGTGATTTCCCTCGGAGCGGCAGCAGCCGCCTGCAAAGATGTTGAGCTTATCATAGGCACCCGGAACCCGCCGTGCTCCCTCCGTATCCACGTGATGTATCAACCATCACTAACGCATCTTTCGCCGCAATCTACTTCAGCTGGGGGATGGAGCCCCTGCCAATTTCACGGGTACGTTGAAAGGTGGAGGCGTAAAATGCGAATGCTATCCGTTCCGCTGTCCTCCTTGATCCTGCTCGCCGGGATCTTCACCCCGGCCCGCTCCATGCAAGGTAAGGACGCCACAAATGAGAATCAGCCGCAAGACCGCATCGAGGTCATCGGCCACTTCCCCCTCGCCAACAGTCCGGTCGAGCGCCTGCTTCCCACCCAACACTATAGCCGCTACTATCTATATGCCGAGCAAGCCGACGGGAAGGTCACGGTGATGGACATTACCGACGCCAAAGCGCCGTCCGTGGTAGAGAATGTAACGTATCCAGCAGACCAGAAATCCGATACTCTGCTCGCGCTCACCGGCACGGTGGCCCTGGTTGGCTCTGCAACCCCGGCGCAATCCGCGGAAGCGCCGCAAACCGTCCGCATCATGAACCTTGCCGATGCGTCGCATCCAAAAGTGGCTCGCGAGTTCGTAGGTGTCACCGCCATGGGCCACGATAGCCAGCGCGGCCTCGTTTTCCTGGCAAACGGTGACGGCGTTTGGATATTACGAGAACACTTTGCCGAGGATCCGGCCGTCGAGAGTTCCTACTCGGCTCACGTTCTCTACGATCACTAATCGCAGCGGCGGCGGTGTTGCGCTTCTCGCGTCGGGTGGCTGGCCGCCACGCCCATCCTCATCCGCCTTTGGCGCGTCTATAGTAAAAACTATGTCCACCAAAGGGAGCACCCTGTGAACCGCCGCCAGCTCTTGCGCAACTCTCTCCTGGGAGCCATCGGCGCCACCGCGGCCACGGCGCGCGAATTCCCAGCGAATTACGACGAGTCGAGGCAACTGGCGCAACCCGATTGGAAGCCCGCCTTCCTGAGCGATCACCAGAACCAAACCCTCATCGTCCTAAGCGATCTCATCATCCCCGAAACCGACACCCCCGGCGCCAAGTCCGCCCTGGCAAATCGCTTCATCGACCTGCTGCTGGCCGCCGAAACGCACGATACGCAGCAATCCTTCCTCAACAGCCTGGCCTATCTCGATGGCGAGTCCCGAACTCGCTTCGGCGACGCCTTCATCTACATTCCCCGCGATTCACAAATCGAATTTCTCGAACTCCTCGCCTATCCCGATTCTCTCGACTCCTGGGGCGAAGGCAAAACCGGTGACTCGACCGGCCACAGTCACTTCCGGAATCTCAAAGGCTGGATCACCCGCGCCTTTTATAGCTCCGAGGCCGGCATGAAAGCTCTTGGCTGGAATGGCGAAGTTCCGCACGGCATCCCTGCCGGCTGTGTCTCGAAACAAGGATAAGCGCGCCATGTCCGACCCCAATCTCTCTCAAACCTTCGATGCCATCGTGGTTGGCTCCGGAGCCACTGGCGGCTGGGCCGCCAAACGCCTCTCCGAGGCCGGATTGACCGTCGCTCTCCTCGAGGCGGGACGCAACGTCTCGCCCGCCGAGTTTACCGAACACATGCCCGCCTACAAGCTTCACTTCCGCGACATGTCCCCCGAGATCGTGAAAACCCGCCCCGTGCAAAAGCAATGCTACGCCTGCATGGAATACAACTACGATTGGTTCGTCAACGACCTCGAAAATCCCTACAGCACCCCCAAGGACAAACCCTTCACCTGGCAGCGCCTGCGCATCGTCGGCGGCAGAACGCTGGTTTGGGGCCGCCAAAGCTACCGGCTCAGTGATCTCGATTTCAAAGCCTACAGTCACGATGGCTACGGCCAGGATTGGCCCCTCTCTTACGCCGACCTCGCCCCGTTCTACGACATCGTCGAAGATTACGTCGGCATCAGCGGCGCCCCGGAAAACAATCCCGCGCTTCCCGACGGCCACTTTCTGCCTCCCATGGCCATGACGTGCGGCGAAGTCCACATGCGCGAGCAGGTGAAAAAGGCGTTCGGCTACACCGTCACCATCGGACGCGTCGCCATGCTCACGAAAAACCACAACGGGCGCGCGGCCTGCCACTACTGCGGACCATGCGAGCGCGGCTGCATCACCTTTTCCTACTTCAGCAGTCCCTTCACCACGGTCAAGGACGCACTCAAAACGGGAAAGTGCACGCTCATTCCCGATGCCGTCGTCGCGCACATCAATCTCGTGAAAGCGGAGAATCGCGCCGCTGGCGTGACATTTGTCGACCGCGTCACCCACCAGACCCGGGAAGTCAAAGGCAAAACCGTCATTCTGTGCGCTCAAGCCATGGAGTCCGCACGCATTCTTCTCAACTCCACCACGCGCGAATCCAGCCCCGGATTGGGCAATTCCAGTGGGCTCCTGGGCCGCGGCTTGATGGATCACGCCACCGGCGGTGCCGCCACGGGTGAGTTATCCGGCTTCGACGAAAAGCCCTCGGTCAACGGGCCTCATCGGGCCAACGGCATCTACGTCGTTCGTTTTCGGAACCTGCTCAACGGCCCGCAGCACAAGGGTTTCATCCGCGGTTACGGTTACCAGGGCGGTGCCGGCCCGCAGTTCGATTTCGATGCCCCTGGTTTCGGCGCCGGATACAAGCAAGCCGTCCTGCGCGGCACCTATGGCATCAACCTGGGCGCATTTGGCGAGTCGCTCGCCTACAACGACAACTTCGTATCCATCGATCCCGACCTCAAGGACGCCTGGGGCATTCCTGCGCTCCATGTCAGCATGACGCATCGCGACAACGAGAAGACCATGATGGAAGATTCCGCCGTGGCCGCAGCGGAAATGCTCGAGGCCTCTGGTGCCCGCAATATCCAGATCAGTACGCGCGTGGCGGAGCCCGGCATGGCCATCCACGAACTCGGCACCGCGCGCATGGGTACCGATCCCAAAACCTCCGTCACCAACCCCTGGTGCCAATTGCACGACGTGCCCAACGTCTTCGCGATGGATGGCGCGTGTTTCGTTTCCTCGGGCTGCCAGAACCCCACCCTGACCATGATGGCCATCACCGTTCGCGCCTGCGACCATTTGATCGACCGCTTCCGCCGCAACGAGGTCTAGACCCCGAGTACCAGAACCCATAGTCTCGCCGCCTCCCTGTGCGCTTGTAATCCGTCCTTTTTTTGCATCCCCGCCCGCGTGTCTCGCGTATTCTCCAACGTGCGGCTCGAACGACTCTACTTTGCATGGCTGGCCCTGTCGCTGATACTGGCCGCCGCCTCAGCCGAAGACAAGCCGGAGTATGTCTTCGGCACCACCGTCGTCGATACCTCCGGCTTCCAGGGCCGAATCTTCAACCTGAAGCCCGGTACTAAGGCCCTGCCCAAGTTCCACCATAAGCATGCGGTCGGCTCCATCTATACCACCCAGCTCAACGTTTGGCCCCAGAGCTTTGATGAAGGCTTTCCTAATGTCACCGACCGCTTTGAGTGGTTCGCCATCGAATACACCGGCCGTCTTTGGATCGAAAAGCCCGGCGCTTACCGCTTCAGCCTCTTATCGGATGACGGAGCCAAGCTGTATCTCGACAACCACGTGGTCATTGATAACGACGGGGTGCACGGCACCAGAGTCGTCAGCGGCGGCGCTACGTTAACTCGCGGCGTCCACGACATCAAAGTCGAATACTTCCAGGGCCCGCGCTTCACCGTGGCTCTGGTGCTCGCCGTTTCACCCCCCGGCCAGCCCTGGCGCATCCTGAACATGACCGACTTCAAGCCCCCCGCCGACCCCGACCAGTGGACCCAAGGCGAAATCTCCGACATCCGCCCCGCAACGCAATAGGGGCGCTTTCAAAACCACTAAAATGAAGTGTGACTCTTGAAGCCCTCAAAGAAGCCATCGCTGAGTTGCCTCCTGAGGAAAAGACCGCCCTCGCCGGTTGGCTGAATGAGCAAGAAATGGACGCACGGGACCGCCAAATGCAGAGCGATTTTTCAATCGGACAAAGCGGCGCACATATCGTCGATAGGGTCAAAGCCGAAGTTGGTGCTGGAAAATCTCGTCCGTTCCCGGCGAAGCGCAAGTGACCTTGTGCCGTGAAGTTCCTCCCGTATGCCTCCGGCGAGTTTTGGAGGCTCTATCGCGCCCTCCCGCCACAGGTTTAGGACCGAGCAGATAAGCAATTCGCGTTGTTTCGACGGAATCCCCTTCATCCGTCGCTTCCCTTGAAGCCGGTGGGCGGATTCTGGAGTGTACGCGTCAACCGAAACGTCCGGGCTCTCGCATACCGCAAAGATAGAATCTTCTACTGGTTCTGGATCGGCACGCACGAGGATTACGAGAAACTCCTAGGGCGCTGATCTCTCCCCTCCTCTGCTACCATTCTCCCTATGGCCGAGGATCGCACTTACCCCCCAAGTCGGGATTTCGTTGAGCGCGCCAACGTGAAGGGCATGGATGCCTATCGCGCTCTCTACAAGCGTGCCGAGGAGCAGCCCGCTGAATTCTGGGGCGAGCTCGCGGAAAAAGAGCTGTTCTGGTTCGAGAAGTGGTCCAAGGCCTTCGAATGGAATCCGCCGTTCGTCAAGTGGTTCGTCGGCGGCAAAACCAACGTCTCGTACAACTGCCTCGACCGCCATCTCTCCACTCCGCGCAAAAACAAAGTCGCGATCCTCTGGGAAGGCGAGCCCGGCGATCAGCGCATGATCACCTATCAGGAGTTGCATCGCCTGGTGTCGCGCTTCGCCAGTGTCCTGAAATCCCGCGGCCTCAAAACCGGCGACCGCGCCATCGTCTACATGCCCATGGTCCCGGAGCTGCCCATCGCTCTGCTGGCCTGCGCGCGGCTCGGCATCATTCACAGCGTCGTGTTCGGCGGCTTCTCAGCTGAGGCCCTGAAAGCTCGCATTCAGGATCTCGAAGCCCAGGTCGTCATCACCGCCGATGGCGGCTGGCGGCGCGGCAAGGAAGTCCGCCTCAAGCCTGCCGTCGATGAAGCACTCACCGAATGTCCCACCGTGCGCGACGTCATCGTCTACCGCCGCACCGGCGGAGAAGTCGTCATGCAGCACGGCCGCGATCTCTGGTGGCATGAGCTCGACGAAAAAGCCGGCGAAACCTGCGACGCCGTGCCGCTCGATTCCGAAACGCCGCTTTACGTGCTTTACACTTCCGGCACCACCGGCAAACCGAAAGGCATCGTACACACCACCGGCGGCTACCTGCTGCAAGCCACCATGACCATGAAGTGGGTCTTCGATCTCCACGAAGAGGACACCTACTGGTGTACCGCCGACATCGGCTGGGTGACCGGCCACAGCTACATCGTCTATGGCCCGCTCTCCGCCGGTGCCACTAGCGTCATGTACGAAGGTGCGCCCGATTTCCCCCAACCCGACCGCTTCTGGCGCCTGGTCGAAAAATATCGCATCAACATTCTCTACACCTCTCCCACCGCCATTCGCGCCTTTGTCCGCATGGGCGACCAGTGGCCCAACGCGCACGATCTCTCCAGCCTGCGCCTGCTGGGTTCTGTGGGCGAGCCCATCAATCCCGCCGCATGGGAGTGGTACTACAAGACCATCGGCAAGGAACGCTGCCCCATCGTCGACACCTGGTGGCAAACCGAGACCGGCGCCATCATGATTTCGCCCATCCCTGGCGCGGTGCCGCTGAAACCAGGCTCCGGCACGCTCCCGCTGCCCGGAATTCTCCCCGAGGTCGTCGACTTCAAGGGGGTACCCGTCGGAGCCAATCAGGAAGGCCTCCTGATCATTCGCCGCCCCTGGCCCAGCATGCTGCGCACCATCTGGCACGATCCCGAGCGTTACAAGCAGCAATATTGGGAGCGCATTCCTGGCGCCTATCTCACCGGCGACGCCGCGCGCCGCGATGCCGACGGTTATTATTGGGTCCTCGGCCGCGTCGATGATGTCATGAACGTAAGCGGCCACCGGCTCAGTACCATGGAGCTCGAATCCGCGCTGGTTCGCCACCCCGCGGTCGCCGAAGCCGCGGTGGTAGGCAAACCGCACGAAATCACCGGCCAGGCCATGGTGTGCTTCGTAACGCTGAAGGAGGGCAAGTGGGACACCGAACAGCTCGCCCAGGATCTGCGCCTGTGGGTCGCCCACGAGATCGGCAGCTTCGCTAAACCCGAGCAGATCCGCTTCAGCGAAGCGCTTCCCAAAACCCGCAGCGGCAAAATCATGCGCCGCCTCCTGCGCGAAATCGTGACATCGAATACTGTAGTTGGCGACGTGACAACCCTAGAAGATCTCTCCGTGGTCACCAAATTGGCCGCGCAGCACGACGAGGATTAAGCGTAGGGGCGACGGATGCGTCGCCCGCGCCACCCCGAACACAATACCGAGCCGCGCGCGAAGCAAGCGGTTTGGCTAGACCTGTAGCGCAGGGCTACGCGCCTTTTGCGGAGATCTGCGGCTTTTTGCCGATCGCGTGAGAAAATGCAGTGGGTGAGCGGATCACCTCAATGTCTAAAGTCAAACCGATCGTTGCTAAGACGGCGGAGGAACTGGCAAAGGCACTCGCATTGTCTGCGGCCCAGGCCAAGCAATGGCAGGTCCAGCACGCGTTGGTGAAGCGTCTGAAGCAGATCGTGCGCACCGGAGGAGTCACTCACGCCGGGATTGCAAAACGCGCCGGCACGTCGCGAACCAGAGTGACCGCGATCCTAAACGATGATCTCGATCACGTTTCGAGTGATCTGCTGGTCCGCATTCTCGCGGCGCTCAGGTATCGGGTGAAGATTTCGGTGGTTAAGTCGAACACGGCGGCCTAACGATAAACCGGCGGT
>Ga0335079_10010803_pt1 | contig 10402 bp, 10 predicted proteins | sample Lox_Sample_33_FD_206719 | JGI IMG/M metagenome (GOLD analysis project Ga0335079, IMG submission 206719) | Soil microbial communities from Loxahatchee National Wildlife Refuge, Florida, United States - Lox_Sample_3.3 | ecosystem: Environmental > Terrestrial > Soil > Wetlands | place: USA... | reverse complement strand
TCCGGATGTCGGTAAGGCGAGAGATAGCTGGGGCGCTGTATGATGCCGGCCAGTAAGGCGGCTTCGGGTACCGAAATGTCTTTCAGATCCTTATTGAAGTAAGCGCGCGAGGCTTGGGCGAAGCCGCTGATGGTGAACGAGCCCCGCTGTCCGAGATCCACCCAATTTGCGTAGAACTCGAAAATTTGCTGCTTGGTGAACTTCTGTTCGAGTTCCTCGGCGATCAACATCTCCGTGAGTTTTCGCCGAATGGTTTTCTGCGGGGTCAAGAAGAAGCCGCGGGAGAGCTGCATCGTTAATGTCGAGCCGCCCTGCTCGTGTCGCTCGTGCCAGAAATCGATCCAGGCGGCTTCCGCCATGCGGGCGAAATTCACGCCGCTGTGTTGAAAGAAGCGACGGTCCTCGATCGCCAGTACGGCATCGACCATGACCTTGGGAATCTGATCGTACTTGACGATCTGGCGCTTGGCGCGCTGCTCGACATCGAACGCTGTCACCATGACGGGCTCAAGTTCGTAGGCGTCCAGGGGGCCCGCGCGGCCACTGATGCTTGTCACAACTCCGTCTTGGATGTGAATGATGGCGGCTTCAGGGCTGTGGTAGGACTGTGCGCCAGGCTTGACTTCGATCGCGCCGCTGGTGACGCGATAGCCGCCTAGCGGAGTACCTCCACGGTCCGAATAACCGGCCCGTTGCAGCTGGGTGGCAATTTCGCGAGCTGTGATGTTTTCGCCTACCTTTACCGTCTCCGCACGCGCGTAGATTTTGGCGGAACTGCTGAAAACCTGGCCTCGGAAGCGCTGGTCAATGATGCGGTCGTACTTTATGTAGTAGTAGGAGAACCAGGCGCTGGCTCCGACCGCAACGATAACAAAGGCGAGCACAGCAATGCGGATAACCGGATCGCGCGAGCCGATGCGTTTCGCACTCTGTCCTCTTCTCGGAATCTTGATTTTAACGGCCACGTTAGCTTGGCGGACTCACCTATCAGCGCCCGAGCAGCACCGCCTTAACTAGTGAGATGGTCCCTACGGCGATTCGTTTGCCAGAGCGCGTCCCACGATGCAGCTGGGTTCGACGCCACACTGGGGTTGTTGACCAGCGCTGAGCGGGACCCTCTGGTGGTATTTTAAATCAGCCGCGCTGCTTCTCGATCTAGAATGGGCTTTTGTTTTCGGTCGAGGGATCAAAGTGTAAATCCACCGGATAGCCCGGCAGTTCGACGTGAACTGTATAAGGGGCCTCGATGGTCAGCGAGCCGGTACCCACCGTGCCGCGCCGCTGCACTTTAATCTGATCTTTATTAACGGGGATTTCTAATTCCTGGGCTTTTTTGGCGATGAACGACTGGATGTCGCCCTCTGGTTTGGTCGTGTAGGTCTGCAGCGTCGCTTCGGTTTTAATCACATCCTGAAACTGATAGTTTGCATAATAGACAGGAATCAGCGAGGCGCCGACGTAGACGCCAGCCACCAGGATTAGCAGACCAAAAGCCAGTTTGATTGTACTCATCGCCTACTCCGCGGATGCAGCACGCCGGAGGGAGGGTTAGTGCGCGGGCCGCAAGGATTTAAAGTAATCCGTTATTGCCGCGATGCTAACATCGCGCACTTCACGAGTCGAGCGATGGACGACCTCGACAGTGCCTTCGGTAACTTTTTTCCCCACGGTCACCCGGTAGGCCATGCCCACCAGGTCAGCGTCTTTGAACTTCACCCCTGGCCTTTCGTCCCTGTCATCTAGTAACACGTCAAATCCGGCCGCTTCCAGGGCATGTGTGATGTCTTCGGCTGTCTTCAGCAACTTATCATCGGAAGCATTGGTCGGAGTGACGATGACTTCGAAAGGGGCGATCTGGGGCGGGAGCCAGAAGCCGTTTTCGTCGTGGCTCTGCTCAACCGCAGCAGTAAGGATGCGCTCAATCCCGATGCCGTAGCTTCCCATGATGACGGTGACTTCTTTCCCATTGCGATCGAGCACGCGAGCGCCCATGGATTCGGAGTACTTATATCCGAGCTTGAAAATGTGCCCGATCTCGACGGCAGGATCGATGGCCAGAGGCGTACCGCAGTTGGGGCAGCCCTCACCGGCAACCACGGTGCGAAGCTCCGCATAGGCGGTGGGCTGAAAATCGCGTCCCGGGGTCACGTTTTTCAGATGGTAGTCCTCTTTGTTCGCACCGCAGATGAGGTTGGTGCGTCCTTCCAGCGCTTTATCGACGAGTAGAACTGGGCCATTACTCGCATTCAAATTCTGCGCCCAGTCGATTCCAAGGGGGCCCAGGAATCCAGCGGGAGAGCGAAATAGTTGCTTGATATCCTCTTCCTGCATGGGACGAGTTTCTTTTCCCGCAACCGCAGAGGAAAACTTTGCTTCATTCAGTTGATGGTCGCCGCGCATCAGCACGACGACCGCTCGCGGGTTGGCCTTCCCGGTCTTGGGATCCTTTTCATCGATCATGTAGGCCAGCGTCTTGATTTTGTTCTTCGGTGAAACGCCGAGATACCGCCCTACATCTTCAATGGTCTTCTGGCCGGGCGTATGGACATCCAGCGGCTTGCCGTTGCCTTCGGCAACCAGGTCCTGCACCGGATCGAGCTTGGACGATGCTTTTTCCAGATTTGCGGCGTAATTGCAATTGGGACAGCTCACGATCTGGTCTTCGCCTGCGGCGGTGCGAACCTCGAACTCGTGGGATTCCGATCCACCCATCGCACCCGAATGAGCCTCGACCACGACGTACTTCAATCCGCAGCGATCAAAAATCCGGCAATAGGCGTCGTAGTGCTTCTTGTAGGAGATATCGAGGCCGGCAGGATCGATGTCGAAGGAATACGAATCCTTCATCAGGAACTGCCGAACCCGCAGAAGGCCAGCTTTGGGGCGGGGTTCATCGCGGAACTTGGGCGCGATCTGGTACCAGATTTGCGGCAGTTGCTTGTAGCTGCGAAGTTCCTTGCGCGCGATCTCGGTCATGACTTCTTCTTCGGTCATGCCCAGGGCGAGGTCGGCGCCTTTTCGGTCTTTCAGGCGAAATAGATTGTCGCCCATGACCGTCCAGCGGCCGCTGGCCTCCCAAAGTTCGCGAGGGTGAAGCGCTGGCAAGAGAAATTCCTGGCCGATTTTGTCCATCTCCTGCCGCACAATCGCTGTGATCTTGTTGAACGAGCGCTGGCCCAGGAAAAGGTACGAGTAAATTCCCGCCGCGAGCTGGCGGATGTAGCCCGCACGTACTAGAAATTTGTGGCTGGCAACTTCGGCGTCCGCCGGCGCCTCGCGCAGTGTGGGAATAAAGAGTTCTGACCAGCGATACATAGATTTTTCCAGGATGTAAGGAGAATTTCGATTGTAAATGATGCCGGCGCTACTGTTCGGGCGTCAGCAGGTTGGCATCGCGGGCCAGGAGCCAGCGGCCGTCCGGTTGTTTGCGGAAAAGGGTCATCGTGTAGCCTTTCGCGCGGGAAGCTTTTCCATCCGGAGTAGTGATTTGCACAGCCAGCCTCGTCCGCGTACACGCGAAATCGCCGCTGATCAACACTTCTTCGACCTGCGCGTCGGCTTTGACTTTCGCGCCTTTCATCGGACCATCCCAACTCGCCTTGAACTCTTTCTTGCCAAATGGCGGCCGACCGGGAACGATGAAAACCATGTCTTCGGTAAGCAGGTTGAGCATGGTGGTCACATCGCCAGCGCCAGAAGCGCGCACCCATTGATCAATGATCGCGCGGATAGCTTGTTCATCAAGGTTCATGGCAATTGACCTATGGTAACAATTCGCGGCTCGACAGCAGCTACAATGACAGCCCGAATGCCAACCCTGTCAGCCAGCAGAACCGCCAACCGAAACAGCATCGCGCTCGCGGTTTTGCGTATCGCTGCCGGCTGCCTTTTCCTGATCTTTGCCCAATATAAAGTTTTTGGAACGCAGTTCACGTTGCACGGCGGATTTCAGTGGTGGATCAACCAGTTCCTCCACCAGGGCAGCGCTTATCCAAAGATGGTGCCTGTCCTGCAGAACTTTGTTCTTGCGCATGCCACGGCCATCGCATTTGTCGTCGCGTATGGGGAACTGGCAATTGGCTTGGGTCTGGTGCTGGGAATCTGGGTGAGGGTCGCCAGCGCGTTCGGATTCGTCTACATGCTCCTTTTGCTTTTCTCTTCCAACTATCCCGGTGACCACGCGCCCCTGTGGCAATATTTCGGGGCGTCGCTGGATCATTCGGTGCTGGCACTTTGTTTTGTGGCGTTCATGGTTGGTAACAGTAATGAATTGCTGTCCGTCCGCAAGCGCAGGCGAACCCACGCCGCAAGCTTCTCTGGGTAATCCAGGGGGGCGCAAATCTGGATTGCGAATGTGGACGGGCTCATATACTTTTTACCGAATGCAAGCTAGAAGACTCTTCGCGATTCTTGGAGTGTCTGGCGCACTGTGGCTGCCGCAAGCCGTCCTAAACGCCTCGCCAGCCGACCACAAGGTGCACGAAACCCGCATTCCAGTGGGGACGGCAAAGTTATATACGCGAGAAGTCGGGCAGGGAACCGCCATCATCGTTCTGCACGGCGGACCGGATTTCGACCACAGTTATCTCCTTCCCGAACTGGACCGTCTTTCTGATTCCTACCGGCTGATCTACTACGACCAGCGTGGCCGGGGCCGATCCGCGGAGCATGTTCAGCCGGACGATGTCACGCTCGCGTCGGAGATCAGCGATCTCGACCAGGTTCGACAGTACTTTCATCTTGACTCAGTAGTCTTGCTCGGGCACTCGTGGGGCACCGTTCTTGCACTTGAATACGCGCTGAAGCATCCGGAGCATGTTTCGCGTTTGATTCTCATGAACCCTGCGCCTGCATCCACCGCCGATTACAAAGAGCTTCGGAAGCAGTGGCTTGAGCAGCGGCCCGACGCTATGGAGCGGCGCAAAGCAATTGCGGCGTCGGCTGCCTATCAGGAAGGCGATCCCGAGGCGGTCACGGCCTACTATCGCATTCATTTCAAGCCTGCCTTTGCGCACCAAGAGGATTACGAAAAGTTCGTGACGAGGCTGAGTGCAAGTTTTACCCGGGATGGAATTCTCAAGTCCCGTGCGATCGAGGCCCGGCTGATGAACGAAACCTGGTCCTTACCCGACTACGACCTGCTTCCGAAAATCAAAGCTCTCAGGATCCCCATGCTAGTCATCTCTGGTGACCACGAGTTCATTCCCGCCAGTACCGCCGACCATATCGCCCAAGCTGTGCCAAATGCTCGGCTGGTTACAATCAAAGACTGCGGACACTTCACTTACATGGAATGTCCTGCCGCCGTTCGTGAGCAGATCGACGGTTTCTTCGCCGCGAAGTAACCGTACCTTCCACCATTCAGAGATGTAGAAGGGCATTGTCGGAAGTAACTATCGATGGCGGTTGCCCCGAAGTAAACTCTTGTCGTTCATCGGATTCCTATGCTCTTGCTGCGCTTGCAAGACGTCCAACTCGCGAGCAACCACCGCGTATTCCGCCACGCGCGTTTGCGAGCTTTGATCGTCTGGCTTGCTGGGCTCAGTGCCAGCATGGCATTACTTGTTCGTGGTTACACCGCAAAGTTCCCGCCCGGCTACATCTTCGGATCGTTTCTACTGCTGTTCGTGTTTCTGTTTCGGAGGATGGTCACGGCGCGCTTCCATCCGTCAAATTGGCTTGCGCGGATGAACGATGCGGGAATTTTCTTGCAATATCGTTCTTATCTGAACTACGAATTGCCCGGCGCTGACCCTTCGGTCATTTTTCTCTCTTTCGGAGAGATCGCGTCGGCGCGCCTGGTCAAGGAACGCGTGACAACCCCCGACCCGATGAAGCCTGGGGCCAGCCAGACTCAATTCTTACGCTTTATCGATCTGGAATTGTCCGGCGATATGAAGACTCTTGCGGACGCATTGCAGGCTGAGCGCGGTGAACAGGCCCCGAAGAAAAAGCGCTGGTATGGCAGCAGTTCGACGCTTTACCGCGATTACCCTGTCACGATGCCTACGCCCACCTCAATTCGGATTCATTGGGACGTCGTGCCTGGGCCGAAGAAGTTTCTCGAAGCGTTACGCCCCTACACAGTCATTGCGGAGACAATCTCTTTGAAACAGGATTTCACAAGCCTGAAATCGCTGGGCCGTGAAGAGCAACAGAAGCAACTCCGCGAACTCGCCGCTCGCGGCCAGATTACCACCGCGGTGTACACCGCTCGAAAGCTCTATGGCGGCAACTTAGGGGACGCGAAGCAGATGGTGGATTCTCTGAGCGAGAGGAAAGTACCGCAGTAGGCTGCAGGATTGCCGGCTCACATCATTTCTGTTCCCCACAGATCGTGCAGGTGAACAATCCCCTCGAGTTTTCCTTTGGAGTCGACGACGGCAAGGGACGTGATTTTCTTTTCCTCCATGGTGGCGAGAGCCGAAGCAGCGAATTCGTGTGGCGAAATTGTTTTCGGCGTCCTGGTCATGCATTCGCCTGCGGTGAGGTCGAGCGCATCTTTGCCGCGTTTTTCCAACAGACGCCGCAGGTCCCCGTCGCTGATGACACCCAAAAGCTTGTCGCCCTCGACCACGGTGGTCACACCCAACTTTTTGCGCGACATTTCGTAGATCACGTCGGGCATTCTGGTTTCGGGAGTGACCCGCGGCACCGCATCTCCGATGTGCATCAGCGATTCCACCCGCGCCAGGCGCTTGCCGAGTTTGCCGCCGGGATGCAGATTGGCAAAATCTTCCTCCTTGAACCCACGTTTCTCGGCCAGCGCCATGGCGAGCGCATCGCCTAAAGCCAACATCGTAGTGGTTGACGCAGTCGGTGCCAGGCCAAGTGTGCAGGCTTCTTGCGCGACCGAACAGTCCAGCGCAACGTCCGCAGCGGAAGCCAGGGTTGAAGGCGCGGCGTGGGTGCCTTCGTCCGCTGCAGTCTCGTCGCAGGTCAACGCGATCAACGGCACTTGCAAGCGCTTCAGGGTGGCGAGCAGGCGCAGGATTTCTTCAGTTTCGCCACTCGCTGAGAGTGCTACCACAATATCTCCGCGCACCACCATGCCAAGATCGCCATGAACAGCTTCCACGGGATGCAGGAATAGTGCTGGAGTTCCGGTGGAATTTAGCGTCGCAGCGATCTTTCGCGCGATAATGCCGCTTTTCCCCATGCCGGTAACCACCACGCGACCGTTGCACCCGTACAACAGGTCAACTGCACGATTGAATTCATTCGCCATGGGGCCGGCAATGCGATCCGCCAGCGCGCGCAGGGCATCGGCCTCAATGCGGACCACGTTTTCACCAACATGCTTCATGGCAAAGAAATCTTAGCAGGTGCTCGCATTGCGAGGACCGGTGACCGACCGAATTAGAAATGCTCGTCGGTAATCTGGGCAGGCGTTGTGGTGCGACGCTTTTGCCGTAGGCCCTTGGACTGAATCAATAGATCCCACGGTCCAGCTTGCCAATTATCCCGGTGATGGTCGCGATGCATCCACGGCGGCAATTCGATCAGCAGATTCTCCGCAATAGCGTAAGAGTATGGCTCATACAGATCGCGGAGGGTCTGCAGTTTCTCTTCAAAATCAGCTCCGGAGCGAAGTTGCACGCCGTGCTCGGAAAGCTGTTGCCGCATGCGAGCAAACTCCACTGCATCGAGACGATCCGGAGTTGTCGAGTCATACCGTGCTCGCACCACTTGGGCCAAGTCAACCACGGTGTGGCGAGCCATAGCAAAAGTCAGCTTCGCCTGCTCGGCGCTTAGGCCGTCAACGCCCGCAATGACCAGCGATGTCGCATCCAGAATTGCCGTCAGGGCGCCTATCCAGGACTGATTCACATGCTGCGAGCGAAAAAATACAAGCGGAGGATAAGAGATATGACTCTCGAGCACATCTCCTGCCGAGCGTTCCCAGTCGCGGAAGACCTGATCCAACAATTTCTGCTGAGAGGGATTTCCCAACCGAACAAGCAGCTCCGTCGCAGTTGGTGGAGAACCGGCGTGAACATCCAACATGGAAATCTGAACTTCGCGCCGGGAGAATGAGGAGTAAATCGTGGGCAGGTATCCGATGACCGTTCCCAGAAAACCGAACCCCATTCCCGCTTCAATAACCGCCAAAGCGCGCGAGAGCGGAGAGACCGGAACAATGTCGCCGTACCCCAGAGTGAAGAAAGTCTCGCCGCTGTGATACACGAGCCTGCCAAAGTTGATCGGCTCATTGCTGAGTTGAACGTGTTCGCCAGCGCCGAATTGCAGCAGGGCAAATCCGAAGATGAGGCCCGCTGCCCACAACATCAGCAAGAGCAGCAGCGATAGCGGGCCGAAATATCCGAGAAGATTCTCCCGCCGGCTTGCCGAGCCAATGTGACTGACAACCCCCCGCCATGGAACCCAGGTGTAGCGATAAAACCAGGCACTGATGCGGAAGTGCCTCCGCACTCGTCGCGGAAGCACGATGCTCTCGAATGCGTCCAGCAGGACCGCGCTGATGAACGCCAGGCCGGCAATAACCGCAAAGACGTGCATGGGTGCCTTAGATGAGCAGGGATGGTAGCAGATTCGGGTCAAGACGGAAGGTGTTGCGCCTACATTGTCATTCCGAGCCGCCCGTAGCCGCAGGCGAGGACAAGCGAGGAATCTGCAGTTAGCAAGCGCCGGAACTGCAGATCCTTCGCTGCGATCGCTGACAAATCCGCGACAGCAGCTGAAGGTATGAGCTAGGGCGTGCTGTGGGCAGCGTCTATAGCACGGTGAACCGCCAGAATCTCCTTCAAAAGACCCCTTAGCTTGGTGGATTCCAGCGCGTTTGCCCCATCGGACTTCGCAACCTTGGGGTTGTCGTGAACTTCCAGGAAAATGCCATCGACTCCGGCCGCCGCCGCCGCCCGAGCCAGCACGGGAATGAATTCCGGTTGTCCGCCGCTGGCGGCGGGCTGGTCTTCGTCACCGTGCGACGCTGAAGGAAGTTGGACGGAATGAGTGGCGTCGAAAACCGCCGGTGCGAACTTCCGCATAATTGTCAGCGATCGCATATCGACCACCAGGTTGTTGTAGCCGAAGCTCGATCCCCGTTCGGTCACGAAGACGCGGTCATTGCCGGCCGTGCGGCATTTGTCGACCACATGTTTCATGTCCCAGGGCGACACGAATTGGCCCTTCTTGATGTTGACAGCGCGCTCGCTCATCGCGGCGGCCACGACGAGATCGGTCTGCCGGCAGAGAAAGGCGGGAATCTGCAGGATGTCGGCGACTTCGGCGACCTTGGCGACATCGGCGGTTTCGTGCACATCCGTGAGCACCGGGATGTGCACTTCATCTTTCACTTTCTTCAGAATGCGCAGCCCTTCGCTCAGGCCGGGTCCGCGGAAACTGCGAATGGAAGTGCGATTCGCCTTGTCATAGGAGGCTTTAAAGATATACGGAAAATTCAGCGAGCGGGTCACACCTTTGATGATCTCGGCCATGCGGATGGCATGATCTTCGCTTTCGATGACACAAGGCCCGGCGATGAGGAACAGGTTCCCGGAGCCAATGTGAATCCCTTCGACTTGGAACGAGAGTGACAAAAAAATTTAAAACGCAGAGAACGCCGAAAAAGTCGTTTTCATATTCGTTGAACGCTGGAGCTCGGAATTGCTCTAGTCCCCACCAACTTGACGTCGGTGCCGAGGCGAAGCGAATTGGGAATTTCCGCCACCGCGTTGGTGTGACGAATTAATTCCAGGATGTCCTGCTCGCTTGCATCGGCCTCGACCACCACGGAAAACGAAACGTTCTGGGCACGTACCGGTTCTCCGCCCCAGTCGGCCTTCACGGACACTTCCAGCTTGTTAACGCGTATGCCACGCTTGGCGGCCTCGCGATGGATGTCGTTGCTGTAGCATCCGCCGATCGCAAGCAAGAGCAACTCGCCGCCATTGAAGCCGAGTCCCAGACCGCCGGCTTCCTTGGTGCGATCAATGGTGACCGTCCGCGGGCCGGATGAGCCTACCGCGAGCGAAGCTCCAGCCATGGTGCGAATTTCGACTTCAGTTTGTGCCATCGGAAACTGACAGAATTCTACATCCTGGCTCGCACGGGCCGATGGAACATCTCAACCTCGGCTGCGGCCTTGTCGGCGCGCTTTTTGAGCCCATGCTCGTAGGACGCGCCAATAAACGATCTGAACAGCGGATGCGGCTCGAGGGGTTTGGATTTGAACTCGGGATGAAATTGGCATCCGATGAAATGCGGATGATCGGGCAACTCCACCATCTCCACGTAGGTTCCATCCGGGGTTGAGCCGGAGATTCTAAGACCTCCCGCGGTCAGCGTGCCCTCGTATTCGCGGTTAAATTCATAACGATGCCGGTGGCGTTCGCTAATCTCGAGCTGGCCATAGATGCGGTGGGCCAAGGTTCCGGGTTCG
>Ga0335079_10010802_pt1 | contig 10402 bp, 6 predicted proteins | sample Lox_Sample_33_FD_206719 | JGI IMG/M metagenome (GOLD analysis project Ga0335079, IMG submission 206719) | Soil microbial communities from Loxahatchee National Wildlife Refuge, Florida, United States - Lox_Sample_3.3 | ecosystem: Environmental > Terrestrial > Soil > Wetlands | place: USA: Florida... | reverse complement strand
AAGGAAATGTCATGGATCAACGCGCCGATCACCGACCTGTTTAGCGTCTCAAGGTCACTCATCCATCCACCATTGTACTGTTCGCAGACGGTTCTTATCTTGACCGCTGGATTATTGACGTAGACCGCAGGCCTGCTCCCGATTTAATGACGGATGGGCTGACTGGCGCTCAGGCTCTTCAAAATCCAGTCAGGCCACAGGTGCTCCAGTGTATTTGCGGGGTTTGGGCAGAACGCGCACAGACGGCTCATCTTCGCAAACCTAGCCTAAACGCATGGTCCTCTCCGACGCGGAATCCAGCAAGTCTCAATCTACGATAGCTGGAGCATCTGCGGCCGCTGCCGACTCTCGCGCCATAAGCGGATCATCGCCGCGCACTTCGACGCGACTCGGGTCGATGACGACATCGCGAGCGCTGGGATGCTCCTAAGTCAAGACTCGGCGCACACTAATTGCCGACGGGCAACGACACTTCAACGGTCCGTGCTTAGGCTTCAAGCTCGCTCGGTCGTGGGCGGTTCCCCGTTCTGGTTCCGTGCCTGGGTGCACGGATCAACCCGGTTGAGCCGCCTGCCAGCCGAGCCAACCTGACCCAATCCACCAAGATCTACTACCCGGAGATCCCATGCCATGCAAAAATGCGCCGGTTACTGAACACTTGATTCGCGAAATCCGGCAACTGGCAAGACTGTTACAGGAACTAACCTCTAGTGTCCATGAGTTCCATGCCGAACTGGCTCAGTTGCATGAGCAGCTTGGGATCACAGAGCTTAAGATCAATGAACCGCGAATTGCGCGACCCTACCGCGCACGTACCGGCAAGCCGAACTGATGCTTAGTCCCTGTCGAGGGCATCAGGGAGCACAGCCGCAGGTCGTAGTTCTGTCGCTTTCTGGACAGTGTTGGATGCCGTCGCACGTCTCATTTAATGATCTGCCTTGGGTTGAGCTCGTCTTTTGCCGCGAGAGGCAACCAGTTCGCTAGAAAAGAAGTTTAAGTCCAAGCTGAATGATGCGAGGTCCGCGGGCGCTGGTCACTTTGCCGAAATTGACTTCGTCGGGGAACCACGCATTCACGCTGTTCAGGTTGGTGTGGTTTAACGCGTTGGTGGCTTCGATCCGAAACTGTAGGTTCAAACTCTCCGAGAACCTGGTGTTCTTTATCAGAGCCGCATCGAGGCGAACGGAACCGGGGCCTAGTACCGAGTCAGGCCGTGCGTTTCCCGGCCGAATGCCATCGGCTGGCGGCAACGCGAACACCGAGGTGTCGAACCATCGATCGATCGTATGGGGCGCGTGGCGATTGGGGTCGCCAATTTGGTCAGGGCGCGCGAGTATGGAATTTGGGGCAAATAGACCCAGACCCGCAGGGTCTATGTTCGTACCCGCAACCGTAATTGGCTCGCCCGTCTGAGCGAAAAAGATCCCGGAAACTTCCCAACCGCCAAGCGCGTACCCAACCCAGCCGTGCTGACTGGAATAGATGGGCAAGGTGTACACGTAGTTGAAGTTGAAAATGTTGCGGCGGTCGAAAGGTGCATCGGCGTACTCACTTCTGCGGTCATAAGTGTTCTGCTGCGGAATACGGTTCAATCCGACCGGTCCCGCGTCGGTAATGGCCCGAGACCAAGTGTAGTTCGCTACTATTTGTGAGCTTTGGTGAATCCGACTCTGGACTTGTGCCTGCAAAGAGTTGTAGTTCGAGTTGAAAGATGACTCGATCATGTTAATGGATGAATAGCCGCGATAAGGTCGAACGTAGTTCAGCAGCCGAGTGCTATATCCGTAAATCGGTCCTTGGGAAAGCACACCCGCAGCAAGATAGTCTCCCGGATGGGGTTGATTGATATCTACAGAACCGGCGAGATGAACGCCGCTGCTGCCAAAATACCCGGTTTCTATCGTTGTCGAGCGCCCAACTTGCTGCTGAACTTCGAGGTTCCATTGCTGGGTGTAGGGCTGGCTCCAGTTGGGGCCAATGCCGTAAACGACGCTTGGAACCAGATTCAAGTCTGGGACAACACTCCCGGGATCGCTGAGATGGGTGTTACTGATACTCACATTTTTCGCCAGCGGCGCGTTGTTGAAGATGGCATCCTCGTACTTGTCCTTCACCTGATTGTCAAAGAAAATCCCGTATCCAGCACGGATTGAGGTTTTGCCTCTCCGGAAGGGATCCCACGCAAAACCTACACGTGGCGCCATGTTGAAGTTGTTCTGTCGATGGATGGCGTTACCGTAAGGAGAGTTTTGTCCGTTGACGATGATCCCATTGGTGACCGGAACGGTTGTTTCGGGCACAAGCAGTCCTGTCGTGATGTCTATTGCGGGAGCTGCAGTCGCGTCAAAGACGTTCGGATCAAAGCTGCTGAGGTTCCCGCGCCCGTCCGTCGGTGCCCGGAAAAACGACCATCGAAATCCGTAGGTCAAGGTGAAGTTCGGTCGCACGCGGTATTCATCTTGAACAAACCATTCCGGGAGGTTCTGCGTGATATCCGCGGGATGCGGTAAGCTGCTTTGAGTAAAGTTGGCGACGTTGCCCAGCAGAAAACTTGCCCACTCCTGCTCGAATGTGTACTGCCCGTTCGGATCGACACCATAGAAGGAATACCAGCCGTTGGTGCCAATCGGGTGGTTTTCGTCCTTTTCGTAGTGACTGTAAGTGAAACCGGCTTTGAGGGAGTGGTTGCGGTAAATCTTCGTTACCGTGTCGAACACGGAGTGATTCCGGTTGTATACCAAGTACGGGCCGAATCCCCCGAGCCCTTGCCCTGCGAAAAAAGCGAGGTCGGGTATCCGTGGGAGCGGCGAGCCAAATGGCAAGACAGGTTTGATATCAGGTGAAAGGCTGCTGTTTGCCAATCCAATCAACTCGTCGGCGATGGCACCGTACGAATAAGAGTACCCCGATTGATTCAGCAAAGTGGGCGCCAGCGTCATGCTGAGTTGTACGGTCAGCCCTTTTCCTGGGGTGTTTGTGTGAGTGGTGAAAAATCCGGGTATGGGTGAACTGCCCCATAGTCCGCCGCCTGGCTCAACTGCGGGAATGTCGTTGTTGATGTAACGGCCGAAGATACTGAAACGCCGAGTAAAGATGTGGTCGACCCGGACAGTTTCACCGCGGAAGTTGTATCTGTTAATGGCCGGAGTCACGAGGTTGCCGTTCCCATTGGGTGCGGGAAGTTTTGAATAGACATCTTTGATGTAGGCAGCTGCGGTAGGATCAAAATTGGTGATCTGAGTCGTCGTGGGGCCGGTGCATGTTCCTGTGTTGGGATCGAAGATCGGCTCCGTGCAGACGGGATTGGCAAACGTTCCTTGCAGCATCTCCGGAGTCGGCATTGTCCCGGCGTACAGAGTGCTGTAATCAACTACGCGCCTCCACTCTTCTGAGTAAAAGAAGAAGGTGGCATTCTTTCCTCCGTTCTGCTGCCGGCCAACAACGGGCACTGGCCCGCCGATAGTAAGTCCAAAATTGTTGTACCTGAGCGGAGGCCGCGACAAGCCATTGCGGTTATTGAAGAAATTATTGGCCGTCAGAGCTTCATTGCGAAAGAACTCATATGCACTGCCATGAAACTGGCTCGTTCCCGAGCGCGTAACGACAATGACTTGGCCACTCGACCCGCTGGGAAATTCTGGATTATAGTTGCTGCGCAAAAGCCTGAATTCCTCAATGGAGTCGACACTAGGGTACGTCAGGAGACTCATATTCGCCCCCCGATCTAGGTTGTCAGCGCCGTCCAGCGTCCAGTTGTTCTGTTCCGGACGCTGACCCACGACCGCATAACCAATTCCGTTGGCGCTGCCTTGAATGCCAGCTCCACTGGAACCGAGAGCTCCGACCGTACCGATACACGACTGGTCCGTTCCCAGGTCGTGCGAAACACCGGGCTGCAACGACACCAGCATTGAATAATTCCGAGTGTTCAAAGGCAGTTCGCGGATCTGTGTGCCGTTGATAACTCCGGCCACCGGCGCCGCGCTGGCCGTCACGTGCACTTCCTCTTTGGCCCCAGAGACCTGAAGCACAAAGTTCACGTCTAGGTTATCGCTGACGCTGAGATGCATCACGGATTGCTCGCCAGTCTTGAAACCAGGGGCATCGGCAGTGATGCGATAGCGTCCAATCGGCAAAAGTGGGGCGCTATAATGGCCTTCGGCAGAGGTTCTAAGGGTCCGCCGAACAATAGCTCGATCCGTATCGAGAACGGTGATCAGGGCTCCAACGACCAGGCGCCCACTTGGATCTTTCACTACGCCAGAGATGGTACCGGCAATTTCCTGGGTGCGCGCCCGGGTCGCGAGCAGGAGACACACAAGTAGCGCGACAGCAACATACGATCCTAGGGGTTTCACGGGGCCCTCCCCCAACGTGGGACTCACCGTCTCATAAGGCCGTACACTACTCAGAAATTTTGCGCCATCCACACATTGCCAGCCGCCGACTCGTCCATGGTCGCCAGGAGTTTTCCGTCGCGGGACGCAATGGCCCAGTTGCGATCACTTTTGTTCTCTGTCAGCGGGTATGCTTTTCCCGTTAGATCGACGAAAAGTAACGTGATCTTTCCGTTCGCCTTGCTGTCGGCAAAGTATCCGTCGCCCTGGGCAGCGGAGGTCAACACCGTAAAACCCCGCCAACCCTGCACGTGAATCTCGTAAGGCATGGTTTGGTCAAGGGGCAAAACGTGAATCGTGGTATCTCCCGGCTCTATGTAGGAAATCCTCTTGCCGTCAGGTGAGAAAGTCCACCAAATATTCATCCTGGGCTTGATTACTATTCGCGTCAGTTCCTGGCCGCGACCCGCAACTGCACCGAACGCGGTGAAGATGAGTTCACTGCTATCCTCCGACAGTTCTGCGACCACGCAGACGTCGGCGGGGGCACGCGAACAGGATTTGCCTCGGTGACCAGGCGACGAAAAGATGAACTCAGACGGACCACCAGCCAGCGGTGCCCGCATCACGCGATCGGTTGACACCTGGCGCTTGGAATCGAAGCTGTATGCAGTATAGATCACCCAGTTTCCGTCGGGACTGAGTCTCGGCGCGAGTGCCTCTGCCTCATCTGACCCCGCAACAAGCATCTCCGGGAATTCTTTATCAAGGGCTTGCTTATATATGTTCCAGTGTCCGCTTCGGTTCGACGAGAAGAGGACGGCCTTTCCATCCGAGGTCCAATCGTAGGGGAAATCCCAACTCTGCGTTGTGGTGAGCCGATGCGTGGATTTCAAGCTGTGGCGAATTCGGTCGAATTCAGAGACGTAAATGCTCATGACATTTGCCTGCCTGACATAGGCCAAGCGCTTCCCGTCCACAGTCGAAGTCAACGAGCGGAGTCCCACCCCCGCCCAATTAGTGAGTTGTCGCGGCTTGTCTTGCGGTAGCCCGGTTCGACCGTCAACGTGAATCTCCCAAAGATTGGAGGCCGTACCATCCACCTCTTCTCCACTGCGAGTGAAGAGGATGCGGCCGTCAGGAATCCACCGAAAATCAACAACCGGAATACCCGAGAGAACGGTCGTTGGCGAGTGTCCACTCAGGTCCAGGGTCTCAATGCTGATCTCCGGTGGCGACATCACCGCTACGCGCGGAAGTTTATAGGGGTCGGCTGTTTTCGCGAACTTGTACGCGATTCGCTTGCCATCGGGCGACCACTGGATGTTCGTGTATAGGAAGTGATTACTTTGGCGAGGGATAAACTCCTTCGCGTGTTCTCCGTTCGAATCCATGATCGAGATTCCACCGCAGGTAAAGGCAATCGAACCCCCATCGGGCGACACTGCAAAGGCCTCACCCTCTCGAAGCTTACGTGGCGGTGTGCCAAGGACCGAAAACGACCAAATTGTTATGGTCTGCCCATGCATATTGCCAAGGAAGCGGCTGGAGTCCGGAAACCATCCACCAAGCGACCACGTGCCCGGCACGCGGTCTTCTATTCCATCAGGCTGTGGCAGATCGCGCGTCTCTCCTGTTGCCAGCGACTTGAGGTACATCTTTTGATTGTCCGCATAGGCGAGATACTTGCCGTCAGGAGAAATGGCAGCGTCCCAGATTGGCCTCTCACTTGATGTATCGGTTAGAACCTGCTGCCTGATCTCCGGTCGATCAGTTGTGCTTCGACGGACAGCCCAGAGAATAGCTCCGCCGCCGACCAAGGCTGATGCTAATGCACATGCAACAGTGATTTGCCAAATTCCCCGTCGAGACTCGCTGCTTCCCTTGAAACGCAGCCGATATTCATGCACCTCCGACCCAGTGGAGCTGAGTTCGCCTCCTGTTACGGAGGTCACTCGCTCGGATTCCGGTGCGAGCACCACGTGTGTATGGGAACCACTGCCATTGCCGCCAGCACCCTTAGGTTCGGCAATGACCGGCTGTGATAGGCCATTCAATTGGCCAATAAAGCGATATCCGAGTTTGGGCAGCGTTTCAATGTACCGGGGCGTCTCGGCAGAATCGCACAAAGCGTCGCGAATCTTCTTGATGGCGCTGTTGAGGCCCTGGTCGAAGTCGACAAAAGTGTCCGAAGGCCACAGGGCTCGATGAAATTCTTCGCGGCTCACCAGTGCTCCCGGACGATCGAGTAAAGTCTGCAGAACGCGGAACGATTGCGGTGTGAGTTTGATTCGAGACCCGTGCTTGAAAAGTTCCTGGCTGGCTACATGAACTTCGTAAGCTCCGAAACGCACTACGCTAGATTGGCGCGGTATTTGAGGCACACCCCAAGGCCTCCCAGTGGGTGGGAAGTTTAGCACGTGCTCGGGGTCATCTGTTTGAGGGTTTCATCTACAAATTAAGATTACTGTTTTCATGTACTTGGGCGTCTATCTAAAAGCTATCGGAAAAGCAGCGGACAAACATTGCCGATTTCCCCGATTCGCTCGATTCTCTCGGGACGCTGCGCAAACGGCGCAAATAGGAGAATCAAAATGCGAGCGATACGACAGTTCAGTTTTTGGCTTATGGCGGTCCTGCTTCTGGTCACTGCGGCGAACGCTTCAGATGATGTCAAGGTTCTCCCGATTCGGGATGAACAACAACTCTACGAATTCATTGCCGAATTCAACAACAACGGCCCCGCCAACATTCAGTTCGGCTATCTCGCCGACGTCACCGGCCTGAACTCCGTCTTCAGCAGCACCACGACCAAGGATGAAACAACGGCCTTGTTCACGGTTGTGATCACTGCCGACGCATTTCAAGTGGTGAATCATGGTGCATCCAGAATCACAGACCGCAAGGGAACATGCACCATCTATCTGAACAATGGCCCCTCGGACTTCTCCAACCCAGCCAGTTTCAGTCAAGGCACGCCGATTCAAGTGTCGACCTACCGCCAGACAGTGCTGGTGAACACGGTAACCAATGAGTTCCTGTCCACGAACACACACACAATCACTGCGGTAGAAACATTCACGCTGAACGGAGTGAGCTATCGGTTGGGACAACTGGGAAAATCGTATCGCTCGACCTACAACGGCTATAGTTTAGTCATTCAACCACCCATTGTGACAGGGTCGTTTGCCGCTCTGGCAATCGGGATGAAATAGGTCCCTGTCACACATCCGGAAGTGTCTTGCGGGTGGCACGTCACTGTGTAAACGCTGATGCGCCACCTCGCCCTTTGATGCGTCTTCGACGATCAAGAAAAGCGAAATCCCTCGGAGGATCTATGAACAAACACAAGTTTCTTCTTTTCGCAGTGATGCTCATTCCGCTCTCGCTGCGTGCTCAGTTGTTAGTGGACTGCTCAGGTCAGAACCAGAGCGCATATCCCAGCATCAGTGCTGCTCTGGCGAATGCGGGCTCTGGCGCAACCATCCTGGTGAATGGAACGTGCAACGAGAATGTCAATCTGATCAGCGTCCATGACATCAGTGTGGGTGCGTGGTTTGGCCAAACCGCAAACATCAGTGGTGGCATCCTCATGGATCGCTCCTCTGGAATTTACCTATACGGGCTCAACGTGACAAATGCGGGTGGGGACGGTATCGTTGCCAGTTTTTCGCAAGCCATCGTAATTGACACCTGCAACAGCAGCGGAAATGCCGGATATGGTTTAAACGCCGCCAGGACCTCGGACGTGATCGTAGCCGCAACCGGCACCTTCGACAACAACTCCGCCGGCGGGATCGCCGCCGGTGGGTCTTCGACCATCGTGCTGGGGGCGTGGGCTGCGCCAATTGATATCAGCAACAATGGCGGGCCCGGTGTTTTCGCTTCGGCGGCCCTGGTTGGGACGGTCGGACAGACCATCGTTAACAACAACGGCTCGAATGGTTCTTTTGGCGGCGCCGGCATCGTGTTACTAGGTGGTGCCCGTGCGCAGTGGGGAGCGTATCTAGGACCGAACAGCATCCAAGCAAACTGGGGTGGAGGAGTCCTGGCTGGAGAGGGTTCCGAGGCGTCGTTCTTCGGTTACGCAGGAGGACCAGCAAACGTAATTCAGTCAAACGGACCCTTTGGCGTCCAGGTCGGGAACGGGGGCCAAGTGACCTTGTTTGAGACGGCTCAGGTTACAGATCATGTCGGGCCGGGCCTCGATGTATTTGGAAATGGCCAAGTCAGAATCGAAGGCGGAAATCAAATTCTGCGAAACGGAACCGGCGGAGATCCAACCAGCGCGGGAATTCGAGTCGATGGAAACTCCGAAGCCTATATTCGAGGGGGAACTGTGTCACAGAATAACGGCCCTGGAATTTTGGCACTGGTGAACTCGAGCACGGATTTCACCGGTGTTACGTTTTCGAGCAATACCGGAGGCGTTATTACGTGCGACTCGACGGCAACGATGATCAGCGACCTCACCAGACCGAACATGTCGCCTCCCGCGGGTGTAAATTGCAAGACGCCGCACGCTCTGGGTAACCATAAAGGAGCGTGGAGGTTCACCTTCAAAGCGCCAGACGTGACGCCTTACAAAGCAATGCAAGCAAAGTACAAGAAGATCGCCACCAAACATTGAGGTTCGGTGCGAGGCAAGTCGCCTTGCTTCCGACGCTCGCAACTGAGGCTGCCCCACCTCTATACTCTTGTGGGGGTGGGCACCTCAGAAGCCCGGCTGCGACATAACTCAATCATTTCAATTTCTCACGGGTTTGTTCTAGGGCAGCCCCGGCCCTTCGAAGGGACGCCCTTAGCCCGCTGTTGGATACATCAGAGTTCCCAGTTATCGGCTGCCAGTTGTCAGGATGGTGCAATAGCGGAACGGGCACAGTCTCGCCAGCGCTATTGCCGATGCTTAAGAAGAATGCGTCGGGATAAGGTGTAATCGCAAAGTAGGGGAACACTAGATTCGTCGAGCTACCGCGGGCGTTAAACGAGAAGTTATTGTCCTCCGTATGTCGGATGGACATGGTCATGGTCCCGCCAGGGACGCTACCGCTGAATTCATAGACACGGTCCTCCGACACCTGGGTGAACGAACCGGATGGGATTGTCAGGAAGAGCGATTGCAAGCCCTCATACATGAGCACCTGAAGGTACAAGGTGACCGGCTGGCTTGTGGGATTGATCGCAATGCCCCTAGTGGCGGGGCGGAAGCGGCCAGTGATAGCAAAATCGCCGGTGCCGGGATCGACCGTCGACCTGGCCTTGAAGTTCGAGAAAGGAGTGGCCGTTCCCGGCATGGCAAAGAAGAAACCCAGTTGGCCGTTACCGTCGTTGTTTACCACGAGACTTCCGCTGGTGGTGGCAAGAGGAGTGGGAGCGGCACAGACAAAGGGAAAATTGATACAGGAGTCGGCCGAATTTAACGGTCCAAGGGTGATCGGGCCGCTTAAGGCATAGCTATTGGATACAACCATGCCGTACGGGTAAACCGGATTACCGGGGAACTGCGCGCTACCAGGAATGCCGCCTCCGGAACCAAAGCCGACGCCGCCAAAAAAGGTATCGGTGCTCACGAAAATTCCGTCGGAAGCCAAGAAAGTGCCTTTTCCGATGCGAGAGCCGGTCCCGCTGTCGTTAATCTGGAACGAGGCGGTGCCGGTAACGTTCTCGTAGCCACTTGAACCGCCAAACGACCACGGGACTACAGATGAGCTGTCTCCCCTGAAGACGAAGGTCATCACGGCATTGTTGTTCGCGCCAAATGAAACACCGTTTAACGTACCTGACGGCCCCACCGAGCCATATGGCGCCGGCGCATTCATCCGATGAACGAACAATAAGTAAGTCATCGGTTCCGCGAAGAGCGGGGTGGCGAAGGCGAGCAGCAACAAAATTGCGATTAATCGGCCGAGCGAGAGAGAAGACAGGACGGCAACGCGAGTCGCTTGAAGGGATCTCATATTCATCTCCTGGAATTGTTCGGCCGGAAAACCCTTTTGAGGCGCATCATGCGCCGCTTGCGACTCAACTTGTGCGGGCTGCCGATCAAGGCTGACTCTGCTAATGGG
>Ga0335079_10010798_pt1 | contig 10403 bp, 10 predicted proteins | sample Lox_Sample_33_FD_206719 | JGI IMG/M metagenome (GOLD analysis project Ga0335079, IMG submission 206719) | Soil microbial communities from Loxahatchee National Wildlife Refuge, Florida, United States - Lox_Sample_3.3 | ecosystem: Environmental > Terrestrial > Soil > Wetlands | place: USA... | reverse complement strand
CGATGGCGCGCCCGACGAAATCGCGGCAAGGCGCCGCGCCGGCTTCGCGCGCCTGTCGGCGCTCTACCGGGAGCGTTACGCGCGCAGCGCCGCGCTCACCGCCGAGGCGCGGCCCGGCATCTCCGACCTGCAGTTCACGAGCGCCTACCGCGTGCCGTTCCAGTTCGGCCGCGTCGTGCGCGAGCACCTGCCGGTGGGCGCCTTCGCGCAGGCGACCGACGGGCCATTCATCGTCGATCTCGACGACAACCGCTTCTACGACCTCACGGGCTCCTACGGCGTCAACCTGCTCGGGCACGAGTTCTACAAGTCCTGCATGGCCGAGGGCGGCGCGCGCGCGGCGACGCTCGGCGCGGTGCTGGGCGCCTACCATCCCTGCGTCGCCGACAACGCGCGGCGGCTGCGCGCGATCTCGGGCCTGGACGAGGTGTCGTTCCACATGTCCGGCACCGAGGCGGTGATGCAGGCGGTGCGCCTCGCCCGCTTCCACACGCGGCGCACGCACCTCGTGCGCTTCTGCGGCGCCTACCACGGCTGGTGGGAGGACGTGCAGCCCGGCGTCGGCAATCCCGTTCATCCGCGGCATACCTACACGCTGAAGGACATGGACGAGGGCTCGCTGCGCGTGCTGCGCCGGCGCGACGACATCGCCTGCGTCCTCGTCAATCCGCTGCAATCGCTGCACCCGAACGCGAGCGCTCCGGGCGACGGCTCGCTGGTCGACAGCGCGCGGCGCGCGCATTTCGATCGCGAGGCCTACGCGGCCTGGCTCGCGCGCCTGCGCGAGATCTGTACCGCGCGCGGCATCGTGCTCATCTTCGACGAGGTGTTCGTCGGCTTTCGCCTCGCGCCGGGGGGCGCACAGGAGTATTTCGGCGTGCGCGCCGACCTCGTGACCTACGGCAAGACGCTGGGCGGCGGATTCCCCGTCGGGGTCGTGTGCGGCCGCGCGGACCTCATGAAGCGCTATCGCGAGGATCGCCCCGCCGACATCTGCTTCGCGCGCGGCACGTTCAACGCCCATCCCGCGGTGATGGCTGCGATGCAGGTATTCCTCGAGCGGCTCGAGACACCGGAAATCCGCCGGCTCTACGCAGGGCTGGATCAAGTCTGGAATGTCCGCGCGCGCGCATTGAACGAAAGGCTCCGGGGCGAAAACCTCCCCGTGCGCGTCGCGAACCTGTCCTCGATCTGGACGGTGCTGTACCCGCAGCCCTCGCGCTACAACTGGATGCTGCAGTACTACCTGCGCGCCGCGGGCCTTGCGCTGAGCTGGGTCGGCACGGGGCGACTGATCTTCAGCCTGGACTATACGGACGCCGATTTCGAGGCCGTCGCCGGGCGCTTTCTCGACGGCGCTGCCGCCATGCAGCGCGACGGCTGGTGGTGGTCGGACCCCGCGGTCACCGACCGGCGCATCCGGCGCGGGATCCTCAGGGAGATGCTCGCGCAACGCTTCTAGCGTCAGCCGTGCCGGCCGTGCAGCATCGGGTCGATGAGCTCGCCGCGCAGCAGGTGCAGGGGAGCCCGGTGGTAGAGCTTCAGGTCGTGGAACGGATCGGTGAGGATCTTGATCATCCAGACCAGGCCCGTCTGCACGTCGCGGATGAAGAACAGATGCACCGTGCGGAACAGCAGGCCGCCCGCGCCGAGCGCGAGCCAGACCAGCGCGACGTTGTGCACCCATCCGTAGGCCGAGGCGGGCGCGTCGAAAATCCCGAACAGCGTCGCGTCCCAGGCAAGCGGCAGCGGCGCCAGCACGAAGGCGGCGTACAGCCGCAGCTTGCGGCGCAGGTTGTAGCCCACCTTGATCGCTTCCTTGTGCTCGTGCGTCGCCTGGTTGACGTGGTCGTAGCCCCTCGGCTCGAAGAAGAAATGGCCCGACTGGCGCGCGGTCATCGCGATGAGCCAGCCCACGAGCGTCGCGGCGACCGGATAGAAGAACAGCATCGCGTAGGCGGCGAGGAAGCTCGTCGCGCTGACGAAATGCAGCGACTGGTTGATGCGGCTGTGGTGGTAGTAGCGGTGGTCGTCCCAGCGTTGCGTCTCGAGCGCGCGCAGCAGTTCCTTCATGTTCTTCTCCTTGGTCCCCGACGGCGCCCGAGAATACGGCGCGAATGCGACAGTCCCGTAACGGTGCGATGACATTTTGGCGAAACCGGCGCGCTCGCGGGCGGCTGTCACACGCGCGTCGCGAGCGCGCGGCACGATGGCCGCATGGGCGAGGCCATGCCGATCCAGGTCGAACAGCTTGCCGGCGCGGGCCGCTCGCTGCGCATTGCAGTGGTGAGCGAGACCTACCCGCCGGAGGTCAACGGTGTCGCGCTCACGGCGGCGCGCTTCGTAGAGGGGCTGCGCCGCCGCGGTCACCAGATCCAGCTGATCCGCCCGCGGCAGGAGCCCGGCGAGCGCGCCGGAAGCGATCTCGGGCTCCAGGAGGTGCTCACGCGCGGCATGGCGATCCCGCGCTACCCGAGCCTGCGCCTGGGGCTGCCGGCGAAGCGCGCGCTGCAGGCGCTCTGGACGCAAGGCCGGCCGGACGTCGTGCACCTGGTCACGGAGGGGCCGCTCGGCTGGTCGGCCCAGCGCGCCGCGCAGCGCCTGCGGCTGCCCGTGGTGTCCGACTTCCGCACCAACTTCCACGCCTACAGCCGGCACTACGGCATCGGCTGGCTCGGCCGGCCGATCCTCGCCTACCTGCGCAAATTCCACAACCGCACGCTGTGCACGATGGTGCCGACCGAAGTGCTGCGCGCCGAGCTCGCCGCGCTCGGCTTTCGCGGGCTGCGCGTGGTCGCGCGCGGGGTGGACACGGCGCTGTTCGACCCCGCGCGCCGCAGCGAGGCGCTGCGCGCGAGCTGGGGCGCGCGCGCCGCCGACCCGGTCCTGCTGCACGTAGGGCGCCTTGCGGCGGAGAAGAACCTGCCGGACCTGATCGCCGCCTACCATGCGGCGCGCGCACGCGCACCGCGCGCGAAGCTCGTGCTCGTCGGCGACGGCCCGGCACGCGAGGAGATCCAGGTTCGCTGCCCGGGCGCCATATTCGCGGGCATGCGCCACGGCGAGGAGCTCGCCGCGCACTATGCCTCGGGCGACGTATTCCTCTTTCCGAGCCTCACCGAGACCTACGGCAACGTCACGGTGGAGGCACTCGCGAGCGGCCTGGCCGTGGTCGCCTACGACTACGCCGCGGCGGCCGCTCACATCCGCCACGGGCGCAACGGGCTGCTCGCGAGCTTCGGGGCGGCCGACGCGTTCGCGCGACTGGCGGCCGGAGCCGCCGCCGACCTGCCGCTCGCGCGCTCGCTCGGCGCGCGCGCGAGAGAGCACGCGCTCGAGCACAGTTGGGAGCGCGTGGTACAGCAACTGGAAGCGGTGCTCGAAGCGGCGGCCGGCGCCGAAGCCGCGCGGCGCTACGGCGGCGCTGACGCGCGACGCGCGCGCACGCCGATGCCCCAGAGCGCGTAGCCCGACTGGCTTCGCGCGAAGGACACTCATGGCGAAGACCTGAAGCGGATCCGCAGATGCAGCGCGTGCGCTCGATCTTTCTGTCGGACATCCACCTCGGCACGCCCGCCTGCCAGGCCGAGGCGCTGCTCGACTTCCTCAAAGCCTATGACGCCGAGCAGCTCTTCCTCGTCGGCGACATCGTCGACTTCTGGGCGATCCGCCGGCGCGGCGTGTACTGGTCCACCGGGCAGAACACCGTGGTGCAGAAGATCCTCAAGCGAGCGCGCCACGACGTGAAGGTGGTCTTCGTCCCGGGCAACCACGACGAGGCCCTGCGCGAGCACGCCGGCGCCTCGTTCGGCAACATTCGCGTCGAGCGCGACTACCTGCACGTCGCCGCCGACGGACGGCACTACCTGCTGATCCACGGCGACGAGTTCGACCAGGTCACCAAGTACTACCGCTGGCTGGCGATCCTCGGCGACCATGCCTACGACCTGCTGGTGCGCCTCAACCGCTGGCTGTCCTGGGCGCGCCGCCGGCTCAAGGTGCCGGGCTACTGGTCGCTCGCCGGCTACGCGAAGCGCCGCGTCAAGCGCGCGGTCAGCTTCGTGTTCGATTTCGAGGACTCGGTGCTGCGCTACGCGCGCGAGCGCGGCGTGGACGGCGTGATCTGCGGCCACATCCACAGTGCGACCATCCGCGAGCGCGACGGAATCACCTACCTCAACTGCGGCGACTGGGTGGACAGCTGCACCGCGATCGTCGAGCACGCGAGCGGCGCGATGGAGCTCGTGCATTGGGGCACGGCCGGCCCGAACGTGGTGCGCCTGCCCGCGGCGGCCGCGCGGGCCGGGGCCGCGCCCCCGCAGGCAGCGGCTCAGTACACCGAAGGAACGTGCATGTCCTCGGGAATCGGCCCGCGGAGGTAGTCCGGGTTGTGCACGCGTGCCGGCAGGGTCACCGGCTTGTGCTCGAGGTCCCGGTAGGGAATGCGGCTGAGCAGGTGGTGGATGCAGTTCAGGCGCGCGCGCTTCTTGTCGTCGGCGTGCACGATCCACCAGCGCGACTCCGGGATGTGCGTGCGCTCGAGCATCGCTTCCTTCGCCTTGGTGTAGGCCTCCCAGCGCCGGCGCGACTCGAGGTCCATCGGCGAGAGCTTCCACTGCTTGAGAGGATCGTGGTTGCGCATCTCGAACCGCAGGTGCTGCTCCTCGTCGGAGATCGAGAACCAGTACTTGATGAGGATGATCCCCGAGCGCACCAGCATCTTCTCGAACTCCGGGACGTCGTGGAAGAAATCCTCGAGCTCGCGCGCGGTGCAGAAGCCCATCACGCGCTCGACGCCCGCGCGGTTGTACCAGCTGCGGTCGAACAGCACCATCTCGCCGCCCGCGGGCAGGTGCGCGATGTAGCGCTGGAAATACCATTGCGTGCGCTCGCGCTCGTTCGGCGCGGGCAGCGCGGCGACGCGGCAGACGCGCGGATTGAGGCGCTGCGTGATGCGCTTGATCACGCCGCCCTTGCCCGCCGCGTCGCGTCCCTCGAACAGCACGACGACCTTGAGCTTGTTCGCCATCACCCAGTCCTGCAGCTTGACGAGCTCGCCCTGCAGGCGAAACAGCTCCTTGAAGTAGCGCTTGCGGTCGATGTCCGCCGGCGCCGGCTTGCCGCGCCCGGCGCGCCCCGAGACGTCGTCGAGCAGCTTCGTCATGCGCTCGTCGTCGATCTCCATCTCCATCTCCTCGTCGATGCCGTCGAGGAAATCGCTCTTGGCGCGCGCGCGCATGTCGGCCGGATTGTCCTGTCGTTTCGTGCTCATGCGGGACTGCCTGGGGATGGGCGTCGGGGTGGCAACGCGCGCATCTTAACCCTACGGCCTTGCCGGGAATGCGGCGGCGATCGTTTCGGGGGAGGAGGGGGTTCCGTCGCCCTCGCGCGACGGGCCGAGGGCGCTTTCGGCGCGGCCGGCGGGCCCGTTCCGGGCGCAAGCCGCTGTAAATCAAGGAAGGCGCATTTCAGGCACGCATCCTGCGGGAGACAGGACGTCGGACCCTTTTCCCAGGAGACCCACCATGAGACATCCGCGATTGGCCCTCATCGTTACGTCCGCGCTGGCGCTGGCAGCGCTCGGCGCGCAGGCGCAAACCTCGCCCCCGCGCTCGTCGGCGCAGCGGGCGGCGCGCGAGGAGCTGCCGCGGTGCCCGAGCTGCTGAAGGCGTTCGACAGGCTCGACGAAAATCACGACGGCAGGCTGGACGACCGCGAGCTCGAGCGTTTCACGAAATAGCGGCCCACGAGGCGCCCGGCGTGGCGCACAATACCCGGATCTCGTCCCCCGGAGGAGGTCCGAGTGGCCGCGCACAGCGAGGCATTTCACCAGGCGTCCGCCAGCGAGCCGTTCCTGTTCGACTGCTGGTACGTGGCCGCCTGGGATCACGAGCTCATCGACGCGCGCCTGCTCGCGCGCACGCTGCTTGGCAGGCCCGTCGTGCTATATCGGGGTGAAGGCGGCGGCTCCGCCGGCAAGGTCGTCGCGCTGGACGACCGCTGCTGCCATCGCGGCGCGCAGCTCTCCAAGGGCCGCGTCGAGGGCGACTGCGTGCGCTGCATGTACCACGGCCTGAAGTTCGATCCAGCGGGCCGGTGCGTGCAGATTCCCGGGCAGGAGAACATCCCGGCGAAGCTCGGCGTGCGCAGCTACCCGGTCGTGGAGCGCGACCGCCTGGTCTGGATCTGGATGGGCGACGCGGCGAAGGCCGATCCGGCGAAAATCCTCGACTTTCCGTACCTACGCGATGCGGGCTGGCGCGGGCATCCGGGCTACCTGCACTACGACGCGAACTACCTGCTCATCGTCGACAACCTCGCCGACTTCGCGCACCTCGCGTTCGTGCACGCGAAGACGCTGGGCGGCTCGGAAGAGTACGCGTTCAAGTCCAAGCCCACCGCGATCGAGCGGCTGCCGGACGGATTCCGCATAGAGCGCTGGCACATGGGCGCGCCGCCGCCGCCGTTCCACAAGAAGGTGGTGCGCGACGCGGGCCCCGTGGACCGGCGCAACATCGCGCGCATGTACGTGCCCGGCGTGTTCTTCATGGAGACGCTGTTCTCGCCGGCGGGAGCCGGCGCGGAGCAGGGCAAGCTCGAGGGCGCGAAGCAGTACCGCAACTGCCAGTTCTTCACGCCGGAGACCTCGCGCAGCACGCACTTCTTCTGGGACTACCTGCACGACTACGAGCTCGACAACCCGAACGTCGCGCTGTCGCTCTACCACAGCATGGTCGAGGGCTTCCACGAGGACAAGGCGATCATCGAGGCGCAGCAGCGGACGCTCGAGGCCGATCCGGAATTCCGCATGAACGCGATCGTCGCCGACGCGCCGCTGGTGCACTTCCGGCGCACGCTTGCGCGCCGGATCGAGGAAGAGCGCGCGGGGCTGAAGGCGGTCGCGGCCTAGCGTGTATAGCCACACCACGCTCGGAACCAACGATCGCGCCAAGGCGGAAAAGTTCTATGACGCGGTGATGGCGGTGCTCGGCCACCCGGTGCTGTTCAAGACGCCGAAGTTCCTCGCCTACGGCACGCCGACCGGCGAGAAGGTCTTCATCGTGCCGCCGTTCGACGGCAAGGAGGCCCGCTCGGGCAACGGCGTGCACGTCGCCTTCAAGGCCGACAGCCGCGCCAAGGTGGACGCCTTCTACGAGGCGGCGATGGCGAACGGCGGCGCGGACGAAGGCGCGCCGGGGCTGCGGCCGCACTACCACCCGAACTACTACGGCGCCTACGTGCGGGACCCCGACGGCAACAAGATCCAGGCCGTCTGCCACCGCAAGGACGCCTAGCGCGCGGTCACGGGCGCAGGTAGGCGTAGCCTTCGCGCTGCTGCAGCCGCGCGATCTCGGCGACGCCCGAGGGCACGTAGTCGACGTCGTCGATGAACTGGTCCTTGCTGAGCTTGCGGTTGCGCAGCGTGATCTCGCAGACGTCGAACTTCACGCCCTGGCTCTTCAGGTCCTCCACGATGGTCTCGTAGGGATTGCCGTTGGCGTCCTTCTTGCCCTTCATGAGGTAGTCGACGCCCAGCGCGTGCGCGACCACCACGATCTTCGCCTGCGGATTGACCTCGAGGTGGTTCCGGATATTGCGCAGGCCGTTCGTCGCCTGGACGAGGCCCTCGTTGAAGTGATAGACGACTTTGTCCGGGCCGACGGGGCTCGTCACGGAGCCGCCGGTGGCGGCGCAACCGGCCAGCGCGAGCAGAGCGGCGAAGAATAGGGCGGTCGTGCGCATGGATATTCTCCTTCGACCCATCATACGCCCGGGTCGTAGCCCGGATTGCGCCCGACGCCGATCAGCCGCGGCAGTTTGAGCGCGCGCGGCGCGAGAGTCTTGCGGTCCCGAAGGTAGCGCTCGACCACGTCCCAGACGGGCTCGCCCGTATTTCCCTGCCCGCCGCCCTCGGCAACCGGTGCCCAGCCGGCGACCTTGTAGCGCTTGCCTGCCTCGACCGGCCGGGCGTTCAGCCTCATGTCGGTGATGCGCGAGCCCATCGCGGCGTAGGGACTGCAGGCGTAGTCGAGGCCGCCGACGCGCACCATGTCGCCGCCCTGCTGGAAGTAAGGATCCGGATTGAACAGGTTGTCGCAGACGTCCTCGAGGATGTTCTTCAGGTCGGCGCCGGTGAGCTCGTTCAGCGTCGCGTGCGGATAGGTGATCGCTGTCTGGTCCAGGAGCTGCTCGCGCCGGATCGTGTCGCCCGGCAGCAGCGTAGTGCCCCAGCGAAAGCCGGGCGAGAAGGCGATCTCGGCATCCTTCACCGCCATCAGCGCGTCTAGGATCAGCTGGTCGAAGCTGCCGTTGAAGTTGCCGCGCCGGTAGAGCAGGCCCTCGGTGATCGCGAGCGGCTCCTCCAGACTGGCGCGGTGAGGCGCGCGCACGCGCTCGATCAGCGCCTGCATTTCGCGGTCCGGCTCGAGGAGGTTCGCGAACACCGGCAGCAAGCGGTAGCGGAAACCTTCCACCTTGCCCTTCACGTCGAGGTCCAGCACGCCGAGGAACTTGCCGTTGGAGCCCGCGTTCGTGACCACCGTCTGGCCGCCCGCGTTCCTGACGATGACCGGCACCGGTACGCCGTCGTGCGTGTGGCCGCCGAGAATCGCATCGATGCCGCGCACGCGCGCCGCGAGCTTGAGGTCGACGTCCATGCCGTTGTGCGAGAGCAGCACCACGGCCCGCGCGCCCTTCGCGCGCGCCTCGTCGACGAGCGCCTGCAGCGCGCGCTCCTGGATGCCGAAGGTCCAATCGGGCACGAACCGGCGCGGGTGGGCGATCGGCGTGTACGGGAACGCCTGGCCGACGATGGCCACCGGAACGCCGTTCGGTTCCCGCAGCGCCCACGCCTTGAACACCGGGTCTTCGAAGTCCGCGGTCTTGACGTTCTGGGCGAGGAACTCGATCTTGCCAAGTTCGCGTGCGACCGCGTCCTGCACCCGCTTCGCGCCGTAGGTGAATTCCCAGTGCGCGGTCATGCAATCCACGCCGAGCAGCCTGGAGGCCTCGATCATGTCGCGCCCCTGCGTCCAGAGCGAGGTCGCCGACCCTTGCCAGGAATCGCCGCCGTCGAGCAGCAGCGCCTGCGGGCGCGTCGCGCGCAGGCGCCTCACGAGCGTCGCGAGATGCGCGTAGCCGCCCATGCGGCCGTAGCGCCGGGCCGCGCGCTCGAAGTCGAGGAACGTGAAGGCGTGCGCGGCGGGCGTACCCGGAGCGATGCCGGCTTTGCGCAGCAGATGCTCGCCGACGAGGTGCGGCAGGCGGCCGGCCGCCTCGCCTACGCCGATGTTGGCGCTCGGCTCGCGAAAGTGCACCGGCAGGAGCTGCGCATGCGTGTCGGTGAAATGCAGCAGGCTGACGTTGCCGAACGTCGGCACCTCGTAGAGCGCGCGCGCGTTCGCCGCCGCCGAGCCGCGCAGCGGCGCGCCGCAGGCGGCTGCGGCAGCCAGCGCGGAGAGGAACTCTCTCCGGTCCAAATCAGGAGTTCTCCAGGGCGTTCCCGGCTAGCGCTCTTTCAAAGCGTACCGGGAAACGCGCCGCCGTCCAGCAGCAGGTTCTGGCCGGTGATGTAGCCGGCGTGCACGCTGCACAGGAAGGCGCAGGCTGCGCCGAACTCTTCGATGTTGCCGAAGCGCTTGGCCGGATTGGCCTGGATGCGCGTCTTCTCCAGCTCGGCCTCCGGCTTGCCGAGCTTCTGCGCGTTGAACTTGAGGTTGCTGCGCAGGCGGTCGGTATCGAAGGGTCCGGGCAGCAGGCCGTTGATGGTGACATTGTGCGCGACCGTCTGGCGCGCGAGGCCCGCGACGAAACCCGTGAGGCCCGTGCGCGCGCCGTTCGAGAGGCCCAGCTCGGCGATGGGCATGCGCACCGCGCCCGAAGTGATGTTGACGATGCGCCCGAACTTGCGCGCGATCATGCCGTCCACCGTGGCCTTGATGAGCTCGATCGGCGTGAGCATGTTGGCGTCGAGCGCCCTAAGCCAGTCCTCGCGCGCCCAGTTCCGAAAGTCGCCCGGCGGCGGGCCGCCCGCGTTGTTGACGAGGATGTCGGGGCTCGGGCAGGCCGCGAGCGCGGCGGCGCGGCCCTCGGCGGTGGTGATGTCCCCCGCCACCGCGGCGACCGTGACGCCGGTCGCCTTGCGGATCTCCGCCGCAGTCGCCTCGAGCGCTTCCCTGCCGCGCGCCGTGATGACGAGGTTCACGCCTTCCTTCGCGAGCGCCCGCGCGCAGCCCTTGCCGAGGCCCTTCGAGGCCGCGCAGACGAGCGCGGTCTTACCCTTGATGCCGAGGTCCATGAGCAGCTCCTTGATCCGATTAAAATTATAGCCATGGCGGGTCACAGCAAATGGGCGAACATCAAGCACCGCAAGGCTGCGGCGGATGCGAAGAAGGGCAAGGTCT
>Ga0335079_10010796_pt1 | contig 10404 bp, 8 predicted proteins | sample Lox_Sample_33_FD_206719 | JGI IMG/M metagenome (GOLD analysis project Ga0335079, IMG submission 206719) | Soil microbial communities from Loxahatchee National Wildlife Refuge, Florida, United States - Lox_Sample_3.3 | ecosystem: Environmental > Terrestrial > Soil > Wetlands | place: USA: Florida... | reverse complement strand
TCCAAAAAGACATGGGGATGAGCGCCAAGGTCCTGCAACTGGCCAATTCCGCGTTGGGCGTCGCCGGCCGTGTCACCAGCACCGCGGACGCCGTGGTCTATCTGGGTTTGGATGCGATCCGCACGCTTCTGCTGACCTTGCACGCCTTCTCGGAATTTCGTCCGAGCGCGGGATCCGCCTTTTGCATGCAGTCCCTGTGGCGGCACAGCTTGGCCACGGGAGTATTGGCGGAGCGCATCATCCAGACCTTGCCGGCGGATGGCGGAGTGCACGAATCCATGCGCACCATCGGATTGCTGCACGACGTCGGCCGGCTGGTGCTGGCGGCCAATCTGCCGGAAATGTTCGAGCGTGCCTACGGGTTGGCGGCGAAAAAGCAAATACCGCATTGGGATGCCGAAAGAGAAGTCTTTGGCGCAACGCATGCCGAGGTCGGAGCGTACTTGATCGGTCTGTGGGGCCTGCCGGAGCAGATCGTGGAAGCAGTTGCCTACCATCATTCGCCTTCGAAGTGCCCGCACCCGGGCTCGGCGATGTTGACCTCGCTGCACGTCGCCGATTCGCTCGCGTCGGTGGCGGCGGAGTACGACGGAGCCGTGCACGATCCCGAGCCGGACGTGCGGTATCTCGCGGGCATGAACCTCGCGGATCGGATGCCCGAATGGCGAGAACTCTCATTGCAGGCAGATGCCGAAGAGGTAGCGTGTGGCTGAGAAGATCCTGTGCGTGGATGACGAGGTGAACATCCTGCTGTCGCTCCAGCGGCAGTTGCGCAAACAGTTTCATCTGGAGAGCGCGCTCGGCCCGGAGAAAGCTCTGGCCTCGATCGAGCGTGACGGTCCTTACGCCGTGGTTGTTTCCGACTTGCAGATGCCCGGTATGAACGGGCTCGAGTTGCTGGCCAAGGTCCGGGAGGTCTCGCCGGAGACAGTACGCATCATGCTGACTGGTCAGGCGGATCTGGACACCGCGATCGCGGCTGTAAACCAAGGAAACATCTTTCGTTTTCTGACCAAGCCCTGTTCCGCGGAGGAATTGGCCGCCACGCTTGATGCCGCGGTGGAGCAGCACCGGCTGGTCACGGCCGAGCGGAATCTGTTGGAGAATACGCTGCGCGCGAGCGTCAAGGTGCTCACCGAAGTGCTGAGCCTGGTGCATCCGGCGGCCTTCAGCCGCGCCAGCCGCATTCACCGCTATGTGCGGTACATGGCAGGGGCATTGAAGCTGCGGGACGCCTGGCAGTACGAAGTGGCCGCATTGCTCTCGCAAGTCGGCTGCATCACGCTCGAGCCGGGAGCGCTTGATCGGATCTACACGGGAGACGAGCTCAGCGAGGAGGAAAAGAAAATGTTTGCCGCGCATCCCGCGGCCGGCGGGCAGCTACTGGCGCACATCCCGAGGCTCGAAGCCGTGGCCTCGATGATCGCCAACCAGAACCTTTCCTTCGAGCAGGCGCCGCAGGTGGCCGCGGGCGTGCCGCGGGAGGCCGCGTCAACGGGGACGCACCTCCTGCGCGCCGCCCTCGATTTCGACCGGCTGATCACACGCAACCGGTCTCACGAAGAGACGCTCGCGCAGATGCGCCTGCATGCGCAGAACTACGATCCCGCGTGCCTGGAGGCGCTGGCCGCGTACGTCGCCCCGGAGGGCGGCATGGCCGTGCGGGTTCTGAAGTCGGCGGAACTGCTGCCTGGCATGGTGGTCGACCAGGACGTGCGCAGCAAGACGGGCCTGCTGCTACTCGCCAAGGGGCAGGAAGTGACGCTGTCGGTGCTAGGCCGGCTGCGCGCGTTTGCCGCGAAAGTGGGAATTGCGGAGCCGGTGCGGGTGCTGGTGGAGGGAGAAGGCGGGCCGGTGGCTGTGTAGAGTCGAGAGCCTCTGGTGGCCGCCGGGCCGACGTGTCCGGCCCCGTAGTGACGAGGCCCGCCGCGCCTTGGTTCGCTTCTCTTCAACGCGGCAGGTTGCTATGCTATCTGCGGCGATTATCAGACTCATTAGTCTCATGTTCGTCGCGCTGCTTCCGCCTGCCATCGCACAAGACGCGGGCGTGGTCGAAGGCACGGTAACCAGTAGCTTGACCCTTTCACTTACGCTGCAGTTCGTGCCAGTCGACGATAGCGTCGCTGGGGGCGTCGCGGTCGTGCAGCGCTTGAGACTGCCGGGCGCGCGCTTCCATCTCGCCGGCTTCTTTCTTGTGGTGGTCTTTCCGCAAGACGGCGGCATAGTTCAAGAGGCACCCGGCAACATCGGGATGGGCAGGGCCGAGCGTGCGCTCCCAGATATCGATGGCACGGGCGTACAGCTTTTCGGCATCATCGTAGCGGCCTTCGAAGCTGTAGATCTGCGCCAGGTTGTTGAGCATCGCCGCGATCTCGGGGTGGTACGGCCCGACGGCCTTTTCCTCGATGGCAAGAGCGCGCGTGTAGAGTTCCTCGGCGTCACGATAAGCGTGACGGTCCGAGTCGATCAGGGCCAGGTTGCTTAACACACTGGCGACCTGCAAGTGATTGTTGCCTAGCACCTTCTGGTCGATTTCCAAAGCGCGTCGAAACAAGGGAGTGGCATCATCTACGCGGCCTTCGTCGTAGTAGAGAACTCCGAGGTTGTTGTTGGCGTTGGCCACACGCAGGCTTTCGGGTCCAAACGACGCTTCCAGGATTGGAATCGCTCTGACGAGGAGGTGTTCGGCCTTGGTCAGCAGGTGCTGGGCGCGATACACGTCGGCAAGCCGGACCATGGAATCGGCCACGTCGGGGTGGTTTGCGCCAAGGGCCTTTTGCCGCTTGGCCAGGACTTGGCGATACATTTTCTCCGCTTCCGCATAATGGCCCATGGAGTAGCGGAGGAACGCGAAATCGTTCATTGTTCCGGCCAAGTCCATTTGACTGGCGGGATTGGCCTGCCGGATGGCGAGCGACTCGGTGTAAGACGCCGCGGCCTCGGCGTAACGGCCCAGGCGCAGTTGAATCCAGCCCAGAGTATCCAGAGTGTCGGCGATGCTCGGATGGTTCGGCCGCAGTTGTGAACGATGGATGGCAAGTGCTTTACGGCACAGCGCTTCAGCCTGCTCGAACTTCCCCTCAACCCGGTAAAGGCGTGCCTGGTTGAGAAGAATGGCGGCCAAGTCGAGGGGCGCAGGGTGCTGCTCGCAGATTTCCAAAGCAGAGCGGTACAGCGCATCCGCAGCGGGGTAGTCGCCGCGGATCTGCTTGGCGACCGCTAAGTAATTCATGGTTCGCGCTTTAGCAACGGGTGTGGGGGCCTGGTCGAGGGCCGACTGGAAAGACGATTCGGCCTCGGTGTAATGTCCGTTCGCCTGCAATTGCTGCCCTGTGGCGATGAGTTGTTGCCAGGAGTTTTCGTGTAGTTGGGCCGGGAAAACGGTGCCCGGCAGGAGCAACAACGAGAGGGGGGCGAAGTGAAGGAAGCGAATGGCGTTCGACATCGACCTACCGCATCCTTTCCTCCAGGGCCCGTGGGAGCCTGATGCTCTTATCGGTCCGTTGATCGTTCACATATAGTTTCAATTGAATTACCAATAAATTACGAATTGGTTAACACGACAGTAGTGTAACAGGAGATGATGATGTTGAAAATGATTAATTTGAGGTATTTGTGGGGATTGTCCCGATGTCTAGCCGGTCTGGGAAACTGAGACTATTTACTCCGGTAAAGGATCTCGACAGCGTTCCGGACGTACTGTTCGCTGGTGATGTTTTCCACGGCTTCAGCGGGGAACTCGACGACAGACTGGACGTAGCCGGCCAACTCATCGAACAGCTCCACGCGTGCGTGGGGATCGAATTCTTCACGGCGCAGGAGCGCGCTCAGTGCAATGCCGGCAAGCTCGGGCGTGGCCCTTTGACGGAAGCGGGCGGCAAGGTGTTGATATTCAAGCAGGGAATTGAATTTGCCTCCAAGGAGGCGATCTAGATCGGGTTGGTCGATCTTCGGGTTGCGGACGACGATGGTGTTCGCGGCGAGATCTCCCAGCCGCTGAGCGTTCCGGGTGAAGACGGCAACCATTCCGCCCACCAGGTAGAAGAGGGGAAGAAGATCGATAGCACGCAACAGGTTACGGATCACAATCTGGCTGAAATCGAGTCGGAGGCCCTGGGCGTCCATCACGCGGAGCCCGAGGACGCGTTTCCCCAGGGTCTGCCCGCGCAACCGCCATTCGAGGACGATGCCGTAACCGGTTGAGAGGCCGAAATATCCGAGGATGCCGGCGGCTTGGGAGAAATCCGCGCCTAGGACGCCGATGATTTGCAAGGCGTTCTGGAGCGCGGAATTGAGCGCCAGGATGGCGAGGAAGTCGATGAGCCAGGCGAGGAAACGCGTGATCGGGCTGGCGAGAAGCAGGGTGAAGGAAATCCCTTCCGGCGTCTCAATGACGAGCGAACTTGTGCGCGACAGGCTCATTGGGCGGATGATCCGGAGCGGGCAAGGTAGAGAGTGAGCGCCGTCAATTCCACGGCGCCAAAGGCGATTTTGAGGGCGTAGGGAATCACCGGTTGGTGATATTGCGAAAAGAACGCCTCGATGATCCCGGCCCATACAAGGAGCAGGGAGATGCCCAAGATCAAAGTCAGCACATCCCGCGAAACGGCGCGTAAGCGCTGGCCGCGGGGGAGGCTGGTTCCCCAACCGATGAGTGCGCCGGCCAGGATGAAGCCTGCTTGTCCGGCGAGAAGGATGGCGGGAATCTCCGCGGCGCCGTGCGGGAGGAGCCAACCCATCAGGAAGCTGGACTGGCCGGCCTGAATATAGTCCGCGGAGACCGCGCCGAGGGTGACGCCGTTATAGAAAAGAACGAGGATCGTGCCGAAGCCCCAGGTCATTCCCAGCGCCAACGTAGTGAAGGCCACCTGCGTGTTGTGTGCCATCAGCTCGGCCGCGAAGGTGGTTTTCACGCCGTGGAGGCGGTCTTGTTTGGTGTGTTCCTCGCGGGCAACGCGCTTTGCGGGGCTTTCCAATAAGCCGCTGAAAGGCATGATGACGGCTTTGGCTTCGGGATCGATGCGCAAGGCCAGGACACCGAATGCGCAGCCGGCCAAGGTGATGGCAACTGCCAGCCAGAAGGCGCGCACGTGGCGGCGAAAGGCTTGCGGGAACTCCTGAGCGAACCAGCGCCGCACCTGCACGCGGCGGCGAGCTTCGCGGCTCTCGTGGATCTCGGCATACGCGCGGGCAACCAGAGATTCGAGATATCGGCGCGTTTCCGGCTCGGAGGAAAACGTCGCCATTTTGGCTAGGTCCGCGGAGGCGCGCTGATAGAGGTAGTGCAGGGTCTTGATTTCGTCGAGCTGGGGCCGGCGCGAGGGGTCGCTTTCAATGCGGTCAAGGGCAGATTCGAGCCCGGTCCAGTAACGGCGCTCGGTGGCGAGAAATCTGGGCAGGTCGAGAATCATAGAAGCTGGCGTGCCTTAATGTTCTGGTAGGAGGCGATGAGCTCGGCGCTGAGGCGCGCAGGATCGAGCAATGAAAATCGGACGCCGGCGTTGGCCAGCACCTTTTCGGTTTCGCGGAGCTTGTGCCACAAGAGATGACCGGCGAAGCGGTGGTAGACGTCGTCCACTTCGTGAACCTCAGCATCCCGAAACAGCGGTGCGGCGCCCAGGGGACGCAGCATATTCACCAGTACCAGATGCTGGCGGGAAATCAACTTCACGTTGCGGATGAAGCTTTCGGCGAGAACGGGATCATCCAGCTCGGTGAGGAAGATGAGCAGAGCGCGGCGTCTGAGACGCAGGCGGAGGAAGGTGCATAGCTCATCGAAATCAGGAGAAGCTTTCTCGGCTTCCAGATAATAGAGGGCATCGCGGCAGGCGTTGTAGTGGGGCTTGCCATTTTTGGCGCGGACGAACTGGCGCAGCTTGTCGCTGAACGCGACGAGGCCAAACAGGTCGCCCTGGCGCTGGGCGGCGAGTCCCAAGGCAAGCGCGGCGGAGACGAAACGATCGAGGGTTGTGCCGCGAGCGCTCAGGCGAGAAGTGTCGATGACCGCGTAGACTTCCTGGGTGCGCTCGATCTGGAAAACGCGGGTGATGGGGCGCGCGCGGCGAGCTGTGGCCTTCCAATCGATCTCGTCAAAACCGTCGCCGGGGGCGTACTCGCGCAGCTTTTCGAATTCGCGGCCTTTGCCGACCTGACGAAACAGGTGGACGCCGAAATTGCCGCGATTGAGGAACAAGGTCTCAATGTGCTCCTTGCGCAGGTTGGGGTAGACGCGCAGCTCCGAACGCACGGGCAAGCGGGAGCGCTTGGACCACAGGCCCAGCAGCGAGGGAGTTTCCAGGTAAACGGCATCGAGCGCGTGGCGGCCGCGCCGCGATGGTGTGCAGGCGCATGCGGCTCGGGAGACACCAGGGGGAGCGATTAGGGTCAGTTCGGGAGCCGCTGAGGGAATCGCCGCCGGGAGAGCCAGGCCGATACGCAGCGGTTTGGGAGCCGGCGCAGCATTAGTGAGCTTCAAGGGAATTTCCGCCGGCCGTTCGGCCACCAAACGGAGGACATCCGGAGCTTCCACACGGATGTCCGCCAGCGCGCCGCGGGCCAGCAGAGCGTCGGAGCCGACGACGGCGGCAAAGAGAACGGCGATGGCAATGCACGTGAGGGCGACATCCGGCACGAGCGCTCCCACCGCTGCGCAGGGCAGCAGGATCAGCGCTTCCGCTACCAGCAATCGTGTCCGCGGAACAATCATCGCGGCACCGGAATTTCGGCCAGGATTTTCTGAATGACTTCCAGCACGGTGATGCCTTCGATTTCGAATTCAGGCCGCAAGATCAGGCGGTGCCCGAGCACGGGTACGGCAACCGCGTGGATATCATCCGGGGCTACAAAGTCTCTGCCGCAGATCGCGGCGTAGGCGCGGCTGGCGAGCAAGAGGGCCTGCGTGGCGCGCGGCCCCCCGCCCACGAGCACACTTTCGTGCGTGCGCGTGCGGCGGATGACATCCACCAGATAAGTTACCAGCTCATCACGCACGGTGATCTGTTCGAGAGACCGGCGCAGCGGCGCGATCTCTTCCACGCGGAGCACCGGTTGGACAGCGCCGCGGGCCAGCATGGCTTCGGGCGAATCGGCCCCAAGGGTGCGGCGCGCGAGATCGAGTTCGTCATCGCGTTCCGGCCAGGGCATGGCGATCTTGAACATGAAGCGGTCCTTCTGCGCCTCGGGAAGGGGATAGGTGCCTTCGGACTCGATAGGATTTTGCGTGGCGAACACAGTGAAGTTGGGGGAAAGGGCGTGGGTTTCCCGGTCGATAGTGACGCAGCGCTCCTGCATGGCCTGCAACAGCGCGGATTGCGTTTTGGCGGGCGCGCGATTGATCTCGTCGGCTAAAAGAAAGCTGGTGAATACAGGGCCACGAATCAAGGTAAATTCGTTGCGCTGCAGGTTGAATACGTTCGTGCCGGTGATGTCGGCGGGCATGAGGTCAGGGGTGAATTGAATTCGCGCGAACTCGCAGCCGAGCACGTGAGCAAGGGTACGTGTGAGCAGGGTCTTGGCGACTCCGGGCACGCCCTCAATCAACGCATGCTGGCCGGTAAAGATGACGATGATGGCCTGCTCGACGACGCTATGCTGGCCGATGATCACCTTCGCCACTTCCGTTTTGACGCGCGCGAGCACGTCTTGCAGCCTTTCGAGCGCGGCCTCACGTTCCAACTGTTCTTCCATCATTTCTCTCCCGCGAGCGCCTGGCCGATAGCGCGATAGGCTTTGACCGGATCGTGCTCGCTGCGTGCGATTTCTTCCGCGCGCTGCAATTTTTTTTCCGAATAGCGCGGCCCGAGCGGAAGAGACTTGCGCCATTCGTTCAGGCACGCGGCCATCAATTCCCCCGGCGGAGCGGCACGCCGCAACAGATAGTGCGGCATACCCCACGATTGCGCGGCCGGAGCGGTGGAATGTTCCACCGGCGGCGCAGACACGAGCGGCATGGAGTTTTTCCAGATGAACAGCACGGCGAGCAGTAAGAGCGCGGCTACGAATGCGTGCAGGTGATAGCGGCGACCCAGCGCGGCCACGCTTCCCGTTTCCGTTACCCCAAGATGCGATTCATCAAAAATCAAGCGGCGATTGGCACCGGCAACCCAGCTGAGCAAGCCGGCGTCGCGATCGAACATGAGCGCCTGGTTGCTCATCAGATAGCCATCGGCCGCCAAGACGACGGATCCTTTGCCGAATTTGCGCTCGATCAAGACGGCGTGGCCGGATGTGGCGCGAGCCACGCTCCAATCTTTGGACACGATGAAATAGAGAAGGTTCGAGACCCGTTTGGGATTCGGCTCGGCGAGCGCCAGAGTGACGCCCCAGGGCTTCAGCTGCACGCGGCGCCGCAGGGTTTCCGGGGGGAAGTCCAAAATTGGCAGCAACCCGATGACCAGGCGCGCGCCGCCGGCTGTGAGTTTATCGAAGTTTTCCAGATCAGCAGGCCCCAGTGCGTCCGAGTCCACGCCCAGGTAGAAAATTGTAGTGTCGCCGGGTTTCAATCGCTCGAGCGGCTGATAGTTTCGCGCGACCGAAACGCCGCGGATTGCCTGGAAGCTTTCAAACAGCGCCCGCGTTCCCAGTGGATCGGTGCGGAGGGATGAGTATTGCGGGTATACGTCACCCGCTTCGAACCGCCAACGGAACAGTTGGGCCAGGCCGAAGGCGAAGGCCAGCGCGAGCGCCAGCACGAGCCAGCTAGCTTTCCGCACGTGCCTTCATCCTCTGGAGATTGTCTTGAAAGCTCTCGACGATCTGCATGCTCACGCGATGATCGCCATACCAGGCGCGCTCGAAGACGCGGGCATTCTCGGAAAACAGCTGCGCGACGTCGATTTTGTCGCGGGTTCTGCGCCGCAATTCGGTTTCGTACTGGCGGTTGGTTTTGGCTGCCTGGACGGTGACCAGTCCGTGCCGCGCGAGATACGAGAGGCTGGCGAGATACAGAGCACGGACGGCGGTGCGCAGATCACCGCTGGCCATCAGTTCGTGGGCGAGAGCGAGCCAGCGATCCTCCGGAATCTTGTCAGCCTCTACGCGGTCGTCCGTCAAGTTTTCGGTCAAGGCCGCCGGGGCGGTCTGTGTGATCGGCTTGGCTGTTCGTTTCGCACGGAAGATGCGCAGGAGAAGAATTGCGGCCGCAATCGCCAGCAAGGCAATCAACGAGTAAAGCAGCCAGCGAAGTTTTTGGATGGAGCGCAGATCGCCGCGCGCGGAATCGGCCGGTGAAGGCTCGTCGCGGAATTTCTCGCGGAGCCACTCGACAATGCTTCGCAACCAGCGTGCCGCCAGGCGCACTTCGCGTCCCATCGCATCCGCAACATCGTCGAGAAAGCCGGGCGGGGCGTCCTTTGCAGCCGCATTGCGCGGCATGCGCCAGGCGTATTCGGGGCGGTGGATGACCTGATCGATGGAGCGGTCAAGATCGGAAGGCGGTATGGGGATTTCGGCGCGGATGGCGGGACCAATGGCCGCCAGAAGGCACACCAGTGTGGCGGCGCGCCGGAGAGTCGAAATGGCTGCTTTGAGATCCGCCCCAGTAATCACGGATTGACCGTAGAAACATCTCAGCACATAAACCGCCTTGATGAGCGGATCAACGGCAGCCCACGCGAGGCCGGCCGCGGCGGCGATGAGCGTCGAGTTCAGGAGATTGACGCCACTGCGCGAGAAGGTACTTTCGATTCCGAGCAACATCTTGACCAGATGCGGGGCGAGAAAAAGTGTGGCCACGAGATTGAGAAAAGTAAACAAAGAAAACAGCAGCAGAATCGAAACCAGCATCCAGTTCTGCCGCGCACGATAACCGGCTTGCCGGGCTGCCTGCGAAATCAGAGAGCGCAGGTTGGGGGCGGCATCGGCCAAGACAGCGGCGTTCTGATAGAAAGCGAAGACAGACGCCAGCGGCAACAGACATAGCAGCGCCGCCGGCAGGACGACGAGCTTGCTGGATTGCACTGATGCCTGGAGGTACGTGGTTCTCCAAACGACGATCGGATCGGGGGCAGCGGAACCGCTGAGTTGCGCATACAGTCCACGGGCGAACCGTGCCTGCCAGAAAGCCATCCAGATGTAGAGGGCGGCAACACCCAAGGACTCCTCGGCGCAGCGCGCGGCCGCGAAAGCACTGTGCGCCATTTCCGTCCAGAAGAAGAGCACGCCGAGCAAGAAGGGAAGGGTTCCGGCATAGTAGCGGAGGAGCACGCTGGCCGGAGCCTCGCGAAGCAGGTGAAAGGCCTCTTCCAGCAACTCGATGGCGCCGCGCTCCTTTAGGGCTGCCATTCGGTTCCTTCGTGGACGTCGGGTGTTATCAGGATCAGAACGCGTCCAGCATAGTAGAAAAAGAGCCAGGAGAGGAGCAGAGCGGCGAATGCGGCGAGGACACCCGCGGCGCGGCCCAGGGTC
>Ga0335079_10010795_pt1 | contig 10404 bp, 11 predicted proteins | sample Lox_Sample_33_FD_206719 | JGI IMG/M metagenome (GOLD analysis project Ga0335079, IMG submission 206719) | Soil microbial communities from Loxahatchee National Wildlife Refuge, Florida, United States - Lox_Sample_3.3 | ecosystem: Environmental > Terrestrial > Soil > Wetlands | place: USA... | reverse complement strand
GCGCTGCTCACCCAGGCCGCCGCCACGTCTCCCTGGTCGAGCCCGACGCAGGCATCGTTCCAGACCCGCACCGGCACCGGCGCGCCCTGTGCCGCGACCGGCACGCACAGCGCCGCGAGCCCCGGCGCCTCGAGCTTGAGTACCGTACCCTCGATCTGCGGCACGACGCGCGCAAGCTGCGGGTGCGTGCGCTGCGTGAGGAAGGTCCCCTGCGCATCGACCACCATCCACTGCCGATCCCATTCGAAGCCGGTCGCGCTCAGCTGCACCCGCTCGTGCGCCGCGCCGCGCATCGACTTGACCGGGTAAACCCGCAGCTCCGTGACCCTGACTCGCATTGAGGGAGAAGTCTGCCATATGCTCCTCACCGCCATGTGGGAGGGCGTATGCACGAACCGAAGAACGCGAAGCGGCCCCGACGAGCCGTGCTTCGCTGGATGCGTTTTGCCATGACCGTCACACTCGGCGCGAGCGCGGTGTTCGGCGGACCGGCGGCTCAGAGCCGCACGCAGAAGCCGCCGCTCTACGGCCAGCACTGGATGGCGGTGACGGGTAAGCCGATCGCCGCCAGCGCCGGTGCGCGCCTGTTCCAGCAGGGAGGCAATGCGATCGATGCCGCCTGCGCGATGCTGGGCGCGGTCGCCACCGCCTGGACCACCCTTTCCTGGGGCGGCGAGACGCAGGCGCTCATCTATAACCCGCACACCGGCAAGGTGATCGCCATCAATTCCCTGGGGGTGGCGCCGACCGGCGCGACCCCCGAGTTCTTCCACAAGCAGGGCATGCGCTACCCGCCCGAGTACGGCCCGCTGGCGGCGGTCACACCCGGAACTCCCGGCGGGCTCATGACGATGCTGGCCGAGTACGGCACCAGGAGTCTGGGCGAGGTGCTCGAGCCTGCGATCGAGATGGCCGACGGCTTCCCCATGGACCAGGCGCTGTCGGGTGTCATCGAGCATTACAAGGACAAGCTCAAGGAGTGGCCGGACTCCAGGCGCGTCATGCTCCCGCACGCAGGCAGCGCGCACGAAGGTCCCGAGCCCGGGGAGATCTTCCGCCAGCCGGATCTCGCCGCCACGCTGCGTAAGCTCGTCGCCGCCGAGCGCGATGCGATCAAAGCCGGCAAGGACCGCAAAGCCGCGATCTATGCCGCCTACGACCGCTTCTACAGGGGCGACATCGCGCGCGATCTGGTCGCGGCGGTGCGCGCCCAGGGTGGACTCTTCACGGAAGGCGATCTCGCCAACTGGCGAGTGAAGATCGAGGAGCCGACGCACACCAATTACCGGGGCATCGAGGTCTACAAGCTCCAGCCCTGGGTGCAGGGCCCGGTGATGCTGCAGGCCCTCAACATCCTCGAGAACTTCGACCTGAAGTCCATGGGCTACGACAGCGCCCGTTACATCCACACGCTGTACCAGGCGATGAACCTTGCCTACGCCGACCGCGACTTCTACTACGGCGACCCGGCGTACTCACCCGCCCCGCCCATCAAGGGGCTGTTGTCGAAGGACTACGCGCGCGACCGTGCGAAGCTCGTCAATGCAGAGCATAACGACCCCGACATCCGCCCCGGCGATCCGTACCCGTACGAGGGCGGCAGCAACCCCTACCTGAAGTACCTCGAGGCCTGGCACTCGAAGAGCCGCACGCAGCCGCCGATCAGCCTGGCGGAATTCGATCGCACGTTCCGCCTGGGCACCACCAGCATCCAGGCCGCGGACGACCAGGGCTGGGCGATCTCGGTCACCCCGAGCGGCGGCTGGACGCCGGCGGTGATCGCGGGCCACACCGGCATCGGTCTCTCGCAGCGCATGCAGAGCTTCGTGCTCGACCCGCGCGACAACCCCTACAACGTGGTCGAGCCGGGCAAGCGCCCGCGTGCGACGCTCACCCCGTCGATGGCTTTGAAGGACGGCAAGCCCTATCTCGTGTTCTCAGTCCAGGGGGGCGATACCCAGGATCAGAACCTGCTGCAGTTCTTCCTCAATGTGGTCGAGTTCGGCATGACGATCCAGGAGGCGACCGAGGCCGCGAACATCACCAGCTATCAGATGCGCGACTCCTTCGGCGACCACCAGTCGTTCCCCGGCCGCGTGACGCTCAACTCCGAGACGCCGGGCTGGGTGCGCGACCAGCTCGGCAAGATGGGCTACCACATGGAATTCGAGGAGCGTACCTCGGGTCCGATCACCGCGATTTTCGTCGACCGCGCGCACGGCACGCTCTGGGGCGCGGCCAGCAACTTCGGGCAGGACTACGGGATCGGCTGGTGAGCGCTCAGGGCGAGGAGGCCTGCTCGAGGTCCCGCAGCGGCGGGCCCGCGACATTGCCGATGCGCTCCGAGGCATCGTAGGCCACGTAGAAGAATGCGAGCAGCGCGACGCCGAGGATGAAGAACGCGCGCTTGTGCTTCGCTTCCAGGTGCTCGATCGAGCGCGCGTAGGCAATGAGAGCGAACACTCCCGCAACCACCACCGTCGCATCCACGCTCACCCGCTGCCAGTAGCTGCCGCCCAGGTGCAGCCACATCCCGAACTCATCGAAGGTGAGCGCCATGGCGATGCCGTACACGAACGCCGCCCGGCGAATCGCCGCCGGTCCCGGCCGCGCCATCAGCGTGTACGCACCCACCGCCGCGAGCAGAAAGATGCCGTAGTTCAGGTGATGTACGTGCGTACTGCCGAGGAAGAGATAAAGGTTGGGGATGCTGCGCGCCATGATCAGAAAGACCGAGATGCGCGCCACGATGAAAGTCAGGAGGAAGGCGAGCAGCGCGCGGCGGGCGAGCTCGTGGGGGTGCGGGTAGTGAGCGGCCGCGTGGGGCGGCTCGGTTCGGGCGGGGGGCGAATTGGGTGCGCTGCTCAAGGCTCTCGCGCCACCACGGTGTAGTGCTGCACCTCGGGCTCGAACTCGAGAAGATAACCCGTATCCTCGGGATAGAATCTGGACTTCAGCGGCTCATCCCCGGCGAACGCACGGATCGACTGCTCGTCCGGCCACCAGCTCACGGCCAGGAAGTGGGTGATCTCGCCTTCGTCGCGCCGGTACACCGCCGCGTGCAGATTGCCCGGCATGGAGCGGTAGTCGGGGATCGCACGCCGCGCCAGAAATGCGGCGTACTCGTCCGCGACGGCACGGGGCGTCCGTCCGTGCCAGATGCGCACGACCATTCAGACTCCTCCAGGACTCCAGGCAAGACCCTACCGACCGACGCTGCATTCTCGCATTTGAAGAGTGCGCCGGGTGGCCGCTGTTAAGGCGCCCGGCGGCCCAGACCGGTCCTGCGTACGCCGGTTCCTCCCGTACGTCGCCCGAAAGGAGCCGCCCATCGGAGCGCGCCGCAGGGGTCGGGCCGTTTGCCGGGTCCTGCGGGCTGCCCCCTATGTGACCTGCGGCACAATTCCAGCAAACTCGGCGACGGGGTCGTGTGTCCAAGCCGTTACAGGCAAGAGACGGCTAAGTGTTAGTATTTGATTCAGGGAAATATTATGACCGACCCATACCACTCCAAGCCCGGGCAGAGCCCAGGCAGTGGTGGGCCTGCAAAACCTGCATCCACCCCGGCCACCCCGGCCACCCCGGCTGCCCCGAAGACCCCTGAGGGCACGGGCGGCAAGGTCGTGCACGACTCCCGCGGCAACGCCGTGTGGCAGTGGGTCAAGGACACCGGCCGTCATGCGATCGAGAGCACCTCGGCGCTTCTGAAGAAGCTCGAGGTTCCCGAGCTCAAGGTCGAAGATCACAAAGAGAGCAACGAGCTGCGAATCGAGGATGAGGTCGACCCGGGTGGCGGCTATAACCCGTACGGCTCGAGCTCGGGTACACGCCGGACGCCGCCGTCGAAGACCCCGCCGCCGCGCAAGAAATAGTCCGCACGCGCGGACGCATCGCACATCACCCGACCGGACTGAAGCCCGCCTGAGACAGGGGCATCGCGCAGCGGCTTCGCGGCCGCGGCTCAGTGCCTGAGCACCAGCGCATGCAGGCGCTGCGTGTCGCCCGTCGCCTGCCGGATCCGCACTTCGCGCCACTCGCGTGGGTTGAGCGGCATCGCCAGGATCGCGCGCCGTGCCTCGATTACCCGGTGCTTGAGGAGCGGCTTCAGCGCCTCCTGACCGAGCGCCGCCTGTTTCTCCTCCTCGGTCTCCGCGAGCTCGATATCGCAGAAGGCGCGGAAGTACTCCGCGTACCACTCCTCGTAGAGAGCGAGGGGCGCATCGAGCGCCGGGTCGTGCATCAGCCGCTCGGCGATATGCTGCGTGCAAAGATAACTCGAGCTGCAGCGCACGTAGTTGGCGTGCTCCGCGAGCACCGCGTTGTTGTAGTCAGCCAGGCCGTAGAAGATGCGGAACAGCCTGCGGCGCTTCGCACCCGTCACCTGATGCTCGCGCAGGTAGTCGAACAGCGCCTTGCGGTGCACGAGCGTGAGTGCGGTGGTGCGCAGGGCGACCATCTGTTTGCCCAGATGCAGCTGGGCGGACACCGGGCGCAGCAGCTGGTTGTGGTGCGCCTCCCAGCGCGTGAACTCCACAGGCCGCTCGAGAATGCGTGCCACAACGAGGAGATCGGCCGGCGACTTCGAGCTCGCGGCCATCTCGATGCGCGACTCCGACTCTGCCATGAGCCGCGCGTGCTTGTAGGCACTCAGTATCACGTGCTTCCCACCGACACGTTCGGCAGCAGCTGCGAGTGCTGCTTTTCTAATATCCTGTCACCCAGTGTCACTCTTAATCTCAGCAGGCGCAAATGAACGAGCGGTTACGCCCGCGCCTGCGGTCGCGATATGTCTTCGACCTCCGCCCGAGCCCGCCTGGAGCGTTGCTCGGACGCCACGCCCACGCCAGTAGCACGCCGCAATGATCCCCGTCGTCGACGTCGGGCCGCTATTCGCCGCAGATCCCGCCGCGCCGGCGCTGGCCGACCGGCAGCTCTTCGCAGCGGCGCGGGAGGTCGGCTTCCTCTGCATCCGCGGCCTCCCCGATGAGGCCTCGCTAACGCCCGCCGCACGTACCCGCCTGCTCGCGATCTTCGGCCTCGACGCGGCGGTGAAACGCCGCCTGAGCCGCCGCAAGTTCGAGCCCGAAAACCGCAACATCTACCGCGGCTGGTTCCCGGCGCAGCCTGGGAATCTCACCTCCAAGGAAGGCATCGACATGGGCGGCGACATCGCCCACGGAGGCGAGCTCATCGTGGCCGGCGATCCGCTGCGCGAGGCGAGTCCGCTGCCCGAGGAGGCCGAGCTCCCCGGCTGGCGCGCCGCGGCCGCCGCCTACTACCGCTCGATGGAGCGCGTCGCGGGGACCCTCATGCACTCGTTCGCGCGGAGTCTTAGGGTCCCCGCCGACTACTTCGACGCCGCGTTTCGCAACGGCCTCTCCACCCTGCGGCTGATCCGTTACCCGCCGCGCAGCTCCTCGGAGCTCGCGGGCGTCACCGATCCGGCGCTCTGGGTCGAGAGCCCCGCGGGGCGGCGACATCTGGCGGGTGCCCCGCATACGGATTCTGGCTTCGTGACCCTACTCGCCCAGGACGGGGTCGCGGGACTCGAGGCCCGCGCGCGCGATGGCCGCTGGCTCGGTGTGCAACCGCTCGAAGGCACGCTGGTCGTGAATTTCGGCCAGGTACTCGAGCAGTGGTCCGCGGGCCGCATCCGCGCGACCGAGCATCGCGTGCTGGGGACGGGCGTCGAGCGCCATTCCATCCCGTTTTTCTACGAAGCGCGCGCCGATGCCGTGATCGCGCCGCTCCCCATCGACCCGCCGGATCGCTTCGCGCCGTTCGCGTACGGCGATTTCCTGTGGAAGCGGATCACGTCCTTCGTCGAGTTCCGCGGCATGGAGACGCAGCGCGTTCCGCGCCCGCGCTGAGCAGGCGGCACGAACAGGCTACTCGTCCAGCATCCGCAGAAGCGCGTTCGCGGTGCGCCAGTTGCGCCCGGTGGCGAGGACGCCGAGGCAGCGCTCCATCCGCGAGCGCACGACGGAATCCGGAAAGCCGTCGGGTGTGTAGAGGTAGAAAAAGCCACCCTTGAGCACGAACTCCTCGCGCCCGGCGCGCGCGCGCTCGAGCGACTCGAGATCGGGCTTCACCGGCCGTGCGGCGAGAAAAAATATATGCAGGAGCTTGTGGTTCTGGTGCGCGGCCGGAAAGGGGTTGCCGCGCACCGCGGCGGCGAGGTCTTCACCGCGCAAAACCATCACCTGCGGCTCGAGGGCGAAGCGCTTTTTCACGAGGCGGGTGATCCGCGCGGTGAGCGTGCGCGCAGTCCCCGTGCGGCTCTTGAAGACGACGTTGCCGCTCTGGATGTAAGTGCGCACCGAGCGAAAGCCCGCGCGCTCGAATGCCACCGCCAGGTCCTTCATCGGGACCTTGTTCCTGCCGACGACGTTGATTCCGCGCAGCAGCGCGACCCAGGATTTCATCGCGCCGGGTAGCGGCGCCACTCGCCGGTGCGGGGGTTCGCTACACGGAATGAGCCATCCCGGTGCGCGACGACCTTGATCCAGTAGGCGGTGCTCTCGTCGAGGTTGGCAATGTAGGCCGCGGGGAAGTTGGCCTCGGCCGCCTCCGCCGAGGCATGCAGCTGCCAGATATTCACGAGCCCCGGAACGTTGTGCAGCGCCTGATAGGTCGTGCGTGCCCCGCCTTTCTTTACGCCGTTGTTCATGACGACGACCCGGGGCTTGAACGCAGCAAAGATCCCTAAATCTCCCTGGTCGCCGCCGCCGTGGTGGGCGACGAGATAGAGGTCTACCGGCCCGATCATGTCCTTTGGACAGGCCAGGGCATAGAGCGGCTCGCCGGCCAGATCCCCGAGGTCGAGAAACCGGAACTTGCCGAAGCCGATCACGACGCCATCCGAGCGCGGATTCTCGTAAGGATCGAGCGAGGGTGTCGCGCGCTCCTGGCAGCTGGCATTGACGGCGCCCGCGTGCGGGAGCGGCGCGTCGAGCGTCGCGCCGGCGGCGCTGACGACGGTGGCGTCGACGTCCGGAAGCGGCAGGCGATCTCCCGGGCGCGGCTCGAGATGACGGGCGTCGCCCCGCACCTCGAGGTAGGTCCTGAACCCCGCAGTGGTGTCCGCACTCGTGCTCATCGCCCCGTCGGCCGGCGTGCCGTGGTCGATGAACATGCGGATCGGAATCAATTGCGAGAGCTCCTTCACCCCGCCGTCGTGATCGACGTGAAAATGGGTGATGAGGAGCTCATCGATCGCGCTCAATTTCGCATCGCGCGCCGCGGCAAGGATCCGGTTGGCATCGCGCGCCGCGTGCGGATCGCCGGGCTTGTACCCGTCTCCAGCACCCGCCCAGCCGGTATCGATGAGCAGCGAATGGCGATCGGGAGTGACGACGAGCGTCGACTGGCCACCCTCGACGTCGATGAAGTAGATCTCGAGCGATTTGTCGCTCCCCCGGCCGGCGTATCCGGGTGATGCGGCGAGACTCGTCAGGGCGACGAGGCTCCAGGCGAGCGCTGTGCGTGCAGTCATGACCGGCCTCTCGGGTGCGTGCCGAACTTCAGGGTGCCATGGAGTCATTCAGACCAGTGGATCAGCTCTTGGACTCATTGAGGGTCACTGCGGCGCGAATGAGCGCCTTGAGCGCGGCCTCGTTGATCTTCTCGCCCTCGTGGAAGTCGATGGCACGCCGGACCTTGCCCTCGAGGCTCGAGTTAAAGAGCTTCGACGGGTCTTCCAGTGAGGCCCCCCTGGCGAAAGTCATCTTCACGACCTTCTTGTAGGTCTCGCCGGTGCAGATCAGCCCTGCGTGAGACCACACCGGGATGCTCCACTTCCACTCCTCGACGACCTCGGGGTCGGCTTCCTTCACCAGGGCACGCAGGCGGCCCAGGATCCTGCCGCGCCAGTCGTCGAGCTCGTTGATTCTCGCGTCGATGAGCTTCGACGGTGACTTGTCCCTGGGTGTCGCGCTGTTCTTCATGCCCGGCCTCCCGAGTGCGCTTATGCTAGCTGCTCCATGAAACCGATCCCGAACGGCATTCAGGGCCGGTACGTGCACCGCGTCGAGTCTGCACATCTGGCGAACTGGTTCAAGGATGCCATCCTGCCGCCGGTGTTCTCCACGCCCTACCTCATTCTCATCATGGAGAACGCGGCGCTGAATGCCATCAAGCAGTACCTCGATGAGGGCGAGAGCGCGGTCGGCACGCGGGTCGATGTGCGCCATCTCGTGGCCACGCCGGTCGGACGCGAGGTCGTGGGACACGCCGAGGTTCTGAGCACCGAGGGCCGCAGGATCTTCTTCCGCGTGTGGGCGACGGATGGCGATGAGGAGATCGGCGCCGGGACGCATGAGCGCATGGTCGTCACCACCGCGCGCATCGTCGAGCGCATGGCGGCAAAGTACGGACCGGCGTCCGCAGCAAGTTGATCGCGCCGCGGCCCGGTCATCCGGGCTGGACGCTGATCCGCATCGAGTGGAAATCGAGCGTGACCACGCTGTGCACGAACAATGCGTTCCCCACGGTCGCCTCGAACAGACCATCCGGCTCATGCACGGGATTGCCGCTCTCGGCCGGGAAATACACCAGGGCGGGTCGCGGGGCGAGCACATACGAGCCAAACGCAACGCTCTCCGCGGTCGCCTCGTTCATGTTCACGCCGCCGTCCGTATAGGGAAAGAACTTCGGGTGGCTGCGACCCTCGCCGGCAGCCTTCCCGAGTCCGAGCCGATCGATGGCCGTGGTGTAGACGACGAGGGTGCCGGTGTAGCAGCTATCGATCTGCGCGCTGACCGCTTTGCCATTCACCCGAAATCCACCGCCCACCACGATCGGCGGACCCTGCTTGCCGAAGGTGATGAATTTCAGCTCGCTCCCCGCAGGCGCAGCGGTCGCAGTCCCGGATGCGAGCACGCGCATCACCAGGTGCGCGTAGTCGATCTGCAGAATCCGGTCCTTGAACAGTGGGTAAGCGAGCGCCCCTTCTACCTCGGGTGGAAGCTCGCCGGTCTGCTGCCGGCTGAGCGCGAGGAAGCGCCCGGTCAGCTCCTGGCCCTGAAGCGACACCTTCTGCTCGCCCAGGCGATAGAGGCCGGGAAGAGCCTTGCCGTCCTGCTCGATCGGCTCGGGCTTCAGCCCCATGGCGCGGGCGGTATCGGCAAGCAGCCAGCTGTTGACGTTGCCGGTATCGAGCAGCAGCACGTGGCTCTTGCCATCCGCGAGCGTCACCGGGATGCAGATCATGCCGGCACAGGGGGTGTAGGCGAGGTTGACGAGCTCGGGAGCGCCGGCAGCGGCGTGCGCCGCGGACTCGAGCGCAAGGATCGAACAGAGTGCCGCGGTAAGGCGGAGCATGTGTGTCTCCAGGATCGTGTGCGCAGGGGAAAAAGAAAAAGCCCCCGAGACCTTGCGATCTCAGGGGCTTTTTGTTTGAAGCCTGGCGGTGACCTACTCTGGCATGCCTGAAAGGCACACTACCATCGGCGCAGAGCGTTTTCACTTCCGAGTTCGGAAAGGGATCGGGTGGTTCCCACTCGCTATGGCCGCCAGGCAATCTGTTTGAGGTTCACGGGCCGCGCCGCTTGAGCGCGGCCCGTGCGCCTCGAATCCGGTTGGAAGTTTCTGCTTCGACGCTCGTCGCGTTCACGATGGAATCACTCCATCGGCATCAATCCTCTCGTGGACCAAACCACTTGAGGTTATATGGTCAAGCCTCACGGGCAATTAGTACTGGTTAGCTGAAGCCATTACTGGCCTTACACACCCAGCCTATCAACCACGTAGTCTTCGTGGGCCCTTCAGGGGAGTCGAGCTCCCAGGGAGATCTAATCTTGGGGGGGGCTTCCCGCTTAGATGCTTTCAGCGGTTATCCCGTCCGCACATAGCTACCCGGCAGTGCCACTGGCGTGACAACCGGAACACCAGAGGTGCGTCCATCCCGGTCCTCTCGTACTAAGGACAGCTCACCCTCAAATCTCCAACGGCTACGGAAGATAGGGACCAAACTGTCTCACGCATGTTGATTCCACTGTTTCCAGTGGCATGGACTATACCTTCACCCTCAACTTGCTCTTGAGGGGACTGGCGTCTTAGCCGCCGTTCGTCCCGGCGACTCTCTCCTTAATGGATCAGTCTCTACAGGGGCATGGAGACGATTCGATCTGGACGGGTGTCCGATCCGGCCGCTGCAACCATTTCAACGCAAGGGTTGCAGTGACATCGTAACCAGCCTTCCCTCGGTATTGCCCTTTGAAGTCAGTTTGCAACTCCAGGAGGGTTTCACCGATATGAGCCAGTAACATTTTTCCAGGAATTGCTTCCTGGCAACGCAGTGTTACTTACGTTTTGAACCCAGCTCGCGTACCACTTTAATCGGCGAACAGCCGAACCCTTGGGACCTGCTACAGCCCCAGGATGTGATGAGCCGACATCGAGGTG
>Ga0335079_10010794_pt1 | contig 10405 bp, 10 predicted proteins | sample Lox_Sample_33_FD_206719 | JGI IMG/M metagenome (GOLD analysis project Ga0335079, IMG submission 206719) | Soil microbial communities from Loxahatchee National Wildlife Refuge, Florida, United States - Lox_Sample_3.3 | ecosystem: Environmental > Terrestrial > Soil > Wetlands | place: USA... | reverse complement strand
CTCAAGCGCGAGGGCATTCACACGGTGGGCGAGCTGGTCGGACGCAGCGAGCAGGACCTGCTCGACATCAGGAACTTCGGCGCCAAGTCGATCGAGGAAGTCAAGCAGAAGCTCGTTGACATGGGTCTCTCGCTCAAGGACTCGCCGCCCGGGTTCGACCCGAGCAGCGCGGTCGGCGCCTACAGCGACGACGACGAGAGCTACGTGGAGACCGAGCAGTACTGACATGGCGTGGCACCCCGCCACGCCGGATGAGAGAGCGAGATCAGTATGCCCACGCCCACCAAGGGCCACCGCCTGGGCGGCAGCCCGGCTCACGAACGGCACATCCTGGCGAACCTGGCCACCGCGCTGTTCCAGCATGGCCGGATCACCACCACCGAGGCCAAGGCCAAGCGGCTGCGCCCGGTGGCGGAGCGGCTGATCACCTTCGCCAAGCGCGGCGACCTGCACGCCCGGCGCCACGTGCTGACCGTGGTTACCGACAAGGGCGTGGTGCACCAGCTGTTCACCGAGATCGCGCCCGAGTTCTCCGAGCGGGACGGCGGTTACACCCGCATCACCAAGATCGGGCCGCGCAAGGGCGACAACGCGGCGATGGCCGTCATCGAGCTGGTCCGCGGCGAGCCTGTCGCGGCCAAGCCGCGGCGCCGGGCCCGCCGGGCCGCGGCCACCTCGGCCGCGGCTCCCGCCCGGGGCACCGCCGCGGCCGCGGAAGCCGAGGTCGAGGCGACCCAGGCGGCGGCCGAGGCCGACGAGGCGCCCGAGGCCCGCCAGGCGCCGGTGGTGCCGGAGGAGGGCGAGGCCGAGGAGGTCACCGATCTCTCCGACGTGGCCACCGACGATGAAGAGGCCGACGCCGGGGACGAGGACGACAAGCCCGCCGGGGACGACTGACCCGGGACCGCCCCGAGGTGGAACCGGACGGAGAGCCTCGGACCGTTAGGCTCCGGGTTGATCTTTCCTACGACGGGTCAGCCTTTTCCGGGTGGGCCGCCCAGCCCGGCAGGCGGACCGTAGAGGACGTGCTGGCCGCAGCGCTCGGACGAGTGCTGCGGCTGCCGTCTGCCCCGAAACTGACGGTGGCCGGCCGCACCGACGCGGGGGTGCACGCCCGCGGCCAGGTCGTCCACCTGGACGTCCCCGCCGCGGCCTGGTCCGGCGACGATGACCGAACGGGCCGGGTACTCGCCCGCCTGGCCAGCCTGCTGCCCGCCGACATCCGGGTGCGCGCCGCGGGTCTCGCGCCCGGCGGATTCGACGCGCGGTTCTCCGCGGCGTGGCGCCGCTACGCTTACCGCGTCTGTGACGACGTGGCCGCCGCCGACCCGCTGCGCAGGCACGAGACGCTGTGGTACTTCCGGCGGCTCGACCTGGCGGTCATGAACGAGGCCGGGCGGCCGTGCCTGGGCGAGCACGATTTCGCCGCCTTCTGCCGCCGGCGGGAGGGCGCGACCACCATCCGGGCGCTGCGCACCCTGTCCTGGCACCGGGACGACCACGGCATCGCGGTCGCCACCGTGATAGCCGATGCGTTCTGCCACAACATGGTCCGCGCGCTGGTCGGCGCGCTGCTCGCCGTCGGCGAGGGACGCCGGCCTCCCGGCTGGCCCGCCGCGATGCTCGCGGCCGCGGTCCGCGACCCGGCCGTTCGCGTCGTCCCGCCGCACGGCTTGTGCCTGGAAGAGGTCGGCTACCCGCCGCCGGAGCAGCTGGCCGTCCGCGCCACCGCCGCCAGAACCGTCCGCGCCGCCCCACGCTGAGGACCCCGGGGTGAGCTTAGTGTTTGCCGGACAGCATCCGGGTGCTGAGGTTGATGTTGGCGCTGCCGGTGACGAGGTTCGCGGCGAACTGCTCCAGGGCCTGCCGCTGTGCCTGATCCGACGGCGACTTCAGGTTCGCGTACTCGGCCCACATCAGGATCAGGTAGTGGCCCTTGATCTCGGCCTGGACGACGCCGGTCCCGGTGCCCAGCTTCTTGGTCGGACCCTTCTTGCTGGTCAGCGGGGCGATGATCTCCTGCGGCCCAGTGAGGAGGCCGGCCTTCTGGGCGGCGTTCGAACTGATCAGGTTGACCACGCCGACGGTGCCCATCATGGTGCCGTCACCCGAGATATAACTCGCCCGCACCACCTGGGTGCATTTACCCGACTGCAGCGCGGCCTGCAGGTCCGCGCCGTACACCGCCAGCGAGCACGTCTTGGTGGCGCTGGCCGCGGTCCTGGTGTACCCCTTGCCGTTGAGTGAGAACTGCGGCGGGTAGAGCCCGTCGATGGTCAGCGCCTGGGGGTCCCTGGACCGGGTCCCGATGTGCTGCCACTTGCCCAGGGCCTTGTCGAAGCCGGGCGAACCGGGCGCGTCCGTGGGCAGCCGCAGCGTCGGCGGCACCGGCGCGTTCACCCGCGCCTCGTACAGGAACTTGAACCCGGCGAGACCGGCCCCGGCCGCCACCACCGCGGCCACGGCGATCCAGGCGACCCGGGATCGCGTGCTGCGCCTGGTCCGGCCGCCGCCACTACCACCGCCGCCACCGCGTCGCCGCCCTTCCGAGGGGGCCTGGCTGTCCGCGGGCAGCGGGTCGGGGAAGCCCGGGTCGTTCGGCGGGTAGGCGTCCGCCGTATCGTCCTGGACGGGGAGCGGACCGGTCGGGGTGTGCCAGGGACCGAACGAGCCCGTGGGCGGGTCGGTCAGCCTCTGCGGGCCGGTTCCGGCACTCAGGACGCGCTGCGGCCCAGCCTCACCGGGAAACCCCGGGTCACCGGGAAACCCCGGGTCACCGGGAAAGCCAGAACCCCCTGCGAACGCCGAACCCTCCGGATACCCGGGGCCGTCCATCGACGGCCAGGGCGGCTGGCGGCGCGTGTCCGCGGCCTGACGGGTGCGTCCCGCGCCCTGATGGTCCATAACGTCGAGCGTAGCGCCCTGCTCAGTTCCGGTAGGGTGGACGCGGAACTTTCCCGTCCCACGCTATCTCGTGTAGCTGTCCGGCGACGAACCGTCAGGTCCGCGCTCGGACGGGGTGGCTGGCGGCTTCACTTTGGCATCGCTGCGTGAGACGGAGTATGCTGCATTGGCGTCATGCGCGACGGGCATGCACGCGGTGTGCCATCGTTCGCGCAGTTCGCGCGGTTCGATGCGTCCGCGTGGTGTGCCGGCAGCGGTTAACCGAGTACGGTCAGCCAGCATGGCGCCCAGGGCGGTCCTCACCAGCAGGTGCAGGCCGGTTGAAGATCACGATACATACGCGAAGGCTTAGGACTGTGCGCACATTCAGCCCGAAGGACAGTGACATTACCCGGCACTGGCATGTCATCGATGCTTCTGATGTGGTGCTCGGCCGCCTGGCCAGCCACGTGGCCGTGCTGCTCCGGGGCAAGCACAAGCCGATCTTCGCGCCGCACGTGGACACCGGCGACTTCGTGATCGTGGTCAACGCGGCGAAGGTGGCGCTGTCCGGCAGCAAGCTCGAGCAGAAGCACGCCTACCGGCACTCCGGCTACCCGGGCGGACTCCGGTCGGTCTCCTACGCCAGCCTGATGGAAAGCCACCCCGAGCGCGCGGTGGAGAAGGCGGTGCGCGGGATGCTGCCGAAGAACTCCCTCGGCCGCAAGACGCTGCGCAAGCTCAAGGTGTACGCGGGCCCCGACCACCCGCACGAGGCGCAGCAGCCGAAGCCGTACGAGATCACCCAGATCGAGCAGTGACGCAGTAGAGCAGTAGGACAGAGCAGAGGAAGCACGAGGTCTAGACCGTGGCCGAGCCCACTGGCAGCACCACCGTCGTCGAGGACGACGCCGAGGTCGGCGAGTACGCCGCCGACGGCGAGTTCGGCGCGGAAACCCCGTCGGAGTACACCACCGAGAGTTCCCAGGACGCCCCGGCGCGGGCCGTCGCGCGCCGCCCGGTGGTCACCGGTCACGCGGCCGGCACCGGCCGCCGCAAGGAGGCCATCGCCCGGGTCCGTATCATGCCCGGCTCGGGCCAGTGGACGATCAACGGCCGCACGCTCGACGTGTACTTCCCGAACAAGGTGCACCAGCAGCTCGTCAACGAGCCGTTCGTGACCCTGGGCGCGGAGAACCAGTTCGACGTGGTGGCCAGGATCACCGGCGGCGGCGTCACCGGGCAGGCGGGCGCGCTGCGCCTCGGCGTGACCAGGGCGCTCACCCTGGTGGACCCGGAGAACCGTCCGGCGCTGAAGAAGGCAGGCTTCCTGACCAGGGACGCCCGGGTCAAGGAGCGCAAGAAGTACGGCCTGAAGAAGGCCCGCAAGGCGCCGCAGTACTCCAAGCGGTAGGCGCCGCCTGCGCGGAGCCTGTCGAGCCACGCGCACGAGCCCGGCCGTACCAGCACGAGCCCGGCCGTACCAGCAGAGCAGCGAGCGGAGCGAAATGGCTGAAGCGGGGGAGCGTAGCCGTTTGTTCGGTACGGACGGTGTCCGCGGTGTCGCTGGTGACGAGCTGTCCGCCAGTCTGGCCTTGAGCCTCAGCGTGGCCGCGGCCGCCGTGCTCGGCCGCGCCGAGGCTGGGCACGGCGAGGCTGGGCACGGCGTGCGGCCGGTGGCCGTAGTGGGCCGGGACCCGCGGGCCTCGGGCGAGTTCCTCGAGGCGGCGGTGGTGGCCGGGCTGGCCAGCGCCGGGGTCGATGTGCTCAGGCTCGGGGTCATCCCGACGCCGGGCGTGGCCTACCTGACCGGGGCGCTGAACGCGTCCTTCGGCGTGGTCATCTCGGCCAGCCACAACCCGGCCGCCGACAACGGGATCAAGTTCTTCGGACCGGGCGGGGTCAAGCTGCCCGGCGCCACCGAGGACGCCATCGAGGCCCGGATCGGCGAAGCCGCCACGACCCGTGAGTTCGGCCGGGTCAGCGACGCCCGCGCCGTGCACGAGCTGTACCTGGATCACCTGCTCGCCACCCTGCCGGAGCAGCCGCAGCCGCAGCCGCCGCTGGCGGGGCTGCGGGTCGTGGCCGACTGCGCGCACGGCGCCGCGTACCTGATCGCCCCGCAGGCGCTGCGCCGGGCGGGGGCCGAGGTCATCACCATCGGGGACGAGCCGGACGGCCTGAACATCAACGAGGGCTGCGGTTCCACCGCGCTCGGCGCGCTGTCCGCCGCGGTGGTGGAGCACGGCGCGAACGCCGGCATCGCCTACGACGGGGACGCCGACCGGTGCCTCGCCGTCGACGCGGACGGGCAGCCCCTGGACGGCGACCAGATCATGACCGTGCTCGCCACCGGGCTGAAGGAGGCGGGGCGGCTGGCCGGCGACGCCGTGGTGGTCACGGTGATGTCGAACCAGGGCTTCCACGTGGCGATGCGCGACGCCGGCATCGCGGTGGTCGAGACCCCGGTGGGGGACAAGCACGTGTCCGCGGCCATGCGGGCCGGCGGCTACGTACTCGGCGGCGAGCAGTCCGGGCACATCATCATGCTCGAGCACTCCACCACTGGCGACGGCGTGCTGACCAGCCTTCAATTGCTGGCCGCGGTGAACCGGCACGGTGTGCCGATGGCCGCGGCGGCCAAGATGATGCCGAAGTACCCGCAGGTTCTCGTCAACGTGCCGGGCGACGCCTCGCGGCTCGGACCGCGGACCGACGCGGCGATCCGCCGGGCCGAGGCCGAGCTGGGCGGCGACGGGCGGGTCCTGGTCCGGCCGAGCGGCACCGAGCCCAAGATCAGGCTGATGATCCAGGCCAGGGACGCGGCCCTGGCCGAACGTGTCGTGGCGCAGCTCGCCGAGGAGGTTCGGCGGGCGCTGGCCGGGCAGTAGGCCAGGGGCAGTGGGCCAGGCCAGCAGGCCAGGGAGCAGGTAGAGCCATGCGAGACGCCTACCAGGTCGCCGCCGTGCGAGCCGCCGAGCAGGCCCTGATGGGCCTCGTCCCGGACGGGACGCTGATGGGCCGGGCCGCGGCCGGGCTCGCCTCGGTCTGCGCCGCCCTGCTCCATGCTGCGCCCGGCCACGTGTACGGCGCCCGGGTGGTGGTGCTGGCCGGCCGCGGGGACAACGGCGGCGACGCGCTGTACGCCGGCGCCCTGCTGGCCCGCCGCGGCGCGGCCGTCACCGCGATCGCGGCCGGACCCGCGGTTCACCCCGGCGGCGCCGCCGCGCTGCGCGAAGCGGGCGGCAGGGTATACAGCCCGGCCGACGTCGGCTACGCCGATGCCGCCCCTGCCCTCCCTGCCGTCCACGCGATCGCCGGCGCCGACCTGATCCTCGACGGCCTGCTCGGTATCGGCGGTCGCGGTGGCCTGCGCGAGCCGTTCGCCGGCCTTGCGGCCGAGGCCGAAACAGCCCGGCAGGCCGGCGCCACCGTAGTGGCCGTCGACCTGCCCAGCGGCATCGACGCCGACACCGGGGCGGTGGAGGGCCCGGCGGTCCGGGCCGACGTCACCGTGACCTTCGGCGCGATCAAGCCCGGGCTGCTGATCGACCCGGGCGCCGGGCACGCGGGCACCGTCGAGCTCGTCGACATCGGCCTCGGGCCGTACCTCGAAACAGAGCCCGCGGCCGCGGCCCCGCAGCGGGACGACATCGCCGAACTGCTGCCCCGCCCGGGTGCCGAGTCGGACAAGTACCGTCGCGGCGTGCTCGGCCTGCTGGCCGGCAGCGACCGGTTCACCGGGGCGGCGCTGCTGTCCGCGGGCGGGGCGGTGCACGGCGGGGCCGGCATGGTCCGGGTGGTGACCACGCCGGAAGCCGCCGTCCTGGTGCGGCAGAAGTGGCCCGAGACCGTGGTCACCGTGCACCCGGACGAGGGCGACTGGGACCTGCTCGGCACGGTTGGCCGGGTCCAGGCGTGGGTGGCCGGCCCGGGCATGGGCACCGGCCCCGACGCGGTCGACCGGCTGACCGCGATCCTGCGCACGGACCTCCCGGTCCTGGTGGACGCGGACGGGCTGACCATCCTGAGCCAGCACCGGGACCTGCTGCCGCGCCACGAAGGGTACGAAGGGCTGGCTCCGACGCTGATCACGCCGCACGCCGGCGAGCTGGCCCGGCTGCTCGGCACCGACCCGGCCAGCGTGGAGGCGCGGCGGCTCGAGCACGCCCGCCGGGCGACCGACCAGCTGGGCGTCACCGTGCTGCTGAAGGGCTCGACCACGGTCATCGCGTCCCCCGACGGCGGACCAGTTCTCGTCAACCCCACCGGCACCCCGTGGCTGGCCACCGCGGGCAGCGGCGACGTGCTGTCCGGACTGGCCGGCGCGCTGCTCGCGCAGGGCCTGGGTCCCGCCCAGGCCGGCCTGGCAGGCGCCTACCTGCACGGCCTGGCGGGCAGGTTCGCGGCGGCAGGACCAGGCGCCGGGACCGCGCAGGCCCCGATCGGCGCCTCCGACCTGGTCCGGGCGCTGCCGGCCGCATTCCGGAGCCTGTGATGGACGAGGACAGTACGGCCTTGGGCAGTACCGCCTTGGACAGGGAAGCCGTCATCGACCTCGGCGCGATCACCGCCAACGTCGCCGCGCTGTGCGAGTTCGTCCGGGGCAGCCAGGTGCTGGCCGCGGTCAAGGCCGACGGGTACGGCCACGGCATGGTCCCGGCCGCCCGGGCGGCGCTGGCCGGCGGGGCGGCCTGGCTGGGCGTGGCCGACCTGGACGAGGCGGTCGCGCTGCGCCGGGCGGGCATCACCGCGCCGGTGCTGTGCATGATGACGTTCGGCGACCCGGCCGAGGCGGTCCGGCACGACATCGACATCGCGGCCGGCTCGGCGGGGTACGTCGCGGCGGTGGAAGCCGCGGCGGTCCGGGCCGGCGTCCAGGCCCGGCTGCACCTCAAGGCCGATACCGGGCTGAGCCGGGGCGGCGCCACCCCAGCGGACTGGCCCGCGGTGGTGGCGGCGGCGCTGGCGGCCCAGGCCCGGGGATCGGTCCTGGTGACCGGCCTGTGGTCGCACTTCGCCTGCGCCGACGTCCCGGGGCACCCCTCGATCACCGCCCAGCTGGCCAGCTTCGCCGACGCGGTCGCGGTGGCCGAGAAGGCCGGCGTCACCCCGGAGGTCAGGCACATCGCCAACACCGCGGCCGCGCTGACCGTGCCGGAGTCCCGGTACGACCTGGTCCGCTTCGGCGGGGCCGTCTACGGCCTGTCCACCCTGCCGGGCGGCGCGCCGTCGTGGCTGCGCCCGGTGATGACGCTGCGCGCCCGGCTGGCCATGGTCAAGCGGGTTCCTGCGGGCACCGGCGTCTCCTACGGCCACCGCTACGTGACCGCCCGCGAGACCACCCTGGGCCTGGTGCCGCTCGGGTACGCCGACGGCGTGCCCCGCGGCGCGGCGTGCCTGCCGCTGGTCAGCTGGCGGGGCCGCCGCAGGCCGATCGCGGGCACGGTCTGCATGGACCAGTTCGTGGTCGACTTCGGCGACGAGCCGGCCGCGGTCGGGGACGAGGTGGTGCTGTTCGGCCCCGGCGACGACGGCGAGCCGACAGCACAGGAGTGGGGTGAGGCGCTCGGCACCATCTCCTATGACATCGCGACCGGCATCGGGGCCAGGGTCCCGCGTACCCATCCGGGTGGTGACCATTGATCGAACCGAACGGGCCGGGTTTCCCGTCCGCCGAACTGCGTATCGCCACCGACGGGGACATGCGTGACCTCGGCCGGCGCCTGGCGGCGCTGCTCCGCGCCGGGGACCTGGTGATCCTGGCCGGCCCGCTCGGCGCGGGCAAGACCACGCTGGTGCAGGGCATCGGCGCCGGCCTCGGCGTGCGCGGTCCCGTCACCTCGCCGACGTTCGTGATTGCCCGGGTCCATCCGCCGCTCGCCGGCGGCGGCCCGGCCCTGGTGCACGCGGACGCCTACCGGCTCGGGAGCTTCGGCGAGGTGGACGACCTGGACCTGGACACCGACGCCGGCCGCGCGGTCACCGTGGTGGAGTGGGGCACCGGCCTGGCCGAACCCCTCGCCGAGGACCGCCTGGAGATCACGATCAAGCCCGATCAGGACAGTGAAGTGCGGACGGTGCGGATAAATGGTCACGGCGCGAGATGGCATGGTGCGCTCACCGGAGCCGTGGATCGTCTATAGTTCCGCTGTACTCTTCCCAGATCCGCGTATCGCGCCGTTATGTACCGTACCTCGAACCCGGAGGCGCGCCGTGCCCGAGCAGGATTTTCCGCCGCCGCGTCGGCTGGCCAGGCCCTACCGGTCTGACCGCGACGACGACGAGCCGCCGCCGTGGGCGAATCTGCCTCCGGTCGGTCCGGCGCGCTCGGGCCGCCTCCCGGGCCCCGGCCATGCGCCCGGTCCCGGCCATGCGCATGCCGGCCGCTCTGGCTCACACTGGGTCTCCGATCCGGTTCGGGACGAACCGGTGCCGCAGTGGGCTCAGTGGGACGAACCCGAGGACGACGCCGGGGAGGCCGCCCCGCCGTCCCGGACCCATGAGCCCGGCGGGCGGGCGCTGCGGGCCGCGGCGCGCAGGCGGCGGCGGTGGTACTACCTGGGCGGCGGCGTGGTCGTCGTGGTCGGGGCGGTGCTCGCGGTGGTGCTGCTGACCGGCGGCCGGCCGGGACCGGCGTCGGTCACGCCCGGTGCGCTCATTACCACGTTCCAGCCGGGCGAGCTGCGCCAGGTGCCGAACGCCTGTCACGTGGTGCCTCCCGCCACCGTGGCGCAGTACCTGCCGGGCACGCCCAAGGTGGCCTCGCCGCTGCCGGTCAACGGGTCGGCCGGGTCCGCCTGCAACTGGACCGTGGACAAGCCGCCGCTGTACCGGCTGATGCAGGTCAGCATGAACGCGTACGCGCCGGACGGCCTGGCCAGCGGCAACGGCAGCGCTACCCGGGCCGCCACCGACGCCTACGGCCTGGCGCTGCAGGAACTGCAGGCCCCGCCGAAGCACTCGCCGTCCTCGCGGGCCACGGTCCAGGTGCTGTCCGGGTTCGGCGACCAGGCGTTCAGCGCCCTGCAGGTGTTCCACGTCGGCGGCGCGGTGACCGACGTGGCCACCGTCATGGTGCGCTACCACAACGTGGTCGTGACCGTGAAGCTGAACGGGCTCGAGCGCTCCAACAAGGGAAACTACGGACCGGTGTCAAAGACCCAGCTAGCCGCGGCGGCCATGGCCTTCGCCCGCGCCGCCGAAGCCTCCCTCCACTAGCGCGCCCCGCATAGCGCGATTGGCTCGGCCACGCTGGGCGGCCACTAGGCTGGTCGGCGTGCTTGTGGTGGCTTTTGATACCGCGACCCCGGCGGTGAGCGTGGCCTTGCACGACGGGAAGCGAGTCGTTTCCGAGGCGTCCGCCGCCGACGGACGGCGTCACGGTGAGCTGCTGACCCCGATGATCGCGCAGGTGCTCTCCGATGCGGGCGCGTCCCGCGCCGACCTTACCGCGGTCGCGGTGGGGGTCGGCCCCGGCCCGTACACCGGGCTCCGGGTCGGCGTGGTGACTGCCCGGGTG
>Ga0335079_10010793_pt1 | contig 10406 bp, 6 predicted proteins | sample Lox_Sample_33_FD_206719 | JGI IMG/M metagenome (GOLD analysis project Ga0335079, IMG submission 206719) | Soil microbial communities from Loxahatchee National Wildlife Refuge, Florida, United States - Lox_Sample_3.3 | ecosystem: Environmental > Terrestrial > Soil > Wetlands | place: USA: Florida... | reverse complement strand
GACTCATTGAGGCCAGTGACAGGATTCTCGCTCGCCAGGCATCTCTAACCCTCCTCCGACGATCGGCGACCCACAACCCTCCACGGTGGAATCAACCCGTTCCACCGTGGAGCCTGTTTCCCTATGCCGAATGAAATTCCCGCCGACGCGCCCTCGACCTAGCGATTGCTAACTCCAAATGTGCGCTGCAACTGTCCGCTGGAAATCGCGTGAATGCAGCCGCTCCGCATTCACGCGAACCCCGCTCGCCGAATCGACGCTTGCTTGATCGGCGCCGACGGATGCGGCGCGCGCACGGGCGAAAGCATCAGGCAACCTTGATTCCGCCCGGCCACCATGGGATGATCTTCTATCCATTCCGAAATTCTCCCTTCTCCGCTCCATGGCCGGCGCGGCTTCAGCCGGGAACCTGCGGCCGGCGGTCAGGGAAAGTCCAGCGAGGCAAAAGATGATCCAGTCGCACGAGGAAATTCGCCGCATCGCATTCGTCGCCGCAATTTTCGTAGCATTCCCAATACGGACTATGCTCGGTCAAGAGGTAGAAGACACCTTCGTTGGCAGGCATCTCGTGGTGAGCGAGGCCGACCGGAAGGCCGCTGCCAGCGTCAGCTTCTCCTCGCCGCACGTATTGGCCGCGCATATTCCGGGTGCAAGGGAGAAGGCGGCCGCACTGAACTCCGAAATCAACCGGCGCACGATCGAGGACCTGGGAACGCAGGAGGAAGCGGATCTTGCCGCGCCCCAGGCCGTACTCGACAAGCCATCTTTCTATCCCGCCGACCTTTCAAAGGGCACGGGAGTTACATTAACAAGTGCCGTGAACCATGCAGTGTATGTCAATTACAAAGGGACGATCGCTGCCAACTGGGGCAACCCGGAAGCGTTTCTGCGCGACTTATTCAAGGACAAGTTCATCCACGTGACGGACCAGTACACCGACAGAACGGCCGCGGGACGCTACTCTGTAGGAGCGAATACTTCCGTGAATTACGCTCTGTACGGCAATGTGCTCTACGAGCACGAGCTGTGGGCCATTGTGCATCGAGTAGCCAAGGCTGCAGGATTCGGCTCGGGCGTCGGCCACATCTACCACATCTTTCTCCCCAAGGGCATGGATACCTGCATGGACGAAAAGATGCAGTGCTACTCGCCCGACAATTTCAACTCATGGGTGTTTTGTGCCTACCACGATGCAATCGATTTCGGAAGATCGGACATTGGCGTGGTCTTCTTTACCGTGGAGCCCTATGAAGCCGTTGATGGCTGCTCGGTGACGCAGCCCTATGCCAACAGTAGACTCATTGACTCCACAAACTCGAGCTTGTCGCACGAAACGTTTGAGATCATTACGGATCCATTGCCGCCAACCGGCTGGACTAACATCAAAACCTATCCAGAGTCAGGCAACGAGGTAGCCGACGAGTGTCAACCGCCCCAGAATCAATACGGTAATTTCGGGGAGCCCATGTTTCTTATCAACGGCAAGAAGTACCAGGTACAACTGGAGTACTCGAATACTTACCATGCATGTGTAGCGCGGCCATGAGCACGGCCATCCGCGCCCATTCCGAAGACGGAACCTCACGAGAGTCACAGCTTGCTGGAGAATGGATGATCGCCCAGCCGGCGAGACAGATCAGGCGGCGGAAGCAATCGATCGAAAGGGCGCGAAAATCGCTCGAAATGAGCGTTGTAGTAAGGGTCGATCATCTCCTCTTCGCTCCAGCGGGCGCGAAAGGCGATGGCCTCGGTTTGGTGACGCGTCGCCTGAACTGCGGTTACGTCGCGGCCGCGGGACTTGGACTCCAGATGGTAGAGAACTGCGAAGGGATTATAGACAATACGATATCCGGCCTTGCGGAGTTTCATGCAGTAATCGACGTCGTTGAACGCAATCTTGAGGTTCAGTTCATCGAATCCGCCGTCCATCTCTGCGAAGAGTGCTCGCCGCGTCGCGAGACAGGCGCCGGTGACCGCTGCGGCGCTGCGCAGCAGTTGACTCCGGCCGAAGTACCCGCCCGCCTCTGCAGAATCTCCGACGCATTCGTGCCCGGCGACGCCCTCAACGCCCAGAAGAACCCCCGCATGCTGGATGGTTCCATCCCCGTAGAGGAGTCTTGCGCCGACAGCGCCGACATCGGGCCGCAAAGCATGCGCTGCCAGTTCCACGCACCAATCCGGCGTCAAAACCAGCGTGTCGTTGTTGAGAAAGATGAGGACGTCGCCGTTCGCCTCGCGTGCTGCCTTGTTGTTGATTGCCGAAAAATTGAAGGGGCCGCGAAAGGGAACGATCCGAATGCTCTCGTGGCGGGCCAGGCCAGCGAAATATTTCAAAGTCGCGGGCTCAATGCTGTCATTGTCGGCGATCAGGACTTCGCTGCTGCCGGGGTAGTGGACGGTGGAGGCGAGAACGCTTTCTAAACAAGGACGCAGAAGATCCACACGGTCGCGAGTGGCGATAAGAATCGACAGTTTTGGCGGATTTGAAGGCAAGCCCCAGCGAACGCGTGTCGCAAACAAGCGGGCGGAACCCACCGGATCATTGTGGTTCTCGGCGATTGCGGCAGCTCCCCGGCGTTTCAGGCTCTCATCGACGACGGCCACTACGCGGCTCTGAATCTCCTCGACCCGCTGGGGCGAACCCGACACGGAGCCCTTCATAACGCGCCAGTGGTAGAGCACCCGTGGAAGATGCAGGATTTCCGTCGCGGGCAGCGACTCCACGGCGCGTAGGAGCAAGTCGTGATCCTGCGCACCCTCAAAGCCGCTGCGCAGCCCGCCTAGAGAAGCGGCAAGGTCTCTTCGCAGGACGACAAGGTGGCAAATGTAATTAATGGAGAGCAGCAGGTCCGGGTCGAATCCGGGCTTGAAGAAGGGCGTGTGATGAACGAGCCGCCCCTGTTCGTCGCTTTCAATCCTGTCCTCGTCGGAATAGAGCAGCCCATAGCGGCGCTCCTGCAGTTGCGTGACATTGCAAAAGAGTGCGTCCGGAGACAGCTCGTCATCATGATCCAGGAATGCAATGTACTCACCCCTGGCTGCGGCAAGGGCGCGGTTGGTGTTGGCCGCGATTCCCTCGCGTTCCGCAGCCTCGAGGCAGCGAATTCGCGGTTCGCTCGAGTAGCGGCTCAGCAGTGAACGAATTTCATCGCGATCCGAGGCATCGTCACTCAGAATCAGCTCCCACTGCTCGTACGATTGGGTGCGAACGCTTTCGATAGCTTTGTGCAGAAATCGGGTGTCGCTGTTCCAGGTCGGAATGACCACCGAGATCAAGGGCCGATAAGTGAATTGCCGGCTGCGAACCCTTTGTTCGTCCAAAACGTCCCGAGACGGACGATAGAAACGCTCCCAGTAATCGGAGTAGGCCTCGACCGGAATGCTTGCCTTGCGTCCGATTTCTGGCAGGCGCGCTTCGATCCGCTCGAGAAGCTTGCGGATGCCGGCGATCTCGGTCCGTGTCTCGCCGATCAGATCCCAGCTCCGGGTCGCGTCGTCGTGGACCATAATCGGCGCGCCAACTTGCTGCTTCGATACCGAGTCGAACGCGATCAGTGTTCGGCCCCCGGCGAATGCTTCGCGGTGTGCCGACGCAATATGAAAGATAAAGCCGAATTTTCCGCTTCCCCCGACGACATCCTGTACGTCGGCGCGGAAGGCGTTGCAGGTGACGGAGCCGATGAAGGCACTCTCCGCGAAAAACTCAAGAACGACCGGGATGGATTTATCGCACACATCCACTGCCCAACCTCGAACCTCAAACGCAGAAGCGGTATCCACAGAGCCGACCACCGAGCGTTGAATGGTCGCAAACGGCTCATTCTCGAGGCGCTCTCGCAAGGTGGCGTCTATTTCCGCGTTGGCCAACCCTTCTGAAAGAGACAACAGTGTCGAATCAGCCAGCAGGATTTCGAGCAACTGCGTCCAGGTGCGGGCGCAGCCCAGTTCCCGGCGAGTGCGAGCTTCAATGGGCAAACGCCCCTGCATCCAATCGATCAACCGCAAGGAGGGAGCCTCTTCGAGCAGAACGTGCGGAAGCGGCTCGCGCAGCAACACCGCGGACAAAACCTTGCTCTGGAAATCCTCCGTCTCAAGGAGTTCGCGAAGAACCTCGGGGATGCTCTTCCCGCACCAGCGATCGAGCAGTTCACGATCCGGCTTCCGTCCCAGGAAGACCGCCAGGCAGTTTCCGATGTCTGCAGCTTCGGCCGGCGGGCCATCGACGCCGGTGATGTCCGGCGCGGACCTCGTCGCTTTGTTTTCGGTCAGGTTCACTTTCCGCTCTCAGAAGCACTTTGCTTTCGATTTCCAGTTACAAGGAATCCCGGACCGCATCAATCACTGCATCCACTTCGTCTTGACTGAGCTCCGGGTACATGGGCAGGCTGAGGATCTCGTTCGCGTATGTTTCGGTAATCTCCAGGCCGCATGGATCCATCTCGCATCTTGATGCATAAGCGGGCTGCAGGTGCACTGGCATCGGGTAGTGGATGTTGGTGCCGACACCTTTCTGTTGCAACCGGTCTCGCAGGCGATTCCGTTCCGGATGCCTTATGACGTACTGGTGATAGACATGATTCGCCCCCGCCATGGTTCGGGGCAAGGTCAATCCGGTATCCGCCAATCCCTGATCGTACCGGGCGGCAATCTCAGCGCGGCGGCCATTCCCTGCGTCGAGCCGCGGCAAGCGAATTCGCAGAATTGCCGCCTGCAACTCATCCAGGCGGCTGTTCACACCCGGGAAGTCGCTTACATAACGGCGATCCCATCCGTACTCACGCAGCATCCGCACGCGCTTGGCGAGCGCGGGATCGCTGGTCACTACCATGCCGCCGTCGCCGAGCGCCCCGAGACTCTTGGTGGGATAAAAGCTGAAAGTGGCGATGTCGCTCATGCTGCCTGCGAACTGCCCATGAAGCATGGCCCCGTGAGCTTGCGCGCAGTCTTCGATGAGGCGCACGCCAAGTGGGCGCGCAATCTCCGCAATGGCCGGAATGTCGGCCGGATGCCCATAAAGATGAACGGCAATCACTGCCTTGATGGAATCGAATGCCTCGAGCGTGCGCGCCAGCGAGACAGAGGACATCGTGTAGCTTGTTGCATCGATCTCGACAAAGACCGGCCGCGCGCCTGCCATTTCAATCGCGGCTACCGTGGCCACCGCTGTATTGGAGACCGTTGCGACGCGATCTCCGCTTCCAATCCCCAAAGCCCGCAGCGCGATGGCCAGCGCATCGGTGCCGTTGGCAACACCAACTGAGTGCGCAAAATGAAAATGGCTGCAGAATTCCCGTTCGAAGCTTTGCACTTCTTCGCCGAGAATGTACCAGCCGCTTTCGATCACGCGCTGCATTGCAGCCAAAGTCTCGCTCTTCACTGATTCGAAAAACGCGCCTGGGCGCATCTGCGGAATGGCTCGGAGATGACTGGCGATTTCAGACATAGTCGTTCAGGTGTTCGCGGTAATAGGCCAGGGTCCGGGTCAGGCCTTCCTGAAGGTCGATCTTGGGAGCCCAGCCTGTAAATCGGCGGAAGAGGCGATCGTCCGCAAAGTAATCGCCAATGTCGATGCGCAAACGCTCCGGCGGAAAGTCTTTCTTTTTGTAACGTCCCGAACCGCCGATCGAAACCAGTAATTCCGCCAGCTCAAGAAGCGTTACAGGGGGTGAGCCCCCGATGTTAAAGACCTTGCCGGGCATGTCGGGGCTGGTGGCGGCGAGGAGAAATGCGTCCACCACGTCGTCGATATAGGCGAGATCGCGCTTCTGCTGCCCGCCCCACAACTCAAATTCAGCATCTTCAACGACCCGCCGCAGCCAGATCCCAAGAAACGTCTGGCGGGCATCCTTTACCCGCATGCGCGGTCCAAAGGTATTGGTCAGGCGGAGGCAAACCGTCTCAAGCCCGTAGACTTCGTAGTAGAGAGTATGGTACGCCTCTGCCGCAATCTTATGGACTCCGTTGATGTCGACCGGATGCAGAGGATGGCTTTCATCGACCGGGTTACAACGAGGCCGGCCATAGATCTGGCGCGTCGAGGCAAACACAATTCGCGATTGCGGCGCGAGCTTTCGACACGATTCGAGAAATACGATCTGCGCATGAACGTTGGCCGCCAGATCTTCGACCGGATCGCTCATGGAGTCGATATGTGAAACCTGGCCCGCAAGATTGAAGATGATATTCCGGCCATCGAACGCATGAGCCAGCTCGTGACAGTTTCTTAGATCGACGACACGAACCTCGAGCCTATCTTCGAGTCCTTTTATGTTGGCTGGATTACCACCCGAGTTCTTGCGAAGAGAATCCAGAATCAGTACCTCAGCGCCAAGCTCCACCAGGCGCCGGGCGAGATTCGAGCCGATGAATCCCAGGCCTCCCGTCACCAGCACTCTGATTTTCTGAAAACTGTCGCAAGTGGCCTTCGGCGCCTGGCTGCTGGCTGCCCCTGGATTCTCCGGTTTGGATGGCTCGGTAATCATAAGACCAAGGGGAGATCGTCAAACCCGGCATGATTTGAAGACGATCCGGGGTTGCGTGGCGCCTTCACAGAGGTAAGAGTGTGAGGATGACCGGCGGCCGCCCCAGCCTGGATATTCGTTTGGCATGATGCTCCTCTTTGATATCACGAGCCCGCCGCAAAAAGCGAGTAGAATGTGGGTCCGCTCAGCCGAGGCGGACGCGGCGTCCTCGACTGTCGCGCGCTTTTCGGAGTCGAGTGCCGCGGCGACTCAAGAGCGGCTCGCCTTGGGTGGCCAGGCCGGGATCCGGCGGCTGTGCTGCCGGGAATCGGTGTTCAATCAGTTCTTCCAGAAGCTTCTCCCAACGCGGTAGCGTGACAAGACGCGTGTCAAACGACTCGACTGCGGTTGCGCGAGCGGCGTCTCGCATAGGTTGCATCCTGTCCGGATCGTCGAGAATCTCATCGACGCAGTCGCAAATCTCATCGATCGAAAAAAAATCAACGAGCAATCCGTTCTGCCGGTGGCGCAGCACCTCGAGAACCGGAGCGGTCTCGGAGCTTATCAGCGCACAGCCCGCCGCAAGTGCTTCAATAAAAGACCATGAGAGAACAAACGGGTAGGAAAGGTGAATGTGAACGGAAGAAATCTGGAGAATGTTCACATAGGTCGTGTAGGGTATCTGCCCGAGGAAATGAACCCGGTCGAGATCGAGCGAATCTCCGACCTCCTCGAGCAGCATCTGCCGAAACGTGCCTCCGCTTGCCGGTGGCTCGCCATAGCTGTAGCCGTCGCCGCCGACGATCAGGGCATGTGCGCGCGGACGGCGTCGAAGAATTTCCGGCAGCGCCCGCATAAAGATGTGAAAGCCCCTGTAGGGCTCTAGGTTGCGCGATATGTACGTAATCACCTCGTCTTTTCGCGTAAGAGCCAGCTTGTCCCTCGCCAGAGTGATCCACGCCGAAGAATCGGGCTTGATCTTCCGCGTATCGACCCCTTCGTGCAAGGCGGTTATTCTGGCCTGCATCGCCGCCGGAAACAAGCTTCGCTGCCATCGCGTGGCGGTGTGGCCCCAATCGCTGGCGGCGAAGCTGAGATGGTTGACTGCGTTGCGAATCTGCAATCGTGCTCCGTCCCCATCGTTGTGAGGGGCAAACTCCGGGTCGAATCCGACGTCGGCTCCTCGGCAATGATAAAAAAACTCGAAATAGGAAAGCAGCGGAACATCGGGAAACACCTCTTTTATGAATAGCGTTTCTCCCCAGCCACAGTGCCCCACAACGATATCCGGAACGATGCCGCGCGAGCGCATCTGCCGGCATACCTCCGCTACCGCCATGCCGGTGCGAATGGCAACGTCGAACGTCGCTGTATAAGAATGACAACTCGAGAATAGAGGCAGCTCCGGCTTATAAAGCAGCTTGCGCACATGGGGAATTTCGTTTTGCTGGTTTTGCGTAACAAAATAGACTCGCCAGCGCTTTCGTGTGGCCAGATGTCGAACCAGGTGAAGATATTGTGCGGGGAAGTTCTGATGGATGAATAGGATCGTCATGCTCAGAAACCCAGCTCCGACAGCATTTTTTCGCGAAGACCCTCGCGCTTCGACTTCTGGCAAAGTGCGAGCGCGACCAGTTCCAGGCTGTTCCTGCGCCGAACTTGCACCTCGGCAAAGCCGGCCCGGGTGAGGTATTCAACCAGCGGAGTTGGCGTGAATCCGCAGCGGTGGGCCATGGCTACATTGCCGGCTGCGATGGAGCGACCGAATCCCCAGATCATGTCATGCGCCGTCACCGGCCCGGCCGGCGATTGATAGATCGTTTCCAAGAGGCGATCGGTCGCGATCCATTCGGCAATCGCCTGCAGATCAGGAACCACAATGCAGGCGAACCCGGTCTTGCGCAGCACGCGCCGAAACTCGGACAGAGCTGCCGGCACATCGTGCGGGTAGAGATGCTCGACGCAATGCGCAGCCCAGACGGCATCCACACTTCCGTCCGGAATGGAAGATAAGTCGGCGATGCTGGCCACAATGTCCGGTTGGGTATCCGGATCGACATCGACCCGAATCTGTCGCCACGAGCCAAAGTATCCTGGAAGCCTGTTGATTGTTTTGGGACCGCACCCCGCATTAATAAAGGCCCGCCGCCCGGCGCTGGCCGTCTTCTTGTCCGGCATCGATAGTCGCCCCGAGTTACCTTTCCAGAGAATAACTCTGCACCGCATCCTGAGCTATCGCATGCTCGACCTGCCTTTCGGTCACCACCACGCTGATCGCCTCGAGGGGATCGGCCGGGAGTGCGGAGGAGCAGGATTCGCCGTTCTTCAAGGGTCCAACGGTCGCGCCAGAGAAGAACTTGCCGCTATAGGCGCATTCGTACTTGTCCGCAAGCTCACCGTTCATACGCAAGGCGAACGCAAGTATGGGCATTCCCGCCCCGCGGCTCCCGCATAGCTCCGGACTGTTGAGCCAGGGAGTCTCGGATCCATCCGCCATCACGGCGCGACATTCGACTGCGGCATCGGGTTGGAGGGAATCGGTGGCGATCAATCCGCCAACCGAAATGGAAAACGCCTCAATCCAGAGATGCTTCCCGGGCCACCCGGCCCAGCAATCCAGGAATTCGAGATCGCCGACATTCTGGATATGGGTTCGCAACTGCACTTGCGGAAGAGGGCTGGGTGCGCCGTCGTGAGTTGGCGCGGGGATCGACGCAGCGTCGGGAAAGACCGGCTCCGCATTGAGTCGATCCACATGCAGGTCAAGCACGGCGCTGTCTTGCCTTCGAACGGAAGTCAACATCAGCGAAGCGTCTCCGCCGATGATTCGCACGACAATCATGTCGGTGTCGTAGGCGAGCCAGTGGTCCAAAACCGAAGCCCCGTCGCGGAACTCGACTCTCGCCGACGTTTTCGTCGGGGCGAGCGAGAGGTGCAGAGCGGGTAGCACGATATCCGAAGGTAAGACATTCTTGTCGCCGCCTCCCGATTCTATGGTGAAGGAATAAACTCCTTCCGGCAGCGTCAGGATTTGCACAGACGAAGTAAGTTCCTCGGAACTGGGTGCATCGATCGCGGATAAGGTCTGATCCATGGCAATCTCCTTTTGCCGAGTGGAAAATGCTGGTTCTGAAGCCAGGCGAATCAGCGAATCGTTCAAGCTCTCCGCTGTCGCCGACAGGGGGACAAGCTCGGCCGCACCGTAGGCACGCAACCGCTCGGCCTGCGCTCCGTGGTCGTAGGAGAGCACGGGAAGGCCCCATGAAATGGCGTGGGTAAGAGAATAACACCAGGTTTCCGGCCAAACCGAAGGGAAAAAGGCGACATTGCACTGTTCGCGGCCGAGCAGTTCGTCGACCTCGCCTTCATGATAAAGACCGGTGATAAATACCTTCCCGGTGCCTAGAAGCGACTGGTCGTCGTGGGTATATCCAATGACGACGAACTCAATATCGAGATCCCGGCGCGCCGCATCCCGAGCGCAATCCAGTAGAACCTGATATCCCTTTTGGATACCGATCGCGCCTATGATTGCGACGCGAGTTGAGCCCTTCACCGCGGTGACGGCTGTTCGCGGAATGCTCTGGATCCCGCTTTCCCAGGGAACGACATCGACTTCGAGATCGGGAAAGTACCCAGCCAGGCGTTGACGCGTGTCCTGGCTGGGCGCAACAACGCGACGGGCGGCCCCCAGAATGCGTGAGCTGCGCGTGCGCAGGCCTTCTACGGTCAGCGAGCTTTCAAGGCCGCTCCCGTGCATGCGTATGCAGTCTTCGCACGCGCTGACCGGCGGTTCTCCGCAGTATTGCCCCGATCCCCCGATCAGTGTGACGCGTGGGCAGATCCACACATAATCGTGCACGTATGCGTCGTAAGGCACGCCGAGGGAGACCGCCAATTCCAGAATGGGCGCCGGAGTCTCCAGGAAATGATGAATCTCGATCG
>Ga0335079_10010791_pt1 | contig 10406 bp, 9 predicted proteins | sample Lox_Sample_33_FD_206719 | JGI IMG/M metagenome (GOLD analysis project Ga0335079, IMG submission 206719) | Soil microbial communities from Loxahatchee National Wildlife Refuge, Florida, United States - Lox_Sample_3.3 | ecosystem: Environmental > Terrestrial > Soil > Wetlands | place: USA: Florida... | reverse complement strand
ACCCGGGATCTGCAACATCTATGGCAAGGTCCGATCCGTCTCGACAAGGAGGACTCCATGACGAAGTCAAGCATTCGTCCGATGATTTGTCTTCTGGTTCTCGCAGTAATGATCCCGGCTGTATCGCCGTTCGCGCAGAATCGGCCCGCCATCGCCGAGCAGATCGCCAAAACCTACGGACTCGATGCGTGGAATCAGATCGATGCAATCCGGTACACGTGGAACGCGCAGTTCCCCGGAGTAAATGTCGCGCACGCATGGGAATGGGAGCCCAAGACCGGCAAAGTTTCGTACGAAGGAAAAGATAAAGATGGCAAGCCGGTGAAGGTGTCGTTTGTTTTGTCGCGGGTCGCGAGCGAACCCGCCAACATTAAAGATGAAATTGAACCTTCGTTCGTCAACGACCAGTACTGGGCGCTCTTCCCGCTTCACGTCTACTGGGACGCGAGCGCCTCGGTAACCGATGACGGCATGCAGAAACTTCCGATCGGCAAGGGCGAGGCGAAGCACGTCGTCGTGAAATATCCAACAGAGGCCGGCGGCTTCACGCCCGGAGACACGTGGGAACTCTATCTCGGCAAAGACGGACGCGTCGAGCAATTCGTCAGGAAGCCTGCGTCGTCATCGCAACGTGGACCGCTAACAAGAAGGCCGGTCCCCTACTCTTCTCCACCGAACACCGCGGCACCGCCGACGGCAAGCCGCTGCACATCTTTCTCACCGATGTTGCCGTGAAGGTCGCCGGCTCGGACAACTGGGTTAAAGCGGAGTAAGCGCAGCCTATCTCGCGATCACGACGGTAGTGCACGAACTGCTCAGCTTCGGCAGATCACGGTTAGCGGCCACGCGGATCTCAAGCCGTGGGCGCTCGCCGCGAATGATCGGACAATAAGAATCGGGTTCGAGTAATGCGCCTTGCAGGCGCCGGCGACCGGCGCATCCGCCGTGGCAGCATTCACGGAACTCGCATGCACGGCACGCTTCAGGAATCGCCCGCGCCTGCTCGAACGATGTTGAGTTCAGAATGTCACTGCCAGCGGATATAAAATCCGACAGCGGCTCCCCCGATCCTGTCCAATATACACAAGGCTGTGTCGTGGCTCGCGGGGTTACGCGCACGGTGCTGATGCCGCACCCGGCCCGTGCGGGCGGAAGTCCCGCCATGGCACGAACGAGCGGTTCGCCGATCGCGATGACATCGGTTTCGGCAAACAGGCGACGGAATCCCTCCCAGTATTCTTCGTAGCTCAGCGCATAAATATCGGATCGCACGGACTGATAAACATTCACCCGCAGCGGAGCCCCGAACTTTTTGGCAATTCGCGCGACCTCTGCCAGACGCGAGTAGTTCGATTTCATCATGACGGCGATGATCGTCACAGGAACACCCATTCTTAAGCATCGCTCTGCCTGTTCGTGGATCAGCGCCCAGTTCCCCGGCCCGCGCTGCGCATCCTGTTCGGCTTGCGTGGGATAGTCGAGAGAAAACTCGATATCGTGAAACGTTCGCAGTTCGTCGTCCTGCAATACCGCAACGCTGTGACCGTTGGAAGTGATTGTGAGCTTAACCGCCTTGGTTCGCAGATACGCGAGGATGGCCTTGAAATCCGGATGCATGCCGTTCTCGCCCGTGCCAAGATTCACCGAGCGAACGGGCAAGCGTTCCATGACCGACTTCACTTGATCGAGTGAAAGCCGGTCGGCGCGAGTGGGATCGCGATAGCAGAAGGAGCATGTTAGATTGCACTCGTTCGTGAGACCGAGCCCGAGAGAAATGCCGGTTTGCAGGTCGGTCTGACCCGGCGCGGACGATAAAACCGGTAGTCCGCCGCTCACCCGCGATCCTCCACGAAACTCATGCGGCGCGCCAGACAGTGCGTGTAACGAGCAACGGCAGCAAATTCCGAACGACTGCCCAGGGCGCGGTCCAACTGAAAGATCCTGTCATATTTGTCGTCGAGATTCACTTTCGCAGGCAGATAGTCTGAAACAACCCGTACACCGCGCATCGCCATTTCCTCCAGCGACGCCGCCTTCAGCAACACCTGCAGGGTATCTGGAGAAAAAAGCCGCGATCGCCCTCCATAGAGAGTTTCTTTGACCGACTCGGCGGTGAGATTTTTTTCCGCGTCATCTAGGTCACCGGCAAGGATCGCAGACTTGAACACTTCCCCAGCGCGGTTGCGCACGAGAACAGAAAGCACTGAAGACGAATCGCGCATCAGCCGGGCGCAGATTCGCAAGACAGCGTCAGGATCGCTGACGTATTCGAGAACGTTATGGCAGATAATCAGGTCGAACGAGTGGACGGCAAAAAACTTTTGCAGTTCGGCCGCATCACCGTGCTTCAGCGTGATTTTGTCCGCAATCCCCGCATCCTTCGATGCGCGAGTCGCAATGTCCAGCATCTCGCGGGAAGGATCGAGCAGAGTCACGTGTATTCCCAGCCGCGCCAGACGGATAGCAACGGCTCCGGCCCCGCCTCCAACATCAAGCGCCTGCAGGGAGTCTCGGTCTGCCCGAAAGAACTCCCGCACATTCGCAAAAGCCAGATCGGTGCGCAAACGGCCCTCGGGCGTTTCCAGGTAAGCCGCATACTTTTCCGCGCCACTCTGGAAGCGTTCGCCCTCAAGATTAGCCGTCATGGTTTCCATCGACAGCTCACGCGCGTGACTGCGGTCCGCTGATTCGCCAAAGCGCACATCCAAACAATTCGCAACGACATCATGAGTGCGAATGAGGCCTCGAGGGTTTGCCAAGCGCAACGGCGGACTCAGAAGTCAGATAGAGGAACGTGAACGTCTCCTGCAAATAGAGGCGGACGTGTTTGTCAGTGTGACTCAGGTAGCCGATCGAAGCGTCCTGGCCGAGGTGAAGAGCGAGATCGCCGCCGCGCGTCGTAACGACGAAAGCACCGTCAATCGCGGGTGCCCAGATAATCTTGCCTTCGACAAGGCGCTTGACGTGTTCGAGCACCGGATAACCGTAATCGCTGGTTTCGGCCAACTCAGTGTAAGCATCGGCGCCGAGCAGGATCGAATACGGGCCATTGACGCCGACGAGGCGCAACTGGCTTAACGCGTGGGCAAAGGCCTCGGGGTACTTGCGGACGTCGTCAGGTAGAGCGCCTTTTGGATTGCTGGTTCCCTGCCGCACTCCGATGATTCCCGCCGCGTCGTATCCTTCAAAGATGGCGCGGTCTTCACTGAAGGCGAGCTTGCGTGCAGCCTCCTTTGCGGGTTGCCAATCCGAATCCTCGGCCCCGCGATCGACATCGTCGATCATCTGACGGTCAAGTTCGAACGGAACGCGCAACTCAACCAGATTCTTCGCCTCGCGCTGATGCGCCGTGACGCCATCGCCGTTGGCTGCAATCGTGCTCTGATGACCGGTTCCGACCGACGAGAGAGAGACGCCCGCAGGTCCGTGAACATCTACAACGCGGCGTCCCGCAAGATAGCGCTTGAGCGTCCGGGACGTTTCTTCTTCGATCTGAGCCCAGGCAGCATCTGAAATCGGCGCAAGCTCGCGATGCAGGTTATTCATGAATCTTCCCCTTTCAAAGAACCAATACCCAGCGAACCATCGTTGGATGGTGCACCGGAGACAGAAGTTTCAACCGGCAATGCAGTAGACGCAGGCTGGTCGGGCGAGACGTCGTCGAGAAATGACGCGGTCGGAATAAAAAACAGACTTCCCGTGACCGCGGTGCTGAAATCCAGGATCCGGTCGTAATTGCCGGGCGGACGGCCGACGAACATGTTCTCCAACATTTGTTCGATCGTGCGCGGCGAGCGGCTATATCCGATGAAGTACGTCCCGAACTCGCCATAACCGGCGCGTCCGAAGGGCATGTTGTCGCGAAGAATTTTGATCTCGACACCGTTTTCTTCGATCACGGTGAGGGCGTTGTGCGCCGAAGTTGGCTTGACCGAGTCGTCGAGCTCTATGTCGGAGACCTTCTTCCGCCCAATGATCTTCTCCTGGGCTTCGGTGGGAAGTTTATTCCAGGCGTCGAGATTGTGCAGATACTTCTGCACGATGACGTAGCTTCCACCGGAGAATTCGAGATCTTCGTCGCGAATGAAGACGGCATCGGCGGCTGCTTCGCCCGTGGGATTCTCCGTGCCGTCGACAAATCCGAGGAGATCGCGTTCGTCAAAATAGCGGAATCCGTGAACTTCGTCGGCAATGGTGGCTGCGCCTTCGAGGCGCGCCATAATCTGCGCCGCCAATTCGAAGCAAAGATCCATGCGCTTGGCGCGGATGTGAAAGATCAAATCGCCAGGTGTCGAGACAGCATGCCGCGCGCCGGAGCGAATTTCCCGGAAAGGATGAAGCTCGGCCGGACGTGGAGAACCGAAAAGACGATCCCAGGCATCGGAACCGAATCCCATGATGCATGAGAGACCGCTTTCGGGCGCGCGAAAGCCGACCGCGCGCACGAGCGCAGAGATGTCCGCGGATAGAGAAAGAACCGGCTCCCGCTTCTCGTCGCCCGGATTGATCGTTACGACCAGAAAAATTGCTGCGTTCGTGAGCGGAGAAGAAACGAGCTGCGAGACCGCTGCGGCGGACTTATAGGCCGGGACGCTGATGGGATCGGGAGTCATCGGAATTTCAGACTGCCGTGGCTGGACGACAACCGTCCTTTCCCGCGGCGAAACGCAGTTCGGACAGCTTAACAAAGGTTGAGGAGTTGCGTCGACGGTGTTGCCGGCAATTTCGACGCAGCGATCACGAAGATTTCTTTGGAACCACGTGAATCACGGCGTCAAATGCCGGTTTCGGCTGATCGTTCCGATCGAAGAGCAGCGGATAATTCGTCCGCCCCCGGATCGGCCAGTTGTTCTTCCATGAATCTTTGTCGGTCACGCCCCAGAACGTCACCCGCGTGACGAGTCCGCAGTGCTTCGCGTAGGCGCCGAACAGGTCAGCGTAGCGCTTCGCCAACGCCCGCTGAACGGATTCCGGCAATCCGTTCGGATACGGATTAAGCTTCGGATCGGCAGCAGCGTGCATTGCCACATCGGCAGTCTGATTTTTCGTGGCCGAGGGCAGCACGTCGACATCGAGTTCCGTGATCATCACCTTCACGCCCAGATTCCCGAATTCCGTGATCGTCTGGTCGATTTGTTCGGCGCTGGGCCAATCCATACTGACGTGATCCTGCAGGCCAACGCCAGTGATCGGGACACCTTCAGCCTTCAGCTTCTTGACCAGTTCAAGCGCGCCTTTCCGCTTGGCCTCGTTCTGGAGCGAATAGTCGTTGTAATAAAGCTCGGCTTGCGGATCGGCCTCGTGCGCAGAGCGGAATGCCTGCGCGATGTAGTCCTCTCCGAGGATCTTCAGCCACGGCGACTGGCGCAGCGTGCCATCGTCTGCCACAACTTCATTGACGACATCCCAGCCATTGATGCGCCCCTTGTAGCGGCCGACCACCGTGCGAATGTGGTCGCGCAGGCGCGCTAGCAATGCGTCGCGGCTGATCGGATTGCCCTTATCATCTTCGAAAACCCACTTGGGAACCTGCGAGTGCCACACGAGATTGTGGCCGATGATGAACATGTGGTTCTGCTGGCCGAATTCCACATACTGATCGGCCAGGCCGAAGTCGTAAGTGCCGGGCTTGGGATGAACCACCTCCCACTTCAGCACATTTTCAGGACTGATCGTGTTGAACTGCGCCTTGATGATTGCATCTTCGCCCTGATCCTTTCCCGTAAACTCGGTGGAATTGAGCGCGGCGCCAACCATGAAGCAGCCTTGGTAGGCCTCCTTGAGGCTGGCTTGCTGGGAATGGGCGCTGACCGTCAGTGTGAGCCACATTATTACCGTGGATAAGCGCAAAAGTTTTTTCATACGGTTCCCTATTGCGCGGCAGCAGCGACCGGCGCTGCCTTGCGTCGTTCTACGAGATCGTTAGCAATCGAGCGGTTCTTCTCGCCAGTCAATGGATAGAAGAACAGGCAAGCCGCGGCGGCCAGGAAAAACAATCCGGCATAAATGCTCGCCGTGAGAACAATGCCTGTCTGCGTGTGCGCGGTCTGCACATCCGCTTTGGATACAAGTCCGTAGGCCGAGAGCAGCCATCCTGCGACCGCACCACCCAGAGCAAGACCCGCCCATAATGCGAAGACAATGCCGCCGGTCACCGCGCCTGTAGCGCGGCGCCGCAACTTCCACTCGCCGTAATCGGCAACGTCGCCCATCATTGCCCAGAGAATCGGACCGGATAGTCCAAAAGAAAACTGCCGAAGTACTTCCGTCGCGATGATGATGTTCGTGGCGTGCGGTGAGATCACATACAGTGCCATGCTGAAAACGCCCGCCAGAATCATGCTCCAGATGAATAACTGACGTTTGCCGACCCGCACCGAAACTGCCGTCGACAAGGCGACGCCGAGAAGCAGCGCGGCAAGGCCGAAGCCATTGAACCACGCGAAAAGGTCCGCGTTGCCTGCTACAAATCGAAAGTACGGCAGCATGACATTGCCACGCACCAGAATCGCACTGAAATAAAACAGCGTGACCAGAAACAGTGCGATCCATGGCCGGTTGCCGAACAGGTCGGACAAATCCTGCCCAAGGGACGTCTTCTGCTGCGGATCGGGCTGAATGCGTTCCTTGGTCACGAAGAACGAGATGAGGAAGAAAATCACGCTGAGCACCGAGAGTAGCCCCATCGTCAGCTGGTATCCTCGCGCGTCGTTGCCACGGCCAAAGAACTTGACCATGGGAATCGCGAGGCTCGCGATGATAAACCCGGCGCTATTCGCCGCGATCTGACGATACGACGAGATGCTCGTTCGCTCGTCGGGATCCTGCGTCATAACCGCCGTCAGCGAGGCGTACGGCACGTTGTTGACGGTGTAAATCACACGCAGAAGGATGTATGTGACCCACGCGTAAACGATCTTGACGCCCATACTCGCCTGTGGAGTAGTGAACGTCAACACGCTAATGACGCCGAACGGAACAGCCGTCCACAGCAGCCACGGACGAAACTTTCCCCACTTGCTTTTGGTCCGGTCGGCAATGACTCCCATCACTGGATTGAAACAAGCCACTCCTAATCCGACGACGAGGAAAAGAGTTCCGGCCTGTGCTGCGGTCAAGCCGAACGTGTGTGTGTAGAAGTCCAGCTGCAGGGCCAGCATGGCCTGGAAGACAAAGTTGGCGGCCATGTCGCCGAGAGCGTATCCAAACTTTTCACCGAAGGAAAGTTTCTGAATCATGAGAGCCTCGTGATGAGACCTGATCTATTTCGTCACCGTGAGCGTGATCTTGGTCAGATCCTCGTCGCGCGATGAATTGCCGACCATAATGAAGAATGCTCCCGGCTCGACGACGTATTCCATATTCACGTCGTAGAACGCGAGCGAGTCCGGCGTTATGTCGAATCCGACCGTCCTCTTTTGGCCGGGACTGAGCGTGACTTTCTGGAAACCTTTCAACTCCTTGACTGGCCGCGTAACCGAACTGACGACGTCGCGGATATACATCTGCACGACCTCCGCGCCTTCGCGCTTCCCGGTGTTTGTCACCTCGGCGATCACGCGCGTCGAACCGTTCGTAAGAATTGTCTTCTTTTCGAGCCGCACGTTCTGGATCGAAAACGTCGTGTAACTCAGGCCGTATCCGAAGGCATAAAGCGGCGAGACATCGTCGAAGAGATATCCGCGGCGGGCCGAAGGCTTGTAGTTGTAGAAAACAGGCAGATGTCCCGCCGAGCGCGGAAACGTGATCGGTAGCTTGCCGCTGGGATTCACGTCGCCAAACAACACATCGGCGACAGCATGACCATTCTCCTGGCCCAGATACCAGCACTCGTAGATGACCGGAACATTCTCGACGAGATAGTTGATCGAGAGCGGTCGCCCGTTATAAAGAAGCGCGACGACCGGCTTGCCCGTCGCCAGCATGGCCTTGACGAGCTCTTCCTGCCGCCCAATCAAGTCGAGGCTGGCGCGGTCGCCCATGTGGTTGAGGCCCCAGGCTTCGCGCGATGTCTGTTCGTTGCCGCCGAGCGCCAGAATAACGATGTCGGCCTGCTTCGCGACTTCGACGGCTTCGGCGATCTGCTTGCGGTCTTCAGCCGGATCGCTTGGAGTAACGGAATCCTGATTCCAATTGCCACCGATGGTGATCCTGCATCCCTCGCTGTAAAGCACGTTGGCGCGATTTCCCACTTTCGCCTTGATCCCTTCGAGCACTCGCACTTCATGCTTGGGAACACCGCTGTAGCCGCCAAGCAGCGTGCGATCCGCATTCGGGCCGATCACCGCAATCGTCTTGTATTTGTTCAGATCAAGCGGCGCCAGGCCGCCTTCATTCTTCAGCAGCGTAATGACTTCCTGAGCGGACTGACGCGCAAGTTTCACGTGTTCGGCGCGTCCGACAACCTGATCAGCCACCTCCGGATCTACATAAGGATCGTCAAATAGCCCCAGCTTGAACTTCCAGAGAAGCATGGGCGCGACAAGATCATCCAGTTGCGATTCCTTGAGCACTCGCTTCTTCACCAGATCGACCAGTTCAAGATAGCAATCGGGATCGGGCAGTTCGATATTCACGCCTGCTTCCACCGCCAGCCGCGTGGACTCTTTCTTATCCTCGGCGACGAAATGCCCGTGCGTGTCGGGACGATATCCGAGCTCCCAGATCGCAAAATAATCGGAGACCGTGTATCCCTTGAAGCCGAATTCCTTGCGAAGCACGTCGCGCAGCAGCCACTTGTTCGCGTGAGAAGGAACACCATCGACTTCGTTGTAGGAAGGCATCACGCTGATGGCGCCCGCCTTGTTGATTGCTTCCCTGAAGGAAAAAAGAAAAGTCTCGCGCAGCACGCGCAGTGAAACATTTGCCGGAGCGCAGTTCATGCCCGACTCGGGCTGGCCATGTCCAACGAAATGCTTCAGGGTTGCAATGAGGCGCGTCTTGTCGCGAAATTTCGCGTCGCCCTGAAACCCGCGCACGGCAGCAATTCCCATGCGCGAAACAAGATACGGATCTTCTCCGTACGTCTCTTCGACGCGTCCCCAGCGCGGATCGCGAGCGACGTCGACCACCGGCGTGAGTGCCTGGTGCGCGCCACGTGAGCGGGCTTCGAGCGCGGTCGCAGTGAAAATAGACTCGATAAGTTCAGTATTAAACGTCGCCGCCAGAGCGATCGGTTGCGGATAGCTCGTCCCATCGACGGCAGCATGCCCGTGCAGGCACTCCTCGTGGAAGACGACCGGAATTCCAAGCCGCGAGTTCTCAATGAAAAACTTCTGGATCGCGTTCGTTGTCTCTGCCATTTTGCGCGCGTTCAGGCCCTTGCCTGCATCGCTCGGACGCCCAACCTGCCCTAGCCCATGGCCGTCTTTGAAAGCCTGCTTCGCCTTTGCCAAATCGAAGTTGCCGTCGGCATCGACTAGCGTCTGCGGTTTCTTCTGCCATATGCAGAGCATCTGCGCGGCTTTTTCCTCCAGCGTCATGCGCGAAAGAAGATCCTTCACACGCTTTTCCGGCGATAACGCAGTATTCCGATACGGCTTCACACTCGACTTCTGCGCAGCCCGTTTCTTGGACTTCGATGGTTTCTTCACGCTTGTCTGTAGAGCCACGAAAGATCCTCCGGCAAAATAGCGTCTCTTGTCGAACCACACGGCCACTGCTGGGACCCGCTAGAAAAACGTTCCTGTAAGGGTTCGGACACGCAATATACTACAGCCTCGCAACTTTCCAGTGTGACACTCGTCACTGTTACTCCGTGGTACACTGCTCGAAATCATGCCGCAGTTCGTCATCGAACGTGAAATTGCCGGAGCTGGATCGCTAACCGAGGAGCAGATCCGACAAGTATCGCTTCGCTCTCTCGAAACTCTGAAGGACATGCCGCAGATCCAGTGGCTGCACAGCTATGTAACGGAAGACAAGGTGTATTGCGTGTATCTCGCCCCCGATGAGGGCAGCATACGGGAGCATGCCCGCCGCACGGGAATTCCCGCGGACCGCGTTTCCGCCGTCCGGCGTCTCATTGATCCCCTGAAGATCAAATAGTTAAACGCGATTCCTCAAGTGAATATTGAATCGCGCTCTCGATTGACATGGCGGATCCCTCTTCCCACGCACGCTTGCCGTCGGATTCCTTGAGCGAGCCCCACGCCTGTGACAGGTTTCGATCCAGCTTCGATTGATCCGCCTGCTGAAGAGGCGAACTGAGGGCGCGTCGAAGTTGCTCGGCGGCTCCGGCCAACTTCAGAGCGCGTTCCGCCTGTCCGCGAGCCGCTGCCAGGCACGCGGAACCTTCCAGAGCGCGCGCAACCCCGCGTTTGTGTCCGAGTTCAGCGAATATCTGGAGCGCCTCCCGATATGCCTCGTGCGCCTTCTCGTATCTTCTCTGCTCGCAATAGACGTAG
>Ga0335079_10010788_pt1 | contig 10408 bp, 8 predicted proteins | sample Lox_Sample_33_FD_206719 | JGI IMG/M metagenome (GOLD analysis project Ga0335079, IMG submission 206719) | Soil microbial communities from Loxahatchee National Wildlife Refuge, Florida, United States - Lox_Sample_3.3 | ecosystem: Environmental > Terrestrial > Soil > Wetlands | place: USA: Florida... | reverse complement strand
GGGCCTTCGGCAAGGATACAGGGTGCGCATTGGGACTGCCGAGGCGGGGCTCGACTATCATCGAAGGTTCGGATCGAAGGTCGAGGGTGATGAGATGAAGGCAATCGTGCTGGAAGCGCCGGGTTCTGTGGCGGCAAAGGATGTTGAGGGACCGCGTGCCGGCGAGGATGAGGTTCTGTTGCAGGTGCGCATGGTTGGGTTGTGCGGAAGCGATCTGAATTCATATCGCGGCCGGAACCCGCTGGTGAGCTATCCGCGCATTCCGGGGCACGAGATTGCCGCAACAGTTGTGGACTCAGGGTCGAGCAGGGAATGGCCGGCGGGGACAAATGCGACGCTGTCTCCCTATTTCGGCTGTGCGCGTTGCGCGGCATGCGAGAGGGGCAGGCCGAACGCGTGCCGCGATAACCAGACGTTGGGTGTGCAGCGCGATGGTGCTCTAACGGAGTTGATTGCAGTACCCTCGGCCAAGTTGTTTCGCGGGGATCTGTCGTTGAAGGAGTTGTGCCTGGTTGAGCCGCTTACGGTCGGGTTTCATGCGGTGGGTCGAGGACGCGTGACGGCGGACGACATCGTGGGCGTGTTCGGATGCGGAGGAGTTGGGCTGGGGGCGATCGCAGGAGCGGTGTTTCGAGGCGCGAGGGTCATCGGTGTTGACGTGGACGACGCGAAGCTTGAGATCGCGCGGATGGCCGGAGCTGCGGAGGGCATTAACTCAAAGACGAGCGACGCGCATGAGCTGCTTCAGGAGATCACGAACGGTCGCGGACCCGATGTGGTGATCGAGGCGATCGGATTGCCGTCAACGTATCGCTTGGCGGTGGAAGAGGTGGCGTACGCGGGACGCGTGGTGTACATTGGCTGGGCCAAGGAGCAGGTAACCTACGAGACGAGACCCTTTGTGCACAAGGAACTCGACATCATGGGATCTCGCAATGCCACGCCAGATGACTTTAGAGAAGTAATCCGGATGCTGGAGGCGAAGAGGTTTCCAGTGGACGCGGCGGTGACGCACATTGTGCCATTCCATGATGCTCCGGCAATTCTCGAAGCGTGGAGCCGCGAGCCGGAGCGGTTTTCGAAGATCATGGTGCAGGTGAGCTGAATGCTCTGTAATCGGATTGCGTATAGTTGCCAGTTCACAGATGCGCGAAGCGAAGAAGAATCCCCGCGAGCACGCCGCCGGTAAGCGGACCGAGCACCGGGATCAAGGCATAACTCCAGTTGGAGCCGCTTTTGCCGGGGATCGGCAGAATGGTGTGCACGATGCGCGGACCTAGATCGCGGGCAGGATTGATGGCGTAACCGGTGGTGCCACCAAGCGAGAGACCGATACCCCAGACTAGGCTGCCGACAAGCCATTGCCCGACTCCGGGCGCGGGCCCGTTGGTTGAGACGCCATGGGAGAAGATGGCGCCGGCGACGATGACCAGAACCATGGTCCCGATCGCTTCACTTGCAAAGTTCGCCGCGGGATGGTGGACCGCTCCCTGTGTGCAGAAGACGCCGAGTTTTGTAGCCGGATCAGGTGTAAGTGTCCAGTGCGGGGCATAGTGCAAGGCCATCAGGGTTGCGCCGCTGACAGCGCCCAGCATTTGCGCGGACCAGAGGGAGATCAGTTGCGAGTAGTCGCCGTTTGCAATGGCGGTGGATAGGGTGAGGGCCGGATTGAGGTTTGCACCGGGGCTGCCGAAGGCTTGTGCGACCAGCACTCCGCAGAGGACCGCAATGGCCCAGCCCGTCGTGATCACTATCCAACCCGCATCCGCGGCGTATGATCGGCGCAGCAGGACGCCGGCGTTGACACCTGTTCCCAGCAGAACAAGGACGAGAGTTCCTATGAACTCGCCAAACCAAACTGAATGCATATCTTCTTTCCAGTAAATTTCGGAAATGAGTGTCGCAGATGGGGACCCGGATGGGCAACACGTTATCGCAAGATCAAAACCAGGTTTTTTGTTTGTAAGCGCGGTACTCGTCGCCGAATTTGACTTCGAGCACCTCTGCTTCTTTGCGGCTGCGGACGATCTGTAAGGGGATAATGACGGTCAGGATCAGAAGGAGCCACGGAAATCCGATGAGGATGACGATGCCCACGACAAAAAGTGACCCGAAAACGTAGATCGGGTTTCGGATGCGCGAGTAGAGTCCTGTGGAGACGAGGGTGGATGCTTTGGGGCGGACGCTGAACGCTGCACCAAGTTGAAGACGCGCCGTTACGAGAAGGAGAAGCGCAGGCATCGAGATTGCCAGGCCCGCGATGCGATGCGGTGTCCAGGGGAGACTCGAGGTTTTCCAGATAAGGAACACAACGAACACGGCAATGACGGCGAGCGAGGCAATGTTCAGCTTCATCGATATCCCCTCCTGGACGAAAGAATCTTCAGACCGTGATTGCTTCGCAGTGCTCAAGGGCGACTGGTACCGAGCTTCGCAAAGTGTTCTGGATTTCTGCGACGGAGTCAGTAACGCGGAGCAGGTCCAAGAGATCGCTTGTCGGGGCCGAGCCTTCGATTGCAGCGCTATATGAGATTTTTTTTGCGGCTTCACCTTCCTTACCAAACTCGCCGTTGACCTCGACCCGAACTGATTTGAGCTCGATGTTCCGTTTGCGTGCTTCGCAGTACAGGTCATTGCAATTACAAGTGGCAAGGGCGAGAAAGAGGAGTTCACCGCCATTCACGCTTGACCCGAAGCCGTCGGTCCTGGGGGAAATGACAAGCGTGTGTTCGTGGCCATCGGCTAGCAGCGTGACGGAGTGGTTCGCGAAGCTGTTTTCAACGCGTGCGGAGATTTTCATCGTGGTCCTCCGGAGTGTGCGGTTGATCTATCTGGTGGTGCCATCGAGAGGATAACCGGGCCATTGCCGAAGCAGGGCAACGACGACAGTGTGGCCAACCTTGTACGCGGCCTCAAGCGAAGGCAGGTAAGCACTGTAGGTGCCAATGCGCTGATGAGCGAGGCTATCGGCGGCGGTCATGCCTCGGGGCTGCTGGTCGAAATTGCTCACCGTGCGCAATACGAGGATGCGCTGCCAATCTACGCGGCCGGCCTGGGCCAGGTATTTGAGGGACTGGAGAGTCCCGGTGTCTTCCATGGCAGTGGTCGCAAACTGACCTTTGCCGCCAGTGAAGTAGCTGACCCATTCCGCGGCCCAGGCGTCCGAAAGCTTTCCGTGCCAGAACGTGGACGAGGAGATTTCGTCGCCCAGGATTACCGAGGGTGCGCGCTGAGCTGCAGCGCCATCGAAGTGTGTGCGAATCTCTTTCAGCGCTTCGGGATCATTCAACGGAATAGCGCGTGTTAGGTCATAAGCCCACTGTGCTAGAGCGGAGTTGAGTTCGTAGACCTGCCCATCGGGAGGAGTAGCCGGTGGTTCGAAGGGACGCGTCTTGCGAAGTGGGATGTAGCCGGTGGACCAATCCTGCGGAATCTCGCGCGAATCGATCTCATATCCAAGGTCACCGTCGACCACCCAACTTGCCCAGGCGGCCGATCCGAGGGAGACCCGCTGGGGAGAACCGCCCGCTATGCCGGCGATGAGCCAATAGGCGTGGGTGAAATCAAATCGGGGATCCAGGCCGAGGGCCATGATGGTGGCGGCGGCATGCGCCGTACCAGGACCAGTCAGGATGGACATCTCCCCGTCCTTATTCATCCGAGCGGCGTGATATCCGGCAGGCAGGGGATAGACCTGGTCAAGGTGATCGCGCTCAACCCAGTACTGGAGTTCGCCGGGAGCGTCGCCTGTGTCATTGCCGACTTCGAACATTGTGATGACAACCACTTTCACAGGGATGGGGGCGGGAGCGGCGACAACTCTAAAGGAGTTAACAGCGCACAATGCTGCAACTCCCACCAAGAGCTTCTTCTTTCGGGTTGACATGAAGCGATAGTACCAACCTGTCGCGGGCATTAAAATGGGCCGAATTCACGGGGAATTCATAGGATTTTTCAAAAGGAAGTTGATCCGGCGTGGGTTAAACTTAGACAAAACCCTGCACCTTCTTTTTTTGTGGGCAACTGCCCATAAGGGTGAGAGCAAAACAAGGCGAGATTGTTTCACCGCGAAAACCTCAAAAGCACGGACTTCATTGATTTCTCATTCACTCGATCCGAGCGAAACCAGCTGAACCACAAGCGAGGCCATGCGCGAAGTCCGAGAGTGACCGATCCGTCCAAAACCATTTAAGGAGACGAGACGCAATGACCCCAAGCGAATCCATTTGCCGAAAGGGGCAGAGAGTCATCTGCTGCTGCGTACTGATTTTTCTATCAGTACTGGCAATGATGGCGCGACCGTCGTATGCGCAGACGGCAGGTGCCGGCACGATTACCGGCACGATCACCGACACGAGCGGAGCGGTTGTTTCTGGAGCGATTGTAAGCGTGAAGAATACCGACACCGGAATCCTGCATAGCTACCAGACAAATGAGTCGGGCCTTTATGTTGCGCCGTTTCTTCAACCGGGACACTACAGCATCGAGGTAACGGCTGCCAGTTTCGCTACGGTGACGGCGAAGAACCTGAACCTACTTGTCGGCCAGACACTGACGATGGATCTCAAGATGACAGTGGCATCGAGTACTACCACGGTCGAAGTGTCGGGTGAAACGCCAATCTTGAATGTTGAGAAGACAGAAGTTTCGCAGGTTGTCGACCAGGCCATCATTCAGAACTTGCCTGTGAACGCGCGCAACTGGAGCGACTTCGTCCTGTTGACGCCAAACGTCGTGCAGGATGGCGGGAGCGGACTGGTGAGTTTCCACGGGATCAGCGGTCTCTACAACCAGAACTACGTCGATGGGGCCAACAACAACCAGATGCTCTTCAGCGAGGCACGCGGACGTTCCTCGGGCGCGCCATTTGTCTATAGCCTTGATTCGATCAAGGAGTTCGAGGCCCAGGCTTCCAACTACTCGGCAGAATTTGGACAGGCGGCGGGAGGACAGGTCAACGCCATCACAAAGAACGGAACCAACAATCTGCATGGCGATCTGTTCTACGCTTTGCGCTATCCGAGTTTCAACGCTCTTGATCCGATCAGCAAATGGTCGGCCCTCCACAACCACGGCAATCCGTTTCTTTTAACGCAACCGGTCCATCAACAACAGGGGTTCGGCGGCAGCGTGGGTGGGCCGATCATCAAGGACAAGTTGTTCTACTTCCTCACCTCAGATAATTTCCGGCGGACCGGCCGCGCGCTCTACTACGAGACCAACACTGTGACACAGACGCCGACGGGCACCTTCACGTCAACAAACGTAGTATCTCCGACACAGTGTCCGGCCACGATTACGGCGGCGCAATGCACCTCGGGCATTGATTTTCTGCTCGGTCTGCAGGGTGCTCCAACGCGATTTGCAAAGGAGACTCTGATCTTCCCGCGCATCGACTATCAACTTAATCCGAAGAATCTGCTCTACGCCAATTTCAATTGGGCCGACTTTGACCAGACTTTCGGGTACGCCCCCAATCCCACCTACTCGAACACGTCGCCGAGTACAAACGCGCCGACGAGCTATCACGAGCGGTTCCTGATCGCGCACTGGACATCGACGATCACGAACACGGCTGTCAATGATCTGCGTTTCCAATGGGGCCGCGATCTTGAGACTGCCGGCGCAAATGCTTCCGGTCCGAGCATCAGCATGGGAGCGGAGATCTATGGAATGCCGAACGCACTGCCGCGCACTGCCGAACCGGACGAGCATCGGTACCAGATCACGGATGTCTTCAACAAGGTCTTTGGCCGTCATACCGTGAAGTTCGGCGGTGACGTGAACCTTGTGCACGAGGTCATGATCAACCTCTTCCAGGGCGGCGGCATTTATGGCTATTCGGGCAATGTAACTCAGGAATTCCAGAACTGGATTGTTGACGCGTTCGCGGGACAGGCCGGGGACACGGATCCGTTCGCGGGCTCGCACTACAACACGTTCGTCCAGACGATCGACAAGATCAATTCTGTTGAGAGCGGCAAAGCGGGCGCTGACGATTTCTGGATGCAGATGTACGACGGTTTCGCTGAGGATACCTGGAAGGTGAACCAGACGCTGACGCTCAACCTGGGCGTTCGGTATGACCTCCAACTCACGCCGTCGCCGGAGATCCCGAATACTTCAACCCCGCTGGCAGCCGAGTACAACACAACGATCAAGAACGTGGATACTCGCGTTCAGCCTCGAATCGGGTTTTCCTGGAATCCGTACCCTGGGACTGTTCTGCGCGGGGGCTACGGGATTTTCACCGGTCTTAACCAGGGCAGTACGTACTATGCAATGCGGGTGGAGAACGGCGAATACCAGATCAACTACAACTACAACGGCTGCAACGCGACGTGTACAAAGGCTGCGGCACTGCAATTTCCGAACGTGCCGTTTCTGCCGCCGGGACCGCCGCTTTCGGCCGCTCTGTTTCCGGAGGGCGGCACGGCTCCTACGGTCACCGGCGTGAATGCTTCGGCGTCAGCGAGTTTCCATGGGCTCTCGCCGGATTTTGTTCCGCCGATCACGCACGAAATCTCTCTCGCGCTCGAGCAGGCGATGCCAGGCAAAATGTCGCTTACGGTTGGCTATGTTGGGACGCGCGCGCTACGCCTGCCGGTCTTTTTGGACGCTAACCTCGTTGGACAGACTCCACACGGAGTGCGCACGTTCAACGTCACCTATCCAAACGGAACAACCAATCTCTGGACGGTTCCGTATTACCTCGCGACGGACCGCATTGACCCGACGCTTACTTCGATTAACGCCGGATTCAGTGTGGCCAATTCGTGGTACCACGGGATGGCAGTTACGATCAGGCGTCCGTTTGACCATGGGTTTGAGGCTCTTGTGAACTACACATGGGCGAAGGCCCTCGATGACGATCAGGTCCAGGGGGCCTTCGGTACGTTTTACGGCGGCAACCCGGTGCTCGATCCCAACAATCTCCACGGCGAGTACGGCCGTTCGGATATCGACATGCGCAACCGGTTCGTGGGGACGCTTCTTTATCGGCCGAACTTGATGCCTGACAACAAGGTCATGAGGAACACAATCAACGGTTTCACGTTCTCTGGAACGGCAACATTGTCGACCGGGTTCCCGATTGTGGCTTCGATGAATAGTCCGGCGTCGGTCGTCAAGAGCACTCCGGCAGCGGCCGACGGCAACATATTCGGCGGAGCGATGAGTTCCTCCTCGGGCGCTGCGACCACGGGTCGTCCACCGGAGATTCAGCGCAACAGCCAACCTGGGCCGGGGGTCCGCAATATCGACTTCCGTGTCACACGCGAGGTGCCCGTCCACGAGCAGATGCATTTCGAGTTCATCGCCGAAGCTTTCAACCTGCTCAATCACACGATCATCTCGGGCGTGAACACGGCATTTGCCACGCAACTGGCTCCGACGGGAGCCACCGGCGCTTGCCCGACGGTCGGGGTGCAGTCTGGATCGCAGTTTGCGGGATGTATTGTTCCCTTCGTCGCCTCAACGCCCTCCGGTGCGTTCGGCGTAATGACTGGCACGAACAACGCGCTCTACGGACCGCGCCAGTTGCAACTCTCAGGTAAATTCTTCTTCTAACCTCGCGCAACATTTTGAGGGCGTGGCGGCTTTTGCTGCTGCGCCCTTTTTTCTTTTGAGCAAGAAGAGTGGGGAGAATAGGATGGCATTGCGAGCGAAAACTCAATGAGCCAACCTGAGGTGAACAGGATGCTGAGGCAGTTGTCTCTTTTCGGAATGGTGTTGTTTGCTGCGGCGAGTGCAATTGGTAACGCGCAGCAAGCGACACGTCAATGGGTGATCGTGGTGCATGGGGGGGCGGGGGTCATCGAGAGATCGGCACTGGGACCGGAGGGCGACAGGGAATACCGGGCTGGACTCGACCGAGCCATTCATGCGGGCGCGGCAGTGCTGGACAAGGGCGGGTCGGCCCTGGACGCAGTGGAGGCCACGCTTCATGTTCTGGAGGACGATCCGCACTTCAACGCGGGGAAGGGTGCGGTCTTTACCCGCGAGGGGAAGAACGAGATGGACGCGTCGATCATGGATGGGGCGAACCTGAAGGCGGGAGCGGTGGCCGGGGTGCAGCGGGTGCACAGCCCGATCAGTGCTGCGCGCGCGGTGATGGAGAAGTCGCCGCACGTGATGATTGCCGGTAGAGGGGCCGATGAGTTTGCGGCGAGCGTGGGCCTGAAGATGGAGGAGCCCAGCTACTTCTTCACGGAGAGCCGTTGGCAAGGGCTGGTGAAGCAGTTGAAGAAGGATGGACTGCCGATCCCGCCGCGGCCGGCAGGTGTCCCGCCCGAAGGGAAGCAGATTCCGGTTGCGATGCTGGATGAGTCGAAGGACTCGGGGGTTCACGGCACGACTGGAGTCGTCGCGCTGGATCGGAACGGCAACATTGCGGCGGGGACATCGACGGGGGGAATGCAAGGCAAGATGCCGGGGCGCATCGGAGACTCGCCGATTATTGGTGCAGGGACGTATGCGTCGAACCAGTCGTGCGCGGTTTCGGGAACGGGAACCGGCGAATACTTCATCCGGCTCGGCGTTGCGCGCGAGGTGTGCAATCTCGTGTACTACCGGCATATGAAACTGCAGGATGCGGTCGATGAGGTGATCCACAAGGAACTGGAGGCGCTGCACGGCGATGGCGGAGTTATCGCCATCACGCCGGATGGACAGCTCGCGTGGAGTTTCAATACTCCGGGAATGTTCCGGGCGAAGCTGGTTGAAGGCGGGCAGGTAGAGATGGGAATTTACCGGGACGAGCCGTAGAGCGGGAGCCTGACCACTTCGCGAGCGGATGATCGCAGGAGGCGCGAATGGCGTTCCAACCACTTAACGTCGTGGATGTCCTAGATCGGCTCGAGGCCTATTACGGTCAGCAGGAGCCGTGCTGGCCGGTTGAGCCTTATGAGTTCCTGATCTGGTGGCATTGCGGATACCCGGCGAGCGATGCCGCATGTACTCGCGGCTGGAATGCCCTTAATGAACAGGTTGGCATCAAGCCGCGCGAGCTTCTGCGAGCCACCGAGGCGAGCCTGGCAGGAGCGCTCAAGGCAGGAGGGATGGTGCCTGAGTTACGGGCGACACGAATTCTCGAGATCGCGCAGCGGGTGGAGAATGAGTTTGGCGGCGATCTGGTATCGGGACTCAAAGGGCCGGTAAATGAAGTACGCAAGGAGCTCAAGCGATTTCCCGGAATTGCCGATCCGGGAGCGGATCGCATTTTGCTGTTCGGATGTTTGAAGGCGGTTGCGGCTGTGCCATCCAATTGCACGCAGGTGCTGGTACGGATCGAGCGCGGATTGGAACGCGAGAACTATGGGGTCAACTATCGCGAAGCACAATCGTCGATTGCGGCGGAAGTTCCAGAGCGGTTTCAGCCCCGGCAACGCGCATACCTGCTGCTGAAACAGCACGGGCAGAGTCTCTGCAAGCGAGAGAAGCCCAAGTGCGATCAGTGTCCTCTTAGTCGAGGCTGCGCATACTTTGCGGGCAAGGATCGCGGACGGAGCCGGCCGCGATGAAAATTGCTAACAATTTGCTGACATGCTTTTGAGCGGAGCTGTCTAGGCTGAATCCATGACTTTGAAGTTCACAACGTCGTATGTTGAAGACGCGCTGGCGATCTTTCGCCAGTACAAGCAGCTTGGGGAGCGAGCGATCGCTCAGGTTCCGGATCAGCAACTGTTCGCGCTGCTTGATGACGAGTCGAATTCGATCGCGATCATCCTGAAGCACATGACAGGCAATATGCGGTCGCGCTGGACGGACTTTCTCACCAGCGACGGCGAGAAACCAACGCGCAATCGCGACGGTGAATTCGTTGATCCAGCGGCAACGCGCGAGGCGCTGATGCGCGACTGGGAAGAAGGATGGGCTTGCGTGTTTCGCGCTCTCGAGCCTTTGACGGATGCGGATCTCGGACGGACGGTGATGATCCGCGGCGAGGCTCACTCGGTGATGCAGGCCATCAATCGACAGATTGCGCATTATTCGATGCATGTGGGGCAAATCATTTTTCTTGCAAAGCATTACTCGGGCACCGGTTGGCAGACGCTGAGTGTTGCGCGGAACAAGTCCGCGGAGTTCAATCGCAAAGTTGTTGCCGGAGAGGCAAGCCAGAGGTAGGCCCGGAGTTGCTGTCGCGACGCAATCGAAGGCGTATATCAACCTGGTTGAGAGTCTTTGTCTGATTGGAGTATGGAGAAACCGGCGAATTAATCTGCAAAGGTTTTGCACAGGTGGCCCGGTCATCAGTCCTTCGAATTGTAGCGTCTCACGTTCGGTGGGCTGTGCCCCGTTCATCGCAGTTTCATCTGTCAAGTTCAATGACATGGTTTACACCTCGTTATCAGGACATCCTTTACAGGCAAGAGTTCAGGGTGGAGCGTTCCCCTGCAGTGGAACGCTC
>Ga0335079_10010784_pt1 | contig 10409 bp, 9 predicted proteins | sample Lox_Sample_33_FD_206719 | JGI IMG/M metagenome (GOLD analysis project Ga0335079, IMG submission 206719) | Soil microbial communities from Loxahatchee National Wildlife Refuge, Florida, United States - Lox_Sample_3.3 | ecosystem: Environmental > Terrestrial > Soil > Wetlands | place: USA: Florida... | reverse complement strand
AAAAAATGGCGATATGAAATCGCCACTACGAAAACCAAGGAGCAGGGGGAACGCTGAGCGCGTAGATCTGGAGTGGCGCCCCCGTTTGCGACGCACCGCGCTGGTTGGTATTCCGCGTATAATCGAGGAGTGGAAGGGGAAGGGAGCTGAGCTTGGCGAATCGGATTGAGTTGGCGCCTTCGATTTTGTCGGCGGATTTTGCGGGGCTGGGGGAGCAGGCCAAGGCAGCGCTGGAGGGCGGCGGAACGGTCCTGCATCTCGATGTGATGGACGGGCACTTCGTGCCGAACCTGACGATCGGGCCGCCGGTGGTCGCATCGCTGCGTAAAACCATCAAGGATGTTCCGTTCGATTGCCACCTGATGATCGAGAATCCAGACGACTTCATTTCCGCGTTCGCCGAAGCGGGCGCCAACTGGATTTCCGTGCATCAGGAAGCGTGCGTGCATCTGGACCGGGTGCTGCATCACATCATGGATCACGGGTGCAAAGCGGGAGTGGTGATCAATCCGGCGACGCCGGTGAGCACGCTGAGCGAGGTGCTTGATCTTGTGCATCACGTTCTGGTGATGAGCGTAAACCCGGGATTCGGGGCGCAGAAATTCATTCCGAATTCACTGAGGAAGATCGAAGAGCTGGCGCGGATTCGCGAAGCGAGGCATCTGGATTTCCGGATCGAAGTGGATGGCGGAATCGCAGCGGACACTATCGCCGACGTGGTGCGCGCGGGAGCGGAATTGCTGGTTGCCGGGAACGCCGTGTTCGGCCACGGCGATATTCGGGAGAACGCGCGGGCTCTACTGCAGGCTGCGCGCGGCGCGAAGATGGCGAGGGCGTGAATACGACAAGGTCCAGGGCGGAAGGTTTCAGAGGGATTCTTCGTCCCGGTAAAAAGCGCCGGGACTCAGAATGACGGTCGGTCGAGTATTGCGATCGTTCAGCTGAGCCTTCCGTTCAAATTCCGGCCGCTTTACTGCTCCTGGTAATTCCAGGTGAGGCCGCCATCAACGAAGTAGGTAGTTCCCGTCACATAGTCTGATTCGGAGCAGGCGAGGAACGCGGCGAGCGAGGCAACGTCTTCAGGCTTGCCGAGGCGCTTCAATGGAATTTTGGAAAGAAGCGCGTTTAATTCCGAGGGATTATTGAGGAGGTTTTTGTTGATGGGAGTTTCGATGGCGCCGGGCGCGATGGAATTGATGGTGACGCCGAGCGGAGCGAGTTCAATGGAAAGATCGCGGGTGAGCATCTTCACGCCGCCCTTGCTGGCGCAGTAGGAAGCGAAATGCGGAAAGGGAAGTTCCTCGTGGACGGAGCTGATGTTGATGATTTTTCCTCCGGCTTTCGCATCCATGCGGTGGCGGACGAAAGCCTGGGTGACGAAGAACAATCCTTTCAGGTTCACATTGAGGACGAGATCGAAATCGGATTCCAGAACTTCCCAGAAGGGCGCGCGGCGCTCGACACCCGCGTTGTTCACCAGGACGTCAATCTTGCCGAGCTGCGAGACGGAATACGAAATGAATTTCTGGCAATCAGCGATCTTGCTGATGTCGCATTCCATGGCGGCGAATTTGCGGCCATATTTGCGGATGTCGGCGGTGACCGCATCGGCTTCGGGCTGATTGGAGACGTAGCAGAAAGTCACGTCGGCGCCTTCGCTGGCGAGACGTTCGACGATGGCGCGCCCGATTCCCTGATTGCCTCCCGTGACCGCCACGACTTTTCCTTCCAGCCTGTTTGGCACAATGGTTCTCCTTTGATTTGTAAAATCGAGCAGAGACAAAAAGGCCGTGGAAGGGCACACTTCGACTTTCTCCGGAAGTGCAATCCGCAGCGCGGTTTATTTCTCGGCGGCCGCCGCCAACTTCAGGCGACGGTGACTTCCGGGCTCAGATAGACATCCTGAATGGTGTTGAGCAGGCGCACGCCTTCGCTCATGGGCCGCTGGAACGCTTTGCGGCCGGAGATGAGGCCGGTGCCGCCAGCGCGCTTGTTGATGACCGCGGTGGCTACGGCTTCCTCGAAATCGTTGGCTCCGGAAGCGCCACCGCTGTTGATCAGGCCGGCGCGGCCCATGTAGCAGTTGGCCACCTGGTAGCGACAGAGGTCAATGGGGTGGTCACTGGAAAGTTCGGTGTAAATGCGCTTGTCGAACTTTCCGTAGCTGGAATCCCCCATGTTGAGGGCCTGATAGCCGCCATTATTTTCGGGAAGCTTCTGCTTGATGATGTCGGCCTTAATGGTAACGCCAAGATGATTGGCTTGCCCCGTGAGATCGGCGGAAACGTGATAATCCTTGTCCTTCTTGAAGGCGCTGTTGCGGAGGTAGCACCAGAGAACTGTAGCCATACCGAGTTCGTGGGCGTGGGCGAAAGCCTGGCTGACTTCGATGATCTGGCGGTCGCTCTGTTCCGAGCCGAAATAGATGGTGGCACCGACAGCGGCGGCGCCCATGTCGTAGGCTTCCTTCACGGTGCCGAAAAGCACCTGATCGAATTTGTTCGGATAAGTGAGCAATTCGTTGTGATTGATTTTCACGATGAAGGGGATCTTGTGCGCGTATTTGCGCGCGACGGAGCCTAGGACGCCGAAAGTGGAAGCGACGGCGTTGCAGCCGCCTTCGATGGCGAGCTTGACGATATTTTCTCCGTCGAAATAATCGGGATTCTTGGCGAAGCTGGCGCCGCCGGAATGCTCGATGCCCTGATCCACGGGGAGAATCGAGACGTAGCCGGTGCCGCTCAGTCGGCCGTTGCGGAAGAGGCGATGAATATTGGTGAGGGTTCGAATGTTGCGATCAGAATGCGCCCAGACGCGATCCACGAAATCGGGTCCGGGAAGATGGAGGCGGTCCTTGGAGATCTTCGGAGAGCTGAAGCCGAGCAAGTAGTCGGCTTTTGCGCCAAGAAGATTCTGAATGGGACTGACGGTCGTTGTTGCCATGATGTGTATTTCTCCTCGTTCACTCGCGAATTCCGGTGGTGAGCATTGCGCCCGCGGAGCGATCCACCAGCCAAAAAAGTTTTCCGTTCAGGGGCCGGATCATCTGCGAAGGGAGCTGATCGGGTTCGCACGGCCCTTCGAGAACGGCCTTGAGCGCCGGAGCTTTGTCCGCGCCGGCGATCATGAACATGACCGCGGAAGCGTTGTTCGCTGCGGGCGCGGTCAGGGTGATACGATCGGTGAAGAACTTGCCGACCCAATTTCGAGTCACAACGCGCTGCGATTCGTGCAGGGCTTTCGTGCCCGGAAAGAGCGAGAGGGTATGGCCATCATTGCCCATGCCCAGAAGGATCAGGTCAAAACGGGGAAATTCACCGTCGCGCAAACGAAAATACTCCCGAATGTCCTGTTCGTATTCCCGCGCTGCTTTGTCCGTGTCCTCGTACTCGCCCTTGATACGCTTCACTTGCTCCGGCTTGAGCGGGGCCTTCGACAAGAAAGTATCGGAAGCCATCTGAAAATTGCTTTCCGGGTGACCGGGACCAACGTGACGCTCGTCACCGAAGAACACTCCCATTTTATCCCAAGGGAGGCGATTGCGCAGCGCGGGATCCTCGACGAGCGAATGATAGAGAGGTTTGGGCGTAGAGCCGCCGGCGAGGGCCACGGAGAAGCGGCCATGACCGGCGACGGCGGCGGCGGCGATCTGGACGAAGTGCTCGGCAGCGCGTCCTGCAATGGCCGCGACATCCGGGAGGATTCGAACTTCGTCTTGAGCCATTCTGGGATCCTTCAAGCCTTCGCTGCGTGCCCGGAAGTGGCCGTAGCGCATTTTGCTCCGGGCTCGCCATCCTCAACGTCGTGCCATTCGCGGCCATCGCGGGCCAAAAGTTCATCGGCTTCGGGAGGGCCCCAGGAGCCAGCGGCGTAGTTGGGAAAGCCGCGCGCGGGGAGAGCCTTCCAGACATCAAGCACGGGTTGAATCACGCTCCAGCCGGCTTCGACCATGTCCGCGCGCTGGAAGAGAGTGGCGTCGCCCATCATGCAGTCATAGAGAAGGCGCTCATAGCCGGTGCTGTGCGAAGTGCCGAAATCGCGAGCGTAGTCAAAGTCCATGTTCACAAGGCCGAGCTTCATGACGGAGCCTGGAATTTTGGCGCCAAATCGGAGGGTGATGCCTTCATCGGGCTGGATGTGAATTACAAGACGATTGGTGCGGGGATCTTTGACTTTGGTTTTTCGAAAAAGCATGAAAGGGGCGCGGCGGAACTGGATGGCGATTTCCGTGACGCGCTTGCAGAGGCGCTTTCCGGTGCGCAGATAAAAGGGAACATCGGCCCAGCGCCAGTTCTCAATTTTGAGCTTGAGGGCGACGAAGGTCTCGGTGTTGGAATCGGGTGCAACGTGGGGTTCGCTGCGATAGGCGGGGACATGCTCGCCGTCAATTTCGCCGGCGCCATATTGGCCACGGACCATGTTCTGAAGAACTTCCTCAGGAGCGGGAGGCTGGATGGCATGGAGGATTTCGGCCTGCTTGTCGCGGACCGCGTCGGGTTCGAAAGAGATGGGAGGTTCCATGGCGGTAAGGGTGAGCAATTGGAAGAGATGATTGGGGACCATATCGCGGAGGGCGCCGGCGGTTTCGTAGAACGCGCCACGATGCTCGACGCCGACGGATTCGGCGGCGGTGATCTGAACATAATCAATGTAGCGCCGGTTCCAGAGGGGCTCAAAGATGCTGTTGGCGAAGCGGAAGACCATGAGGTTCTGGACGGTTTCCTTGCCGAGGTAATGGTCAATGCGATAGATCTGCTTTTCGGTGAGAATCTCCTTGAGCTCTGTGTTCAGCTGAATCGCAGAATCAACGTCATGGCCGAAAGGCTTTTCGACGATGACGCGGGTCCAATGGCCGTTCTCTTCCTTGGTAAGGCCGAAGTGGCCGAGTTTACGGGCGATCGGCGAAAAGAATTGGGGGGCAACGGCGAGGTAATGGAAGAGATTGCCTCCGGTGGAATGCTCTTTTTGCGCTCCAGCGATCTGATCCTTGAGACGCTGGAAAGCGGTGTCGTCGCCGAAATCGCCCTGAACGTAGTAAATGCGCTCGAGGAACCATTGCCAGACTTTCTTATCGAGAGGATGGGAAGTGAAGGCGTTGATCTCCTCGCTCAAAAGATTGCGGAAGGAGTCCGTGGTCAATTGATCGAAAGCGAAGCCGACGATGGCAAACTGCTGAGAGAGGAGGCCCTCCTGGGCGAGATTGCAGAGAGCAGGAACGAGCTTGCGCTTGGTGAGATCACCGCTCGCGCCGAAGATGACCATGAGGCAAGGAGGACCGACCTGCGGGGCGTCATTTTGGATGTCGTTATTCATCACACCTTCTCATTCCACGTGAAAAATGCGAACAGACCATAGCGCTATTTTGCCGCTTTCTTCTCGAGATGGCCGCCAAACTGGAATCGCAAAGCGGAAAGAACCTTGGAAGCGAAGTCACTTTCGCCGCGCGACGTGAAACGCTCATACAGCGCTTCGGTCAAGACCGGGACGGGGGCGCCGGATTCAATGGCGGCGAGAATGGTCCAGCGGCCTTCGCCAGAATCGGAAACGCGGCCGGAGTAGCGCTCGAGAGAGGGCTGCTCAAGAAGAGAAATGGCCGCGAGGTCGAGGAGCCAGGAAGCGATGACGCTGCCGCGGCGCCAGACTTCGGTGACGTCCGCGAGGTTGAGATCGTATTGATAATGTTCGGGATCGCGAAGCGGGGTGGTTTCTGCGTCCACTTCGTGAGTGGCCTTGCCGACGTTGGCATGCTTGAGGATGTTGAGGCCCTCGGCGTAGGCGGCCATCAAGCCGTATTCAATGCCATTATGCACCATTTTGACAAAATGGCCGGCACCAGAAGGGCCGCAGTGCAAATAGCCTTCTTCGGCGGTGCCGCCGATTTTTTCGCGGCCGGGCGTGCGAGGGATGTCGCCGCGGCCGGGAGCGAGGGTTTTGAAAATTGGATCGAGGTGTTTGACGGTGGAGGTTTCGCCGCCGATCATCTGGCAGTAGCCGCGTTCAAGGCCCCAAACGCCGCCGCTGGTGCCGACGTCCACGTAGTGGAGACCCTTGGGAGCAAGTTCCTTGGCGCGGCGGATGTCGTCAATGTAATAGGAGTTGCCGCCGTCAATCACGATGTCGCCGGATTCAAGCTTTGTGCCGAGATCGTGAAGCGTGGAGTCAACTGCCGCGGCGGGGACCATGAGCCAGACGGCCCGAGGCTTCTGAAGCTTCTTGACGAAATCGTCGAGCGAAGAAGCGCCGGTGGCGCCTTCGGCGGCGAGTTGCTGTACCGAATCGGCGCTGCGATCGTAGACGACGCAGGTATGGCCGTTTTTTTGCAAGCGGCGCACCATGTTGGCGCCCATTCTGCCCAGACCGATCATTCCGAGTTGCATGCTGTGCTCCTCCAGGAAGAAAAATCAGACCGCGCTGTGAAGGCGAGAGATTAAGAGAGATTCCTCACTCCGCAGACTTCGTTCGGAATGACGAGACCGCGCTTGTGAACCTAAGCCATCAATATGGCCGAAAAAAGTTGATACCAGAGCCACGCTAGGAAAGAGCATGCTGAATCTCTTTCGAAATGGTGTTGAGGCCGGACTTCAGATTTTTTCCGAGATGGACGCGCAAAGCGCGGCGGCCGCGTTCGGCGAGAACGGCGAAGTCACCGCGAGCCTGTGCCGCTTTGACGACTCCGAACGTATATTTTTGGCCCGGAACGGCCAGGTCCGAGGCGTCGTCGCAGGTAATTTGCAGGAAGACCCCGATGTTCGGGCCGCCTTTGTAGGCTTGGCCGGTGGAATGAAGAAAACGCGGGCCAAAGCCGAGGCAAGTGGCGACTTTCTTTTTGTCGCGCACCGCGTGACGGAATGTTTGCAGGATTTTTTCGTTTTCCGGGTTCATGGGGATGTAGCCAAGCACCGCGAAGTAGTCACCAGCGCCGAGGCGGGAAAGATGAGCGCGGAGAACGTCCACGAGCTTTGCGCCGCCGCGAAGGGCCGAAGCGTTTTTCTCGTCGGCGTAGAGTTTCACGGCATTGCCCTCGAAGAAGGGCGATTCAGGCGGCAGCTTACCGGCGGCTTCGTATTCCTCGGTCAATTTGCGCGTTTCGATCTTGCTGGCTTCGACATCGGGCTGATTGAAGGCATCAATGCCGATGAGGGAACCAGCGACGGCAGTGGCGATTTCCCAGCGGAAAAACTCCTGGCCGAGAGCATAAACATTCGGGAGCGTGATGCGGACGACGGGATGGCCGGCCTTCTCGAGAGCGGCGACGGCAGCGTCCTGCTTTTTGTCGTGCTTGGAGGCCAGCCGAAGATAGGCGAAGACGCGATCGTTCCCGTAGACGGCAGGCTTGCCGGGCTTTTCGCGGTCCACGGGGATGATGCCCTTGCCGATTTTTCCGGTGGATTCGGCGATCAACTGCTCAAGCCAGGCGCCAAGATCGTAAATTCCCGGAGAAGCGATAATGGTGATTTTGTCGCGGCCCTGATTGGCAGCAACTCCCAGGATGGCGCCAAGAATGACGCCGGGATTGGCATCCGCCGGGAAAGAAGGCCCACAGGCATCCACCATCTGCTGGGTGGTTTTCAGGAATTTAGCGAGATCGAGGCCCATGGCGGCGCCGGGAGCCATGCCGAAATTCGAAAGGGCGGAGTAGCGGCCGCCGATGCTGGGCACGCCGAAGAAGATCTTGCGAAAGCCGCCCGATTCGGCGACCTGCTGCATTTTCGAGCCGGGATCGGTGACGGCGACGAAGCGGCTGCCGACTTCTTTTGGACCGACTTTCGCTTTGACGCGCTCGAAGAAATATTGCTTGAAGATATTGGGTTCGAGGGTGCTGCCGGATTTGCTGGAGACGATGCAGAGCGTGTTCGCAAGGTCGAGTTTCTTCTCGATGGATTTAATCTGCAAGGGATCGGTGGAATCGAGGACGTGAAGCTCGGGGAAACCCGCGATTTTTCCAAATGTCTTTCGCAAGACTTCGGGACAGAGGCTGGAGCCGCCCATACCGAGAAGGAGGACGTGCTTGAATTTAGCTTTCTTGACGTCCGCCGCAAATTGCTGGAGTTCGTCGAGATGCGCCAATTGTTCGCCGGTGATGGTGAGCCAGCCGAGCCAGCTGTTCTCGTCCGTGCCGGTCCAGAGCGCGGCGTCTTTCTGCCAGAGGCGGGCAACTTTGTTGCCGCGCTTCCAATCGTCGAGAGCGGCGGCGACGGCTGCGCCCAAATCTTTTGGCAGCTTGAAGGTCAGGCGATTGAGGCTCACGCGGCGACTCCTGTACGTTTTTTGATGGCGGCGAGAAGCTGGAAGAAGGCGTCTTCAAAGAGCTTTACGCCATCCACGACGAGCTTTTCGGTCACTTCCTTCATCGAGATGCCCGCCTTGGCGAGATTATTCATGGTGGTTTGCGCACCGGGAAGATCATCGGTGAGGCTGTTGCGGAGTTTGCCGTGGTCGCGGAAGGCGTCGAAGGTAGCGGGAGGGATGGTGTCCACGGTGTCCGCGCCGATGAGTTCTTCGACGTAGAGAACGTCGCGATATTTGGGATTCTTCGTGCTGGTGCTGGCCCAGAGGAGACGCTGGGTCTGCGCGCCTTTGGCGGCAAGCGCCTTCCAGCGAGGACTGCCAAAGAGTTCGCCATACTTTGCGTATGTGAGGCGGGCGTTGGCGATGGCCACTTTGCCTTCAATAGTGCCGAGGAGATCTTTTTGTTTGGCGTCGGCGCCGGATTTGAGCTTGGCTTCAATCTGGTTGTCCACGAGCGTGTCAATGCGGCTGACGAAAAAGCTGGCGACGCTGGCGATGCGGGAAAGATCCTGGCCTTTGGCGGCGCGGGCCTCGAGCGCGTTGAGGTAGGCTTCGGCGACCTGTTCATAGACGGACTGGGCGAAGAGCAGGGTGATGTTAATGTTGACGCCTTCCTCGAGCAACTGGCGGATGGCGGGAAGGCCTTCGTTGGTGCCGGGAACCTTGATCATGACGTTGGGACGCGCGACGGCTTTCCAGAGTCGGCGGGCTTCATCAATCGTCGCTTTGGTGTCGTAGGCAAGGGTGGGAGCGACTTCGAGGCTGACGTAGCCGTCGCGGGCTTTAGATTCGTCGTAGACGGTGCGAAAAATATCGGCAGCATCTTGAACGTCGCGAATGGCGATTTTTTCGTAGATCGATTTCAAATCGAGGGATTTCGTGGCGGGAGCGTTGATGATGTCCGAGTAGTCGTCACTGCCGGCGATGGCCTTTTCGAAAATGGCGGGGTTGGAGGTCATGCCGCGGAGGCCATCATCCCGAATCATTTTTTTCAGATCGCCATTGAGAAGTATGTTGCGGCGAATGAAATCGAGCCAGGGAGACTGGCCGTAGGAGAGAAGGCCTTTCAGGGGATTCGCGCCTTTCGGAATCGTGACATTGGGGACGGTGGTCGTTGTAGTCATCAGAAATCTCCTAACCTTTATTTTTTCTCTATCTATTGTACGCCAGCATACGCAGCGCGCGAGGCACCGCACGAAATCGCGCGATGGCGCGAATCAGTGCGCGCCGCTGACCATGTACTTTTCCTCGAGCGCATGGACTTTGGCGAGGCGGCGCCGGTGGCGCTCCTCGTTGGTGAACTGCGCACCCAAGAACGTTTTCACCAGGTCTTCGGCGAGCTTGACGCCGATGATACGCGAGCCGAGTACGAGGACGTTCATGTCGTCATGCTCGACGCCCTGGTGAGCAGAATAACTGTCGTGGCAAACCGCAGCGCGAATGCCGATGAGTTTGTTGCAGGCGACGCTGGCGCCGACACCGCTGCCGCAGATGAGCACGCCGCGTTCAGCTTTGCCATCGAGGACGGCGCGGCCAACGGCCTCCGAGAAATCGGGATAGTCGGAGGGATTTTCGTTGAAGGCGCCTACATCAAGAACCGTGTGGCCGAGAGAGCGAAGCAGATCGCCCATGGCGTTTTTGAGAGCAAAGCCAGCGTGATCGGAGCCAATCACTATTTTCATCGAAAGCTCACTTTCCCAAGGCTTGCTTGACCGTAGCAGCGACGTTGCCGGGTTCGAAACCGAATTTCTTCAAGAGATCCTTGATCGGAGCGGAGGCACCGAAGCTGCGCATGCCGACCATCTTGCCTTTGAGGCCGACGTAGCGTTCCCAGCCGAAGGTGGAACCCATTTCCACGGAGACGCGCGCGGTGACGGAGGAAGGCAGGACGCTTTCTTTGTACGCAGCGTCCTGGCGTTCGAAAAGTTCCCAGGAAGGCATGCTGACGACGCGGGTCTGGATGCCTTCGGCGGCGAGTTGCTGCTGGGCGGCAAGGCAGAGCGAAACTTCGCTGCCGGAGCCGATGAGGATGGCGTCGGGCTTGCCATCTGGGGCGTCGGAAAGAATGTATCCGCCCTTCGCGGTGCCGGAAGCGGGAGCAAATTTTGTGCGGTCGACCG
>Ga0335079_10010781_pt1 | contig 10411 bp, 10 predicted proteins | sample Lox_Sample_33_FD_206719 | JGI IMG/M metagenome (GOLD analysis project Ga0335079, IMG submission 206719) | Soil microbial communities from Loxahatchee National Wildlife Refuge, Florida, United States - Lox_Sample_3.3 | ecosystem: Environmental > Terrestrial > Soil > Wetlands | place: USA... | reverse complement strand
TCAGGAGAATGCTGCTCTTGCGCTGGCGGTTGAGGACGAGGCCGAATTTTCGGAGGAAGATGACGCCGAAGCGGATGACTCGCCAGAGGGCACCTTGCCTCTTAGAGCCGAACCAGTTCCCACATCCCGGCCCCTGAACATCGCAATCTCGGCGACATCCGGAACAGCGGTCAACGTGCGTTCTGATACCAACGAAGCTGTGTTCAGGCTGAATTCTGCTCTTTCGGACGCCAGCGTGCCTAAGGCTGTTCACAACTGGAAAGCGGCCACCCACATCCTCAACAGGCAGGCAATTTCTCTGAATGGTGTGCGGCATGACCCGATGCTGTATTCGTATCTGCTCGATCCCACCTACTCCTCGCATCGCCTGCCCGACGTCGCGCTCAGACGCTTCAATCTCAAGCTCGGCGGAAGCTTGCCCGAAGCGGCGGACATTACGGGAAGACTGGCCACAGCGCTCCGCCGGGAAGTAGAAGACGGTGGACTGCTGAACCTGTACGAAGAGATCGACTTGCCTCTGGTGCCGGTGCTGGCGCGCATGGAGCAAGCTGGAGTCAAGATCGACGGCAACGCCCTGGTTGATATGTCCTCCCGCCTGGACGGCCAAATTGATGCCAAGGCGAAACAGATTTACGACTGCTGTGGGACGGAGTTCAACATCAGTTCGCCCAAGCAACTCGGGGATGTCCTGTTCAACAAACTGAACCTGCCCAAACCGGTCAAATACGGCAAGGGCAAGACCATCTCGACCGCAGTCGATGTACTGGAGAGTCTGGCAGCAACCCACGACGCGCCGCGTCTGGTACTTGAATATCGGCAACTTAGCAAACTGAAATCCACCTATGTCGACGCGCTTCCAACCCTGCTGAATCCGCTGACGGGCCGTCTCCACACCACCTTTGATCAGACAGGAACCGCCACCGGCCGGCTGTCCTCGGCCAATCCCAATCTGCAGAACATCCCCATTCGTACCGAGCTAGGGCGCGAGATTCGCGCCGCCTTCACCGCCGAGCCTGGCCACGTACTCTTAGCCGCGGATTATTCGCAGATCGAACTGCGTCTGCTGGCGCATTTTTCCAAGGACTCGTTGTTGGTTGAGGCCTTTCGCCGGGGGGATGACATTCATACCTTGACCGCCGCGCAGGTGTTCGGAGTTCCCCCGCTGATGGTGACACCAGATCACCGCCGGCAAGCGAAGGTCGTGAACTTCGGGATTGTCTATGGCCTGTCGGCTTTCGGGTTGTCGCAAAGTCTCGGGATCGAGCCCGCCGAGGCAAAGCGGTTCATCGACGCTTATTTTGAAAAGTACCAGGGAGTGCGGGCGTTCATCGATAAAACGCTCGAAGAAGCGCGCCGTGAAGGCAAGGTGCGGACACTCTTTGGTCGCATCCGTCCTATTCCAGACATCAACAGCAAGAACTTCAACCTGCGCGGCTTCGCCGAACGCACCGCGGTCAACACGCCATTGCAGGGCACCGCGGCGGACTTGATCAAGATCGCCATGATCCGCCTTGATAAGGCGATCCGGCAACGCAGTCTCAAGTCGACCATGACCCTGCAGGTCCACGATGAATTGGTGTTCGAAGTTCCGGAAAGCGAAGTCGAGGAGATGAAGATCCTGGTGCGGGAGCAAATGGAGAAAGTCCATTCCCTCAGCGTGCCTTTGCTCGTAGAGATCGGGGTGGGGCCGAATTGGCGGGACCTGGACTAAAAACCGCCACCGTGGATTAGCCTCAGCGCTGTCCAGCCTCACGTTCGGCCGCTTCACGCAGCATCCTGCGCTCGCGCAAGCCGGCGATCTTTCGGGCTCGCATCAGCCGGCGTGCGCCAAACCAATAGAAAAACCCACCGAGGACGGCGATGGCGGCCACCAGCAGAATCAGGTTCCATATTGCGGCGAGATTGCTGAGTAGAGTGCTCATGGAGGAAAGCCTCTGCGCCTGGCAGGCTCAGGCGCCCAGCACCTTCTTGATCGCGTCCGCGATGCCCTTCGCCAGGATCCGCATGTTGTCTTCTGATTCTGCCTCCACCATCACGCGCGCCAGTGCTTCCGTACCCGAGTAACGAACCACCACACGACCGTTGCCATCGAGATGGCGCTCTGCCTTCCGGATAGCATCACGAATTTCCGGCACATCGGCGAACGGCGTCTTTTCCCGCACCCGGACGTTCTGGATGGTCTGAGGAAATACCTTCAAGTCGCCGATCAATTCCGCAAGCGGCTTTCCGGCGCGAGCCATAATTTCCATCACCCGCAAGGCTGTCAGCAGCCCATCGCCGGTCGTGGCCTCGCCATCACGGAAAATGATGTGTCCGGATTGCTCGCCCCCCAGAGTCGACTTCGTCTTGAGCATCTCCTCCAGCACGTACTTGTCGCCGACATTGGCGCGCAGCATCCGGATTCCGGCCCTGCGCAGCGAAACTTCCAGGCCCATGTTCGACATGGTCGTAGCCACGACCGTAGAACCAGCCAGAGCGCCTTGCGCCTGCATGTCGCGCGCTACCACCAGGAGCACGGCATCCCCATTCACTACCTGGCCCTTTGCATCACAAAAAAGTGCTCGGTCGGCATCGCCGTCGAAGGTGACTCCCAGGTCGAACTGCCCGCGCTTCTCGGCGACCATCCCGGCCAGTACTTGCGGGTGCAATGCGCCGCAGTTTTCGTTGATATTTCTGCCATCTGGAGCCGCGCTGACGAACGTTGCCTGGATACCGCAAGCGCCAAAAAGTTCCGGACCTTCTACCGCCGCCGCGCCATTTGCGCAGTCCACGAGAACTCGCAGCTTGCTCAAGCTTGTTTTCGTAGTGCCGGCCAGCCACTTGATATACGCCCGCCGCAGCTTTACGTCACCCGGGAGGCTGGGAGCCGGTTTGGTATCCGGGGCAGGTACCGAAGCAGGATTCTGCAGCAGAGCGAATATTTCTTTCTCGATGGCCAGCTCATGCGCATCCGGAAGTTTGTATCCATCGCCGGAGAAGATCTTAATTCCATTGTCCGTCCAGGGATTGTGCGACGCGGAGACAACCACGCCAGCGGCATATTTTCTGGACCGCGCCAGGTAGGCGACTCCCGGCGTCGTAAGCACACCCGCGCTGTTCACCACACAACCGCAGGAGGTCAGCCCGAGCATGACGCGGTCGGCGATCCAGGAACTCGACTCACGGGTGTCCTGCCCGAATACGACGCTGGGCCGCGGCCGGGTACGAATCAGGTCGTGCCCCAAGGCGCGCCCGATCAGATAGGTGCTTTCCTCAGTAAGGGGGAATTCGCCCGCGACTCCGCGAATACCATCGGTTCCAAACAGTTGTCGTCCGGAGGAAGTCATTGCGATCTGCGGGTTAGTGCCCATCGGCTGCCGGAGATTTCTCCATGATAACGGTTACGCGTACCGAATTCGGATCGCCGACCTGAATCAGCGGATCAGAAACATAAGCGTGCCGCGTATAGCTTGCTCGGTTCACGGTCCCGCTGACATCGACCGGGTCCGTGGTAGCCGCCTCGGTTGCCTCCACCAGTTTCTTCGGTCCGGTGATAGTCACGAAATCGGGATCCGCGAGCACCTGGCCAATCCTGTAGCCGCTGGCAAAGTTGCCCACAACTCGTGGCTGGACCGGAATACGGCGGGTCAGCCGGTCGTCGAAGGTGAAGTGTACCTGGCTTGGAATTACTTGCACCACATCGAGCCCAGTCGGACGGTGGATTTGCTGATCGGTCAGATCGAACGTGCGTTCGCCGGGCTTGAGATTGCTTATGTCGATTCCCACATAAACATCAGAAGAGCGCAGCAGATGCACGATGCGTTCGGGGCCACGCAACCGGATTTGCGCCGCGGGGATGCTCTCGCTACTGATCTCCAGATTCGCGGGCATATTGTGGAACTCGATCGGGACATTGACTGCCACTTCGGCCATTGGATCGCGAGCCACCGCCAGCCACAAGCCAACCGCCAGGCCCAGCGAAATTAGTTTCAGGCCCAGGTTGTGAAAAACATAGCGACGAAAAAAGTCTCTCATGGCCTAGCCGTCCATTCCCTGGTTTACCCGTGAACTGGAAGGTTGCGAGGAGCCGCGATCCTCTTCGCCGGGTAGCAGTTCCACCCCATTGCTGATTGGGGTCGGCAAAGTCGATGGAGCTACGTAGCGGCCCAGGAGTTCTGCCAGCCGGTCGCGCAGCTGATCCACTGTAAGATCGCGCTCGATCTTTCCTGCGATCGCTACGCTGATACTCCCCGTTTCCTCCGAAACGATCACGGCAATCGCATCGCTTTCCTCGGTTACACCGATACCCGCGCGGTGACGTGTACCCAGTTGGGTGGACAGAACGGGGTTCATCGAAAGCGGCAGAAAACATGCCGCGGCGGCGATCCGATCCTTCTGGATGATCACTGCGCCGTCGTGCAAGGGCGCGCTGGGACGGAAAATAGTGGCCAGCAGGTCGTAGGAAAGCTGTGCATCGAGCGGAACCCCGCTTTCGATGTAAGTGCGCAATCCTATCTCGCGTTCAATCACCATGAGGGCGCCGGTCTGGTTCTGGCAGAACAGGTTAGCAGCCAGTACGATGTCATCGTAGGCGTCCGCCTCCGAACCACCAGTCCGGCTGAAGGTGAGTTTGCGCCCAAGGCGAGTCAGGGCTTGCCGGATTTCGACCGCAAAGACGACGATCAGGGCGAATACCGTGTAAGGAAGCAAAGTGCTGATCAGCCAATTCAGCGTGGGCAGTTCGCCCAGTCGGGATGCGTAGAAGACCAACGCGAGCCCGCCGACGCCGACCAGCATCAAAGCCGCGCGGGTGCCTTTGATAAGGGCGAGGAGTTCGTAGATGATGACGGCGACCAGCAGAATGTCCACCACTGAAATCAGTGACACGTGGGGCCATGCTGCTGGCAGGTGCTTCACTCATTTCCCCTTCGGAACTACTTATTGTAATGCACGACGTAAAGATGGCAGGAACTGCTGGTAGGTGGCTGTGGTAGCGAGATTATTTCCGCTTTACCGCGCCGCCGACCGGGAATTTGCAACCTCGATCTGCATACCTTCCGCAGCCGCGCGCACGCGCGCATAGTAGTTGCTTGCTTCCTTGACTACCTTATCGATGCAGGCATCGTTATGATCCGGATCATGATGAAACAGCACCAGCTCCTTAGCTCCGCTCTCCATCACGATATTAATAGCTTCTCGCCAGTGGCTGTGCCCCCATCCCCGGCGCCGGGCCTCATATTCCTCCGGCAGGTACTGGGCATCGTAGATCAGCACGTCGGCGCCGGCGGCAAGTTTACGGACATTTTTGTCGAATACTTTATGGCCCGGCTCATTGTCGGTCGCATACACCACCACGCCTTCCTTGGTCTCGAGGCGGAAACCCATGCACCCCTGTGGATGGTTCAACCATAGCGCTTCCAGGGTCACATCGCCCAGTTCTATGCGGCCCTCTTCGAGGTCATAGAACTCCTGGCGGGCTTTCATCTGGTTCAGTCCCACGGGAAAAAATGGGGCTGCCATCTGTTCCTCGAATACCTGCTTCAGGCTGCGAGTTCGCCCCGAACAATGAAAGTGAAAATGATTTTCTCGATGGTCATAGAGCGGAGCAAAGAAGGGCAAGCCCTGGATGTGGTCCCAATGAAAATGGGAAACGAAGATATGCGCGGAGACTGGCTGGCCGTTGAACTCACGCTGCAGCGCCTGCCCAAGCATGCGGAAGCCGGTGCCGCAATCAAACACGTAAGCGCTGTCTCCCACGCGTACTTCGACGCAGGAGGTATTGCCTCCGTACCGCATGTTCTCGGGCTGAGGAGAGGGTGTCGACCCCCGGACTCCCCAGAACTTAATGCGCATACCGCCTCGCCAACAAGATGCTGCTAAATAGCCATCTTGCAGCATGTTACGGGACTCCGTCAATCCATCTGCTGGTTACGTTAGTTTTGTAGTCCGGGCGTACTACCGGCGAAGCCCGAGCAGCCATCCCCCACACTAGCGGCGCGCTCCCCTATAATGGGGCAACCCGGCAACCCAGGTATAGATGGCTCAAGAACCCCCATGGCACACCCTGATTACAAGGAGTTTACACGTCTGGCCGGGCAAGCCACCTTGGTTCCCGTGGTCAAGTCGGTCATGGCCGATTTGTTGACCCCGGTATCCGCCTTCCTCAATGTAGCGGCCCGCGAACCGGAGGCCTTTCTGCTGGAATCGGTGGAGCGCGGAGAGCGCATCGGCCGCTACAGCTTTCTCGGCGCCCGGCCATATATGCAGATTCGAGCGCGGGGCCAGGAAGTTGAAATCCGTCACGGCAAGCGGATCGAGCTCCGCCAGGGCAAAGTGCTTGAGACCCTAAAGCAATTGCTCCGCGAACATCGTCCAGTCACGGTCCCCGGCTTGCCGCCGTTTACCGCCGGCGCGGTCGGCTACTTCGCCTACGACACGATTCGGCAGTTCGAGGATATTGGCCAACACGCCAAGGACGATCTGTCCCTGCCCGATTGCACCCTGATGTTCTTTGACCGGCTGCTCGCTTTTGATCACCTGCAGCATAAGATACACATCATCGCCAGCGCCGACGTCACCCGTGAAAAGCCAAGACAGGCCTACGATCGCGCGCTCGCCGATATTGAGAATCTGGAAACGAAGCTGGCGGCGGGTCTGCGTGCGGTTCACTGGCGAAAGGCGAATGCGCGGCCACTGGCCAAACTGCAAGTCCGCTCCTCCACCAGCCAACGACGCTATGTACAGTCGGTGGAGCGATGTAAAGAGTATATTGCGGCGGGCGACATTTTTCAGGCGGTGCTCTCCCAGCGCTTGGAATTCACTCCGGGCGTCGCCCCTTTCGACATCTATCGTTCGCTTCGTGCCGTGAATCCTTCGCCCTATCTTTATTTTCTGCGCATGGGTGAAACCCAGGTAGTAGGCTCCTCGCCGGAAATGCTGTTGCGCGTGAGTGGCAGAAAACTTGAGTATCGGCCGATCGCCGGAACTCGTCCTCGGGGGCGCGATGAAGGCGAGGATGAACGTCTCGAAAAGGCCATGCTTGCCGACGAGAAAGAAAGAGCCGAGCACGTCATGCTGGTCGACCTCGGGCGCAACGACCTTGGCCGCGTCAGTGAGTATGGCTCGGTACAAGTCCGCGACCTGATGTATGTCGAACGTTATTCGCACGTTATGCACATCGTCTCCGCGCTTGAAGGAAAATTGCGAGAGGGGCTAGATGCTCTCGATGCCTTCGCCGCGTGTTTTCCCGCCGGCACGCTCTCCGGCGCTCCGAAAGTGCGCGCCATGCAGATCATCGAGGAGCTTGAGCCGGTGCGCAGGAGCATCTACGGAGGTTCGGTGCTCTACGCCGATTTTGCCGGGAATCTCGATTCCTGCATTGCTATTCGTACCATGCTGATGCAGGGGAAGAAGGCGTACTTGCAGGCAGGCGGCGGCATCGTAGCCGACTCCGATCCGCAGCGGGAGTTCGAGGAGAGTATGAACAAGGCGAAAGCCGTGCTGCGTGCTGTGGAACTGGCGAGAAATGGCAACCAGTGAGCGCTGAACTCTGAACCTATTGTCTTTGCTGCCGGTTCGGGCGAGACTCAGGAGGTACTCCGGCCTTCACAATTGCAGAAAATTCCGGACCAATTGTTTCCCCTCCGTCGTCAGCACGCTCTCGGGATGGAACTGCACACCCTCAATGGGAAATCTCCTGTGACGCAGTCCCATAATCGTCGGTGAACCCGCCTTATCGGACGTCCAGGCGCTGATTTCCAGCTCCCCTGGTAGATTCTCCTCTTTCACAATCAGCGAGTGATAGCGCGTGGCCGTAAGCGGCATCGCCAACCCTTGAAAGATGGTCCGGTTGTCGTGCATGATTTCGCTGGTTTTACCGTGCATGAGCCTGCAGGCGCGAACAATCTCGCCTCCGAAGGCGGCACCAATGGCCTGATGCCCCAGGCATACGCCCAGAACGGGGAGTCTGCCCGCAAAGTGCCGGATCAGCTCAACGCTGATTCCGGCTTCCCGCGGTGTGCAAGGCCCAGGTGAGATCACAATCCTTTCCGGGTGAAGCGCTTCCACCTCTGCTACCGTCACCTGATCGTTGCGGCGGACCACAACTTCCGCCCCCAGCTCCCCAATGTATTGGACCAGGTTGTAGGTAAAGGAATCGTAATTATCGAGGACGAAAATCATGCCGACCGGGTAGTACTAGATTACCCTAAAGCCGGCTAACGCTGGCTAGGAGAGCCGCCCGTTCGATAGATTCTCATCTTGACAGGGCCGTCGCGACAAGCGATGCTATCGACTCAGCGGAGGACTCATGGCCGAAACCACGCAGGACAACAAGCGCGCAACCCGCCGTTTTGCCCTGCGACTTCCGGTGTCGGTCTCCTACAGCGACAATGGCGGACAGGAACAGTCGGCTCAGACTCGCGACGTCAGCGCCCGAGGGATCTGCTTCTATGTCGATTCTGCCATCGCCGCCGGTTCTACCATTGAGTTCACTCTCACCCTGCCGCCGGAGATCACGCTGACCGAAAGCATCCGAGTGCGATGCAAGGGAAAGGTTGTCCGGGTAGACGAAGGCCAGACCGACGGCAAAGTCGCGGTTGCCGCCGTCATCGACGAATACGAGTTCCTTTCCGAGCCCTAATTGTCCTTTGCCGATTTTGGGCTTCCATTCCGCCCCCTCCGGGTAGGTAGAGCCCGTGGCTTCCCATGCTCCTGTTGCAGTGCTATTGTTGCCTTTAGCGGCATTTGTTGAGATGAAGCCTCCCTCCCGTATTGCTGGTGCCCTTGCTCTCTTCCTGCTCAGCTCCGGTTTTCTGTCAGCCGCGCCGGTCATCCCTGCGCAAACCGGCTCGCAGTTGCTGACCACAACCGAACCCACGGCCAGAGTAAGCTCGGTGCGCGGAATTTCCGCCTTTGACGGCGCTGCCATTGAGATTATTTCCGATCATCCCATCATGCCCCAGATCCGCCAGCTCGATAATCCCTCGCGTCTGGTGATTGATCTGCCCAATGCCGCGATTTTGAATAACAAGACGCATTCCGACTTCCATAGTGACGATGTTGCTGCGATTCGCGCCAGCCAGTTTCAAAAGACTCCTCCGAGCGCACGGGTGGTGGTTGACCTAGTCAGGCCTGTGACCTTTACCTGGGACGCGGCCGGCAATCGCCTGATGGTTCGTCTGCGCCCGGTGCATGAGACAGCGAAAATGGCGCCATCTCCAAGCTCCCCTCAAACATCGCTACTGGCCGCGGTTCCATTGACCTCGGCAGCGGCGCGCACAATCACCCTGGCCGGCGATCGGGTTCTTGCCGGAGCTTCCGTAACCGCAGGGTCGGAAATCTCCGTCTTACGTTTGGAACGCGGCGGCGAAGTCAAAATTTGTCCCGGCACCACAATTTCCGTAACGAGCTCGCAAAATGGGCGCTCTCTCATGCTGGCGCTGGGTACGGGAGTAATGGAGGCGCACTACGCTCTCGACGCTACAGCAGATTCCATCCTGACGCCGGATTTTCGTATCCTGTTGGCCGGTCCGGGAGAGTTTGACTACGGGGTCAGCGCGGACTCGCGGGGCGATACTTGCATTCAAGCTTTGCCGGGGAATACTGCATCAGTCATCGTTTCCGAACTTCTCGGGGACGGCACTTATCAGGTCAAGCCTACGGAACAAGTGGTCTTTCACTCGGGACATTTACGGGCAGTTGACCGCAGCGTGACCGGCACTTGCGGATGTCCCGCCTCTGCCCCGGCTGTGATGCTGGCCGCAAAACCGTCGGCAACAGATCCACTCCCGCCATCCAAAGCGAACGATGTCCACGTGCAAGTGGATGCGCCTTTCGTGTTCAATGCCAAAGATCCGCTGCCGCCTGCGCCCCCACCCACGAACGAGGCGAAACTCCTGTCAACTACTGGAGTACCGCGTCCAATCTGGAATGAGGCCGCGCTTCCTCCTCCGCAAGCTCCGCACCACGGCGCATTCTCCAAAATCAGGCATTTCTTTGCAGCCATCTTCGGTTAAAGCCGAATTGGATACATCCGCTGGTGGATGGTGATCGGGGCAAGAGGCGGTCCACACGACATTCGTGTGCGCCGGCTGGGGATGGGCTTGGACTCACTTATCGGCGAGTGAAGGTCTTGGTCAACGGCGTCACCCGATCACGGATCTCACCCGCTAATTCGGCGCCGCGCTCCAGGGTGTCTTCCGCCACTTCGCGAGCTTCGTCTTTCCAATCCTCGATCGTCTCGCGGGCGTCTTCGTAGCGGCGACGGAGTTCCTTGCGCATCTGTTTCCCAGCCTTTGGGGCAAACAGGAGGCCGATTAATGTACCGGCGCCTAGTCCGATCAACAAGAAGGTCACTGCGGTTCCCACTTGGCTCTGTTCCGAAGCCTCATACTTTCCTTCGCGCATAAGAGCACCTCATGATGAAATTCCC
>Ga0335079_10010777_pt1 | contig 10414 bp, 8 predicted proteins | sample Lox_Sample_33_FD_206719 | JGI IMG/M metagenome (GOLD analysis project Ga0335079, IMG submission 206719) | Soil microbial communities from Loxahatchee National Wildlife Refuge, Florida, United States - Lox_Sample_3.3 | ecosystem: Environmental > Terrestrial > Soil > Wetlands | place: USA: Florida... | reverse complement strand
CCGGTGATGGTGCCGGAACCGGCTTGAGCGCTGGAGCAGCCGCCGGAGGCATCAAGGCAACCGGATGATGCGCCGTCTGGCAGGCAGAGGCCGCCAGGACGAGGAAAGCGTACGCGGCAGTCCGGACATAGAGTTTTCCAACTCGCATATTTCTCTATGAGATGCGCGACCTCTCCTAGTGTTAAGACCTCGTGAATTCTACCAAATCGTACGTCGCGAGGGCACTCGGGTCAATCGCCGAAAAGGCACCGGTGGGGTTACTTTCGGCACCGTCCCCGGGTGGTTACTGTAGACGGGTCGCAGCGCGTGTAAGGGCGGACGCAGCTTGCCCTAAGCGAAGCCGAAGGGTCAGCCCGGCGACTCTTAGCGAAGCGAGGATGAGGATAGAGATTCGGATGCGAGCAAAGGGCCCGCTTACCACGAGCAGGCCTGCTCTTGTGATTCCTTAAAGCTCAGTTCGCCCGGTTGCCTGACGCCGGCCACTCCGGTTGTCCCTTCTTTCGCAACTCGGCGTTGATTTGCTCGCGCAGGAGTCCAGCGACTCCCTTGCCCTTGGATGCCTTGTACAGGAGCCTGAGCATGACTTTGCCGGTCCCAGTTGTCTTATACGTATGGCCCTGCTGGACCCAGGTCAGCAGCTTGGGAGACCGCTCGAGGCCCATAACGTAATCAACTGCCTTCTGGCAGCCTTCGCGTTCGCCGTCGCGATTGACGCGCTCCGACTCGGTGATGCTGTTTTCATCGAGCGGCGTGATGTGCGGCTTGGGCGTCGGAATTGCCGGCCATACCACCGGGGTGGTGACGCCCGGCTGGCGGGGCACCACGTCACCAGCCGGACTTACCGTGATGGTGATCAAAGAATCGAGCGCATCGTCGCTGAACGGATCGGCCATGTCCTGCATGGCATTCAAATACCCGCTGACGAACCCGTTGAATTTTGCCAAGCGGTCCGCCGAGCTCCAGGCAAAGGGCAACGAGAGGATCGCGGAGATCAGACTGAGAACAAATCCCACTACGTCAGCAACCACGACCGCCGCGAACGACACGACTACTTCAGAGACGACCGAAAGAATCCCGCTGGCCAGATCGAGTGTGAAACTGATGTAGTTGTTGATATTCGCCGGCATCGGAGGAAGGTCGCTGGGGGTGTCGACGTCGACCTTCGGCTGGTTAGGGATCGTCGGGTCCGTGGTCGTTTTGGGGGTGGGATCCGTCGCGAATGCCATCTCCTCCAGTTTGCGGATCGTGCGTTCGCCCGGGTCCACATGCCCGTCCGTGGTGCCGAATTGCTGGCGCTGAAAAACCTGAACCGCCTTATAAAGACGCTCGTCGACAATCCCCCATCGAATCTTGTCGAGCGAAAGCATGAGCGATCCCTCGGTGCCGCCTTGCGATTTCGGCACCAGATCGAGCAAGTTCGCGACTCGAAGTTGATCTTTCGGCAGGTTGTAACACTGAGTCGATCCGTTGTGGTGCTTACCAATCGACGCGTCAATGGGCATAGAACCGAACCTCCCTATGTTCTGAACTGATAGATAGGACCTGTACGACGGGGAAATCTGATTGCAGCGTCTTCGGGTGGGGAATGATACCGTGAGCGCCGCAATTTGAGAAGCTGCGCGGCCCATCTCGGTCTCGCTACGAAAACCTCCGATTCCAAACCCAACAGTTAAGGTTTCGTCGCTGTGGAAAACTTTACGGTCGCGGAACGACCTTGATTTCGAACAGCTTGGGCCAAAGTTTGCCAGTCACGAACAGCCGGTCGTTGGCCGAGTCGTAGGCGATTCCGTTGAGGACGGCGCCGTCGCCCTGAAGCTCGTGTTTGTCGATGATGCCGGTGAGATCGATCCTCCCGAGGATTTTACCGCTGCTCGGAGAAATACGGATGATCTCGTCGGTCTGCCAGATGTTGGCATAGATTTCGCCGTGGATGTATTCGAGTTCGTTGAGATTGTCGACGGGATGGCCGGATTCGTCGGTGACGTGGACGCGGCGAACTACTTTGAACGTCTTCGGATCCAGAAAGCGCAAGTACGATGTGCCGTCACTGAGGATGAGATTCGCAGCATCGTGCGTCAGCCCCCAGCCTTCGCCGCTGTAATCGAACATGCGCAGCAGCGCGAAGCTAAAGCGGTCGTAGACGAAGGCTTTGTGGCTGGTCCAGGTGAGTTGAATCAGCGTGCTGCCCCAGTCGGTAAGTCCTTCGCCGAAGTAGTCGGGCGATAACACGTGCTTCTGGAGAACTTCTCCGGTGGCAAGGTCGACCATGCGCAACGACGAGCGTCCATTGATGCCGGTGCTTTCATAGAGATGGCCGTCGACGAAGATCAGACCTTGCGTGAAAGCTTTGGGATCGTGCGGGTAGGTGTGGAGGATTTGATACGTGTCAGCGTGGCGAGGAGCCGCGGGAGAAGCTGTGCCGAGCGTGCAGCGCAGAAGAACAAGCAGGCAGAGGTATCCAAATACCCCGCGCGTTGTTCGCAATTTGCACCTTGTAATCGTGCTGGGCATTTTCTCATGGTTGGCATTCGCCCGCCTTAACAGCTGAGCGGCAGTCATTGCGGCGCTGAGGCTGCATCCCCCTTACTTTGGTTTGTGTGACGTGATCGTCGTCACGGACATGCCTTGGTTCTCCCGCTTCAATGCATCGTAGGGCAGAATGAAGGAGACGCTGTGCCGAAGGCTTTGCACGAGGCAGAACGATCTATGGTTGAGCACGAGGAATTACTTCGAGAGTTCGAGCAGTTCGCCAAGACGGCGGCCAATGCCACTGCGCTCATGCAGCACATGACACAGCGTCTGCACGAGAAGATGGCGCGCTATAACTGGGTCGGCTTCTATCTGGTCGACGCCGCGGACCCAGACATTCTCATGGTGGGCCCGTACGTCGGCAGCTTCACGCCGAATACCCGCATTCCACTCGATACGGGACTATGCGGCGCGGCAGCCAGCACCCAGAGAACTGTGATCGTCGACGATGTAACGAAAGACCCGCGATATCTCCAAGGCTCGTCGATGGTGGTCAGCGAAATCGTCGTGCCGATCCTGGTGAACGGGAAACTCGTGGGAGAGCTGGACGCGGAGAGCTACTTTCCCGGGACCTTCACCAAAGCCGAGCAGGAGTTCGTGGAAGCTTGCGCGAAGATTGCGGGTCGGGCGTTGGCAAAGCGGTAATTCCACCCATCCCAGATTCTCTGTCATCCTGAGCGAAGCGAAGGACCAATGCACTTCGCTCGCAGCATTCACACCCGCCAGTAATCCGGCCGCCAGTTCTGGATTGCCTGCTTGATCTGCTTCCGCGACAACTTCTCATTGAGTGCGCGCTCCACCAGTTTGGGCACTTCAGCATCGGAGGCGAATCGGATGCCAATCAGTTGACCTTCGGTCAGTTCGGGAATCCGCGAACGCAAAGGTTCCGAAAGAAGCTGCATAAGCCGGAGTCGCTCTTCGAGGCGAATGACGCGGTCCTGCACCTTAAGCGCATAGAGGCGCGTCTTAAGTGCAAGGGTGACGAAGGCGATCGCAAGCACGATGAGCAGGAATGCGTGAAAGTTCTCACGGAAACTGCTGTGCGAGAGGTGGTAGAAGAAGTGAACCAGCGTGAGAATGACTCCCAGCCCGAAGACAGGCAGCAGGAAAAAGTGAAACGGCGGATCGAGACGGGTATGGTTGGCAAAGGTCTGCGGTTTGTCGGCCATGGAAGCCTCCTGCAATGAAAGCCGAGCCAGTCTAGCAGAGCACACCTGCGATTTCGGCGCGATCTTCTCTGCTTACCGTTGGCGCTTCGATTTCAAGTTTAATGTGCGGATCAGGCGGAACAGGTGGTTCGCGTGAACTCCCAGGAGCTTGGCGGCCTCCGTGTAGTTTCCGTTAGCCTGTTCGATGGCCCGCTCAATCAGCTCGATCTTCGCCCGGCGGATGCCGTCGGCTAGAGCGTTCACCGGTTCTCCGGATGCCGCGGTTTCGTCAAGAATCGAGTCCGGCAGGTCTTCCCCCAGAATTAATTCCGTCGAGCCCAGTACGACGGCGCGTTCAATCGCGTTTTCGAGTTCGCGCACGTTGCCGGGCCAGTCATATCGCATCAGGCAATTCCGGGCCTCCGGGGAGATTCCCACCACGCGGCGCTTCACCTTCTCGGCGTGTTGCGCAGCGAAGAATGCAGCGAGCAGTGGGATGTCTTCCTTACGCTCGCGCAACGCCGGCATCTGCAGTGAGACAACATTCAGCCGGTAGTAAAGGTCTGAGCGAAATGTTCCGGAACGCGAGGCTTCTTTCAGATCGCGATTGGTCGCAGCAATGAGCCGGACATCGAGTTTGATGGGGCGCGTGCCGCCGACGCGTTCGAACTCGCGTTCCTGCAAGACGCGCAGGAGCTTGGCCTGCATGGGCAGAGCGAGTTCTCCGATTTCGTCCAGAAAAACCGTGCCGCCGTCGGCGACTTCCAGTTTTCCCTTCTTCTGAGAAACCGCGCCGGTGAACGCTCCGCGTTCGTGCCCGAACAGTTCGCTCTCGAGCAGGGTCTCCGTGATCGCGGCGCAGTTGATCGCGACAAACGGTTTGTTCGCGCGCGTGCTGTTCTGGTGAACTGCCCGCGCGACTAGCTCCTTCCCGGTCCCGCTTTCCCCAGAGATCAGGACTGTGGAGTCGCGGCCCGCAACTCGGGAAACGAAGTCGTACACCTCACTCATGGCCTTGCTTTCTCCGACCATGCTGTGATGGATATTCAGTTCTTCGTTGAGGCGGCGGTTCTCGACGTCGAGCTGCTCGAGGTGCCGCGCGTTTTCGATGGCAAGTGCGGTGATGTTGCCGAGCGTCGTGACGAGTTGGAGAAGATCGGAATCGAAGCGGGATCCGGGAGAGCTGGCTTCCAGATACATCACTCCCAGCACGTTGCCCTGCACTTCCAGAGGTACGGCCATGACGGAATGCACCCGGCGTTCGATCAGGCTTTCGGCATCGCGGTAAGCGTCATCGCTCTGGACGTCGCTGGAAAGCACGGCGAGGTTCTCCTCGAGTACGCGGGTCAGGATCGTCTGGCTGGCGTGGATCGGCTGGTTTGGTCCGCGGCGACGGTCGCGGCCCGTGATCGACGAGAATCCGTCGACTCCACTTTCCGTCAAGAGAATGGCAGCCTGGTCAGCAGGAACGGCTTCCAGAACCGCCTCAAGTGCCTTTTCCTGTACATCAGCCAGCGTGCGCAGAGAATTCAGGGTGCGGCTGAAGTCGAGTAATACGTTCAGGTCGCGGACGGTCTTGGGCGTCGATGGAAGGCCTTCGGAGCGCGACGACTGGAGATAGAGCGCATCCTCTTTGCGCAGGATGAAGGTTGCAGCTCCAGGGGTGGCGTCGAGTTGCAATGCAAGGTTGGAGGTGCTGGATTCGACGCCTTTCGTCTGGAACACGAGGACTGAGTTGCCGACGCGGATCTGATCGCCCGCCACTAAAACTCGCTCTCGCACAGGGACACCGCTGACGAAAGTGCTGTTGCGGCTTTCCAAATCGAGCAGACGGAACGTGCTGGCTTCCTTCCGGATCACGCAGTGACGCCGGGAGACCAGGGAATCAAGCAGGGAAATCTGGTTGGATGGGTCGCGGCCAATGGAGATCTCTTCCTCGTTCAGAGAGAAGACTTTGCCTTTGAGGGGCCCGCTAACGGCCTCTAGCCTTGCTTCAACCTGACCGGAAGCCGCTTCGCCCGAGTCGCCCATGACGCATGAGTATACTCGTCGGCCCGTCAGCGAACCGTCGCCTTCGAGGCACCTAACATAAATGTTAGGCCCCAGCGCTTTTGTTTGGTTTTGGCGTCCAGAAAACCGCCCGGGAAGCCGGCGCCCACATTGGTCACGCCGCCTTACTCCTTATTTTTCATCGCATTCGGAGCCTTGGGGAAAGAAGTGTTCGCTCGTATCATTTTTGGTACGTTCGTTGCTCTATGTAAGGGCACTTGCGACGGTCAAACCGAGCAAGAATTCCCCAGGTTACCCAAAGGAGTACGACCATGAAGGTAAAGATGAATGCAAAGCTGGTAGCGAGGATCGCGATTCTGACCGCCGTGATGATCGGCACATTCGTGGCAGCGAGCGTTCAACCGGTACCTTCCGCCGACGGTGGACCACTCATTCTGTGCCCACCGCGACAGGCAAACTGCTCGACGACCCTACCGACCCTGCGTAGCTAGTCCCAGTGCGGAAGCCATCCCCCATTACTATCTGAGTTTCACAAGTGAGATCTGGGTCGGCCCTTCAGAGGCCGACCCCTTTTGTTTTCGCCCGGATCAGCACACTTCCCCGCTAGCTCGAGTTTTTGCTTACAGGTCGCGGTCCCATCGCTATAATCCGTTCAGGGAAAGCCACATCAGAGGAAGACCGCCCGAGGTCTGCCAAATCCCCCTAGCGCAGATGATCGGAAAATCACTCCGCTCGTATCGCATTGAGGCCAAGTTAGGAGCCGGCGGTATGGGTGTGGTTTACAAGGCGGTCGATTCGCGGCTGGGCCGGACCGTCGCCATCAAGGTCCTTTCCACCACAACCTTAGGCGCGGAGCGCGAGCGCCGCTTTACTCAGGAAGCGAAGGCGGTCTCTTCTCTGAACCACCCCAACATCGTCACTATCTATGACATCGATACGCAGGAAGTCGATGGAAGACCGCTGCAGTACATCGCGATGGAGTACGTGGCGGGAGAGACACTCGACCACCTGATCGGCAAGAAGGGCCTGCGCATTCGCGATGTTCTGAAATACGGAGTTCAGATGGCAGATGCGCTGGCTGCTGCTCATGCCGCGGGGATCATCCATCGCGACCTGAAACCGTCGAACGTGATCGTGACCCCGCAGGGTGTCGTCAAGATTCTCGACTTCGGCTTGGCGAAGTTGACCGATCCTGGAGATGCCGATGCTTTCGCCGAAACCATGCATGGCGAGGCCTCCCCGCTCACCGAGGAGGGCACGATTCTCGGCACCGCTGCTTACATGTCTCCCGAGCAAGCGGATGGCAAGCCGGTGGACAGCCGCTCGGATGTCTTTTCCTTTGGATCCGTTCTCTATGAGATGGCGACTGGACAGCGGGCTTTTGCAGGCGGATCGAAGTTGTCGTCGCTCTCGGCGGTTCTCTACAAAGATCCGCAACCTGCTTCGCACGCCGCTGCGGAGATCCCTCCGGAACTCGACCGAATCATTGCGCGCTGTCTGAAGAAGGACCCCGACCGCCGTTGGCAGACCATGGCCGACGTAAAAGTGGCCCTCGAGGAATTGCGCGATGACCTTGACGCCAGCAACTTTGCGCTCGCTGTTCCGAGCGGCACGATTCGAAGGCCGCCGCGAAAGGCACTCTGGGCGGGACTTGGAGTGCTCGCCGGAGTATTGCTCGGAGTAGCGCTACAGATTAGCTATGACCGAAACTATCGGCGGCCCTCCGACCCGCCATCGTTCCAGCGGTTGACGTTTCGTCGAGGGGACGTTACCTCCGCCAAATTCGCTCCCGGCGAAACTGTGGTCTACAGCGCTGAGTGGGATGGTGCTCCCTCCACTCTGTTTTCCGCACAGCCGGGAAACCGTGAGTCGCGAGCGTTGGCGCTGCCCAGCGCGCGCGTACTCGCCATCTCGCAGCGCGGAGAGATGGCAATCCTGTTGGGTGGCGAGGATGTAGGCACGCTGGCTCGCGTGCCGTTCGGCGGTGGCTCGCCGCGCCAGGTCCTCGAAGGCGTAAGTGGCGCGGATTGGGGACCGGACGGCGACTCGCTCGCCGTGGTGCGCGCCGTCGGGGAAAAGTTCCGGCTGGAGTATCCGATCGGGACAGTGTTGTACGAGACCGAAAAACGTCCACCAATGATGCCGCGAGTTTCGGCCGACGGAAGACTCGTCGCTTTTTTTGATTTCGATGTCGAGGTCGGTGACTACAGCGTGTGTATCGTAGGACCGAACCATCCCCGGCAGGTTCTTTCGCACGGATGGCGCGCCATCGGAGCTCTGAACTGGTCTCCTGACAATCGTGAAATCTGGTTTTCCGGCGGCCAGCCCGGCGGCGATCCCGCCCTTTACGCAGTCACCCTTTCCGGTGTTCAACGGCTCGTCACGCAGACTGGCGGAATGATCGTGATGCAGGATGTGGCTCACGATGGCCGCGTCCTGCTCAGTGCAGTCAATTCACGATTGGGCATCGTGTTCTTGCCGAATGGAGCAGCCCAGCGCGACTTGTCATGGCTGGATTCGTCACTGGTCTACGAACTCTCGAACGATGGCAAATCGGTCGTCTTCGTCGAGCTTTCCAGCGGCCAAGGACGCAACTCCGCCATTTACCTCAGAGGGACCGACGGCTCTCCGGCCGTGCAGCTTGGATACGGGAATCGCCCATCGCTGTCACCTGACGGGAAGTGGGTTGCGTGTATCCATCACGAAGGCGATCGCTCTTCACTGATGTTGCTGCCCACTGGTCCCGGGGAATCGCAATTCCCCAAGATCGATGGAATGCACTTCGACGGTGTTGAGTGGTTTCCCGACAACAAGCAGATCCTGTTCACCGGAAATGAAACTGGACACGAGATTCGCACCTGGATCTACGACCTCGCGTCCAACAAGACAACTCCAGTCACGCCCGAGGGTACGCGCGGGATGCGGGTTTCGCCCGACGGCAAATGGTTCATCACCGTAGATCCTCACAAGTTGCTGATGACGCCAGTGACGGGCGGAAATTCCAAAGAAGTCGCGGACCTGCAACCGGGCGAGAGCGTCATCCGCTGGAGCGGCGACGGCCGCTACCTGTTCCTGCAACAGCGCGAACCCGCTATCGTCAAAATCAGCCGGTTGGAGATAGCAACCCACCGGAAGGAGCCGTGGCTGGTGGTGAAAGTTCCTGAGCCGGGCGCGACCGTCGTAGGCCCGTTGGCAATGTCGGCCGACGGAAAAGCCTGCGCAATTACCTTTCAGCGTGATTTGGCCAATCTGTTCCTGGTACGGGGACTGAAGTGAACGCTGGACAGACGAGGAAGGCGTCGGCTCTTAAGTGGGCCCGCTAAAATCCCGGAATTCGCGCCAGCGGGAAGGGCACGAGTTCCACTCGTGCCGTAATTCGCTGCGAGTCAACGGCGGCTTCCAGCCGCTGGGGGGAAATCTGGACCGGTAAGAACACTTTTTCAGCAAGCCTCCTAGTGCGCCTTCCTTACCGCAATCAATGAGAATTGTTCGAGGCCGGGGTAGTGATCCTCCTGGTCCGGTTGGCGTTCGGTCGGAGCGATCTGCTGGATCGTAGTTCTGGCCGGCAGCACGCCGCCGAAGTATTCGCGGTACACGTTGTCGAAAGCCTCCAAGTCTGAGAGGTCGTCCAGGTAGACATTCGTCTCCACAACCTGGTCAAAGCTCATGTCGGCTTCTTCAAGGTTGTCGAGTTGGTTGCGCATGCTTTGACGCAACTGATGTGGCGTCGTGGTGGCGAAGATTCCGCCGTGAGGTCCGGGGATGAATCCGTCTTTCGCGGAGCAGTACAGCGTGTCTCCGGCAAACACGCACGGACTCGCGGTCGGGCTCGGCGGCATGTTTTTCGGCCGGATGGCTTTTCGCTGTTGCAGATCGCGAACCGCTACGCCGGTGTACTCAATGTGAGCGCCGCCGGGCAAGCTTGAGACTTCGATCGTGGCTCGCGCCGGAGTGTTGCCGAACTCAAATCGCCGGGCATAGCGCTCATTCATCACCCGATGTGGAATATCCGTGGTCAAGTAGGGATTCACGAAAACCATGTGACTGAGTTCGAGTCCTGCCGCTTTCACAACGGCCTGCAGGCGGTCGAGTGCCAGGTCGACCTGTGCCGCGGGATCGTCCGGAACTTTGCCGCTAGTGGGATCTACACCCGCCATGCCCGATACGAAGAGCCGATCGTGCGTGAGAATGCCGGGCGAGGCAGACTCGTTCGTCTTGTAGTTTGGCGGAGAAACCGCTCGGCGATCTGCTAGGTTTCGAACCGCGACTGCGTTGATCTGAACCGGACCCTCGGGGTTCCTGGCGACGCCCAACACCGCGCGTGCGGGAGGAGTTTTCGGAAAGTAGTCGGCGAAGACTCGATCCATCTCGCCATACTTGCTGACGTCGTCCAGATAGACCTGTGTGTAGACCACGTGCTCCATGGTCAGGCCTGCAGACTGAAGCGCCGTCTTGACGTTCTCCAAAGCCTGTTTTGCCTGCTCTGCGAAACTGGAGGGCAGACTGCCATCGGCGCGGCGCGGTCCTTGTCCGGAGACGTACACGTAATCGCCAGCATCCACGGCCGTCGAGTATGCGTTTTGTTTAGGTGCTGAATTCGGAACCTGGGCTGGCCGAATTTCTGCTGGCTGAACTTGGGCTGGTAAGACGAACAATGAAAGCAACGCCACAACCGCGAGATGTTGCCTCGACATTGCGCGGAATGCTCTCAACGAAACTCCATGCTC
>Ga0335079_10010774_pt1 | contig 10414 bp, 12 predicted proteins | sample Lox_Sample_33_FD_206719 | JGI IMG/M metagenome (GOLD analysis project Ga0335079, IMG submission 206719) | Soil microbial communities from Loxahatchee National Wildlife Refuge, Florida, United States - Lox_Sample_3.3 | ecosystem: Environmental > Terrestrial > Soil > Wetlands | place: USA... | reverse complement strand
GACGCGATCAGATCCAGAATCCCGAGCAGGTCCGTGTACAGCTCCTCGTGGTCTTCCCGGAAGGCTGCACGGCCTACAAACGGCGCGCGCCCCTCGTTGGCTCCGAACAGCGCAAAGAAGCGCAGCGTGAGTTCGTCCAGCCGTTCGAGAATGCGGTCGAGTTCCGGCGTGCCGAATTTCTTCAGCCGGCTGACCACCGAGAGATCGCGCCGCAACTCCTGGAACCGGTGATTGCTGATGGCGACGCCGAAATACTGCCCGGCGACCTCTTCCATCTCGTGCGCCTCGTCGAACACCACCGCGTGATAATCCGGCAGGATGCCGCCTTCGTAGTTTTCGTCCTTGAGAGCGAGATCCGCGAAGAACAAGTGATGGTTGACGATGATGATGTCGCTTTCGAGCGCCCGCTGGTGCATCAGGGTCAGAAAACATCGCTCGAAATTGGGGCACTTCTGGCCGCTGCAGAGATCCGCCCGCGCGTCGATCTTCGCCCAGGCGGTGCTGGCTTCGGGCAGCGTCGCAATTTCCGCGCGATCGCCGAATTCGGTGTTCTTTTCCCACTCGCGGATGGTTTGAAAATCACTCAGCTCTTCCAATCCCGAAAGAATCGGCTCCTTCTCGGCGTCATAAATCTTCTGCCGGCATGCGTAATTGTTCCGCCCCTTCATGTAGCAGACCTTGAGCGGCCGTGTGAAATGCTGCTGCAGAAACGGAACGTCCTTGAAAAAAAGCTGCTCCTGGAGATTCTTGGTCCCGGTCGAAACCACGATCCGCTTCCCCGAAAGCAGAGCCGGCACCAGATACGCCAGCGTCTTCCCGGTTCCCGTTCCGGCTTCCACGATCAGGTGCCGCTTGTCCGCGAGCGCCGATTCGACAGCCTCCGCCATCTCCACTTGCCCGGCACGGTACTCATAGTTCGGATGCCACTGCGACAGCGCGCCTTGGCGCGAAAAGAACTGGCGGGCGGTGGCGCTGCGGGCCTGGGTTGGCATCAGGATGTCTTGATTTTACCGTGGCTCAGACTTCCAGTCTGCGCAGTGGGGGCTCACGCTCCGCGCCGGCGATCACTCTCCCCACCACCCGAAATTCGCAAGAATTTGTAAGGCGAGCCTCCGGTTATCGACTATCTCTAGTGGAGCGAAAAGCGAGCTCGATATGAGCGCCAAATCCCGGCAAGAGGAGTACTGGCGGCAAACCGCCGAAGAATACGGTCCGGCCCTGGAACGCCTCGCCTGGGGGTATGAGTCAAACCCCGATCGCCGCCGTGACCTCCTGCAGGAAATTCATCTGGCGTTGTGGCGCAGCTTTGAGAGCTTCGACGAACGATGTTCGTTGCGAACTTGGATCTATCGGGTTGCGCATAACGTGGCAACGTCTCACATCGTTCGGAGAAAAAGGAACGCTCCCGCGTTTTTGACGCTCGAAGAGACCGAGACTCCCGCAGACCCTCAAAATGTAGAAGACATAGCCGACCGCCACAAGGCTCTCGAACGCCTCCTGGCGCTCATTCAACGGCTGGAATTGATCGATCGCCAATTGTTTCTGGCCTACCTCGAAGATCTCGATGCGGAATCGATCAGCCAGATCACCGGCCTTTCGGTCGCCAACGTCTGGACGAGAATTCATCGGATCAAGAACATTCTCGTCAGACAATTTCATTCAGGAGGCAACCATGCCGCTTGACTATTTGCCGGATGATCTGAACCGCCTCTGGAAGGAATTCGCGTCGACTCCCGTCCATGCCTCGCCGGATAAACTTCGGCTCGAGTCGCGGAAATTAAAGACTCGGCTCCTTCTGAGAAACTGGTTCGTCACCGGCGTGTGTTGTTTCATTCTTGCCGCCTACGGTTTCTTCTTCCTTCGCTCAACGACCGCCCTCGAGCGAGCCGGCTCGGTACTTAGCGTTCTCGGAGTCGCAAATGTGATTGTTCAATTCCAGAGGCGCCCAGCGCGAACCATCCCCGATTCCGCCGCGCTCAATTGCCTCCAATTCTATCGCGCCGAATTGAAACGCCATCGCGATCTTCATCGTGGCAAAGGTGTGCTGTCTTGGCTCCTGCCCGTTCTGCCGGGACCGCTTCTGTTCAATATCGGCTTTGCCTTGGACCGGCCGATGTTTGCGCCGCTCGTCGCCTTCCAACTCGTCGTTTTCTTGATCATCGCGGCAATCGTGGTGCCCCTGAATCTCCGGCTGGCCCGCAGGTACCAACGCCGCCTCAGTGCACTGGATGCGTCCGAGCCCTAGATCGGCTGGTGGCGCGGACTTCCAGTCCCCCCAAGCTACAGCACCGCCTCGATTTTTCTCCGCAGTTCCGCCGACACCCGCGGATTCCGCCCGCCCGTCGCGATCGCAATCTGCACCATGCCGCGCTCCACGCGTGCCGGAACCACGAAATCGCATTCCGCAGCGGCGTCCGCGATATTCGCGAAAATCCCAAGGCGGCGCGCCGCCTCCCCGATTCTCCGATTTGCCGCGCGATCGTCCGTCGCCGCAAACACCAACGCCATCCCGCGCAGGTCCGATTCACGAAATCGCCGCTTCAGCATCCGCACTGGGAGTTCCGCGAACTCCGGAACCCAGGCCGGCGCCACCACCGTCACTCGCGCGCCTGCTTCCACCAGCCCTCGCGTCTTCCGCAGCGCCACTCTTCCGGCGCCGGCCACCAGCACCGGCCGGCCTTTGAGATCGAGAAAAATCGGGTAATGCGTCAAATCCGAAAGTAGCACGCACGCGCGCTACGATGAGGATGCATGCCGGTCGCTCTTCCCAGTGTGGTGATTGTCGGCCGTCCCAACGTCGGCAAGTCCACCCTGTTTAACCGCATTACCGGACAGCGGCGATCGATCGTCGGCGACGAGCCGGGCATCACCCGCGACCGCATCCACGGCTTGGCCGAGCATGCCGGTCTCCGGTTCGAAGTCATCGATACCGGCGGCATCCTGGTCCATGATCAGGAATACATCCCGAGTCAGATCCTGCGCCAGGCGCGAGTAGCGCTCGACAACGCCTCCTCCATCATCCTATTGGTCGACGGCCGCGCCGAGATCACCGGTGCCGACCGCGATCTCGCCCAGATGCTGCAACGCCTCGGCAAACCCGTTACCCTCGCCGTCAACAAAATCGACGCCGCGTCGCGCGAATCGCTGGCCCACGAATTTTATGAGTTGGGAATTGCGGACGTCCATCCGGTTTCGGCCGAGCATGGCGTCGGCGTCGATGCCCTGCTCGATCACGTGACCGCCGGCTTTTCCACCCATGCCGCCGAGGTTTCCGCCCCCGGCGAACCGATCAAGGTCGCCATCATCGGCCGTCCCAACGTCGGCAAATCGACGCTCCTCAACGCCCTCACGGGCCAGGAACGCGCCATCGTCTCCCCCGAGGCCGGCACCACCCGTGACGCGGTCGACGAACAAGTGACGCACGACGGCGTCGACTACCTCTTCGTCGATACCGCCGGCATCCGTCGCAAGGGAAAAACCAAGCTGATGGCGGAGAAATTGAGCGTCGTCATGGCGCGCCGCCACATCCGCATGGCCCATGTGGCGCTGCTCGTCCTCGATGCTGCCGAGGGCGTGGTCGGCCTCGACGCCACCATCGCCGGTTACGCCCACGAGGGCGGCCGAGCCCTCATCATCTGCGTCAACAAGTGGGACCAGATCAAAGAGCCCAAGAAACGCGCCTTCGAGCGCGACGTCCGCGACCGTTTCAAATTCCTCGATTACGCTCCCGTCGTTTTCCTCTCTGCCCAAACGGGCGCCGGCGTAAAGCCGCTATTCCGCCTCATCCGCGAAGTCGATGCCTCCGCCTCCCACCGCATCCCCACCGGCGAATTAAACCGCTTTGTCGAGCAGCTTCGATTTGAGGAACGGAAAATCTTTTATATAACCCAGGCTTCGGTGCGGCCCCCAACCTTTGTCCTCTTTACCGGACGCGGCGGTCCCTTGCACTTCTCACATGAACGCCAATTAATGAATCAGATTCGAAAACGCTTCGGATTCCGCGGGACCCCCATTGTTTTAAAAATCCGCGCCAAAGCGACTGCCCGTTCGCGCGAAGCGTAGCCGCCACGATCCGCAAAGAGGTTGCCCGCCTCCGCCAGCCATTAGAATTCGCAGTTCAAATCGCCCGCCAAATCGCAATCTTAGGCTTTTCAGCGGGTTGACTGGGAACGGCACGGAACCTTACAATAGGGCATAAGGAGGCCGTATGCGTTCGATTGGCTTTCCCGAACTTCTCGTCATCCTGGGTGTTGCGGTGCTGTTGTTTGGCGGCAAGAAGATCCCAGAAGTAGCGAAGGGTTTAGGTGAAGGAATTCGCAACTTCAAAAGTGCTTTGAAGGGCGACGAAGAAAAGGGCGATCCCAAGAAAGACGAAAAGGTCGAAGCGAAGATGTAAGCGGCTTCCGGAAGCAGCCCGCCTCTCGGGCTGAGTTCATCGGCTTTTTTAAAAAACGCAACCCCGCGAACCGGTTCCCGGCCGCGGGGTTTTTGCTTTTCCAGTGACTATTTCTTTTTCGGTGGCACGATCGCGTCTTTCGCGGCCTTCGCCACCCGAAACTTCACGACCTTCTTCGCCGGGATTTTGATGCTTTCGCCGGTCGCCGGATTGCGCCCGATACGGGCTTTGCGATCCACGCGCACCAGCCGTCCGATCCCGGGCAGCACGAACATGCCGTTCTTCTTCACTTCCGAAATCGCGAGATTCGAAAGTCCATCCAGAAAGGCACGCGCCGTCTTGTTGTTGACCTCGCAGCCTTCCGCCAACGTTCGCACAAGCTGCGTCTGGGTCATTCTCTGATTCGCCATATCTCTCCTTCTGATTCTGCCGTCAGTCTGTCGATTAATGAAATTATGGTGCAGGTCCGCATCTCGCGCGGGGGTCGCGATCATCAGCATTGAACAACGTTGATTGACGCGGCCCTTACTACCACGCCCGTCTCAATTCGATTCCATAATAAGGGAACGCCAGTTTGATGTAAAGAGAAATACGCAAAAAAAGCCTGATTTTTGGCCTTTTTTCGCATGCGCCGCTCTGCGCGCCTTGTGCTACCGCGGCTCGGCAAAACCTCCGCCGCGTTGCCACTCGAGTATCGCTTCGCCGAACGGTTTGGAGAATTTGTTTTTCACCACCCGGAACCGCACCCGCCGGCCGGAAGCCGACAGCGCTATCCGCAATGTCGAATACAGCTTGATTGACGGCCCTCCCGAGCTGGTCTCGCCTTCGCCCGGCCGAAACCGTGTCTGGTTGAGCAGCACGATCGCCGCCCCGCTCCGCGCCGCCGCTTGCGCCAGCCGCCGCAACTCCGACATCAGCACTCGCCCTTGCAGTCCGGCCCCGGTCTCTCCGATCGCCGTCTCCAATTCCAGCCGCGGCACCAGCGCTGCCGCCGAATCGATCGCCACCAGGTCCACTGCCCCCGAAGACGCAAAGCGCCGGGCCACCTCCAGCGCCTCCTCGGCCGTCTCGGGAGCGGCCACCGGGATTTGGCTCACGTCCACTCCCAACTGCGCCGCGAATTTCGGATCGAACGCGTGCTCCGCGTCGATCCACGCGGCGCTCGCCCCGCAAGACTGTCCGTGCGCGATCGCCTGCAGCACGAACGCGGTTTTTCCACAGGACGCCGGCCCGTAAACTTCCGTGATCCCCCCGCGTCGGAATCCGCCGCCTAGCGCCGCGTCCACCGCCGCGAAGCCGGTAGCCAGCGCTCCGCACCCGGAGGCCTTGGCCTCCATCCCCAAAAGCTGTCTTTGAATCGCGCGCCGACGCTCGGTCTCGTTCATCGAGTGGCGCCGGCGATCTGGTTGCCGGCGAAGTTGTCCCGGCGCTATTGCCGCCGTGCCGGTGCCGGCCGCGGCGAGGCGTTGGTCCCGGCCGCCGCAGCCTCACTCACTGGCGCGGGCTCCGGCTTCACCAGCCCCAGCGCCTTGCGCAGCTCGTTGTCCAACGCCTGCCGGATGTCGGCATTGTCCTTAAGGAACTGGCGCGCATTCTCGCGCCCTTGCCCGATGCGGTCGCCTTTGTAGCTGAACCACGAGCCGCTCTTCTCGATCACGTTCTGCGCCACCCCGAGATCGATCAGGTCCCCTTCGCGCGAGATGCCTTCCCCGTAAATCATGTCGAACTCGGCTTCCCGGAACGGCGCCGCCACCTTGTTCTTCACCACCTTCACCTTCGTTCGCCCGCCGATCACCGTGTCGCCGTCCTTGATCGCCGCAATCCGCCGGATATCCAGCCGCACCGAAGCATAGAACTTCAGCGCGCGGCCTCCGGTCGTCGTCTCCGGATTGCCGAACATCACCCCGATCTTCTCCCGAATCTGGTTGATGAAGATCAAGCATGTCCGCGATTTCGACACCACCCCCGTGAGCTTCCGCAACGCCTGCGACATCAGCCGCGCCTGTAAACCCATGTGGCTGTCGCCCATCTCGCCATCCAGCTCCGCTTTCGGAACCAGCGCTGCCACCGAATCCACCACCAGCACATCGATCTGCCCCGACCCGATCAACGCCCCTGTGATCTCCAGCGCCTGCTCGCCGTAATCTGGCTGCGAGACCAGCAGATTGTCCACATCCACACCCAGTTTCTTGGCATAGCCCGGATCCAGCGCGTGCTCCACATCGATAAACGCCGCCATCCCGCCTTTTTTCTGTGCCTCCGCGACCACTTGGAGCGCAATCGTCGTCTTGCCCGACGATTCCGGCCCGTAGATTTCACACACCCGGCCGCGCGGAAATCCGCCCACTCCCAACGCCGCATCCACCGAGATCGATCCCGTGGAAATCACCGAAACCGGCACAATGGCGTCTTTTGACCCGAGACGCAGAATCGAGCCCTTTCCAAACTGCTTTTCAATTTGGCCTAAGGCGAGGTCTAAAGCGCGGGCGCGCTCCTTTTCGTCCATCGAAAACACCCCTTTGTATGTGAGATCTCATTGTAACGCGAGACCCTCACACCACCAGAAGTATAATTTGGGCAGAGGTTTTCTCTGATGAAAGTGCGGATTTTCGCGCTCCTGGCCGCGATGGCCTTGCTGCTCGTCGCCGGCGACAAGAAAGAAAAGCGGATCGTCGGGACCGCGATGGGCGAAAACCAGGACCTCATCCTTCACGTTACCCTTTATCTCGATCCCGCATCCGTCAACGAGGCCGTCGGCGCCGATCTCGGCGGCCACATGTTTGTGGCGGACGTCAAAATTGAGCCCAAGTACGGCAAAGACATCGTGATCGACCGCGACGATTTCGTCCTCCGCACCGACAAAAATGGCGAAAAGACCACGGCCCTGGCCCCCAGCGAGATCGCCGGCGGCCCCGCTCTGGTCGTCCCCCACCAGCGCATCGGCGGCAACGAAGGCTCCATCCTCTACGGAGGCGTTGCGCCGCAGGTCAATGGCCCGGCCGTTCTCAAGGACGGCAAACCCGGTGGCACGCTCGAAAAGGCCCTCGAAGCCAAGGTTCTTCCCGAAGGGAAAACCGACCAGCCCGTGTCCGGCCTCCTCTACTTTCCAATGGACAAGCAAAAGCTAAAAGACCTGGAGCTCGACTACGGTCCCCCCGGCGACAACCGCATCACACTCCGCTTCAAATAAAATTCGGGGATAGGTTACGTAATCCCCAAATCCATCAAACTCATTTGGCGCGGATCCTCCGCCGGTTCGTGCACACGGGCCCGCTCCACGTCGTCATGGTTGGGATCGAACTGCCGGATCAGCCGGTTGAGTTCCAATGACGTCCGCCAGATTTCGAACAGCAATTGGCACCGCGGACAACCGCCTCGAATGCCGCCCATGCCGTCAATCGCGGGGTTGTAGCGCTTGTGCTTGCCGCAGCGGCCGTCAAACTTGCGCGAACGAATCTTCAAACCGGTTCCTGTATCTTAGCAGCCGGCGCCGCCCGCGGTACAATCCGGGTGGATGCCGTCACCCCAATTTGTGGCGTGGGCAAGGTTCCGGGTGTCCGTCGCGGCCGTCGCTGCCCTGGCCATCCTGTCGGTGCTCATCTATTTGCTCACCGGCGGCACCCTGTTGACCACCAAGGCCACTCTCTACCTCTACATACCGGACGCCACCGGCTTGGAGTCTGGGTCTCCCGTCGAAGTCAACGGCACCGGCGTGGGCAAAGTCGACAGCGTCGCTCTGTCTGGCTCCTCCGAACCCAATCGCGTCGTGCGCGTCACCATGAAAGTGGAGCAGAGTCGGCTCGCCGACATTCCCGCCGATTCCACCGCACAGCTTAGCTCCGAGGGCCTTGCTGGCGACAAAGTGGTCGCGATCACTCAGGGCACGGCCGAGGCACGCATCCGCCCCAATAACGAAGTCACCTATAAAGCGGCCCCCGAGCTACTAAAGACCATCGACGTGCAGCAGTTCACCCAGCAGATCCGCCAGGCGGATGCCACCCTGACCGAAATCGAGCAAGGCACGAGCCCCGTTGGCCAACTCGTCGTCGGCACCGACATGTATAACGATCTCCGCAAGGCTCTCACTGACGTGGACAAGGAGTTTCGCGACGCGGTCAGCACGACCAACGCCCTCGGAAACCTGGTGCGCAGCGACCAGGTTTATCACCAGATCTATGATCCGCTCGTCCAGTTGGACAACCGCTTGGCACGCCTCCAGTCCGGACAAGATCCGCTCGGCCGTCTGTTGCGCGATGACAGCCAGTACGCGAAGCTCCGCGATCAGACCGCCGGCCTCCGCCAGTCGACCGCGGCCTTTCGAACCCAGGCCTTCTTCACCTCTGACGACCTTTATGTTTCCTGGAACCACAGCCTGAGTTCGATGATCGCTAGCGTCGACCGCATCAATGCCAGCCCGATGCTCCAGAACAGCTCTGATTATGAGAACCTGAGCGGCTCCCTGGCTGCCCTGCGGGACTCGATTCACGAATTCCGGAACGACCCGAAAAAATTCCTGCGCCTCTTCTGACCCTCCCGCTGAACCCTGCGGCAGGTTCTCCGACCTGCCCTTCATCCGCCCGTGGCGCCGGCGATCTTGTCGCCGGCGAAAGCACACTCCCGCGCATCCAGTTCTTCTGAGAGGCTCACTCGTGCCGCAGCACGGCTAGCGGATCCAGCCGGGCGGCGCTTTCCGCCTCGCGACCCCGGAATGGCCATACTCAGAGCGGTAGTGTACTATCAAAGCCGAGAGTATGCCGGCCGACAGCGCAATACCGGAACTGTCGTGGAACCAAGACAATATCGAATACTCGCTTCGGGAGCTTTACTACTATTGCGAGAAACGCGGCCAAGGGGCGCTCGATTGGTACTATCGACACAAGCGAGGACCCGCACTCGCATCACGTAGCCTACGGCTCCTGGCGGTCTTCTTTACAACGATGGGCGGGCTTTGTCCCATATTCAAATCGACATTTCCGGGCTTTGTCGCGCCGGCAAATGTCGATTTGCCCCAGTTGGGCTACTTCTTTCTCGCGTTTGCCGGTGCCTGCGTAGCGGCGGACCGTTATCTTGGGTATTCAAGCTCCTGGTCCAGAAGTATCCTCGCAGCCACGGCAATCAATGTCGCTTTGGAGGACTTCCGAATGAACTGGGCTCGCATGACCGCGATCCGGAGGGGAGAGAGACCCACAAACGCTCAAATCGCGGACCTGCTGGAGTCATGTAAGACCCTGAACAGCACAATTCAAAAGATCATGCAAGAAGAGACCGTCTCCTGGGACAAGGAATTGAGGGCCCTGCAATACGAACTCGAGGGAAAGACCAAGGCCGCCACAGCATCTGGGAAATCAGAGAATTGATGGGCGTCCGCTCACTCGTGCCGCAGCACGGCTAGCGGATCCAGCCGAGCCGCCCGTCGCGCCGGCAGATAGCACGCGAGCAGCGCGGCGCCGACCATCACCAGCGCAACCGTTCCGAACGTCAGCGGGTCGATGGGTCTGACTCCGAACAGCAGGTTCGAGAAGCTCGATAGCGCCGGCGCGATCACCAACGCAGCCGCCAGCCCGATCCCCGCGCCGGCGCCGCTCAGCCGCACCCCTTCCCCGAGCGCCATTCGGACAATCTCGCCTGGCCGTGCGCCCAGCGCCATCCGAATTCCGATCTCCCGTACGCGCTGGGCCATCGAATACGAAATGACGCCGTAGATGCCCACTGAAGCCAATACCAAGGCCAGCCCGGCAAATGCGACCAGCAGCATCAGCGGAAACCGTCGAGAAGCCATCGCGCCGGAAACAAACTCTTCGAGCGTCTCCACGTCGTAAACCGGTTGATCGCTTCCTCCCTGGTCAACCGCCGCTTTGATCGCCGGCAGCATAGATGCCATATCGAGCGGCGTGCGAACCACCAGCGTCAGCGCGGGATAAAAAGCCGGGACCCACTCGTCCAGAATCTGGTCGAATGAAATGTAAATCTCGTTTTGCGTATACGGGTTCGGATTCGCCAGCCCGTAGTGGCTGACGT
>Ga0335079_10010772_pt1 | contig 10415 bp, 7 predicted proteins | sample Lox_Sample_33_FD_206719 | JGI IMG/M metagenome (GOLD analysis project Ga0335079, IMG submission 206719) | Soil microbial communities from Loxahatchee National Wildlife Refuge, Florida, United States - Lox_Sample_3.3 | ecosystem: Environmental > Terrestrial > Soil > Wetlands | place: USA: Florida... | reverse complement strand
TGGTCCAGTCCGGTGCGCCGCTCATCGAAGGGCTGGCCAGGGTTGCCGTCGTGGTGATGGAGCCCGAGGACGATGCCCGAACGCGGCTCCATCAGGACAACGGCGTAGCCGCCCTGCTCCGCGCCATGATGGGGAAACGCAACCGGCACCCGGGTCATCCTGAAGACCCGCTCATACCATTGCGCACTGGCCTCTACATCGGAGACGGTCGGCGCGAAGTGGTGGTAACCACGGACAGCAGGTGCCACGCCGGACTCAGCCAAGGCGGCCTCCCTCCTCAGCGTCTGCGCCGCACGGCCGCGGCCGGGGCGGGTTTCGGCGAGATCGACCCAGTAGCGGCACTCGCCGTCGAGGATGTTCTCCAGCATCCCACCGTTGGCTTCGATGACCCGTCTGGACGCGGTGTTCGGCTCGGCGCAGGTGATCAGGACGCGGGCAAGGCCGAGGGGGTCACGGCAGCAGGCCAGCGCCGCTGCCAGCATGGCGGTGGCGTGCCCCTGGCGGCGGTGCCGGGGAGCGACGTGGTATCCGATGTGCCCGCCACGGCGGGTCAGCTCGCGGGTCAGCTGGTGACGGACGATGACCGTGCCCAGGTAGGTGGTGCCATCGACGTACCACAGCGTGGTCACCGGAACGCCCCAGCCAAGCTTGTCAGCAAGGACCCGCCGGACATAGCCGTCGAAGTCCGCTGCCACCTTCTCCACCGGGAACCGCGGCAGCCAGCCCTCAGCACGAAGGTCACGGGCGGCCTCGACGAACGAGTCACGGACCAGCGCGGTCGGCCTGGCCAGCTGCGGCATAGCGGCCACAGTAACTGGCCGGCCCGGTGACAACCGCTCAGGAGCCAGTGCCCGCCGGCAACGCAGCAGGCAAGCCACATGACACCGATCGCGGCTAGATCCGGACGTTCACGGATGTCTCCAGCGACTCGCTCGATCCTGGGTTATCAAAGGGCCCGGGGTCCAGTTCCTGACCGCGCAAGCCCGCAGCATCCTCGCAGGAACGCCGTCGCCCTCCAGTCATCGACACTTCCATCGGTTTCTGCCACCACGCGCAGCGCGCAGTAATGACTGCTCTCAGCGCAGATGCCCTCAACGGATATGAATCTAGCCTGACGGGCATGCCCAATGCTAAGGTACTACCGGCGACATCACCCTTGGGGTGAAAGTAAAAGATGGGCAATGTGTGTGATTTCATGTCGCGGGGCCAGAATCTCACCGGGGACATAGACGCGGATGCCTGGGGCTAACGTGGACAAGCCTGCTGCAGGTACGAGGGGCGTCGTCGAGACGGCGCAAAACCTCCTCGGATTCCTCATCGCGGGCTTCGCCGCAGTGCTCAGCTTCATCGGCATAAAGTCAAGCGAGCTTGCTTCCATACTGCGCAACGAAGAACCTTTCATCGGAATAGTCGCGCTAGCTTTTCTTTTTAGCATAATCACAGCAATACTAAGCATATTTAAGGGGACCGCCACACATGGCAGGCTTGACTGGCCTACAAATCGTTTTGCCGTAGCTAGCCTGCTGTTCCTGTTCGCTATGGTGACGCTCCTGCCAGCTTTTATTCACATACCATTCGTCACTTCTTTCTCGCAGGTGGTAGCAAGTATTATATTCGGTGTTCTGGCGGTTGCCTCATCCTTTGTTATCGTGTTCCGAAGGGGCATATTGCTCGAGGCATTTCTCCGAAAGGTCAGACTGCTCGATGCATTGGAGATATGGAGATCGTGGAGTGCGAAATACTTCAACCTCCAGCTCTACCTTGCCCTGGCGAGCGTTCTGTTCCTAACCATAGCCGCGTATGCCGCTCTACGACTCGAGAGTGCCAGCCAGTCTGCACCATTTGCTCAGCTTGAAGGTAGAGTAACGGTTGCCCAAAACGGCTCCGCATTGCTCTCACTCTCTGTAGCATCGGCAAAGGTGCCGGCCCCTGATCGCGTCGATATTACCGTCACAGCACTTCCACGCACAGTCAGCATTGGTAAAATCTGTAAAGCAACTAAGGCTCCGCTCAACAGCTTCTCATGTACCGCAGACCCGTGTTCCTACAAACCTTCGGCCTGCCAGAGCTTGGTCGGATGGACGGTCCCGCCTGACGCCACAGGAGCCGTACGGGAAGTCCTCACCTTGCCATTCTCGCCGTCCGCGTACCAACGCCTGCACATCGAAGATCAGCTATGCGAACGCGCGAGCGCGACCTTGCTATGTGCGAATAAGCCCCCCGGCGGCACGCATCTAGATGTTCAAGTCCCCGCACCCTCCACCTGATTCACGCGCGTGGCATCACCATGGCTCAAAAGATTCACTGCCATCGGCTATATGCGCGCTGGACGGAGGCGGCGCACCGCCTATCCGTGGCCATGAAAAGTGGCTCTGGCCACTTCCGTGACGTTGCGAGAGCGGCCTGCCGCGTGGTGTCTTGACCGTCACTTTTGTGATCATGTCGGGCGTACGATCTTAAGGTCCTCAGCATCCTGTTCCCGCAACTGGCTGGCTTGACGGTCGAGCGGGTGTTCATGGCAGGAAAGTCGGTACGCATCCGGGCCAGAACCACCGACGAACGGATCCACATAGACATCTCTTGCCAGGCTCTTCTTGCCGATGTCTTGGAGGAAGGCCCGTCGTAGGACCGATGATTTTGAGGGGCAAGCTTGGGACGCACTGTCATCGGCAGGACCGGCCTTGTGATGGCGTGCGCGGCCAGAGGCGGCGGGGCTGGGCTACAGGCGGGTCCACCAGGCGTCGATGATCACGTCGTGGGCGATGCCGGCGCCGATGGTGTGATGCAGGCCGAGGCTGACGATGCGGTCATCGTGGGGGTGGAACGGCCGGGTGGGGTCTTCGCCCAGCACCGGGCCGAAGGCATCGATGAGCGGCTTGCAGAGGCTGGCCCAGTTGCGGCCCGGCCCGGTCGTCAGCGCGATGGTCAGCCCGGCCGGGCCCGGATCGATGGTGGCCGCCCGCGCCGCGAGCAGGTCGTGGAGCCGTTGTTTCCACTGCCTGCGCTCACAGGACCCGGTCATCCGGGCCGAGAACTGCGGGGTGGCCTGGGCGGTGTCCGGCTGGGCGGGCCCGACCGCGAGTGACGACGGCCCGTGGATCTTGCGGCCGAAGATGGCCGCGACCCGCTGCGGGCCCAGCCGCTGAGCGACCGGGAACAGGTAGTTGCCCAGGTCATGGCCGCCACCGGTCAGTGGCACGCCATCGCTGAACCCGACGATCAGCTCGGCGGCAACCCGGCCGCTCGCGCTCGCCAGCACCGGCCCGGCGATGGCGTCCACCTGCGCCAGGAAGCGGCCCAGCTTCACCTGGCTGGGATGGGCTGCCCGCTCCCAGCTGGCCAGCTGTGGCTTGACGCTGTGCCGCATCACGCCCACCGGGCGGCGGTACACCCTTGCCATGTCAGTCATCGTCGTGCGCGCCCGCATCCGGTGGCAACCAGCCGGTACCCCCGGCAAGCTGCGCGCTCACAGCGGCAGCACAAGCGCGTGGTTCCCGGCGTGGGGCGGTTCTGGGTAACCATTCAGGCCCCAAACGCACGCCTGATCGCCGGCGACCGGATCCTGGCCCGGCCGCGGCCCGTGGGCCGCCAGATCGCCGAGGCACCAGAAGGCGTCAACGCCCTCCGCCCGGGCAGCGCGCAAGACCGCATCCAGGGCGGTAGCGTTCCCGTGAACGTCTGAGAAGATCGCTACGCGCACAACACAGGCTTATCAGGGGGTGCCCTCTCATCGCCATGATCGGGATGGATCGGCGGGGCCGCAGCGCTGCCCTGAAGTTGCTGATGGTGTGGATTTCTCCGGGAGCGGTGGCTCAACCCGCAGCAGGCATTGAGGGAGGGAGAGGGTAGTTGGAAGAGAGCGCAGCCGTGCCAGCAACGGTGCAGCAGGCTAGTGGCAGTGCCCTGGATGCGGACGGGTACATCGTCGTGCCGACCGGCCTGCCCTCCCCGGTCCTTGAGGCCGTGCTGGACGACATCTGGCGCCATGCCGGTGCCACACCCGACGACCCCGGCACGTGGTACCAGCCGGCGATCATCCGGCCGCGGCCGGGAATGGTCGAGATGTACCACTACCAGTCGATGTGGGACGTCCGGCAGCACCCGGCGGTCTATGAGATCTTCCGCGACCTGCACGGCACGGACCAATTGTGGGTCTCCATCGACCGGGTCGCGTTCAAGCCGCCGGTCCGGCCCGATCGGCCCGACTACGACCAGCCTGGTTTCATCCACTGGGACACCGACATCAACAGGTATCCGGACATCCCGTTCCAGCTGCAGGGGGTTCTCGCTCTGGTGGACACGTCCGCCGACATGGGTGGCTTCCAGTGCGTCCCCTCCATCTACCGCGACCAGCAGCGCTTCCTCGACGAACGGTCCAATGCTGGTCCGGTCCCCCGTGCCCCCGACATCGGCGACCACCCGATCGTGAAGGTTCCGCTGGCCGCTGGCGACCTGGTCATCTGGAAAACGACGCTCCTGCACGGGAACGGCAGGAACTCCTCGCAGCGGCCCCGGCTGGCCCAGTACCTCACCATGAACCCGCTGCCTCCTGCCGGAGAGCATCGCGAGACGGAGCGGCGAAGCCGCATCTCCTCGTGGTCCACCTGCGCGCCGCCAGACGGCAATGCCTTTCCCGGTGACCCGCGCCGTATCGAGGAGCAGCGGGGTGAACCGGCATCGCTCGGCCCGCTGGGCCGGCGCCTGCTGGGGCTCGACGAATGGGACCATGCCCCGGGCACGCCCTGACGCCAGGGCAGATCGGCGGATACCGGCGGGGCTGTTGCTGATCACCGGCACCGTGTCGTATCTGCACCTGATGCACTTTCTCTGCACCTGCACCCCGTTGCCGGGTCCGGCCGATTCCTTACAATCGGTTCGCTGACTTTGTCCGCGCTGACGCTCTGCTGGCTCTTACTCCCACAGGGGGGCTACGATCCGGGTTGGGTGAGGAGATGGCCAGCAGGCGGCGCCGGCTCGACCCCGTGGGTCCGTTTGGCAATCCGGACGGGTCACGGGCCGACATCGAGGATTTGATCAGGGAGTTCGTCGACTTCGGCGGCGATCCGGCGTACGGTCACCTCGCGACCCGCGCGAACGACTCCATGGTGCGGGTCATCGTGGGCAGGCTCGGGGCCGGCAAGACGGTCTACCTGCGGCGTCTTCAGGATTTCCAGTCACGTCAGGACTCCGTGTACGCCGATGTGCCGCAGCAGAGCTTGCCGAAGACCGAAGTTGTGGTGAAGGCCTGCCAGTGGTTCTCGGACAGTGTCCTGGTCGAGAAGTGGATGCAGATCTGGGATCGCGCGATCATGCGGTCGCTGGCCTCGCACCTGCTGCGCCGTCCCGAGTTGCGTCAGCAGTTGCGCGACGAGCAGGCCGGCGAACTGGAGCGGTCGTATGAGCGGCTGCTCGAGGGCTCCCGCCGGCCCCGGTCGATCTACAGCCAGGTGCGCGACATCATTAACCAGCGGCAGACCGCCCACCAGCTGTCGACGTACCTCGACGATCCGCTGTGGGACGACCTCGAGGATCTGCTGGGCGAGATCATCGGCCAGTGCAAGCCGATCTACTTCTACCTCGACGCGATAGACGAGGAGTTCAGCCACGCCCCGATGTACTGGCTGAGATGCCAGGAGGGGTTGTTCTACCAGGTCATGCGGCTGCTGCGCGACCACAGGCTGGGCGGCCGCCTGCATATCGTCGTCTGCATCCGCGACATCGTCATGTCGTCGGTGTACCGGTCAGAACATGCGCCGCGGTACTACAACGAGCCACACATACGCGTCCTGACCTGGGAACGGAGCTCGCTGCTCTATCTGCTTCAGCAGAAGCTGCAGCGGCTGCCGCCGTCACTGCTGATGCGGCGCGCCACCACCGGCCACCCCACGATCCGCGACTGGCTCGGGGTCAACGGGGACTGGCCGGGACCGAATGGCGACGGAACGATCGAGGACTACCTGCTCAGCCACACGAGGCTGATCCCGCGTGACATCATCTCGCTCGGAAATGAGCTGAACGAGGAGGTCCTGCGCCAGAAGCAGGCTGGCCACGATGGCCTGGCGCCAGCGGTTCTGCAGGGGGTGGTTCAGCGCTGTGCCAAGCGGTTCGGCGACTCCCAGCTCGCCCAGTGCGCCAACCAGATCTCCTCGGACCTGATGCCGAAGAACGCCGCCCTGCACAATTACTCCGAGTTGTTCACCAGCACCCAGGCCTACATCAGCGGCGTGCAGGAGGACGTTCGCTCCTTCGTCAGGATGATCGGCGTTGACCGGTTCTCGCGTGCGGATCTCGAGGCGCTGCAGGAAATGGCGGATCTGCACTTCGAGAAGGCGACGGACCTCGCCGCGGTCCTGTGGCAGAACGGCCTGCTCGGCTATGTCGACGAGACCGGGCAGCGCCGGTTCTACTCCATGGGTGACGTCGAGGAGTTTCACTTCCCGCCGGAGGTGGACACCTACGTGCTGCATCCGTGCCTGGTGTACACCGCCGGGGGAATCCGGCATGTGGGGGCGGACTCCGGCGGAGCCGTCAGTGTGCGCCGCGCCAGCCCGCCCGCATCTCCCGGGCGCAACGGCCGCCTCAAGGCGCAGGCCGCTGCACCGGCCCCAGCCGGCGGCCAGACGCTCCCGGAACCCGACCCAGCAGAGGTGCGATCCTCGGTCGGGGCCAAAGCCGCCGACTACGCGGCCGGCGCCGTCGTCGAGGGCCGCTTCGAGATCCTGGACGTACTCGGGCAGGGCGGCTTTTCCAAGGTCTACCGCGTACGCGATGAGGTCGAGGGTGAGGAGCGGGCGCTCAAGCTTTTCGACAGCGCCGCCGGGTATGCGGCGGTGCGCCGCGAGATCGGCGCCCTGCGCAAGATCCATCATCCCCACGTGGTGGAGGTCTTCTGGGCTGGCAAGACCAGCGCCGGTGACTGGTATCTGGTCACCGAGTTCATCGACGGGGACTCACTCGACGAGTTCGTCACCGGAAAGAAGCATCTTCGCGACCGGGAGGCGGTCGATGTCGCGCTCGACCTGCTCGACGCGCTCGTCGCCTTTCATCCTGACGCGGCACGCCTCAGGCAGCTGGAGGCCAAACGCCGCGACGGCGACCTGCCGGAAGCCGAGTCGCACGAGTGGCTGGAGCTGCAGGACAAAGGGCTGGTTCACCGCGACATCAAACCGCTCAACGTGATGCTCACCCGCACCGGCGCGAAACTGCTTGACTTCAACATCGCCTCCAGGGCCGGCGACCCCGTGCGCACGCAGTCGGGCACACCGCCGTATCAGCCACCCGACGCAGGCCTGACCCGCTGGGACGTCTCCGCCGACCTGTTCGCCGTCGGCGTGCTGCTCTACCAGCTCCTGTGCAACGGCCACCACCCGTACCCGAACGCGATGCCCATGGCCGGCGAGCCGGTGACCGGGCCGAGAACGATCCGCCGTGACCTCAACCCTGACCTTGCGGAGTTTCTCGTCAAGGCTTGTGCCCCAGCCAGCGCTGACCGCTTCGCCACTGCCGCTGACATGCGGCTCGCCTTGCGCAACGTCCGTGCCCAGCTTTGACCAGCCGGTCCGGAGGTGTCTCCTCCCGGCCGGTGGCGCGCGGCTCCCGGCCGGCGGGGACGGTCACCGCGCCTGCTCCGCGACCGGCGACGGCTTGGCGAGGAACTCCCGGTAGTCGAGCTGGCGGTACGGCACCGTGCACGGATTCCCGTCGGCGAGGTACATCTGCTGGGCACCCAGGTCCATGAGCACCGAGGCGACGGTCGCTCCCTGGTCATAGGGGTTCATCCGCGGGTCGGGATGGCAGCACAGGCCGGACGGGTAGTTGGCGTGGTCGGCGAGCAGCCCCCGGAAGGTGTCCAGCGTGGGCGGGCCTTCCTGCCCGCCGAGACCGGCCTGGATCCGGTGCAGCCGCAGCGGGCTGTCCGGCATGACCCAGACCGACACGTCCTTGCCGCCGAACCTGGGCGAGAGGAAGTGGTTGGTGTGCAGCGCCACCCCATCCTGCGGGAACAGCAGGTACAGCTGGCTGAAGTCGCCGGGCGCGGCCTCCACGTCCACCGCGCTGCCGTCGCGGTGGGCGATGAGGTAGTTGGCCGCGGACGAGCGCTCGCCGGACTGCAGCGCATCGAGGGCGTCGGACACGGTCTGGCAGTCCAGGATCGCCCGGAGCGCGACATGGTAGGGGATGCCGGGCGTCCCGGCGTCCGTGTCGGTCACCAGCGCGTTCGTGACCAGGCCAAGGCCGGATGAGTTCATCCCGGTCTTGGCCAGCAGCCCCGCCTCGACCACCGTGACGAAGTCCGGGCCATCGTCCTGCCTGGCCTCCAGCACCACCACGGTCTCGCTGCTGTGCGGCAGCCAGTCCCAGTTCTGGCCGATCAGGGCGGAGCCGTCCGCGCCCGGCGCGGGAACCACAGCGAAAGCGGTGCAGCCGTCCGGGGCATGCAACTGGCCCGCTGCCTGGCGCGCCTTGGCGGCGAACATCACCTCGGTGCGCACGTTGATGGCCAGCACGTCCCCGGGATCAAGGCCAGCCCCCTCGGCGATGCCGCGGATCTCGTCCAGGTAGGCGGGCCGGAACGCGGCGATGGGGGCCTCGAACCTGGCGGCCTCGCGGCGCACGGTCGCCCAGTCCCACCCCGCGTAGTGGGCGAAGACGTCCCGGTAGGCCGCCACCGACCGCTGCACGCGGTCACGGGCCTGGCTGCCGTAGGCGCGGCCGCGGTCGAGAGCCGGCCCCTCCACGCGCACGTGCGGGAACTGTGTCATCCGCCTGCTCCTCAGATCGCAGTCATGCCGCCGTCCACCGGTACCGCGGCGCCGGTCAGGCAGGGCGTCGTCCGGCGCCAGGAGGACGGCGGCCGCGGCCACCTCGCCGGCGGAGCCGAGGTGCCGTTGCGGGACCCCCCACCTCGGCACCTACATCGAGCAGGACGGCGCCGGTGGCCGCTGGCGCCTCACAACCACATTGTGCCTCCGCCGCTGCCCGCTGCCACCACCCCTCCTTGTGACGTGGCGACCGCGGTCGCATCAGTGACCGGCGAGTCCGGCGCTGGAGATCACAGCCAGCCCAGCCACGACATCACCTCGTGGGCCACTGTCCCGACCGCGCGGTCGTCCCTGCGCTGGAGGCTCTAGGCCACCACCAGGATCCCGCCAGGCTCACGCGCCAGCGGTACCGGGCCTAGAGCACAGTCCAGCTTTGCTTCCTGCGCACCAGCGCCGGCCGCGCGGCAGCAGCCGGCACCGTGGCGATGATGCTGTCGACATTGGACTGGTGCGCCGCCTGGGTGATGGCCTGCACCGTGAGCACGTTCCGGATGGACGACTGCCCGTAATAGCAAACCAGCAGCTCAACCGCACAGAGCAGGGCGATACAGCAGACAGCCACCGGGCCATGCAGGAATTCCCACATGATGAGCATGACCACCCATAGCTCGCCGATAACCGCCCACAGGGTCACGGCCGAGGCAACCAGGAAGAACAAGGCTGCCCCATCGTAGGCGACGCCTGATCCATCAGGCGCAGGCTCGGTAGGATCCTTCTTCCTGGTGGCGGTGAAGACGAAAGGGGCGATAACGACGAGGCCACCGAAGAACAGATTGCAGCCGGCGTAGCCGCCGCTGGACATGAGCCTCGTGTTGGTGCCAGTGAGGACGCCTGCGGACAGCACCGTTCCGAGCAGCGCCCCCACGGCCGCGAAGGTCGATCCCCAGCTGTTAGAAAAGTCCCAGTTGGCGGGGCCGAGACGCAGCGTCATGAGTTCGCCCCACCTCTTCTTACTACTCACCTCGCCCATGAACGCGACAGCGGCGGCGATGACAAAGCTGATGCCTATCACCAGCCCAGCCCACGGAACGTCATACATGCTGGCTCCCCCCATATGTCTTTCCCGTGCCCCGGCGACCCTGGCTGCTGACTCGCCGGTGCGCGCCCGCGGCCTGCGCGCCTGGCGCCCTCGGTGATGGTCATCACCTCAGGCCAGTGTGAGCCCATGGACGGCGTCCGGGCCAGCGCTCGCACGCCGGGGGGTGCCGGGCCCGGTCACCAGGCCGAAGCCCTGGAACACGGCCAGCCCGTCCGTGCGGGGGCCTGCCCAGTGATGGCAGCCCGCACCGCCAGGTACGTGGGTTCGCGGACGTATCGGTAAGCCCATGCATCACCTCCCGCCCGTTGGGCACAACAGCTGCCGGGGTATCACAACCATCGATGGCGAACTGTGCGAAGGCACCGATGAGCACGGCCCGAGCCGCGATCGCGGGCAGCGCAGCCCACGCCCCCCGCAGCGGTGTGACCGCGTGCAGCGCTGTCACGGCCGCCGGTACTTTCAGCCCCGATATCGGCAGATCGGCCAGGGTTAAGATATCGGGGGAACCTAGCTCGTTTCCGGGGTGCAGGCTCCATCTTTCCACGGTCTCCGAG
>Ga0335079_10010771_pt1 | contig 10416 bp, 9 predicted proteins | sample Lox_Sample_33_FD_206719 | JGI IMG/M metagenome (GOLD analysis project Ga0335079, IMG submission 206719) | Soil microbial communities from Loxahatchee National Wildlife Refuge, Florida, United States - Lox_Sample_3.3 | ecosystem: Environmental > Terrestrial > Soil > Wetlands | place: USA: Florida... | reverse complement strand
TGAGATAGGCATCGCCCGCGCCCGCGGTCGCAATCAGCACGGTGCGCGCGCCGGTCTGCTCGATAAGCGTGTTGATGGCGATGGTCGCGCCGTGGACGAAGGTCTCGCAATCGCCGAGCGCGACCCCGCTCTTGGCGAGACAGTTCTGAATGCCGATGGTGAAATCCTCGGGCGTGGTCGAACTCTTGGCGTGACGCAACGCGCCGGTCTCCTCCTCGACATAGACGAGATCGGTGAAGGTTCCGCCGATATCGAGCGCGACATGGGCTCCCATGCGTAATCCTGCTTTGGTTGTTTCTTGGCGCCGACGAAGCGCGCGGCGCAAATCCTGTTCCGTGCGTTGCGCGATGTCAACGCTCCTTGCTCGCTTCGCGCGCGGCAACGTATGCTGGGAGCATTGGAAGACCAGAGCGGGAAGAGTTCGGGCACGTGAGCGGCACGAAGGATCTCGAGGCATGAGCGCGAGCGATGTGGTCGTGGTTGGCGGCGGGCTCGCGGGTTTCGCGGCGGCGATCCGCTGCGCCGAGCAGGGCATGCGGCCGGTCATCCTCGAACAAGGCGCCGAAGAGAATTATCTCTGCAATTCGCGCATTACCATGGGCGTGTTCCAGGTTGCGCTGCACGACATGCAGGGCAGCGCGGATTCTTTGGCCGCCGCGATCGATCATGCAACGCGCGGCTATGTCGCGCCGGGGCTGCGCGACAAATATGCTGCCGAGGCGGGACCGGCGTTGCGCTGGCTGATGGGGCTCGGCATTCGCACCATCAAGGCTGGCGCGGCGACGCGCAATCTTGCGACCTTGGCGCCGCCCGTGCCGCGCCAGCCCGGACTTCACTGGCAGGGCCGCGCGGGCGATGTGATGCTGCGCACGCTCGCGGCCAAGCTGCACGCTTTGGGCGGAGCGCTGATCCGGGGCGTGCGGGCGCGCGAGCTGATCATGGAGAACGCGCGCTGCGCCGGTGTTGTGGCGACGCAGGACGGCGAGACCCGATGCTTTTCGGCGCGCGCGGTGGTGCTCGCCGATGGCGGGTTCCAGGCCAATCCCGATCTCGTCCGGCGATTCATCAGCAAGCGGCCCGAGCGCTTGCTCGGGCGCAATGCCAAGACGGCCCGCGGCGACGCGCTGCTGATGGCCGAGGCGGTCGGCGCGGCGCTCACCGAGACGAACTGCTTTTACGGCCATGTGCAGGCACGCGACGCGATGGATGATCCCGAGCTCTGGCCTTATCCGACGATCGATTTTCCGATCGCCGCGGGGGTCGCGGTGGATGCGAGCGGGCGGCGCTTCACGGATGAAGGCTTGGCCGGCGTCGCGGTCGCCAATGCGATCGCGCGGCTCGAGGATCCCTTAGGCGCGGTCGCGATCTTCGACGAGACGATCTGGGAGCTGAGCGGCAAGACCTATGTGATGTCCGCCAATCCGTTTCTGGTCGAGACCGGCGCCACCTTCCATCGCGGCGAAAGTCTCGAAGCGGTGGCGGCGCAGGCGGGATTGCCCACGGCCGAGCTCGCGGCGACGGTCGCGCGTTATAACGACGCGGTCGCGGCCGGCACGCTCGCTCGCCTCGATCCGCCGCGCAGCGGCGATTTCGGCCATATCTGGGGCTCGAAGGCGTTGCCGATCCGCCGGCCGCCTTTCTACGCGGTGCCGCTTTGCGCCGGCATCACCTACACGATGGGCGGTCTCGCGGTCGATCCCGCGGCGCGCGTCCAGCATCGCAACGGCCATGCGATCGAGGGGCTCTACGCCGCGGGCGGGACGATCGGCGGGCTCGAGGGCGGCCCGATCGTCGGCTATAGCGGCGGGCTCGCCAAAGCGCTGACCTTCGGCAAGATCGCCGGCGAAAGCGTCGCCCGCATGCTCGGGCGCTGAACGCTCAGGCCACGTCCTCGAGGGCGAAGCCGGCGACGCGCTTGTACTGGTCGCTCAGCGCTTTGAGTTCGTCATTCGTGATATAGGCGGCGAGATCGTCGAACGGCCGATCGCCGACCAGCTCTTCGACCCGGATATTGATGAAATCGGGCGGATGCTCGCGATTGGTGCGAACGACCTTGGCCGTGGCGTCGAGCCGCCGCGCTTCGTATTCCTTGAGGGCGGCCGCCGGGTCGTCATGGCGCTGCAGGAGATCGGCGAGCGTGCGCGCGTCGATCAAGGCCTGCGCCGCGCCGTTCGAGCCGCGCGGATACATCGGATGCGCGGCATCGCCGGCCAGCGTCACCCGGCCGAAGGTCCAGCGCGCGACCGGATCGCGGTCCACCATCGGATATTCGAGAATGGTGTCGGCGCTGCGGATGAGCGCGCCGACATCGAGCCAGTCGAATTTCCAATTCTCGTAGATCGCGAGAAAATCCTCCAGCCGGCCCGGCTTGTTCCAATCGTTCTGCGCGACCGTGTCCGACTGGATCTCCGCCATCCAGTTGATGAGCTGATTGCCTTGCCCGTCGACATTGTCGATGATCGGATAGACCACGATCTTGCCGGTGCGGATCGAGCCGATGCGCATATAGCTTCGCCCGGTGAGGATCGGCTTGCGCCGCGTCACGCCGCGCCAGCTGTTGATGCCGGCGAAAGCCAGCTTCTCGTCCGGATAAAACTGCTTGCGCACCGCCGAGTTGATGCCGTCGCAGCCGATGGCGACGGCGGCGCGAACCGGCGCCAAATCCGCGCCGGTCGTTGTCTCGCGCAGCTGGACGAGAACGCCGCTGTCATCTTGCGTGATGCCGGTGCATTGGCGGTTGGTGGCGAGTCTTTCCGGTCCGAGGAGTGCAAGCGCCGCTTTGTAGAGCGCCATATGCAGCCGCCCGCGATGGATGCCGAGCTCGGGGTGGCGGTAGCCGGCATATTTGCCACGCGGCTCCTTGTAGAGAAGCTGGCCGAAGCGGTTGAAGAAGCAGCTTTCGAGATTCTCGATCGCGAGCGATTTGATCTCGCCGAGCAGGCCGAGCGCGTCGATTTCGCGCGTCGCATGCGGCAGCAAGGTGATGCCGACGCCAAGCTCTTTGAGCTCGGGCGCGGTCTCGTAAACGCGGCAGGAGACCCCACGCTTTTCGAGATTCATCGCGAGCGCGAGCCCGGCGACCCCGCCGCCCACGATCGCGACCGTCACGGCTTCCTTCATCGACCCAACACCTTTTTCGCCATTGCCAGGTATTTTTTGGTCTGCGCCCACGCATCCGGTATCGGAGCCAGCTCGCGCCGGTCCGCACCGGTCTCGAAGAGCCCGGCCACGGCCTCGGGCGTGCGTCCGGCCTCGGGCAGGAAACGGCCCGCGCTTTCTAGCAGTTCCGCGCGCGCAAAGCATCCCGCGCCGGCGCAGAGAATGGCTCGCGATGGCGCGTCCTCGGCGACGAGATAGAGCAAGCCCGGCGTCACGGATTGCGGCGAGAGCAAGTCCTTGTCCTCGGCCGCGAGAAATTGCTCGGTCATCCGCGTCGCGGCGGTGGGCGACAGGATGTTCACGCGGATGCCGTTCTTCTGTCCCTCGTGATGCAGGACGTTCATCAGACCGATCAGCGCGGTCTTGGCGGCGCCGTAATTCGCCTGGCCGAAATTGCCGTAGAGACCGCTCGAGGAGGAGGTGAAGACGATGCGCCCGTAATTCTGCGCGCGCATGCCGTCCCACACCGCCTTGGCGCAGTGAACCGCGCCCATCAGATGAACCTCGAGCACGGCGCGGAAATCGGCCAGATCCATCTTGGCAAAGCTCTTGTCGCGCAAGATGCCGGCATTGCAGACGAGAATGTCGATCCGGCCCCAGCGCTCGATCGTGCGCGCGGCCATCGCCGTCACAGCCTCGAAATCGGTGATGTCGGTCTCGTCGGCGACCGCAGCGCCGCCTTGCGCTGCGATCTCCGCCGCGACCTTTGCCGCGGGCGAGGCCGACGCGCCCGACCCGTCGAGTTCGGCGCCGCGATCATTGACCACGACTTTGGCGCCGCGCGCGGCGAGGCCGAGGGCGTGGCTGCGGCCGAGACCATTGCCCGCGCCGGTGACGATCGCGACGCGGTTATCGAAACGGATCGGGCTCTCGCTCATCGCCGGCGCGGCCGTGCTCCTGCTATTTCGGCGGGTTCAGCTCCTTCCACGGATCTTTGACATTGGGGATGGTGTCAAACTCGACATTGGCGAGCTGGCCGTTCTTCATCTCGGTCTTGCGGATATAGATATTCTGAACGACGTCGCGGGTCTGCGGATCGATCGAGATCGGCCCGCGTGGGCTCGCATCCGTTTTCCAATGCGAGAAGAAGGCCATGGCCTGATCGGCGGTGAACTGGCCCTTGGTCGCCTTCAGCATGTCGAACACCATCATCATCCCGTCCCAGCCATCGGCGGAGAGGAAATCCGGCGCCGGCTTCGCGCCATAGGCTTTTTTCCAGGCAGCGATGAAAGCCTTGTTCGCCGGCCGGTCCGCGGCCGCGGAATAATTTCCGGCGGTGATCACGCCGATGGGCGTTTTCCCCATATTGGGCAACTCCTCGTCGGGCACCAGATCCTGGGTCGAGACGATGTTGATGCCGGCTTGGCGCACGCCCAGGTCTTGGATCGACTTCATGATTCCGGTCGCCTGCGTTCCGGCGGGAACCCAGACGAAGGCGACGTCGGGCTTGGCGTCGCGGATGCGCTGCACGACCGGCGGGAAATCCGGCGAGGTCGGCGAGAAGGCGATGTCGCCGACGATCTGGCCGCCGGCGCTGGTGAAGCCTTTTTTGAAAGCGTCGCCCGCGTCATGACCGGGGATGAAATCGCTGATCGCGACGAAGGCTTTCTTCCAGCCCTGCTTCACCGCCCATTGCCCCATCGGCAATCCCGATTGCCACAGGGTGAACGAGACGCGCACGACATAGGGCGAGATGCGCGTGATCCCGGCGCCGGCGGCGTTGGTGATGACGAGGGGAATTTTCGCCTGCGCGGTCAAGGGCGCGATCGCCGCTGCGTTGGGCGATGCGATCAGCCCGAACAGCAGCTGCACGTGGTCGCGCGTGATGAGCTCTTGCGCGATGCGCTTGGCGACCTCGGGCGTCGAGGTGTCGTCGCGCTTGATGACCTCGATCGAGACGCCCGGCGGAAGCTCCTTTTCGTGCTCTTTGACGTAAAGCGCGACGCCTTTGTCCATCTCGTCGCCCGGCTGCGCCAGGAATCCCGAATAGCTGTTGATGAAACCGATCTTGATATGCGCGTCGGCCGCGGCCGGCGCCGGGTTCGCCGCCCAGGCCGCGAGCGCCGCCAGCGCAACCCATGTCCTCGAGAATTTCACGGCATCAAACGTCATGGCTTCCCCCTCGTTTCCAACCGTTCCGTTAAATCGCTTGCCGGCGCTATTTGACGAAAGCGTCGGTCGTGAGCCCGGCATAGGATTTGAGCTTTTCCTCGGGCTTCATCAGCCCCGCATCGATATTGAAGACCTCGGCATTCTCCAAGCCCTTCACGTTCACGAGCGGCGGGTTCGGGCTGATCTTCCGCACCGTCTCGAACGCCGCCGCGAGTACCTTGCCGTCGAGTTTCGAGAACCGCTTTTGCAAAAGCGCGAGCGCCTCTTGCGGGTGCTCGTGAATATAGGCCTCGGCCTCGGTGAAGGAGTGACCCATGCCCATGCAGACGGCGCGGCGCTTTTCGCAGGTCGAAGGCAAGGTCACGACGACGTTGTTGACGAAGGGATCGAGATCCTTCGGGTCGCCATCGGGTCCGCTCGCGATCATGACCGCATCGCCTTCGACGACCGGGATCACCGCCCAAGGCGGCGACATGGCGATGGCATCGATCTGTTTGCTCTTGAAGGCCGCGATCATGTTGGGCGGTTGCATGAAGGCGACGTGCAGATCGTCTTGCGGAATCCCCGCGCGCTTGGCCATGAGCAGGACATAACCGTGGATGAGCGAACCGGTCGCGTCGACGGCGATGGTGCGGCCGCGCAATACGGACGCGCGCTTGGCAAACGAGGCTTTGGGGTCGAACCCTGCCGCCTCGGCGAGCTCCTTGCGCATCGAGACCTGAATGATCGGCTTGTCCGAGGTTTCGGCGATCGCCAGCATATGCTGGCCCTTGGCCGCGGCGCGGGTCAGCGTGATCGACGAGATCTGCGCGAAATCGGCGCTGCCGGAAATAATGGCGTTGGCGGAGCCGACGCCCGGGATCTCGATCGTCTTGACGTTGAGGCCGTTCTTCTTGAAGAGGCCCAAATCCTCGGCGATGTAAGAGGCGCTGAAGGAAAGGCTGATCGCCGGATTGGAGAGCACGACATCGGCAAGCTTTCCGTCTGCGGCGCGCGCGGGGCCGGAAAACGCTGCGGCGAGAGCAGCAGCCATCACAAAATATCCGCCTCGAAGCTTCATCCCCGTCCCCCTTATGCGCTTTGATCGCGACCGTTCAATGGCGTGGCTTGATCAGCCGGATCGGCTTGCCGTCGAGGAAAGCGCGAATGTTCTCGACCGCGTTGGCATAGTAGATGCGGAAATTCTCTTCGATCGCGTAGCCGAGATGCGGCGTCAGCACGACATTGTCGAGCTCGAGGAAGGGATGATCCTTCGCGATCGGCTCGCGGTCATAAACGTCGATGCCGGCGCCGGCGATGCGCCGCGCCTTCAGCGCGGCCAGCAGCGCCGCTTCCTCGACGATGGGCCCGCGCGAGGTGTTGACGAGATAGGCGGAGGGCTTCATCCGTGCGAGTTCCGTTGCGCCGACAAGGCCGCGGCTCTCCTTGGTGAGGGGAACATGAATGGTGACGATGTCGGCGCGCTCGAACAGCTCGGCTTTCTCCACGCGCTTGACGCCGAGCTCCGAAGCGCGCGCCTCGGTTAGATTGCGGCTCCAGCCGATCACCTCGAGCCCGAAGGCCGCGCCGATTTTGGCCACGATCGTGCCGAGGCGGCCGAGGCCGATAATCCCGAGCGTCTTGCCATGGGCGCCATAGCCGATTGCGGTCTGCCACCGGCCCTGGCGAATGGCGCGATCTTCGCGCGGAATGTTGCGCAACAGAGCGAAGATCAATCCCCAGGTCAGCTCGGCCGTGGGAAAGCCCACGCCCTCGGTGCCGCAATAGACGATTCCGCGCTCGGCAAGCGCTTGCGCGTCGATCGAGGCGTTGTGCATGCCGGCCGTGATGACGAGCCGCAAATTCGGGAGCTTCTCGATCAAGCTGCGCGGCAGGGGCGTACGCTCGCGCGTCAGGACGAGGCATTCGAAAGTATGAAGGCGCTTCGCCAGCGTGCCCTCATCGGCGATATGCTCGGGAAAGGCCTCGATCTGCGCATCCGGATGAAGGCTCTTCCAATCGGCGAGGCGCAACGCCACGGCGAGGTAGTCGTCGAGAATCGCGACGCGCAGCATGACGGGCCTCCCACCCTGCACTGATCTTGAATGGATTGTGCCGCCGCGTGGCGTCGGGCGCAAGGCGAGCGGCCGCTTTCGACCTCGCGCGCGATTGCCTAAGCTTCGGACGGACAGGCCGGGGGAGGGGCGATGAAGGGGCCGCTCGAGGGAATTCTCGTCGTCGCGCTGGAGCAGGCGGTCGCGGCCCCGCTCGCGACCTGCCGGCTCGCCGATGCCGGCGCGCGCGTCATCAAGATCGAGCGCGCCGGGGGCGATTTCGCGCGCTTCTATGATCGCGCCGCGCATGGCGAGAGCGCCTATTTCGTCTGGCTAAACCGCGGCAAGGAATCGATCGTCCTCGATATCAAGGATACTGCGGACCGCGCGCTCCTTCTGCGCATGATCGCGCGCGCCGATGTGTTCGTGCAAAATCTGGTACCGGGCGCCGCGGCGCGGGCGGGCTTCGATCCGGCGGCGCTTTGCCAACGCTTTGCGCGGCTGGTCGCCTGCTCGATCACGGGCTACGGCGAGAGCGGGCCCTACCGCGACATGAAAGCCTATGACCTGCTGATCCAGGGCGAGACCGGGCTTGCTTCGATCACCGGATCGCCCGAGGCGCCGGGCCGGGTGGGCGTGTCGGTGTCGGATATCGCGGCGGGTCTCAATGCTTATGCCGCGATCCTCGAGGCGCTGTATCGCCGCGAGCGCGAGGGCAAGGGTGCGGTGCTGTCGATCTCGCTCTTCGATGCGACCGCGGAATGGATGGCGGTGCCTTTCATCCATCATGCTTATGCCGGGCAGGCACCCGAACGCGTGGGACTGCGCCATCCCTCGATCGCGCCTTACGGGGCCTTCGCGACCGGCGATGGCGGCGCGATCATTCTCGGCATCCAGAATGAGCGCGAGTGGGTGAGCTTTTGCGCCGGCGTGCTGGGCGAGCCCGACCTCGCCTCCGATCCGCGCTTTGCCGACAATCCCCGGCGGGTCGCCCATCGCGGCGCGCTCGAGGCGATCATCTCGGAGAATTTTGCCCGAGCGTCGCGCAGCGCCACTGCTGGCCGGCTCGAAAAAGCCGGCATCGCCTATGGCAATCTCAACCGCGTCGCCGACTTCGCCACCCATCCCCAGCTTCGCCTCGCCGACACGCCCACAGCTTCGGGGCCGGTCGCGGTGCCTTTGCCGCCCGGCCAACACCAGGTGGACGGCGCCTTGCGGCCGGTTCCGGCGCTCGACCAGCACGGCGCCGCGCTGCGCCGTGAATTCGCCGCGACCTGATCTGCGGCATTGCGCCGCAGCGTAATTGTGCGTCGCACAATAAGCGATTGGCGGTGTGGGCAAAGCGGGCTGAAACCAGGGGAAAATAATTTTTTGCAGACGCGATTTTTAGGGTTGATTCGACAGTGTTGCTGCATCATATTGTGCATTGCGGCATTGGTCGTCGCCCGATGACCTGCCGTACGTCTTCTAGGCGTTTCCTCCCTAAACTTGGGCCGCGCTTCGGCGCGGCCCTTTTCTTTTGGGGATCGCGGCAACGCTAAGCCGCAGGCAAGCCTCAGGAAGGCGCGGTGGCGGATCCTTCGCCGAGCTGGCGTTGCATGATCACGCAGTCGATCCAGCGCCCAAGCTTGAATCCGGCCGCCGCCAACAGCCCGGCGCGGGCGAAGCCCGCCTGCTCGTGGAGGCCGATCGACGCCGCATTGGCGCTGTCGCCGATCATGGCGATCATCTGACGAAAGCCGGCCGCGGCCGCCTCATCGATAACGCGAGCGAGCAGGGCCTTGCCGATTCCGTGCCGCGTGACCGCCGGCGCGACATAGATCGAATCCTCGACGGTGAAGCGGTAAGCCGGGCGCGGCCGGAAATAGCCGGCATAGGCAAAACCCAACAGCCTCCCGGAGCCGTCGGTCGCGATCAGAAAGGGCAGTCCAGCCGCGAATGCGTCGCTGCGCCGGCGCGCCATCTCTTCGATGGTCGGAGGCACCAGATCGAAAGTCGCGAGCGAGGTCCGCACGTAATGCTCGTAAAGCGCGGCGATGGCGGCAACATCGCTCTCCTTGGCGGCGCGCAACGCGAACGGCAGCGCAGCCGCCGCGGTTTCTCTCATGCCCGCCTCAGCGCTGTGGGATCGATCGCCGCGAGTGCCGCGGCGAGGCCGCGCATATCGGCGGCGAGTTGAGTGAAGGCGGGCTTTCGCTGATAGCTGCGCTCGTCCATGTAGAGGCTGCGCCCGATTTCGATCTGCAGGCAGTGACCGCCTTCGGCCGGCCTGCCGTAATGCGTGGTCGTGAAGCCGCCGGCATAGGGTGCATTGCGCACCACGGCGTAGCCGCGGTCGACGAGAAAGCGCTGCGCCGTGTCGGAGACGATGGGGTCGCAAGACGTGCCGTGGCAATCGCCCAGCACGATATCGATGCGGCCGCGCGGCGCGATACGGCTCGGCGGCAAAGTGGTCGACGGCATGGAATGGCAATCGAGCAGGAGGTAGCAGCCGAACCGGGCGCGCGTCGCCGCGAGCAGCTGTGCCAGCATGCGGTGATAGGGCCGATAGAGCCGTTCGATGCGCTGCAACGCCTCGGCGAAGCGCAACTTGCGGGCATAAATCTCCTCGCCCGAGGCGACCACGCGCGCGATCGTGCCGAGGCCGACGCGCACCCGGGGCGAATGCGCGTTAACGAAATCGGGGAGCGCGTCCTCGAACATCGCGGGATCAAGCTCGAACGCCTCGCGATTGGGATCGAGATAGGCGCGTGCGAAATGCGCCCGGAGCAGCGGCGCGCCGAGCCGCGGCGCGTCGACGAAAATCTCGTCGACATAGCTGTCCTCCGAGCGCCGCAGCGCGAGCGGATCGAGCCGCGACGCGGCCAGAAGGTCGGGCGGATAGGTCATGCCGCTATGCGGCGAAGCGAGCACCAGCGGGACGGTCTGCGTGGCCCCCACCAGGATTTCAACCGGGGGGCGGACCGGCGCAATTTGCGCGACGTGACCTTCCATAGGCTCGAAATTACAGGCAATCCGGCCGTCCGTCATCCCCGACGGCGCAGCGGCCGGCGAAGCGTCAATACTTCCTTTATTCGCGCCTATTAGGTTTTGCCGCTAAGATTCGAGAAGG
>Ga0335079_10010767_pt1 | contig 10418 bp, 10 predicted proteins | sample Lox_Sample_33_FD_206719 | JGI IMG/M metagenome (GOLD analysis project Ga0335079, IMG submission 206719) | Soil microbial communities from Loxahatchee National Wildlife Refuge, Florida, United States - Lox_Sample_3.3 | ecosystem: Environmental > Terrestrial > Soil > Wetlands | place: USA... | reverse complement strand
GTATCGATCTGCCTTTCCATCTCGGCGTCGGAGAAGTGTTCTTCGAGCACGTCGCGGAAGAATTCCAGCGGCATGGTGTGGTCCCGCTTGCTCTCCAGCGCCTTGTGCATCTGCTGGAGCAGGGTGATGTGCGCCAGGGTTGCTTCGCGGAACAGATGCCGGCGGGTGACGATGTCCGCCTCGGCAAAGGCTTTGCCTTCGGGCGTCAGTTCCACGTCGCCCTTGTCCGATCTGGCGAACCCGAGCAGGGTGATGGACTCCAGAATCGGAAGCAGGTCGTCTACTTCCATCTGCAGTTCGTCGGCGATATGGTACAGATCGTCCTTGCCGCCGCGGTCGTTGAGCAATTCGAGCAGACCGCCGATGGAACCGCTGCGGGCGTGCGGCAACATCTGGTAGCGAGGCTTGACTTCCCGCCCGGCCGGCGATGGCCCGGCCTCGAGTTCCGGCTGGGTCATCAACTTGTAGATGTAATCCACGTAGAGCAGAAACTCGGCGGAGTTGCGGTCTCGCGGCTGCGTCAGGGGCACACGGAAATCCGCCCGAATCTTGGCAGGATTGCGGCCCAGAACGATTACCCGGTCGGCGAGCAGGACGGCTTCTTCGATATTGTGAGTCACCAGGAAAATGCTCTTCGTGGGTATTTTCTTTCCCTGCCAGAGCTCCAGAAGTTCGCCCCGGAGATTCTCGGCGGTGAGCACATCCAGGGCCGAGAACGGCTCGTCCATGAACAGGATCTCCGGTTCCACCGCCAGGGCGCGCGCGAAGCCGACCCGCTGCTTCATCCCGCCCGAGAGTTCCTTGGGATACGCCGTTTCGAAGCCTTTCAAACCGACCGATGCCAGCGCCGCGAGAGCGCGGCGGTGCCGTTGCGCGTGCTCCACCCCGCGCGCGACCAGCGGGACTTCCACATTCTCGATGACCGTGAGCCAGGGGAACAGCGCGAAGCTCTGGAACACGATGGCTACATTCGGGCTGGTTTCCCCGAGCGGTCCACCGTGCCACAGGACTTCTCCGGCCGAGGGCTGTGCCAGTCCCGAGAGCATCCGCAGGAGCGTCGATTTTCCCGAGCCCGAAGGGCCCAGCAGCGCCAGGATCATTCCGGGGTCTACCGAGAGGTCGGTGGGCGCGATCACCTGAATGGACGCCCCATCCGGCCGGCGGAAGCGCTTTTCGATCCGCCGCGCCTGGATGATCGGCTCCTCAGCCGGGATCGAGGGTTGCACCGCGACGGGCGGAGCGGCCGCCGCCGCGACGCCCGTGCCTTGGGCATGGATTTCGTCCATCAGGTGCTGCCAGGTCTCTTCGGGCAACTGTTCGGTGAACTGAACCCGTTCCGCGGGGTTCATCCGATCGACGATAGCGGTCAGCTCCTCCACCGGCCGCGAGTGCAGCAGTACGTAGGCGTGGTAATACGGAAATGCCGGCACCAGCGTGGCGGCGTAATCGATGGGCAGGCGGCGGAAGAGGGCCTGCTGCTCTTCGAAGGGCATCTGCAGGAAGGCGTCGGCAGCCACCGAGGGGTCCACTTTCTGGAGCATCGCAATGGCCCGGTCCCAGTTGCCCTGGGTGAGCGCTGCCTTGAGCTGATCGACCTTGGGAGGGTGCATCGGATTGTCAGGCCGGGTCGCAGGGAGCGGTTTGCATTACGGCCTTCCTCCTTTGATGAATGTGTCTTTCCCGAATTCCAGATGCAGGCGGACGGACGCAATCCAGACAGGCCCGCGCTGCTCGTTGTAGGCAGGATTCGTGACGTGCTGCAGATCGAAACTGGCAAAGAATCCCGGAAACAGCCGGGCGCTGTAGTAGCTTTCCCAGACGTACTCCGGGCCGTACTGCAAGCGTCCATCGCCAATCAGAAAATCGTGTCCACCGAGCGAAAGGTAAAGCGCGTGAACGCCGGAGATCCCGGAGACCGTCAATTCCGTGGCCACTGTGTCGGAGGGCCTCCGCCACCGCCGGCCGCTCACGGAGACGCCGCCGGTGGCCAGCCGGTCGATGGCGGTGAATGCGAAGCTCTCCGTCTTGCCATCGTTCCACCCGAGACGCGAGAAGAGGCCGATGGCTTTGGTCAGCTCCTGCTCCAGATTCACGCCGAACCCATACTTGAGCGTGCCGTTGCGGCGCGTGTCCGTGACCGATGGAACACCGCCGCTCGCTTCCGCCTGGCGGATGGCGTCTGCATACGTTCCCAGGTTGGCGTGATTCAAGTAATGCAACAGGCGAATCGCCCCGGGGTGAGCTTTCACGTTGTAACGGTATTCGCCCTCGAACATGTCGCTGCGATTTACGAACAGCCTGCGGTCGAAGCGCAGTCCGTTGGCCACCCGCGGCATGGCGGCACTGGCGTAGCGCAGCGACCAGTTTCGCGTATGGAACTCGTGCACCCATCCCCACGTGTATCCGCGTGTGTCGGCAGGGTAGTCCCAGGCGCCGTTGTACATCACGGCCCAGCCCATGAACTGAGTTCGCGGATCGTGAGTATAGCGGTTGTTATCGAAAAAGTCCGTCACCGTGAAGCGCCCGGCGGTGATGGTGTACCGGGTCACGGGACGCCGGCCTGCCAACTGGTTCTCGTCGCTTTCCACTGCTTCCGTCTCGCTGCCGAATCCGAAATCGTGCGTCACGTAAAGGCGCGCGATGTAGGGCTTTGGTGTGGCAGAGGCTACGCGCGGCAACTCGCCGTTCGAGGGATTGGCCATGCCGTTCACTCCGCTGAACCCACGCCCGCCCGCGATCTCGGGATCGAAGTATACCGAGGTGTTCTGTTCCAGGCGCAGGCCGAAGAACAACGTAGTAGTCAGGGAAACGTCGCGCTCGGGATAATCCTGCAGGCTGAACGGGCCTGAGTATGGCGACCGGAACGTGCCGTGATACTGGCCGATAGACGTGGCTTGGTAGAACAGGTTCCAGGTCTCCGGTGGGGCATCCGTTTGGGGTTGGCTCTGCGCGTTGCAGCAATTCCATCGCGCGCAACAGGCCAGAACCCAGGTTGCCAAGATCCGAGTTGTGACGTTTGTCCGGTGCACGGTCTCTCCTGACACGGATTTGGCCCTACTTCTGATGGTACGGAATGCGGATCACAATCGCGTTTCACGGAAGCCACGCCGGAAATGCAATTCGCCGCGGGAGCGACTCCGGAGGCGCGAGCACTACGGGTGCAAGAGGCCGCGGGCGGACGGAGGCTCTGCTGGCCCGGCGGTGAAGAGTCGCGGACCTCTACTGCCGTCGCACATCAATAGGACCTCCTTTTGCAGATGGGCGGATGCGATTGCGGATACCATCGCACCCTCGACTAACGTATACCCACCGGGGTATAATTGTCAATACCTGGAATTGGATTTTTCATGGCTCACACGCCGGAAGAGAAGAAGAAACTGTTGAATCGCGTACGGCGCATCCGCGGCCAGGTGGATGCGATCGAGCGAGCCCTCGATCAGGAGGCCGAATGTTCCGACGTGCTGCACAACATCGCGGCCTGCCGGGGCGCCATGGATTCTCTGATGGCCGAGGTGATTGAAGGCCACATCCGCTTCCACGTCCTGGACCCCCATGCCAGCCCCACCGACGAACAGGCGCAGGCTGCCGACGATCTGATTCAGGCGTTGCGGGCCTACCTGAAGTAGCCTGCCGACTCCTCACGAATCACACCGCTGATTTGACTCATCGAGTACATACACGCATTGCCCGCGCCCGGCGGACGGCCGGATAATGAAATTGAGGTAAGTGCCGTGCAGGCCACGGAAGCTCGGCCGAACCGAGCAGCCACCGTTGGTTATGCCGTCGAGTATCGTTCGGGACAGAAAGAACTGTGCGGCGAAGGACCTCCCGCCTTCACCATCCTGGTACCCGACCGGCAGACCCTCGAACATGTCCTCAAGGACAATTCGTACGCGGTGGCGCTATCCTACATTCACGGTGAGTTCGATATTTCCGGGGATCTGGTTGCCGCCCTGCAGGTGAGGCATCACCACTCGCGCCGCGGTTTCCTGGATTTTTTCTGGAGCCTGGCGGCGCGCTTCGCTCCCCGCCGTATCGAGACCTGGTTCCAAAGCCGGGAACGTGCCGCCAGAAACATACGGTTCCACTACGACGCATCCAACGATTTTTATGGGACTTTCCTGGATTCGAATTTTGTCTATTCGGCCGGGTACTTCGACCATGCGAACTGGTCGTTGGAGGAGGCCCAGCAAGCCAAGCTGGAAGGGATCTGCAAACGCCTGGACTTACATCCCGGCGAGCGTTTTCTCGATGTAGGCTGCGGTTGGGGCGGCCTGCTGCTTCACGCAGTCGAACACTACAGCGTCCACGGTGTCGGCTGCACTCTCAGCCGCAGCCAGTATACCTTCACCGAATCAACCATCCACATTCGCGGGCTCGACCACTCTGCCACGGTCAAAGAGATTGACTATCGTGATCTCACCGGAAGATTCGACAAGATCGCTTCGATCGGGATGTTCGAGCACGTAGGACGGCGGCGGCTGAGTAAGTATTTCGCGAAGATCTACAGCCTGCTGGAAAGCGGCGGCCTCTTCTTCAACTCGGGAGTGACCCGCCCGCAGTCTGTTACCGGCGACGCACAGACCTGCTTCCTCCAACGGCGGGTGTTCCCGGGCGGCGAACTCGCGCATCTCTCCGATGTGATTCGCAAGGCGGAAGGAGCGGGCTTGACCGTGCTTAACGTACAAAGTCTGCGTAAACATTACGCACGCACCTGCCGCGAGTGGGTAGAACGTCTACGGCAGAGAAAGGAAGCCTGTGTGGGCCTGGTCGGAGACGAGACGTATCGGACCTGGCTCTTGTATCTGTCTGCGTCGGCCTTGAGCTTTGAAACCGGCCAGACGGATGTGTTTTCGATCCTGATGACCAGGCGCTGAGCGCCTGCCGCGGCCCGAGTAACACGGGCGATTAAAGATGAGATGCCATAGATGCCATTTTTGTCAAGTGCGGAGTCATTCTCTTAGTCAGTCAGAGATCAATTGTGGCAAGGCGTTTGCACTATTAATTAGTGATCCGACATTGATGGCTTGTGCTTACACCTCACCAGGTGGGGAACAAGCGGGTGCCGGTAACGAAGGAGAACACTATGGTTAACGAAGAGTCCGTGGAACCGGCTGCGGAGCCGAGAGTGATCCTGCAGCCGATCGCGGCACCGTCAATTCTGGGACTGTATGGGCTGGCCGGGGCGACCTTCATGGTAGCCGCGCAAATGGCCCACTGGTTCGGGTCGTCCGACAAGACCTTGCTGCTGGTTCCGTTTGCGGCGATCTTTGGCGGCCTGGCGCAGTTTCTGGCCGGTATGTGGGCCTACAAGGCCAGGGACGGGGTTGCCACGGCGGTTCACGGCATGTGGGGAGCATTCTGGATGGCGTTCGGAACGGTTGCGCTGATTCTGCTCAGAAGCGGGACTCCGCAGCCTACCGGTCCGCTGTTTCCGGAGATGGGATATTGGTTTATCGTGCTGGCGGCCATAACCTGGGTCTGCACCGGCGCGGCAGCGGCGGAAAACAAATCGCTGATGACCGTGCTGGCATTCCTGGCTGCCGGGTCCACCCTCGCGGCGATCGGATTGTTGGTCGCCAGTGAATGGCTGACCATGCTGGCCGGATACCTGTTCATCATCAGTGCCATCGCGGCATGGTACACCGCGAGCGCCCTGATGCTGAATGAGGCATTCGGACGCGAGGTTTGGTCGCTCGGCAAGAGCGTCGAGTCGCAGCGCATGCCGCGGATCGCCGTGGGCGTCGGAGAGCCCGGCGTGATCCGAGGACAAGCGTAGCGAGAGCCGCCAACTGCCAAGTAAACCTCCCAGCCATGTTACCGGCGCCGTCGGTCTCCGCAGATTCTGCGGCGCCGGATGGCTGAGTTGCTCAGCGCGGAAGGGGATGCGCGGGTTGCCAACCGTCTGGCCTCGACTGTTGATCGCCTCCGCCACCCCATTGGTGCCATCGCTCAGCAGGAGCAGGGGCGCCATTATTCCGTTCTGCCATATTGATGCTGTGGAAGGACGCCGGCCCCGGCATTCCCCTATTCAGGCAAGCCAGGTCGGCGTACGCCGCGTTGCATTGAATTGAACAAACCGTTCCGAGCCCGAACGCGCATCAGGAGGCCAGAGTGCCATACTCATAACTTATGGCCTATCGCGATCTGCGCGAGTTCATCCGCGCCCTGGAGAAGAACGGAGAACTCAAGCGCATCGCCAGTGAAGTGGACCCGATCCTGGAGATCACCGAGTTCGCCGATCGCGCCGTCAAACAGGGTGGCCCCGCGCTCCTCTTCGAAAAGCCCAAGGGATACACCATCCCGGTCCTGATCAACTCGTTTGCCTCGATGCGCAAGATGGAGCTTGCTCTGGAGGTCGCCTCGGTGGAGGAAGTGGCCCAGAGGATCGTGGAATTCCTCGAGATGCAAATGCCCCAGGGCCTGATCGGCAAGCTGAAAATGCTGCCGAAGCTGGCGGAGATGCGCGCCTTCTTTCCGAAGGCCGTTTCCAAGGGCGCCTGCCAGGAAGTGGTTCGCACCGATCGTTTCTCCTTACTCGACTATCCCGTGTTGCAGTGCTGGCCCGAGGATGCGGGGCGCTTCATCACCTTGCCGATGGTCTTTTCGCGCAATCCGGATACCGGCAAACGCAATTGCGGCATGTACCGCATGCAGATCTTCGACGAGCGCACCGCCGGAATGCACTGGCAGACCCACAAGCAGGGCGCCGAACATTACCGGCGCATGCAGCATCACGGCCGGCCGAGGATGGATGTGGCGGTCGCCATCGGCGCCGACCCTGCCACCATGTACTCCGCGATTCTGCCGCTGCCGCCCGATCTCGACGAGATGATGATCGCTGGATTTCTGCGGCAGAGCCCCGTCGAGATGGTGAAGTGCCAGACTTCCGACCTGGAAGTTCCCGCGAACGCCGAAATCGTACTGGAGGGCTATGTCGAACTCGGCGAACTCCGCACCGAGGGCCCTTTCGGCGATCACACCGGCTTCTACTCGCTCGCCGACGAATATCCGGTCTTCCACGTCACATGCGTCTCCCAGCGGCAGGATCCGATCTACGCCACCACGATCGTGGGCCCGCCGCCCATGGAGGACTACTACATGGGAAAAGCCATCGAGCGCATCTTCCTGCCACTGATGCGCCTGCAATTACCCGAGGTGCGTGACATCGCCATGCCCCCCGAGGGAATCTTTCACAACCTGCTTCTGGTCTCCATCCGCAAGTCCTATCCGGGACACGCGCGCAAGGTGATGCACTCCATCTGGGGCACCGGCCAGGCAATGTTCTCCAAGTGCATCGTGGTGGTGGACGAAGACGTGGATGTCCAAAACTATCGCGAGGTCGCCTGGAAGGCGCTGAACCATATCGACCCCGAACGCGACATCCAGTTCGTGATGGGCCCCGTGGACTCGCTCGACCACTCCAGCCGTTTACCGAACTACGGCTCCAAGATGGGGGTGGATGCCACCCGAAAATGGGCCGGCGAAGGCTTCACACGACCATGGCCCGGCGTCATCGCAATGTCGAAAGACGTGAAGAGCAGGGTCGACGAGTTGTGGAAGAAGGCCGGTCTGTAGCCCTACTTCTTCGGCCGCGAATCCGGAGGCACCATCCCGTTCACGCGGTAATAGGCCACCAGCAGGCCGTAATGCTCCGCGGAGTGTTCGATCACCGCGAGCCATGGCGCCAGAGTCTGATGGAAGTGGTCGTCGGGAGTGCTCTTCAGCGCCTCGGTCGCGTCCGCGATCGACTTTACCATGGCGGCAACAATCTGTGCCTTGGTCGGGTACAGTTTGGGATCCACTTCGTCCCAGTTGGCTTTTTCGCCGCGCCCGATTTTGGCGGCATAGACATTCCCCGAAAGTACGTGCACCACCACTTCGCCAAACGAGCGCATTTCTTTTTGCGGGCGGAAGCCATACTTGTCCTCCGGAAAGTCCTGCGCCATCTCCAGCAGCTTGTGATTGATATAGGCAAACTGGTTTCGGATGCCTTGTGCCGGACTGGGAAGCTGCTTCTGCTCTTGAGCGAGTATCGGTCCGGCAGCCAACAACGAAAGTGCCGACAACACAGCCGTCACAACATGACGATTCATGGAGGGATTAGACGGCCTAGGAGCGGTTCCGTGAGGCCATCCAGGGAAAAAGCTCGTTTTCGACTATAATCGACCTGTGCGATCCGTTGTGTTTCCGATCGCGGCCACTCTCTGCCTTGCGCGCGCGATATTTCCGCAGCCTGCATTTCAAGTCGCCACAATAAAGCCATCAGACACGACGAACGGCATCATGAATGCAGGCATCAGGGTCTATCCCGGAGGCAGGCTTGTCACTCATGCGCTTCCGCTGAAAACTTTAATTATGGCGGCCTATGATGCGGGCTACTGGCAACTATCGGGCGGCGAGGAATGGATGGAGAAAGATCTTTAAGACAGGCTCCGTCTACCTGCTCGAAAGCAGCGGCAAGACATCGCCTGCTGCGCCCGACGAAGTACACGGAAGACCATCCCGTCATGGGAGCGCCTGGTTTTTCCGGGGAGGTTGAACATGTCGGGGGCCACTGGTTCCTGTTCAATGCCTCCATGCCGCAGTTGGCAAAGTTCGCCAGCGACTATGTGCTGCACAAGCCCGTAATCGATCAGACGGGCCTGGAGGGATCGTTCGATTATCGCGACCGGGATGCGAAGATCCGTCAGGACAACGGCGATTTCGAAGGCTCGTTCACGGTTTTCATCCGGGACATCGGCTTGAAACTCACATCTGCCAAGGGACCGGTAGCGACTTTTGTGATCGAGCACGCTGAGAAACCGTCGCCAAATTAAAGCGAATTCACCTCTGCGAGTATATACCTTGACACGTACATGCTCTACAAGGTATATTCGAGGAGTGGAATCCGTATTCGACGTCATTGCGGAGCCGAACCGCCGCGCCATATTGAGCCTTCTGGTTTCTTCGCAGCAATCGGTTGGAGAGATCGAGCGCCGGCTTCACATGCCGCAGCCGACCGTATCCAAGCACCTGCGCGTGCTGCGCGAGGCCGGTTTCGTGGAAGCCACGGTGGACGCTCAGCGCCGTCTCTACCGGCTGAGGCCCGAGCCGCTTCAGGAGGTGGATGCCTGGCTGGCTCAGTTCCGCCGGTTTTGGTCCGCCCATGTAGATGCTCTCGAGCGCCACCTCGACCGCATGGATCAACCCGAGCCAACGAAACCGAAGAACAGGAGAAGAACATGATGACCGATCGCGAGCAGTACACACCGGGCCCGGCTTACGGGGCGGAGGCACGAAAGGACGGAGAGAAGTGGACGCTCATTCTGGTCAGGGACCTGCGCCACTCGCCGGAAAAAGTCTGGCAGGCGCTTACCGACCCGGAGCATCTGCGCGAGTGGGCACCCTTCGAAGCCCATGGGAGTCTGGGCACGGTTGGAACGGTGAATCTCACCTGGGTGGGAACGGGCCATTCTCTCGAAACCAAAGTGAAGCGGGCCGACGCTCCCAAGGTGCTGGAATACAGCGATATCCGATGGGAACTCGAAGCCCGGGGCGGCGGCACGCGCCTCACACTCTGGCACAGCATCGATCGCCGCTACATCTCCATGGGTGCTGCCGGGTGGCACATCGCTTTGGATGTTCTGGATCGCCGTCTCAGCGGAAATCCCATCAGCCGCATCGCCGGCGCCGACGCCATGAAGTTCGCCGGCTGGCAGCGCCTGAACGCGGAATACGCCCGGCAGTTCGGCGTTGAGACACCCGCATGGCCGCCCAAGGCCGCGAATCGTCAAGCGTAGGAGGAAGAACACCATGGAATCGACCCTCGAGGTGCCGGCCCTGCTGGCCGCCACGACCAGGCCCAAAGCAACCACGATCCTGTATTGGATGATCACCGCGATCTTCTGCCTGCAGATGAGCTTCACCGCCTACGCGCAACTGCGCCTGCCGCAGGTGGCGCAGGCATTCATCCACTTCGGCTTCCCCGCCTACTTCCGGGTGGAGCTTTCGTGGGCCAAGTTCCTCGGCGTGGCGCTGATGCTCGCGCCCGTGCCGGCGCGGTTGAAGGAGTGGGCCTATGCCGGCTTCGCCATCAACCTCGTCTCGGCGCTCATCGCCCACCTCTCGCTGGGCGATGGCCCGGAGGCGTGGAGTCCGGCGGCCGCCACCAGCGTGCTTTGGGCGCTCTCCTACTTCTTCTGGCGACGTCTGGAGGCCACGCCGGCGAGTGCACCGCACGCGCGCAGCTAAAATTGGACGTGACTCCGGAGTTGCCAATGAAAAAGCCCTTGCCGACGGAATCTGCCTCTGCGTTAATCGATGCCCGGATCCGGGAACTTGGAGACTGGCGTGGGAAAATGCTCGCAAGAGTGCGCCAGATCATACACGAGGCAGACCCTGAGATCGTCGAAGAGTGGAAGTGGATGGGGACTCCG
>Ga0335079_10010765_pt1 | contig 10419 bp, 6 predicted proteins | sample Lox_Sample_33_FD_206719 | JGI IMG/M metagenome (GOLD analysis project Ga0335079, IMG submission 206719) | Soil microbial communities from Loxahatchee National Wildlife Refuge, Florida, United States - Lox_Sample_3.3 | ecosystem: Environmental > Terrestrial > Soil > Wetlands | place: USA: Florida... | reverse complement strand
CCACATTCTGCCTCCTCATGATCCCTACGTTTCGCCGGCACCCTACCAGGGCCGTTTCTTGCAATCTTCGAAACTGAAGCATAACAACGACTTCATCGGATATCGGTATCACTCGCCGCCCGCCGGGACCACACGCGCCGAGCTTAAGGCACGTTACGACGAAACCATCTCCTACGCGGATCAGGTGGTCGGGGACTTTCTCGATTGGCTGGATCATACCGGCCGCCTCGAGAATGCGATCGTGATCATTTCCGCCGATCACGGAGAGTCGTTCGAACATGACTGGCTGAAGCATTCGGGCCCACATCTTTATGAGGGCCTGATTCACATCCCGCTCATGATCCACCTTCCGGGGCAGAAAGACGGCCGGCGCATTACGCAGTCCGCAGAGCAGGTTGACTTGCTGCCAACTATTCTCGATCTTACTGGCGGCCGGATACCGGATTGGACGGATGGTGTTTCTTTGAAACCAGCCTTGGAAGGGAAGCCGCTCCCGGCGAGATATCTTTTCAGCATGAACCTCGAACCCAACTCGGTTTTCGCGCCAGTGTCAAAAGGCACAGTTGCCGTGCTGGATGAAGAATACAAGTACGTGAACTATCTGGATATGCACCGCGAGGTACTTTATCGGTACCGGACCGATCCTGACGAAAACAATGACCTGAGCAGCACTCAGGCCGCCGAGCTCAACCGCATGCGAGAGGTATTCAAGCAGAAGTTAGCGGAAGTGAACCAGCAATTTACTCCCAGGCACTAAAAGGCTGATTTGTGCAAGCGAAACAACGGCTCCGGCTAACCCACACTGCCTGGCGACAGATTGCGGCAAAGATTGACGCAACGCGGGCTACCCGAAACTGGGCCATCCGCCTGTCATATGCGGCTGCCGGAATCCGGAATTCGGTGCTGGCAAGACTGCAGAGTCTGAGCCAAGCGGACGCCTTGCAGAAAGTGGAAGTCCCTCCGCCGCTCTTTTTGCTGGGCTTCTGGCGTTCCGGTACTACCTTCCTGCACGAACTTTTCTCCTGTGATCCAAGCTTTGGTTTCCCAAGTACTTATGCCTGCCTGAATCCATCCCATTTTCTGCTTACCGAGAAACGCGCCCAGCAACTATCGGGTAACCGGCAAAGTTCCCGGCCGATGGACAATCTCCAGTACTCCTGGGCGTCTCCCCAGGAAGACGACTTTGCCCTGCTTGATCTTGGTGCGCCTTCACCGTATGAGGCCCTTATTGCGCCATCGCTGATGCGATATCCGCGAAAGCTCGTGGACCTGCGCCAAAGACCATCGGAAGAACAAGCGTGCTGGAAGCAAACGCTTCAGCTTTTTTTGCGCCTTCTGACGCTTCAGCAGCACAAGCCGATGGTTCTGAAGTCTCCTCCTCACGGCTTCAAACTGCCATTGCTGCCGGCTATGTTTCCTGGGGCGCGCTTCGTCATCATTGATCGCAACCCCTATGAAGTCTTCGCCTCAAATCTCAAGCTCTGGTCAACCCTCCAGGATATGTACAGCCTGGAAGTACCGTCGCCTGTCGAGGTCGAGCAATTTGTTCTGGAAAGTTACCTCATCCATGAAGAGGCGATTGCTGAGGGCTCCCGAGACTCGGGTCGCGGAATCGTAGCGTGGGTCCGATATGAAGATCTGGTGTCGAACCCACTAGGCGAGATGGAGCGTCTGTACGGTGAGCTTGGTCTTGCTGCGTTCGACGCGGTTCGCCCGGCGATGCTCAAGCATGTCGATAGTGTGGCTGGCTATAAACGTAACCATTTTGTGCTTTCACCTTCGCAAAAGGCCGCGGTCGATCAGCATTGGGGCGCAATTATCCAGAAGAAGGACTACGCATGGTCCGGCGCCTGCCTGAGTCTCTCCGCATGAGCCCGAATCAAGCCCACCACGTCGCTTGCGACGTTGCTGGACGGCAATAGCGAGTCTCATGAAACCGGGTGGCGGACCACGTTAAGGGAGGAATGGACTTGTCGGATTTGAAGGGGATGCCAAAAACGTGGCGCAAGCTCTTGGTTTGGGGCGCACTCCTGGCATTGATTGCTGCGGCTCTTGTCAGTCTCCTCGCTTGTGGCTCCAGTCCCTCGATGAATGCTGACACTCCAATTGCCATCGAGAATAGAAAACACGGTGATTCTGATTGGGTCCTCACGAACCCGTCCCTGCAGCACGAGATTGAGGGATACGCTTCCGCCACCAGTGTTAACCGCGGAGAAACTATCGATTTCTTCGTCAGCACGATGGATCCGACCTTCACACTCGAAGTCTTTCGGATGGGGTGGTACTGGGGCGCCGGAGCGCGCAAGTTATTGAATGCGGTTTTGCTGCCGGGGCTTCAACAGCCTATCCCTGGGCCCGATCCGATCACCGGCCTTATTGAATGCCAGTGGCAGAAATCCTATTCGCTGACGATACCTTATGACGCCAAAGACCCGACCTACTGGGCCAGCGGGTTCTATCTCGCGAAACTGACCTCTTCCCTCAGTGGCAAGCAAAGTTACATCATTTTCGTCGTCCGCGACGACGCGCGCTTTTCTAAATACCTCTTCCAGGCGAGCTTTACGACTTTCGAGGCATACAACAACTGGGGCGGAAAATCCTTGTACAACAATGGCGTGGGGGGCAGGGCAGTCAAGGTTTCCTTCAATCGCCCTTTTGCGCCCGGTCTGCAGGCGATCGCTGCGTCCGGAGTGGGGGCGGGGGAGTTCCTGACAAATTACGCTCCGGTTACGGAATCGTATCCAGGAGGGTGGCAATACAACATGGTGCGTTTTCTTGAGCAAAATGGGTATGACGTCACCTATAGTTCTGACCTGGACCTGCACGAACGGCCGGACTTGCTGCACAACCATAATGCATTTCTCGTTGTAGGCCATGATGAATACTGGTCGTGGCAGATGCGGACTAATACAATCAGTGCCCTGAACGCTGGTGTGAACATGGCTTTTTTCGCGGCTAACGTGTCCTACTGGCAGATCCGCATGGAGCCTAGTCTCATCACGGGTCAGGTGGACCGCACGGAGGTGTGCTACAAAGACTCCAACGATCCCGTAAAAGGGGAACTGGAAACCATCATGTGGCGGAGCCTTGGCTTGCCTGAAGATGAGTTTATTGGAGTGATGTATTTGACTGATGAAGTAAAAGGTGACATTCAGGTGCAAGACACCACCGATTGGGTGTTTGCTGGTACGGGTTTGCATGACGGAGACAAACTGAAGGGCCTGCTAGGTTACGAAGTTGACACCGTCTCCACAGGGTCCCCCTCCGACGTCGTCGTTCTGGCCAGTTCTCCCTTTGAGAGCGGCAAAGTTCTAGACCATTCGCAAGTAGTCAGGTATACCGCTGCAAGTGGTGCGACTGTTTTTGCCACGGGTTCCATGGATTGGAACTGGGGTTTGGACGACTATAACGTACCTGCGATTCGCCCCTCGGTTCTGAGTGCGCCGGCCCAGAAGATCACGAATAACGTATTGGTGCGCCTCGGAAGCGCGCCCAAGGAACCTTAAGGGGGCGGCGTAACGTGTGGAAGGAGTAAAACCGGAACGCTATTCTTCTGCCCTGTTTGAATCGGCAGTTTCCTGGCTGCGTCGTCGGAAAAGGCCACCAACAAAACGTTGAATCTTGTTGGCCAGTATCATCCACATGGCCCAGAGCGCGGCTAGTGTCGGCATTAGAATCTGGAAAAGCGTGCCACCACTCGGGTCCGCATACGCATGCGCTGGCAACGGTGAGAGCAACAGCAGGATCGTTAAGGACAACAGCAGACTGCGGGAATTCACGTTTCTCTTGCCTCCCGGAAAGCGCTAACGTGGCGTTAACAACAATATATCCTATCTAAACTTGACTGTGTCAAGGCAGAACGCCGACCCTGGAACTAGCTTTCTAAACATTACAACCATCATGCGGATCTGCGCATCCGCTGCTTGGAATCCGTCCTGCCTTTACCGAAGTGCCTCACCGGCAGTTACCAACAGATACCGTCGTAGGACCCCGCCCCTTGCGGACGTTCAGAAGAGCTCAGGTTGACGAAATCGATGATCGACTGGTCTGGCGTCAAAGACATCGCAAGCTCGGCGGCCTTCACCGCCCTGGTCCCAATTACCACAACGTCAGTATTCTTGAGAACGTTTCGGAGATCGCTGGAAAGGAGGGAACTGATACTTGGTATGACCTCCTCGATAGACTGCCTGTTTGAACCGACAAGTTTCTCCATCGACACGTTGGGATCCCATACCGTAACCTGACAACCTTCGCGAAGGAGGTACTTGACCAGCTGTACCTGGGGACTCTCCCGCAAATCGTCGGTCCCATCCTTGAAGCTCAATCCCAGTAGTGCAAACCGCTTCTTGCCCGTATGCAGCACCGCCTCCACCGAGCGATTCACATGTTCTTGGTTGCTGTGCAGGATAGCCTCAAGGAGCGGCAGGCTAAGGTCGAGCTCCTTGGCGCGATGAGTTAGCGCTCGAAGGTCTTTCGGCAGGCAGGAACCGCCAAAGGCGAAGCCGGGTGACAGATAGGCGGAAGAGATGTTGAGCTTGGTGTCCGACGTGAAAATTCTCGTCACAACCTCGGTATCCACACCCAGGCTCTTGCACAGCGTCCCAATCTCATTGGCAAATCCCACCTTTACGGCGTGAAAAGCGTTCGAGACATATTTCACCATCTCGGCGGCGGCGACTGAGGTCTCATATTTCGCGCCCGGTGTGTCGTCGTACAGCCCCCGAAGCTCCGACAGCGCCTCCGGCTTGCTGGCTCCCATGATCGTGTAGGGAGGTTCCAGGAAATCCGCCACGGCGCTGCCTTCCCGCATGAACTCCGGGTTGTAGCAGACGTGGAAGTCCCTGCCCGCGCGTAGCCCACTCGCCGACTCCAGTTCCGGAACAAACTGCGCCTCGGTCGTGCCGGGCAAAACGGTGCTGCGCAGGACCACGGTGTGAGCGCTCTTCTTCTCGACAAGGGCTGCGCCAATCTCCCGCGCCACGTGTCCCACGTGACTTAAATCCAGCTTGCCGCTGCGCAGGCTGGGAGTGCCCACACAAACAAAAGAAAGATCCGTGTCGCGCACCGCAGCCTTGGCATCGGTCGTGGCGTGCAGGCGGCACGCATGATGATTTTCGGCAACCAGCTCTTGCATGCGCGCTTCCACGATCGGGCTGCGCCCTGCCTCGAGCATTTCGACCTTGGCCTGGTTGATATCGACTCCGATCACGCGATGCCCTTTGGAGGCAAAGCACGCCGCCGTTACCGAGCCCACATAACCCAGGCCAAAAACACTGATTGCTCGACTCACGTCCTGTTCCCCTTTGCAGCATTTCGTAGCAGCAGACTAAGGCGCGAGGTTACTCCACTGGCCACGGCTTTTAGCATACCTCATAGGAGGCGTCAGGAGGGCGGAGCCGGTCATGCGCCGGATGGGGAATTGAGCGCTGACTCTTGCGCCGCCGTTGTCACGCAGATCTGAATCGGCTCACCAGCGCAATCCGAACGTCACCGGAACGTAGGTGATGTCATCGCCGTTCGTGGTAAACATGCGCTGGTAGCGAGCCTCGGAGAAGATCCTCACTCGGCTATAGAACGGGCGGAACTCCAGGCCGCCTCCGGCGTTGAATCCGCCTTTGTATGTGTCGAAGGATGCCACCACTTGGTTCACCGTGAAAGTCGCGGGATAGCAGCCGAAGAACGGATCACAGAAGACCGTGTTCACAGCCACCGGCTGGGTCAGCGTCAGGTTCCGGTGATAAAGTCCGAACCCACCTGTCACGTATGCGTTCACCGGGCTGCGCGCCGGAAGCAAGCGATATACCGGATTGAATGTCAGGGACCAGATTCCGACGTCCCCGCCGGGTTCCGCGAAGCGGGCCAACGCCGCCGAATTCAGGTTCGAGCGGCTGTAACTGAAATCGAGATCAGCTGCCAGGCGCCGTGTGATGTTATAACCTCCGCGAAAGTCAAGATTCCATCCGGTATTCAGATTATTCGCCGCGCTCTCAGTAGGGGCGCTGAAGCCGGCTCCCACGCTGAAATTCAGACGGTCTGCCCTCTGGGCAACACAGGAAGCAGCCAGGAAGATCACGCTGAGAAGAACCAACTCGGTACGACACTTCATCGCTAAAGCCTCCGAAAACCAATCTCCCAAGCCGCATATCTTTTGGATGCTCTCTCAAAGCACGGGTGATGCCTGCTGGCCAAACCGGACCGGACAGACTACAAATAAGAATGATCGGTTGCGCCAGATGCGCGTTCTTGTCTGCGAACCGCGGACAGATCAGGAGGTGTCATGAGTTGGGCAAGCAAGCTGGTAAAAACGTATCGCGTCGAGGATGGCGACAAGTTCCGGCTCAAGGATTTCGACCCCAATGACACCGACAAACTCCGCTCTAAAGAGCATGCCCAGCATCTTCTGGACAAGGGCATTGCGGAAATGTCGGAACTGCAGGACAAGCTCTATGCCCAGGATCGCTGGGCCGTACTCCTGATCTTTCAGGCGATGGACGCAGCCGGCAAAGACGGCGCGATTAAACATGTTATGTCGGGAGTGAATCCCCAGGGTTGCCAGGTGTACTCATTCAAGGCTCCCTCCGTGGAGGAACTTGATCACGATTACTTGTGGCGCACCATGCAGCGCCTTCCGCAGCGGGGCCGCATCGGTATCTTCAACCGCTCATACTACGAAGAAGTGTTGATTGTCCGTGTTCACCCTGAGGTGTTCCAAAAAGAGCGGATTCCGTCCTCTCTGGTGACCAAGAATATTTGGGAAGATCGCTTCCAGGACATCAGCGCGTTCGAACGCTATCTTTGGCGCAACGGGGTCGTGGTTCGAAAGTTTTTCCTGCACGTTTCACGAAAGGAACAAAAGCAACGGTTTCTCGACCGCCTTGATCATCCCGAGAAAAACTGGAAATTCTCCGCAGGCGATGTGTATGAACGGGGCTATTGGGACGACTACATGAAAGCCTATGAGGATATGATTGCCCATACCGCAACTCGCCATGCTCCGTGGTTCGTCGTTCCCGCCGACAACAAGTGGTTCACGCGGCTCGTAGTGGCCGCCGCCATTGTCGATACGCTTGAAAACTTGCAGTTGTCCTATCCCGAAGTCGATGCTGCGAAAAAGAAAGAACTGCGCGCGGCACGGACGCGGCTACTGGGGAAGAGAAGCGAATAGTGATCGGCCCGCGTAGAGCCGCTCATGACTCAAAGTCAGCACAGGTTTGTAGCGCGGGTTCCTTCCAGGCTCCTTATCCAGAAGTCTCCTTCACCTTCTGGTCACCCGAGAATTACTATTTAAGGTCGCGTTGACCGGAGGCAATCCATGGATTCCACGAAGTGCATGTCGTGCCTGATCGAACCGTTGCTGCTGATTTGTCTGCTCGCGCACCTGGGCATGGCGCAGAACAGGCCTCAAAGCGAGAAACACGCAGAGCAGCCAGCGCCTGCGAAGAGTAATCCTGCTGCTCCAGAGGCTCCGGACAATACCGACCCGCTCTTCAAAGGCATGAAGTATCGCTTGATCGGTCCTTTTCGCGGCGGACGTTCTCTCACCGCCTCAGGTGTTCCGGGCGATCCCACCACCTACTACTTCGGCGCAACCGGAGGGGGCGTGTGGAAGTCGACCGACGGTGCCATGACCTGGAGCCCGGTATTCGACAAACAATCGGTGTCCGCCATTGGCAGCATCGCGTTAGCGCCGTCTGATCCGAACATTGTTTACGTGGGCACGGGCGAAGCCTGCATTCGCGGCAACATTTCCCATGGCGATGGCGTTTACAAGACGCTGGACGGCGGCAAGACCTGGAAGAACGTGGGTCTGCGCGACAGCCGCGCGATTGGCAAAGTCATCGTCGATCCCTCCAATGCCGACATCGCATACGTGGCCGCGCTGGGTCACCCCTTCGGACCGAATGCGGAGCGCGGTATTTTCCGCACGCTGGACGGTGGAAAGACATGGGACAAGGTCCTCTACAAGGACGAAAACACCGGCGGGATTGACATCGCCTTTGACCCGCACAACTCACACATCCTGTTTGCCTCGCTGTGGGAGGCGCGCAGAACACCCTGGAGTCTTTCGAGCGGCGGGCCCGGCAGCGGAATCTACCGCTCCGCCGACGGCGGCGCGACCTGGAAATTACTGCAAGAGCACGGCCTGCCCAAGGGCCCCTACGGCAAGATTGGCGTCGCCGTCGCTGCCAACTCCGAACGCGTGTACGCTCTGATCGAAGCTCACGAGGGCGGCCTCTATCGTTCCGACGATGGTGGCGAAACCTGGCAGCAGCTCAATAACGACCGCGCCTTCTGGCAGCGCGCCTGGTATTACATGCATATCATCGCCGACCCGAAGTCGGCCGACATCGTCTACATCGCCAATGTCGATTTCTACAAGTCCACCGATGGCGGCCACACGTTCAACAAGGTCAAGGTGCCGCATGGCGATAATCACGGCATGTGGATTGACCCCGCAAATCCGCGGCGCATGATCGTTTCCAACGATGGCGGAGTGACGGTAAGCCTCGACGGAGGCACGAGCTGGAGCCGCGAGGATAATCAGCCCACCGCCCAGTTCTATCACGTAATCACCGATACCCGGACTCCCTACTACGTTTACGGTTCGCAGCAGGACAGCGGCACAGTGGCGATTGCCAGCCGCAGCGACGAGGGCAGAATTGGCCGCGCCGACTGGTACGAAGTGGGCGGCGGGGAAGCAGGGTACATTGCGCCTTATCCTCCCGATCCCAATATCGTGTACGCCGGCGACTACCAGGGACTCGTTACTCGCTTTGATAAGCGCACGGGCCAGACCAAGAACGTAGCCGTGCATCCAGAAATTAACGACGGCGGCGGCGCTGCCGTGCTGGCGCATCGCTTCCAGTGGACCGCCCCGCTGCTCATTTCACCGCATGATCCCAACACTCTCTACGAGGGAGGCGAAAGCCTGTTCAAAACCACCGACGGCGGCATGCAGTGGCAAGCGATCAGTCCCGACCTGACCCGCAATGACAAAAGCAAGCAGGAACCGTCCGGCGGCCCGATTGACATTGACGATACCGGCACCGAATACTACGACACCATATTCGCCATCGCCGAATCTCCTCTCGCGAAGGACTTGATCTGGGTCGGCACCGATGATGGCCTTATTCAACTAACCCGCAACGGAGGCCAAAACTGGGCCAACATAACGCCCAAAGACCTGCCGGAATGGAGCCGCATCAGCCAGATCGACGCCTCTCCTCACAACCCCGGTGCAGCTTATGTCGCGGTCGATCGTCATCAACTGGACGACATGCATCCCTACATCTACAAAACCAGTGACTACGGCAAGACCTGGGTGCAGATCAGCAAAGGCATTCCCGAGGGTGCGTTTGTGCGCGCGGTGAGGGAAGATCCAAAGAAGCCCGGATTGCTCTACGCTGGCACCGAAACCGGCGTGTACGTTTCCTTCAACGATGGCGCCGACTGGCGTCGCCTCCAGCTCAACCTTCCCACTACTCCGATTCATGACCTGGTCGTGAAAAACAACGACCTCGTCGTGGCGACCCATGGGCGGTCCTTCTGGATCCTCGACGATGTCTCGCCTCTGCGCCAATTCACCGATGACGTCGCCAACCAACAGCTTCATCTGTACAGCCCGGCCATGGCTTATCGAATGCAGAACCCCGACGAGGAGGAAGGTGCGAAGCCCGTCTTGGTTGGACAGAATCCGCCGGCAGGAGCCGTGATCTACTTCTTCGTGAAGCAGGCGCCAAAGGGCGAAAGCCGCATCGAAATTCTTGATTCCTCCGGCAAAGTCATTCGCCAGTATTCCAGCCTCAAGACCGAGGAGATCGAAGAACCGCCGAACCCGGATGACAAGAAGCCGGAAAAAGAGATCAAGGTTTCAGCCGGGCTGAATCGTTTCGTCTGGGACTTGCGCTACCAGGACGCCAGTTCAGTTCCCGATTACTACCTGTTCGAATACAAAAGCGGGCGTCGTGGCCCGCTGGCCTTGCCCGGCGCATATCAGGTGCGCCTCACCGTGGACGGCCAAACCCAGACCGCGCCGATCGAAATCCAACTGGATCCTCGACTCAATGTCGCCGCCGCAGATCTGCAAAGGCAGTTCGACCTGCTTTCCCAGATTCGCGACGAGATCAGCCGCATTTACGACGCGACCAACCAGATTCAGGACGTGCGCGCCCAGATTGATGGCTTGAAGAAGCGCCTTACGGCGTCTTCCGAAACCTCGGATGTGCTCACAGCCGCAGACAGTCTGACCGTCAAGCTTCTCTCCGTTCGCGACGATCTCATCCAGGCCAAAATCAAGGCCAACGAGGATTCCCTGGCTTATCCGCAGAAGGTTGATAGCAAGCTGGCGGCGCTGGCCAGCGCGGCGGGATCGGGCAGCGAATCGTGCCCGAGCGCCGCGGCCAACGAAGACTGCGGCTC
>Ga0335079_10010762_pt1 | contig 10419 bp, 8 predicted proteins | sample Lox_Sample_33_FD_206719 | JGI IMG/M metagenome (GOLD analysis project Ga0335079, IMG submission 206719) | Soil microbial communities from Loxahatchee National Wildlife Refuge, Florida, United States - Lox_Sample_3.3 | ecosystem: Environmental > Terrestrial > Soil > Wetlands | place: USA: Florida... | reverse complement strand
ATTCCAGAACGCGGATCAAATGGAATCATTTCTGTGGCTCGGACATTGTCACCGGAACCAGCAAGCCTTTCTTGACGCGGTAAGGAATTCCCCGCCAGGTAATTTTGCTCGTGAAGAATCCGACGAGCCAGACCAAAAAATTAATGGCGTCGCGAAAGGGGACCATCCACCAGCTCCTTCGCGTGACTTCGTCGTTCAGTCCCCGCACTCCAGTGATCCACACTTGCCCCAGACGGAGAAGCAAGTAAGAAATTCCATAACCCGCCGCGCACCAAGCCGTGGGAGCCAGAATCATCGCGAGGACTGTCCAGGGCAAGCCAAACGTAAGTAGGAGGCCGATGTATCCCAAAGGCCGAACATTTCGCAAACCGATGGCCCAGCGCAGTTCGTGGCGAAGAAAATCGCCAAATGATTCGCGCGGGAAAACCATTTCGACCGGTGCAGGCAGCAATTCGATTTTCAGTCCACGGGCGGCGATGCGGTTGCCCAGCTCGAAATCATCGGAGTGAACGTTCACCATGCTCTCGAAGCCCCCAATGGAGCTGAGGTGTTCTTTTGTCGTGGCCATGGTCCAACCGAAAGCGAATTGCACTTTGCCTTCGATCTTGCGCGCGAGGAGCGCATTGGGAACCGTCTCGGAGGAAATGACAAGAGCTTCGAGTTCCGCACCGAGAGACCTTTCCGTGACAGCACGGAAAAATGCGGTAACAGCACCAGTGTTGCGGTCTGCGAAGCACGCGGCCACCTCGCGCAGATAGCCGGGTGAAGTGCGGACGTCGCTGTCGCTGATCACCAGGAGATCGTATTTCGCTTCTTTTGCGAGCTTGGCCAGGCTGTTCAACTTGCGATTGGCACCTATCTGCTCGATTCCGGTGATCAACCTGATCGGGACCTCGGGAAGATCCCGCTGCAATTTTTCGATGACCGGAATAACAGGATCGTCCGCGTCGGCGACGGCGAAAAGGACCTCGTATTGCGGGTAATCCTGGCGGCAGAAGCTGAAGAAATTTTCGTAGGCGTCACGGTCCACGCCGCGAACTGGTTTCAAAATACTTGCGGGACGGGCGAAGGAAAAGTTCGCAGGAGCTGCCATTTTGATCTCGGAAAAATAGTCCCAAGCACAGTAAATGGCCAGAAGATAGTAGGCGAAAGGAGCAAAAGCAATCAGGAGCAAGGCCCAGCGCAGCGCGTGGAGCACCATGGCGTCATTCCCGCGCTTGAGGAGAGCTGGGAGCCGGAACAAGGTGCCCCATCGCAGCGCTTGACGGCTGGTTCGAATAGACCGACTTGCCGCCGCTTTTCGCGATCAGGTAAGTGCCGCTGGCAGGCAAGCGTTTCGCTGCGTCCTCGCGTTTATTCTCGGGAACGAAAAGAAACGCGCGCTGCGGAGCTCTCCAAAGAGCTAGAAACTCGGGATCGGTCAGAAAAACGTGCGGCGCATCGGGATAGTCGGAGCCTGGGAGCAGATTGTTGTATCTTCCATTCCAGATGAGCAGCCTCCGGTGCGTGTAGAAGGCCACGCTCGAGCTGGCATCAAATTCCCCATAGATCACCACGGGATCGCCCGGCTGAATCTGCGAGAGAACCTGATCCACCAGCGGCTTCGACGATAAGTAAGGGCCAAAATCTCCGAGAGCGATATTCGCGGCAAAGAAAAAAACGGCCATCGTGATGGCCATAGAGATACTCGAGGCTAGGGGCCGTTTCGCGCGCCTTAGCCACCAGGCCGCTCCCAAACCGAAGAGGAAGGCTGCGGCAGCGATGGCGGCGGGCAAGCGAAGATAGGCAAACGCTTTCGGAGTCAGATCGAGAAAATGAGCCATGGAAACGCGATAGAAGCTGTTTTTGTGCTCCTCGAGAACCGAGGAAATGTCCCCGTGGACTCTGACTTTTGCGGAGACGAGCAGCATGGCCGTCAAAACGGCAGACAGAGCCACTCCCACGGCGGCGAGTCCCGCCTGCATCGTGGTGAGCCAACTTTCGCCCGATTCCTCAGCTTTGGCCAAGCCGAGGCCGAGCAACATAGCGATGGCCGGCCATCCACCAAAACTGTAATACTCCATGCGGGAACCAAACGTCGTTGAGAAAAAGAAAAGGACAAAACCGGCCCAGATCAGCAGGAGCAGGCGCGCCTGCTGCTCGACGGATAGCACCTTCCAATCGCGGGGCCGTGGCAAGCCCCTGAGGGCCGCGGGAAGAAACATGCTCCAGGGGAAAAACCAGATTAGGTGGGCGGAGAGCCACAGCCAGAGGGGCACAGCTTCATAATCGGGAGGAAAACGCGTCCCGATTGCTCGTTTGAAGTGTTCGTTGATGAAGTAGGACCAGAGAAACGTGTTCGCACGCAGACTGGCCAGAACGTGCCACGGAGCGGCGATCGCCAGGAAGATCAGCGTGCTGGAAACCAGGCGAAGCTCGCGAAGACGATTCCAGCTTCGGGTCAGGACGATGAAGAGCCCGATGACCGCAACCGGGAAGATCACGCCGATCAAGCCACGGGTGAGCATGGCAAGGGCAGTCATCACCGCGGTGCCCCAATACGCTACGCGCGTATCGAGCGATCCGGTCCAGCCACGGAAAAACAAATAAAACGCCGCGGTGAATTCCAGGGCATAGATGGCCTCTGGAATCATGATGCGCGTGAAGAGAAAGAAGCCGGCACCGGTAAGCACGACAAGGCCACTGTATAGCCCGGCGCGTGTGCCGAAGTATCTTCTGACAAAAGCGTTGGCCAGCAGCGCCAATCCGATCATGGAAAGCGCCACGGAAAGCCGGGTAGAAAATTCGTTGGAGCCCAGAAGCGCATAGCTCGCAGCCACATCCCAATAGTGCAGCGGCGCTTTCATCAGGTAGCGGATTCCGTTCATATACAGGATCACCCACTCATGGCGCTGGAGCATTTCCCTCGCCACCACGGCATGCGATGCATCGGCATCATCGAGCAGACCGGGGAAGCCAGCATTTCCGAGATAGATGACGCACCCGAGCGCGAGCAGGAGAATTGACGCGGCTGCGCGGCCCAGGCCCTTTGGCTGTCCCTCTATTTTCATGGATGAATTCATCGCATCATACGACCGGCTGTTATCCTGCGGCGACCAAAGCCACACCGGCACAGACCAGAATTACCCCGGCCCAACGCGCCGGTGACACTTTCTCTCCAAGAATATATTTGGCTCCCAGCGTCCCCACAACATAGCTAAGCGCAGAGACGGGGATCACAAAACTGACCGGGTGCCAGGAAAGCAGCGCGAGCAGCGAATAAAACGAAAGGGCCATGAGCGGAATGCCCAGCCAGAACCAACCGCTGCGCAAGGCCCGCCCCAGAAAAACCAACAAAGGCTTGGGGCGAAGGCGGGCTGGTTCCCCCACGGATTTCATCCCGTACGTAATCGCAATCTCTCCGCCGGTGCTCCCGCAAATCAGGCAGGCAAAAAGAAGAATCGTGCCGGTCATGCAGTCACCTTGCTTTCCAAAACTGCTTCCGTAGTACGCGGTCGAGTCTGGCCCACGAGTAAAACCCCCACGCAAATCAAAAGTACGCCCAACCAACGAGCCGGAGAAACCCGCTCGTGAAGGAAAACCACGGCAAGCAGGGTCAGGACAGCGTAACCGAAAGCGCCGGCGGGCATGACATAGCTATAATCGGCCCAGCTCAAGACGGTCATGTAGCTGACCATGAACCCGAGCAGGAACAGGATGCCCAGCCAGATGGTTCCGCTGGTGACCGTCTGCTGGAATGCATCAGCGATTCCGTGAGCTGAAAATTCCACCTCGCCGATTTGGGTCATCCCGAGCTTCAGCAGTAGGTCCCCGGTATTGGCGCACACCACCATCGCGAGGACCATGACCAAAGTCTTGATCCGTAGCCTTCGTTCGCTGGCCATCTCTGAGCTAGTTTAGTCGTTTCCGGAAACGGTCGGCGCATCCGGCACGGCAATCATGGGCTTCTGAATATCGCCGCCCTGCCGCACCCACTTCCAACGTTCCGCTCGGAGCTTCAGAAAACTTGTAGCTTCATGATAGAGCCGCTTGCGTTCATGGCTGTCCCAGAGAACCTCCCGGACAATGCGCCACACCACGCGCGGCCGGAAATAATATTCGTCATAGAAGCGGTTCACCGCCCCCATCATTTGGGCCTTGGAGAGATGGGGATACTCGATGTGCGGCAGCTGATGCCCGCCGGAATCGGCAAGAGCCTCGACGCGGAGAAAGCCTTGCTGCGACATCTGCTCGTGCAGCTCGGTTCCCGGCATGGCATGAGCGAGAGAAACCTGAATCGTTTCGCAATCGAGTTCCTTGGCGAATTCGATGGTGTTTTCGATGGTTTCTTTGGTTTCGCCCGGCAAGCCGATGATGAAGTCGCCATGCACGCGAATGCCGACCTTGCGGCAATTCTTCATAAAGGTGCGGGCCATCTCGATGGTGGCGCCTTTCTTGATGTTCTTGAGGATTTGAGCGTCACCGGATTCGAAGCCGACAATGAAAAGCCGGGCTCCGCCGTCGGCCATGGCCTTAAGCGTTTCGTAATCGCTGTGAACGCGGGCGGTGGATGACCAGCGGAATTTCAATTTCTTGAAGCGCGCGCTCAGGTCCAGCACGCGGTCTTTGCGAATGTTGAAAGTATCGTCGTCGAAGAAAATTTCCTTCATCTGCGGGAAATATTCGAGAGTTTTCCGGACTTCCTGCTCCACGTTTTCCGTGGAACGAGTGCGCCACGCGTGCCCGGAGATGGTTTGGGGCCACATGCAGAAGGTGCACAACGCGGGGCACCCGCGCGAAGTGTAAAAAGAAACAAAGGGGTGCAGGAGGAACGGGACGTTGTAGCGCTCAATCTGCAGGTCACGCTTGTAAACATCCGACGCAAACGGCAGCGCGTCGAGCTCCGCCGTGTGCAACTGAGGCCGGACGGCGTTGTGAATAATCTTCCCGTCCTTGCGATAACTGGCGCCGAGGATCTGCTCGAGCGGCTTTCCATGGGCATATTCCGCAACAGGGTGGTCGAACTCGCCGCGGACCAGGAAATCAATGTCCTCGCTGGCTTGCAGGGTTTCATCCGGCCGAATGTGGCCGTGAGGCCCGACGAACGCAATCTTCAGGCTCGGATGGACTTCCTTGATCTTGCGGATCAGCTTGATATCGCTGTGAAATCCGACGGTGGAGGTGTACAGGACAAGAAACTCGTAGTCCTTGCAGATCTCCACGGTTTGCTGCCAATTAATCTTGTGGGGCGATGCATCGAGGAGCCGGCTGCCCGGGATGAGCCCAGCCGGATAGGTCAGCCAAACCGGATACCAATAGGATTCAATCTCTCGCGTCGCGGGCCACCGCGAACTTGCTCCGCCATCGAAATTTTCGAAGCTCGGCGGGTTCAACAACAACGTCTTCAACACTTCAGGCATTCTTCACCCTCAGCAAAACTCTCTTTGCTCACAAATGGCCGCGTTGGCACAGTTCTCGGCTGCGGCACCGGGCGTTTCGGAACCCCGTTGTACCCAAATAGTTTACCTGAGATGCTGCTACCCCCCAACCCTGTTTTTCCACGGGCTTTCCCCCTCCATACGATGCCCAAGGAGGACTGCCCGTTGCAGTTATTTGGGAGAGTCTGTATCCAAACAGGCCTGTCCCAGCCGCTCCCAGATTCGGTCTATCCAATCCAGATGCTCCAGCTTCATCAGGACGGAACGCAGGCAAGTGACGGTGGCTTGCGGGCCCCCTGACGCGAATCCGCTGCCCTGCCAGAAAGCCGCGGGAAGCTCCGCTAGAGCCAAATGCAGGTCGCGCCGCGCAGCCGCTGCGAAGATGTTCCTGGACCTTTCGGACGTCTCCTTCAAGGTCGCTGCCTTGGGAGCGTAAACCACAATGTCCAATTCAGGTTCGAACGCGGGGATGAGCCTTCCATCCTCTGACAAGATTCGGTGAAACCTCAGGGCCGCTTCGCGTCCTCTCTCTAATCCAATGGCGAACTCTGCACCGGGTGTGAGGGGAAGCAGTTTTTGTGTCGCCCAGAGCGCTACCGCTGCCGCGCCCGGGCGCGAACATTCCAGGCTGATCTCGCCCAGGTGAAGTTCGGCGGAACTGAAATAGGTGTACGGCGAATCGTGCTGGTAAAACCGGCCGACGCTGGGATCGCGAAAGAGCACGCAGCCGCAACCATAGGGCTGCAAACCGTGCTTGTGGGGATCAATGACGATGGAATCGGCTTCGCCGATGCGAGCAAACGCCGCTTTCGCCAGTTCGCCCAGATTTCGCGCAAGAGCAAAATATCCGCCATAAGCTGCGTCGGCATGAACGCGAAAGCCGTGCTTCGCGCCGAGCGCCAGAATTTCCGGCAAAGGATCAACGGAGCCGGTCGCTGTTGTTCCCATTGTGGCCACGACGGTTCCCACGTCACCTTTCGCGGCGAGTGCCGCAAGATGATCCATGTTCATTCGGCCGCGGGAGTCGCAGCGGACGGAGTCGAATATCAAACCGAGCACTCCGCTGATTCGCTTGTGGGTGTAGTGCGCTTGCTCGCTCGCCAAGATCTTTTTCCCGCTGCGCAGTTGACTTGCTACCCAGAGCGCTTCCAGATTGGCAATGGTCCCGCCTCCGCACAGATGGCCAAGAAACTCCTTCCAGCCAAACATCCCGGCGATTTCCGCGACCGCTTCCTTTTCCATCGCGGAACTGGCCCGTCCGCCATCCAGCGCGTGATTGTTCGGGTTGATGTGCATCGCCAAGGCATACGCGAGTCTCGCGATTGGATGCGGGGGCTTGAGCATTTGTCCGGCATACAAGGGATGAAAGTAGGGATAGTTGTCCTGGAGCCTTGCGGCAGTGGCGAGGAGAATTTCCTCGAGGTGCGCGGATCCTGGCGGCTGCGCGTTGTGCGCAGGAAGCGACGCAAATCCATTTTCCAGCTTTGCAAGCGCAGCGCGGAATGCTTTTAGTGATTCCTGTTCGAATTGCACGAATCGTCCGTCAACATTGTGGGGCCCGTTCTATTCCATTACCTTGTCGAGTTGTCCGGCAGTGCGCAGAAGCTCCAACTGCGCCCTTTGGCGATCAAAATTGGCATCCAGATATGAGAGCCACTTATCGTTCTCATCCAGCCGGGCTTTTTCCATGTCGCGCAAGTTCACTTTTCCCTCGTCGAATTTCGCCTGCAGCATGGCCACGTTCTGCTGCGCCAGTTGCAGCTCCAGGCGCGCGACTTCCTTGGCCGCGTCCTTTTCGCGCACTTGCCTGGTCATTTTTCGCACGTCGGAGCTAATCTGGCTTTTCTTGTTGGCGAGCACAGCTTTGGCCGCTTGCAGGTTGACCTCCGCAACCCCCACGTTCGCTTTCACGGCCGGGCTGAAAATGGGCACCTGCACCTCCACGCCCGCATTGTAATTGTTAGGCTGGAATGTATTTGGCTGGAAATATTTCTCGTAGTTGTTGAATGTCGCGAGTCTGCTGTAGATGCTCACCAGCGCGAGCGTCGGCCAGTAACCGCGCTTCTCACCCTTCAGCCTGAACTCTTTTGCCTTAACGTCGGATTCCGCCATGCGAATCTCCGAATTGTTTTCCAGGGCCAGCGCCACGAGGTTGTCGCCCTCCTGCTCGGCGGCTCCGGGAAGATCGGCGGCGGCCAAATCCATCGGCTGGTCCGCGCCAAGTCCCGCCTGGTTGCGGAGAAAGGTGCTCAGCTCGTCGTCGCGATCCTCGAGTTGGAGGATTCGTTGCGCGATCTGGGCTTGCGTCAATTCGGCGCGAGTTATATCCATCGGCAATTCAAATCCCTGGCCTTCGCGTTCTTGAGTGATGGCCAAAATTCTTTCCGCGCTCTCTTTCTCCTTCTCCAACAAGTCCAGCGAATGCCGCACTTTCACCAATTCCAGGTAGGCACTGGCTGTTTGCGCAATCACCGTATTGCGCGCGTCCTCCAGATTGATTTTTTGGGCTCGCGCCTGTTCCTGGAGCTCCTTGGCTTGCCCTCGCAACGGTTCATTAAAAATTTGTTCGTTATATGTCACGCTGAACACCGAAGGGGCACGACCGCCAGGCGTCTCAGGAATACCGTAGGTGTATCCCGCTCCAGATCCTGCGTAGAGCGTTGGCAAAAATGCGGCTTTCGAGATCAAAGCAGAGTGATTCGCAAGCCTTTCCTGAATTTTGGCCAGTTGAATGTCTTTGCTGTTTTCCAGGGCCAGATCAATCGTTTTCTTCAGGGTTAGGGCGACGGGCGCCGTGCCGGTTGGTTGCGAGTTCGGGGGCGGCACAGCCTCCTGCCCTAGGGCAGGTAGGCCGAACAGGCCTAGCACCAAGATTGATCCCGCAACATTGCTGAATGCGCGCATTCTCTTGCTCCTTCGTTTACCTCGAGCAGGCAATTGAGGCATCCCTGAGATCATTCATATCGCAGCGATTCCACAGGCTGAAGCCGGGCCGCCTGATTTGCCGGCAAATAGCCGAAAAATAAGCCGGTCGAGCAGGACACCACGAACGCGATAATGACGCTCGCTTCAGAGACGGGCACACGCAGGTTTCCTGGAAGAAAAAACTGCGCCCCCACCGGAATCGCCAGCCCGATCAGGATCCCAATGACGGCTCCGCCTCCGCTGATCAAAAAGGCTTCGATCAGGAATTGATAAAGAACTTCCCGGCTCGAGGCCCCGATCGCTTTGCGGATGCCGATTTCCCGGGTGCGTTCCTTGACGGTCACCAGCATGATGTTCATGATGCCGATCCCGCTGATGAGCAGGGCGATCGCGGCAATCACGATCAGCACAATCGTGAGCGCGAGGGAAATGTTTCGTGCCGCGCTCAAGATGGCGGTCAACGTCTGGACGTTATACTCGGCTTCGGCCGGATGCCGGCTCTTGAGCAATTGCGCCACCTGACGGCGCACGGCCGGCACTTCCTCCGCGGTAGCCGCCTGCGCATCCAACACCTTGAGCGTGCTGACACCCGTGTAATACTTTATCAGGCCGAAAGGAACGAGCACCGTTTCCGTCTGAATGTCCGAAAGCCCGAACGTCTCCACGCGCTCCTTGAATACCCCGATTATCGTGAACGTGAGCTCACCCAGGCGCAGGTCGCGTCCTACGGGATTGTCCTGGCCGAACAATCGCGCGGCCAGCTCCGGAGTGATCAGGCAGTTCTTGCTCCGCGCTTCCCAGTCCAATTGGTCAAAATATCTTCCCCGCAAAACAACCAGACGGCGGATTTCCTGGTATCCCGGCGTCACTCCAATCAGAGTGACCGCTCGTTCCACTCCCTGTGAAACAACTGACATCTGCAAATCGCTCGTGCCAGCGACCCGCACCACTTCGGGAATGGAATCCTTGATGGCCTGCATGTCGTCCACCGTCAACCGGTAGTCGAGCGGTTGGGTCTTGTCCTGGGTCTTAACCAGCTCCACCCAGATCAAGTTCGAGCCTACGCTCTCGATCTGTGAAATCACAAATTTCCTGCCGGTGAGGGCGACGGTGACGACCAGAACGATGGAAGCGCTTCCGATTACCACGCCCAGGCAGGTCAGGAAGGCGCGGAGTTTGTTCGCGCGCAGCGCATCAATGGCAACGCTGAAGGTCTCGTGAAGGTCCATCATGGCATGTCAGTGTTTCGGCAAGTGCTTGAGCTGTTCGCTCATTGCCTTGTTCTTGGGATCCAGCTTCGCCGCGGTCTGGTATTCCCTTTTCGCCGCAGCGAGCTGGTTCTGCTCTTCCAGCGCGCGGCCCAGCCACAAATGCGCCCAGGCGGGACTCGGATAATTGTCGCGTATCGGCGCCGTTTGCAGGTATTTCCGCAGCCTTCCTTCCGCCTCTGCCAGCTTTTCTTTCCTTAGGATGGAGGAAACCGCCCGGTAAAAATCCCCTCTCGGATCCGCCGGAGCGGCTGCCTCACCTTTATTGGCCACCTCGGCAAGCATGTCCGGCAGGCTGCGCTTCATTGCGTAGTCCCCGATGTCGTAGATCATGTCCGCCGACCTGGGATGGCTATTCAGTGCCTCATTGAATTCCAGTTCAGCCGTGGCGAAATCGTTTTTGTGCCTGCGGCAGTTCCCCCTGGCATAGTGGCCTTCGGCCGCGTCGAGCTTCGCGATTTGTTCGATCTCAGGCAGAGCTTTGTCCTCGCCTCCGCCGGCGATTCCCGGTGCGCTGCAATCATATTCAATCAATGCCTGCATCGCGGAAAAATTCCGCTCGTCCAGCTGTACAGCGAGCGCGAATTCTCGCCGGGATTTTTTCGCCAGGGAAAGAGCGGAAAACCAGAATGCGTTGTCCGCCTTGTCCCCGTAAGCGCGCCCCAGCCATTCGTGAACCTCGGAATTATCCGGATCCAGCTTCACCGCCTTCTCCGCACTCTCGATCGCTTTGTCGTGATCGCGCATCTGGAAATACGTCTTTGCGAGCAAAAGATAAATTTTCGGGTCCTGTGGGTTCTGGGAAACCT
>Ga0335079_10010758_pt1 | contig 10420 bp, 7 predicted proteins | sample Lox_Sample_33_FD_206719 | JGI IMG/M metagenome (GOLD analysis project Ga0335079, IMG submission 206719) | Soil microbial communities from Loxahatchee National Wildlife Refuge, Florida, United States - Lox_Sample_3.3 | ecosystem: Environmental > Terrestrial > Soil > Wetlands | place: USA: Florida... | reverse complement strand
CAGGGTTCCTATCAAGGCAAACCATATGATCATGTCGGCCGCTTCACCGATACCTGGGTATTCGACACCGGTAAATGGTCGTGCGTTGCCAGCCATACCAGCCTGCTGAAGAAGTAGTCGACTTACCTCGAAACACATCGTGTGTCTGCAGGTGCTTCGCGAGAGAACCAACCGGACCGGTTATAGCCCCATAAAATCTTTTTATGCTCGAATCCCGCGCCCTTCGCGGCTCGCGATGATCTAATGCCAATCGAGATCGCGTCGTGGGTCTCGCTTACGGTCGATCGGAATGGATGCCCCAGCACAGCCTCGCGCGTGGAAGGTGTTGCTCGCCTTCGCCATCATCTATTTCGTGTGGGGTTCGACTTTCCTCGCAATCCGGGTGGGAGTGCGCGAGGTACCGCCGTTTCTCCTTGCGGGAATGCGGTTTCTGGTCGCCGGAATCGTGCTCTATGGCTGGATGCGCGGCCGGGGCACGCCTTCTCCAACGTTGCGCCAGTGGGGGTCAGCCTCGTTTCTTGCCATCCTGATCTTTGTTCTCGATTACGGGTTGCTCTTCTGGGCGGAACGGCGAGTGCCCTCAGGCATCGCGGCGGTGATGATGGCCACGATTCCCGTGTTCATGGCACTAGCAGAAATTGTCTTTCTCCGCACTCAGCGTCTCACGTTGCGTCTGGGGCTTGCCCTTCTGGTAGGGATGGCTGGGGTAGCTGTTCTTGTTGGACACGCGATGAGCCTGGGCGAAGCTCCGGTCGACACCGCGGGCGCCTGCGCCTTAATTGTCGCGGCGATCAGTTGGTCGGTGGCTGCATCTCTCAGTCGTAAGCTGCCGCTGCCCGCGGCCAAGGCGATGAGTTCCGGAGCGCAAATGCTCGCGGGTGGCGTGCTGCTCACGCTGACCGCCGCGTTGTTGGGAGAATTCCGAGGCTTCCACGTGCAAGCCGTGTCGCGCGAGGCCTGGCTCGCGTTGGCCTACCTGATCGTGGCCGGGTCCATTGTCGGCTTTACGGCGTACGTCTGGCTTATTCACCACGAATCGCCGACTAAGGTGGGCACCTATGCGTATGTGAATCCGGTGGTAGCCGTTCTGGTGGGATATTTCCTCGGAGGCGAAGCAATCGGACCGCGAACCATTGTGGGGACGCTGCTGGTGCTGGTGAGCGTGGTGGTGATCACGACCACACCGGCGAAAAAGGTGACTTCGACGTCCGCTTCAGAGGGAGACCAACTCGCTGAGCAGCCTCAAGAGGTCTGATCCACGATTGTTCTACGGATGGGTCATCTTCTCCGGCTTCACGAGTTGATCGAATTCCTCGCCTGAGAGATGCCCCAGCTTCAGCGCTGCCTCTCGCAGGCTTGAGTGCTCGACATGCGCCGTGTGTGCGATTTGGGCCGCCTTGTCGTATCCCACCTTCGGAGCCAATGCGGTGACCAACATCAGGGAATTTTTCACGTACCAGTCCACTTTGGCGCGATCGACTTCGATGCCTTTAAGCATGTACTCGACGTATCCGTGGCAGGCGTCGGTGATGAGTGTGACCGAGTGCAGGAAGTTGTAAATGATCACCGGCTTGTACACATTCAGTTCGAAGTTGCCTTGCGAGCCGGCAAAACCCACCGCGGCAGTCGCGCCGTGCACCTGCACGCAGACCATGGTCATGGCCTCGCACTGCGTCGGATTCACCTTGCCGGGCATGATTGAGGACCCTGGCTCGTTCTCAGGGATCGACAACTCACCCAGCCCGCAGCGCGGTCCCGAAGCCAGCCAGCGAATGTCGTTGGAAATTTTCATCAGTGAGGCAGCCAGTGTCTCCATCGCGCCCTGGGCGAATACGATCTCATCATGAGCAGATAGCGCGGCGAATTTGTTGCCATGCGAGCGGAAGGGAAGATCGGTCAGGTCCGCGATCTTCCTGGCCGCGCGCTCGGCAAATTCGGGATGCGTATTCAGGCCCGTTCCTACTGCGGTTCCACCGATAGCAAGGTCGTAAAGCCCGTCTAACACCTGCTCCAGGCGATGAATATCGCGTTCGAGCAGGCTGGCCCAGCCGCCGAATTCCTGTCCCATGGTCAAAGGCACGGCGTCCTGCAGGTGGGTGCGGCCAATCTTGACCACGCTTTCGAATTCCTTCGCCTTGGCGGTGATGGCGTCCCGCACAGTTCTGATCGCGGGAATCAGTGCATTCTTGACCCGCTCGGCGGCCGCAATATGCATTGCCGCCGGGAACGTGTCATTCGACGACTGCGACATGTTCACATGGTCGTTGGGATGAACCGGTTTCTTCGATCCCATTTCGCCGCCCGCGATTTCGATGGCGCGGTTCGAGATAACCTCGTTCACGTTCATGTTGGTCTGCGTGCCGCTGCCGGTCTGCCAGATGCGCAACGGGAACTGGTCGTTCAATTTGCCCGAGATCACTTCGTCGGCGGCTTGCACGATGAGCTTCGCCTTGTCGGCGGGAAGCTTGCCCAGATCCTGATTGACCAGCGCGCAAGCTTTCTTGAGTGTGCCAAACGCGCGGATCAGCTCTGGCGGCATGGTATCGCGGCCAATGTTGAAGTGCAGAAGAGAGCGCTGCGTTTGCGCGCCCCAGTAAACATTCGCCGGGACTTGGATCTTTCCCATGCTGTCGGACTCAATACGGGTCTTTCCCTGGGTTGGGATGGCGGGTTCGGTAAGAGTGGACATGACGGCTCCTAGGTCGAGCGAAGGGATGAAGGCAACCGGAAATTATAGCGCGCGGGTCGCAGGGCGACTTCTGCCCGCATGCTAGAATCATCGGTTTCCGAGTTGCATAAGGTCTCTTGTCGCCTCGGAAGCTTCCGGTCCCATGCCCGATTTCCTTGCTGCCGAAGAACTCGAAACGCTGCCTAAGACCAAGGCGATGCCTCAGGCCGAGATGCGCTGCGACGTGCTCGTGATCGGAGCCGGACCGACAGGGCTGGCCTGCGCCATTGAGGCGCAGAAGCTCGGGCTTAAGGTGATTGTTCTGGACAAGGGCTGCCTGGTGAATTCGCTGTTTCACTATCCGGCGAACATGGTGTTTTTCACCACACCGGAATTGCTCGAGATCGGCGACATCCCCTTTACCACGGCGCAGCAGAAGCCTACTCGCGAAGAGGCGCTCGAGTACTATCGCAAAGTCGCCGAGTACTACCATCTCGATCTCCGCCAGTACGAATGGGTGAAGACCGTAATGGGCGAGGACGGGGATTTCAGCATCACCGCAACGGATCGCGCAGGCCGGCCGCACGACTACCGCACGAAAAAGGTGATTGTTTCGACGGGCTACTACGACCTGGCGAACCAACTGAGCATTCCCGGCGAGGATCTTCCTAAAGTCTCGCACTATTACGGCGAGCCTCATCCTTATTACGACACTGATGTGATGGTGATCGGTGGCAAGAATTCCGCCGCCATCGCTGCGCTCGATTTGTGGCGACACGGCGCTCGCGTGACGCTCGTGCATCGCGAGGAGCGGCTGCACCACCATGTCAAGTACTGGATCAAGCCGGATCTGGAAAATCGCATCAAGAACAACGAGATCGAGGCTTATTTCAGCAGTTCAGTGCAGGAAATTGGCATTGACCATGTGGTCATAAATACTCCGCGCGGACCGCTCCGCCTTAAGAACGACTTTGTGCTCGCTCTGATCGGTTACCATCCCGACTACGATTTTCTGCGCAGCATGGGCATCGAGTTGTCGGAGCAACAGTGCCGTCCGGTCTGCGATCCGGTCTCACTCGAGAGCAACGTGCGTGGAATCTACGTCGCGGGCGTAATTGTGGCCGGGTCGCGCACGAACGAGATCTTCATTGAAAATGGCCGCTTCCACGGCAAGCAGATTGCCGACGATCTGAAACGCAAGCTCCGACCGTAGCGTCGGCGTCTCGCGTCCCCATAGCGTACGAAGGCCCCCGCCCTGTAGATTAAGCACTCGCATGGATCCCCAACCGGAGCGCGTCGCATCTTCGATCACATTCGCCTCCTACGCACGCCTGGTGGGCGGGAACCGCAATTTCAGGCGGCTGTGGGTGGCACAAATCGTCAGCGAGATCGGAGACTGGTTCTACACGCTCTCCATTTACACGCTGCTTCTCCAATTGACCGGACAGGCGGGCTCTGTGGCCCTGGCATTGGTCTTGCAAGTACTGCCGCAGACCCTGGTCGGACCGACCGCCGGAGTAGTGAATGACCGCCTACGGCGCAAGCACGTCATGATCGCTGCTGATCTGGTCCGCTTCGTTGTGGTGCTGGCGATGTTGTTGGTGCGATCGCGCTCGACGGTGTGGCTGGTCTATCCTTTGCTGCTTGCGGAAACGACGATGGCAGCATTCTTCGAACCGGCGCGCAGTTCGGTGATTCCGAATATCACGGCCGAAGGAGAAGTGCTGGTCGCCAACACGCTGTCCTCAGCGACGTGGTCCGTAAATCTATTAATCGGCGCGTCGGTGGGTGGAGTCGTGGCCGCATTTTTCGGGCGGGATGCTGTCTTTGTCCTCAACGCGTTGTCGTTTCTGACCTCGGCGCTGCTTATCGGCAGAATGCGCTTTGCCGAGCCTCACGCCGAATCGGCTGCTCCACTCCGCCCGCGCGATCTTGTCGACTTCTCTCCGGTGCTGGAAGGGATTCGCTACATTCGCAGTCATCCCACGTTATTTCCCGCGGTTTTCGCCAAGGCTGGCGAACTCATGGTGGGCCCAAGCTGGGTGATCTTTACGGTGATGGGAGCGCGCGAGTTCGCGGTGCATGGCCACGGCATCAACGCGGCCGGCGGTGCCATGCTCGGAATGAGCATTCTTCTCGGTGGGCGCGGGATAGGGGCTCTCGTGGGGCCGATAGTATCGGCGCGCTGGGCGGGCGAAAGCGACCGGCGTCTTCGCCTGGGCATCTTGTTTGGATATATCACCATCGCTACCGGCTACTGTGTTCTCGGGGTAAGCCGCAGCGTGTGGATGGCTGCAGCCTGCGCGATGCTGGCTCATGCGGGAGGTTCGACGGTGTGGGTCTTCTCAACCACGCTGTTGCAACTGAACACCGAAGACCGTTTCCGCGGGAGGGTCTTCTCCGCGGACCTCGGCTTGGGCAGTCTCTCGTTCGCGGTGACTGCTTACCTAGCCGGCTATTTCCTTGATTTAGGATTTTCCGCGCGCACGGTCGCAACCAGCACTGGCCTGTTCATGCTGGTCCCGGCGTCGGTGCTGGCCCTGGCACTGTGGTCGAGCCGGACCGGAATTGAACCCGCGTCGTGAATCGCTCTCACTCACCATTTGCGCGGTCGATCTTCGCGGCCATGATGAAGTCGCTCTCAGTCAGGCCGTCGATCTTGTGGGTCCACAGCGTAATTTCGGCCTTCCCCCAGGCCAGCAGAATGTCGGGGTGGTGTCCTTGCTCTTCGGCTAGCGCTCCCACCCGATTCACGAAATCAAGCGCCTGCCTGAAGTCAGGAAATTTGAACTCGCGGTGAAGGTGATGCTCATTCGCGACCGTCCACTTGGGAACATCCTTGTGCAGTCTCTCTAACTCTCTTCCTTTGAGTGCGGGAACGCCCCCGCGGCAGGGTACGCATTTCTTGTCTGCCAATTGCTCGGTCATAGGAACCTCCAGAACTTGAAGGAACAATTACTAAGTCGGCACACGCACGCTTGCGACAAGTTTCAGACCGCTTGGGCCGGCAGCGGGTCGGCTTGCGGCCGCGAGGCCGGGGTCTTGAAGTAACGCTTCAGCCAGAGTAGATAGCCGAGAAATACGACCAGCGAAATCAGACTCCACCACAAGATGACGTGGCTACGAAACATGGGATTCGAATTCAGGGTATTCAGTTGGGCATCTGAGAAACCCACTTTCGAATACGCCTGTATCAGGTCTGCTTTTCCGAAGGTCAAAACCATAGAGAGCAGCCGGACAGGCGCGGCAATCACGGCGATCCACCAGCCGGAAGATTGCAGGCGGAAGAGCGCGATCGCGAGATACATATCGAGAGCCGCCAGCACAACAAAGCAGGCCGCTCCACCGATTCCCGTGAGATAGCGCCCGAAGAAAGGAAACAAGGGCGTCGTCACTCCAACCAGCAACATGTAGAGTGACCCGGTAAAGAACGCGACGCTGGCGCCTAACACGGGCAAGGGCGTGCGGTCCGTCCAGCGCTCGACCGGATCACGACGGCGACAGGTCTCGGCAACATCCTTACGGCTGTAGAAGACGACAAAGGCGATCGGCACCAACACAAAGAAGAACGCGAGAAAAACGATGATCACAGTGAGAATGACCGCCATTACGCCCGTAGTGATCTCTGGAGACGCTGGGTTGGCGCCACTCTGCTGCTGGGCTTGGGCCAAAGCGCTCCGCATCGTCACGGGAAGCACAGCCGTCAGCAAAATCGTAATCAGCACGCCCAGGATTAACCAATACCAGGAAGTGACGACGGTCAAGGCGCGCGCCCAGCGCTTCATCTGCACGGATCCGATGCCCAGCGTTAGCAGAGCGGCAGCGATGAAGACGTAGGTCGCGATCCCCGAGATGTATTGGCCCGGGCGCATGGCGCCTCCTGGTGCAAGGCGTGACATGAACGCGCCCAGCGCTGCAAGGGGCACCATCAGCGCCGACAGCAATCCCAGCAGGATCTGGATCACGCCGAAGATCAGCAGGCCAGTGCGACGGTCGGCCAAAGGCGGGGTGTCAGGAACCGGTTGAGCCGCGAGCGGGGGGGCTGCGGCACTAGCAGGCGTTGAGTCAGGTGCTGATTCAGGTGTTGATGCGGGCTCTGGCGGCAACTCGACTTCCACGGAGGCCTCCCAGTAGAACCGGGTTATCTTAGCAGGCTGGTGGCGCTGTTCCGCAAGCGACAGGCGTCGCCCTGTTTCCGCTATGTTCCGTTGCCGGATAACGGGACGATCTGGGGACTGCCCCCTCCGGAGTCGAAGAAGGCGACATTGGCCGTCAAGGCGCCCTTGAGCTGCGGAATGAACACAACGTTGACGGTGCAGGTGGCGCCCGCGGCCAGAGTGGCCGGGCTGATCGGGCAATCGTTGGTCTGAGAGAAACTCGTCACTCGCGCCCCGGTAATCATCAGCTTCGTAATCGTTACGGCTGCAGCACCGGTATTCTTCACCGTAATCGCTTGAGGCGCACTCGATGTCCCTTTGGCCTGATTGCCGAAATTCAGACTGGTGGGAGAATCGCTCATAACGGTTCCTGAGCCGGTGAGCGCGACGGTCAGCGGACTCAGGACATTGTCGGTGACCGTGAGTGTCCCCTTTTGTGCACCCGCGGCATTGGGCAAGAAGACTACGTTGATGGTGCAACTCGCACCAGGTGCCAGTGTCGCGGTGCAATCGTTGGTTTGGCGGAACTGCGAACTGGTCACGATTTTCGTGATTGTGGCGGCGGTGGCGCCGTTGTTTGCCAGCGTGGCAGGCTGCGACGGACTTGTCGTCCCGACCACTTGTGTCGCAAAAGCCATGGACGTGGGAGTGAGTGTGAGCGAGTTGCTGGTCCCTGTGCCGGCAAGCGCGACGTTCTGCGGGCTGTTCGCCGCCGCGTCGGTGATCGTCAGCAGCGCGGTCAGCGAACCGATAGCAGTGGGAGTGAAGGTCGCTGAGACTGCGCATGAGGCTCCTGCGGCAAGCGAAGCCCCGCAGGTATTGCTGCTGATCGCGAAATTTGCCGCGCCTGCGCCGGTGATCTTGACACTGGTGATCGTCAGCGCCGTGGTCTCGCTATTCGTCAGGGTGGTTGTCATCGCAGCCGACGTCGTTCCAACCGGCTGCGAGCCGAAGCCCAGCGACAAAGGCCACGCCTGGTCGCCAGCGACAAACTTGGCCACGTAGCTTTGCGTCGTTCCCGCAAATTGGGTCTGGATGCTCTTTGGCGTGACCGGGAAATCGGGCGAGTATGTTCTGCCAACCAGATAGATGTTCCCCGGTGCGTCGACAGCCACTCCCAGACCGGTCTCGGTCAGACTGCCGCCAAAATAGGACGAGTAGCTGAGTGCCGAGCCGGTTGTGTTCAGCTCCGCGACGTAAGAATCAAAGCCTCCCCGATCCGTCGTAAGGAAGGCTCCCTTGGTTGTCGGGAAGTCCGTGGCCCTGGTTCGGCCGGTTACCACCGCATTGCCGGAGGCGCCGACCGCAATGGCATAAGCCTCCTGTTCTCCGTTGACTCCGCCCAGATACGTGGAATAGACGAGGCCACTGCCAGTTGGGTTCACCTTGGTGACAAAAATGTCGTTCTTACTACAGGCCGAGCTGCATACCGTGCGCAACGCGCCCGGAGTCGTGGGGAAATCGGCCGACGAAGTCTGGCCAGCCAGGTACGCATTATTGGAGGAATCCAGGGCGACTCCCCAGGCAATATCGGAGCCGCTGCCGCCAAGATATGTCGAGTAGACGAGCGCCGTTGCGGTAGGATCCAGTTCGGTGACAAACGCGTTGCTCGCGCCTTTCAGGGCCGCTTGAAAGGCTCCAGGGGTGGTGGGAAAGCCCGTCGATGTCGTGAAGCCTGCGATATAAGCATCGCCGGCGGTGTCGAGTCCAATACCGAAGCCACGGTTGTCGTTGCTGACACCCAGCAATGTCGAATAAATGAGAGCGGTGCCTTTCGGGTTGAGCTTCGCGACAAATGCATCGGAGGTGCCGGAGTAGCTCGTCTGGAACGCGCCGGTAGTTGTGGGAAAGTCGGGCGAAGTCGTCCAGCCGACGATATAGGAGTTGGAATTTGAATCTAGCGTGATGGCGTTCGCCTGATCCTGGTGCGTGCCGCCGAGATAGGTGGAATAAATAAGAGCCGAACCTTTGGAATTCAAGACGGTCACAAAAGAGTTGCGGGCTCCGCCAACGCATCCGCCACCGCAAGTCGTCTGAAGCACGCCGGCCGTAACCGGGAAGTTCGCCGAAGAAGTACTGCCAACGACGTGTGCTTGTCCGAGTCCATCCACAGTGACCCAGAACGCATAATCTTGTCCCGAACCGCCGAGGTAGGTCGCGTAAGTCAATACAGTCCCGGTTGGGTTCAGCCTTGCAACGAACACATCGGTATTGCCGGCATTCGCTGCCTGGAAGGCGTTTTTCGTGGGGAAATCTGTGGAAGAAGTGGTTCCCGTTATGTAGGCGTTTCCGGCAGCGTCGGCGCTCACGTTGTAGGCCGAGTTGTCGATGCTGCCTCCCAGGTAGGTGCAATAGCTAAGGGCAGGATCGATCACAAGGGTTCGACTGCGATCATAGGCGCCCAACTCAAATCCGACTTGGTTGCCCTGCTTTAGGACCCAGCGGCCGTCGACAGAGTGCTTGCCTTGTGACGAAGAAGACTCGCGGCGGTGTTCCGCGTCGACTGAATCGACCTGATACACAACCGGCTTGTTGAACCGGATTTCGCGGTCGGGCAGGCCGACCACCAGATCGCCATTCTCGGCAATTCGCAAGGGAGCGTTTCGGGTCTCGGCATTCTCGGCGGCGACGTCAAGGGTTATGGCGTTCGGGTCGGATCCTGGCGCGACCACGAAATCGTATTCAAGTTGGCGGGCGTTGCCGTAGTAAACCAGGTCTACTCCCGGATAGGCTTGGTGGTAATTGACCCGGGAATAATTGGGAACGTTCGTGCGCCACTTCCTCGGATCGTTCCCGATGAAATAGTTGCTCCTGCCCGGCAATTCAGCGAGAGGAGAAACGCTGGGTGCATGATTCGCGCCCACCAACTTCATGCGCAGAACCGCCGGAGACACTGACTTGGCGCTCCCATCGGGAATCGAACGCGCGCTGCCTGCATCGGCATTGACGCTCTGCAGCTTCAACACCGCTTCATCGGCCGTGAGGAATAAGGTGTATCCCGGCCCACGCGAGAGAAACTTCACGCGCCTATCGCTTTGTCCGCGGTTGGCTTCAAAACTCAGAGGAAGCTTGCCGTAGTTCTCCGCTAGTTTCTTCTGGCCGGCTTGAAAGAGATCAGGACGCAGCGGGCCAGGAGTGGCTTGACCCGTTGCAGCGCCGCCTGAACCGGCTGTGGTTCTGCCAGGTCGCGACACGATCGCCAGCACAGTGGCGATGATCAAGGTGAAAACGCTGGCTGCGGCTGCTCTGCGCACAAGGGAGATTCGGCGGAGGTTGTGCATTCTGGGTCCCGGTACTAAAAGTTAAGTATTCCGTCGATGGCGGGAAGGGCCCGGCTCAGGTTCGGATCTCCCAATCACCCGCCATTGGAGTTCTACTCCACGGCTCTTGTTTTGCGCGCAGTGGCGCGCAAAGACGGTACTTCTGGATCTGAACCGACGTCGACGTCACTACGTTTGGGGGGCAGAAAAAGCGCGTCGCCGGGAGAGGAACAGCACCCCACTTCAACCTGACTGCAGCCGAGTATAGCCGAGTTACTGGGCTTTGGAAACATGGAAGAAAGTCCCTATCGACAATGCGCATGGTTCCCGTGCCG
>Ga0335079_10010754_pt1 | contig 10421 bp, 6 predicted proteins | sample Lox_Sample_33_FD_206719 | JGI IMG/M metagenome (GOLD analysis project Ga0335079, IMG submission 206719) | Soil microbial communities from Loxahatchee National Wildlife Refuge, Florida, United States - Lox_Sample_3.3 | ecosystem: Environmental > Terrestrial > Soil > Wetlands | place: USA: Florida... | reverse complement strand
CACCAAAGGCGTGGAGAACATTGTTGTTGTCCTTTTTGCGTCGCCCGATGCCCTCGATCGTCAAAACCAAACCATCGACTTTGTACTGGGCGTCCTCGGTTTGAACCAATTCAACCGGCTCGCTACCCCGATACAGGCGCGCTTCCCCCGACCATCTTCCGTTCAGAAAGGCGAGCTTTTTCATCGCGGCGCGCTGTGCCTCGACATCGGGGGCTCGCGGAATCTGACCCGCGCTCGGCAAAATCAGTATCGTTGCCGCAATCAGCAACCGAACCTGTGAATCCATTCTGTTTCAGACGGCGAAGGGAGTGGAAAGTTCCCTTTCCGGGCGAGCCGCCCCGGCCCGCATGCCATAATGCCCATATGCAGGAAGTGCACGTAGGCGTTGTGGGCCTGGGAAATGTCGGCTCGGGCACGCTCGCCATACTGGCCGGCAATGCCGAGCAGATCGCGTTGAAGCTGGGGTTCCGTTTGAAAGTGACGGCCGTATGCAGCCGGTCCGTGGCCACGAAGCCGATTCCGGAGTCGTTGGGGCCTGTCTTCAAAACCGCCGATTGGCGCGAGGTGGTTTCACACCCCGACGTCGATATCGTGGCGGAACTGGTGGGCGGAACCTCGGTGGCCGCTGAGATCGTGAATGCGGCGATCACCCACGGTAAGTCCGTAGTCACGGCCAACAAGGAACTGATGGCTGCTTGCGGGCCGGAGATCTGGGATCGGGCCATTCGCGCGGGCATCAACGTGGCCATGGAAGCCAGCGTGGCGGGCGGAATCCCCATTCACGCGGTATTGCGCGAAGGGATCTCGGGCGACCGCGTGACCGCGCTCTACGGCGTTCTGAACGGCACGTGCAACTACATCCTCACCGAGATCGAGAAGCGCGGCGCGCCGCTGGAGACAATTCTGGCGGAAGCGCAGGCGCTCGGCTACGCCGAGGCGGATCCGAGCGCGGACGTGGACGGCATTGACGCGCGCTCCAAACTGGCTATCCTGGCGGCCCTGGCGTTCGGCGAGAAGATCACGCCGTCGGACATTTTCATGGAAGGCATCCGGCGCGTTTCGCCGCTGGATTTCCGCTACGCGCATCAACTCGGGCACACTATTCGCCTGCTGGCGGCGGCGCGTCAGACGCCGGAGGGCCTGATTCTCTCGGTGCGGCCAGCGCTGATCCCCCAGAACACGATCCTGGCCGGCGTGCAGGGGGCGTATAACGCGATCTGGGTGAAAGGCGCTTACGGCGAGGATACGTTTTACTACGGCCGGGGAGCGGGTCCCCTGCCCACTGGAGTCGCAGTGGTCAGTGACTTGATGCGAGTGGCGCGTGAGATTCGCAGCGGCAGCCCGGAGCGGGTATCGCCGTTCGCGCATGATCGGCTGGGCGAGTATCAGCCGGTTTCGGTCGTGCTGCAGACGCGCGCCTATTACCTGCGCTTCCGTGTTAAAGATCAGCCCGGTATCCTGGCAGGGCTTTCCGGTATCCTGGCGGCCAAGCAGATCAGCCTGGAGGCGGTGCTGCAACTTCCCACGGAAAGCAAGCGCGACTTGCCGTTCGTGATCACCGTGGAACCTACCTACGAGCATGCCATTCGCGGAGCGGTGGCGGAGATGGCGCAACTGGACTTCCTGCTGGAGCCGCCCCTAGCATTGCCAATGGAGACCGCGCTATGAAGCCGATTCGCATCCTGACGCTGGTTGCTTGTGGTAGCACGCTGTGGGCGCAAGTCGCGACAGACGCCAATGCCCGTTATCAGACCGAGGACGGCCGTAAGGCCGTCGCCGCGGGTCTTGGCAGCGCGGGACGCGATGCGACGCAGAAGCCGCAGGAATTGGTGGACGCCATGCGGATCACGGCGGGCATGACCGTGGCGGATATCGGGACAGGCGTGGGCTATATGCTGCCGTATCTCAGCCGCGCTGTGGGAACAGCCGGGCACGTGGTGGCGGAAGATATCTTCGACGATTTCTTGAGCGCGGCAAAACAGCGCGCCGGCGATTCGAAACTCGGCAACGTCACTTTCATCAAGGGTACGGAAACCGATCCGCGCCTGGACGACGGCGCGCTGGACCTGATTCTGGCTCTTGATTCATATCATCATTACGACTATCCGGAGAAGATGCTGGCCGCTTTTCACCGTGCGCTGAAACCTGGCGGGCGGCTGGTTGTCGTCGAGTATTACAAGCGGCCCCATGCCATGCCGGGCGGGGATGCTTTGAAACACATTCGCCTGGATGAGCCGGATCTGGTGCGGGAGGTGGAGCGAAACGGATTTCGCAAGGTCGCCGAGCGTGAGCAGATCAAGGACAGCCAGTACATGGTGGAATTCGTCCCCATTGGCTAGGAGCCGCTTATTCAGCCAGAACCGCGATGTTCGTCCGCCGAAACGAGAACTTATGGCCGACCTGATCGATTACATTTACCTGGCAGACATATTGTCCGGCCGCCAGCCCTTTTAGCTGGGTTTCGAGGCGCAATGGCATCACGCCTTGCCGCTTGGCATTGGTGCGATTCGCCCGCACCGGTGGAGTCTCCAGCACCTTGCGGCCGCCTTGATAGAACGCCAGGCTAGCCGTCACGCTGGCGATCCCCGGCGGCTGACTCTGACTCTGGTTCTGCCCCGGAAACTGCACGGTACCCGGATCATATAGCTCGAAGTACACGAGCAGCTTCTGTCCCGGCCTGAAGACACGCGTAACATTGGGCATGATCTTGCCGCCGCCTTCGTCCACCAGCGGGTCCTCCGACACGACCTTCTTGCCGTTCTTCGCGCCGGCGATCTGGTCCTTAATCGCCTGCACCTGGTTGCTCAGGATCACCGAACTGATTCGTAGAGCGCTGCCCGACCCAAGATCCGGAACACTGAAGGGCGATTCGAAGGTGCCTGTCTTACCCTCGCCATTTTCGCGTGCCACAAACTTCAGGGTGTATTTGCCGGGAGCCAGGGTGAAGCCGGTATCGTATTGGATCTGCCTCCGCCCGACTTCGCCGGCGGTGGTTGTGGCAACCTTTACCGGGATGGTATCCCGCACCACTGAGGCGGGCTTGTTGTGGGCATCGCGGATCTCGCCGATAAAGTCCAATTCGGTAGCGGCTTTCGATCCACGCTTGCGGAACGACAAAGCCGACCCCGGAATCCGTACCGTGATAGGCACGAAGTACTTGGCCTTGGCCAGGCGGAAGTAGTCCACTTCTACCGCCATAGGCAAATCGGTCACCGGATTATCGCTTTGTAAGGCTTCCTGAAGCTGCGCTTCTTTGTTAGTTCCTGACATACGCACGAAAGCGGTCGGACCGTAGTAACCTTGCCGGTAATCGAGTTTAGCGCGCAGATCGGCGACTTTGCCCGCTAGCTTAACCTGAATGCGCCGGTACTTGCCATCCTCGGCGATGTTCGAGCTTGCATAAGTCAGCATGTAATAACTGCTGATATCCTGCTGCACGCGCGCCATACCTACTGTAAGATCGTTGGAATCCAGCAGGGCTTTGCCGCCGGTGTCCGCGGCCAGGGTGTCGAGCGTCTCCTGCTGGTTGTGGAAACTATCCATGAGGGAGCGCTGCGTCGTGCCACTGTAGAGTCCCGATCCGACGGCGGCTGCCTTGCTGGCGTCGCCGCCGGGCGCGGAGGCCATCAGGCCGCGGGCATCGATCGGATAGAAGGACACGTTCGCACGGATGGCGGCGTTCACCGTGGCCTGAAGCTGCGATTGATTGTCGACCCCGGTCTTTTCGATTCCGCTCGAGATATAGACCAGCGCCTTCTTTTCCGGATATCGCGCCAGGCGGCGGGCGGCATCTTCGAGGGCCGCCAACTTGCGGTCGGAATTGAATATGTTGAATTCGGTCTCGTCGGCGGTGAACTGTCCGCTTTGATCCTCGGCGTCCGCGCCGGTATCGGCCATGGACGCCAGTTCGCTTGACGTGCCGGTATGAAAGCGGTGGATGGTGGAGATGAGCAGGTCGCGATCGGCGGTGAAGTCCTGTACGGTGGCAAGGTCAGTGCCGAAGGTCATGATGGAGACCACGTCACTGGTGGTCATCTGCCGGCTTAGGAACTTGACGGCCGAATCGCTCGCGCGAATTTGCTCCTGCGGCTGCATGGACGAGAAGTCGAAGAGCATTACGATCAAGCGGCGGTCGCGCAACTGCTCTTTAGACGGAGGAGCCGCTGGCTTCGCGGCAGCGGGAGGGGCCTGGCGGTCTTGCAGTTTCTTGCCCGTTTCGACCGGTTCGAGCACGTGGTTATCGAGCTTCTGCAACTCGCAGCTTTGCAGCTTCTGCAATTTGCCGTCTTCGTACAGCTGGAAGTCATCCTTGGTGAGGTCGCCGATGAATTTTCCGTCGCGGCTGGTAACTGTGACATTGACCACCACGACGTTAGCTGTCGTTGAGAAAGTAGGCTGCTGGCCGTTCATGTTAACCAGCAATGACACACAGATAATCGAGATGTATCTCAAAACCGGAACCTCAGAACCAGGTCGATAGTGCGCATCGACGCCGCGGCAGTGGGAAGGCCGTAGTTGATGCCGTTGACCACGGTGGCGATGTTGGTGTAGCTCACCTGGTTTAGAACGTTGTTGGCTTCGAAGCGGAGTTCGAGGCGCCGGCGGGTATCGCCGAACTGAAAAGATCGCCCGAAGGCGGCGTTCAAGGCCACCAGGCTGGGGCCGGGGATGGTGTTGCGGCCGGCGTCGCCGAACTGGCCGGTGGGGGGTACGGCGAAGGCCAGCAGGTTGAAGAAGCCGGACGCGGCGGAGACATCTTCGCCGGTAGCGTCGGCGCGGCCGCTGCCGATTCCGCCGGTTTGAGCGAGGCGGGCGGTATTTCCGAGGGCGCGCGCAGTGAAGGGCGTGCCGCTTTCGGCGGTGAGGCCGCCGCTGAGCGACCAGTTGCGCAGCAAACGTGCGCTCCATCCGTTGACGGCAAAGCGCGACTTGGGCGTGCCGAAAGGCGAAGTGAGTACCCAGTTCATATTCAGAACGTGGCGGCGATCGAAGCTGGAGAGACCGCGCTCAGCGGCCAGGTCCAGCCAGTTCTGCGCCACCGTGTTGCCGGCGCCGCCGAAGGAAGACGAATCATCAATGGACTTGGAGAATGTATAGCGCGCGTTCATGGAGATGCCGCCGCGGAATCGCCGCATCAGGCGCGCCTGGAGGGCGTGATAGATGGAGTTGCCGTTGGAAGAGTCCAGGGTGAAGCCCACGGCGTCGCCCAATTGGTGGTGGGCGCCGATAATACTGGCGCCGGGGCCTTCGTTCGGCAGCGTAAGAACATCGAGCCGCGTGCCCTTAGTCCCGAGATAGCCTATTTCCGTGAAGAAGCCCTTGCCGAGGTCATGCTGGATCGAGAGGCTCCAGGTCTGCGCGTAGGGAGTCCGATAGTACCGATCTACGGCGAAGGTGTTCGTAATGTCGGTATCCGCGACCGCAGTCAGGCCGTCGGCGAGGGTGAGCAGATTCTTCGCGCTGGTGTTGACGTTCAGAGAGGTGGCGAAGGGCGGCTGCTGAGCGAGCTTCAGACCGAAGGGGATATAGGCCTGCGGGTTGTAGTAAATGCCGTAGCCGGCGCGCACGATCGTGGAACGCTTGATAAATGGCACTTTCCAGGCAAGTCCGACGCGCGGGGAGAAATTCCGGTAGTCCGGATTAATCAGGCCGGAAGGATAACTGCCTGAGTAGAGTCCTGGGACTGTGGGAGTTACTACCGAGACAGCGGAAAAGTCTGGCGCAATATCCAGGTTGGCCATCTGGCCATATTTTTCCGTAAGTGGCGCAAAGTACTCCCAGCGCAACCCGAGATTGAGTGTCAGGTTGGCATTTACTTTCCAGTCGTCCACTACAAATGTGTTCCAGATGTTCTGGGTGAAATACATTGCGTTGCCATATTGAAGCGAGGCGGACTGTGGCAGGCCAAGCAGAAAGTCGGCAAAGTCGTAGCCAGTGCCCTGGACCGCGGCGCCATTGGCGTCCAGTTGGCTGGTCGCCAGGCCCGTAAAGTTGAATGTTCCGCGGCCGTTCTGTTGCGTCTGGGTGCTCCAGTCGTTCCGCCCGTATTGGACGCCAAGGGTAAAGGTGTGCACGCCGCGCACCAGGATCACGCTGTCGGTGAGTTTCTGCGATTGGTTGCGGGTCAGGATCGGGTTTGCGTCGCTCAGTGAGGCGAAGTTAGTGAAGTTCAGGTTCGGCGGGCCATAGTCGATCGGGTTGGAGGAAGTACCCGCGATTCCCAATTGGGTGGCCACGTCCGGGCCGTAAGCGAAGAACGGCGTAGTCTCGTTGCGGTTACGGTTGAAGTCCACGCGCAAGCTGTTGATGAGGCGGACGGTGAAATTGTGCGTCCAGGTCAAGTCAGTCTGCACGCCGTAGCCGCTGTTAGTGTCGATGAAGGTGAACGGCTGCGCCTGATCGCCGTCGCGGCGCTGGTAAGTCAGATGAAACGCCAGCCGGTCGTTCTTGCCTAGGTCTTTCATCACGCGCGCGCCCAAGTTATCCGTATTATTCGGCGTTGACGCCAGGTACTGATAGTTATTCGTGATACCTGGCTGATTCGGCAGCGGAATGTAATTGAGGAGGCCCTGCGCTATAGGGTCCAGTCTGCTGAGTGGGATGATATTGCTTGGGAAGGGCAGATGGGTTTGGGGGTCGTAGATTGGCATCGGGCCGCCCATTAGGCCCGGTTGCATCACTTGCGAGAAATTTCCCTCGCGCTCGAGAGCCGAGGGCACGGTTTCGACGAAAGCGTTGGGCTGGCGCGCTCGGGTGCCGGTGTAGTTGAGATAGAAGAACGTAGTGGTGTCCTTCACCACCTTCGGAATGACCAACGGACCGCCCAGCAGGAATCCGAAGCGACTGCGGGCATAGGCAGGCCGGGGCACGTCCTGGCCGGTGATGGAGAAGGGCTTGGCGTCCAAGACCGAGTTTTCCAGGGTGAAGAAGGCCATACCGTGGATCTGGCTGGGGCCGCGGCGATTGCCGAATTGGGCTCCGGGACGCCCGGGGCCGCCACGCCGATAGCCGCCAGGGCCTCCGCCACCCGGACCGCCGAATCCGCCCCGTCCGCCGCCGAATCCTCCACCCGGGCCGCCTCCAGGACCGCCACCCGGACCACCGAAACCCGCTCCGCCCTGGCCCCCAAAAGGATTGCCGGCCTGCCCATCACCCATGGCCATCGGGCCCATCTCCATAACGCCGAAATCGGGCCGCGCATTGGGCGCCAGTCCCTGGCTCAGGCTACCCGAGACGAGGAAGGCTTCATTGCTGTTCTGGCCGTCCGCCACCGGGGTAGGGGGGGGGGCGGCAGGTGCTTGCGGCGTGTTCAACTCGTTCTGCAGGAGCGATTCCAGTTGATTTCCAGCTTGCCCGCCGGCCCGTGCCATCCGCTGCACGATGGGCGATTCCTCCAACTGCAATGAGAAGTCGATCTTTTCGTCGTCCCGGCAGGTAGCTTTTCTGCTGACGGCCGTGAAGCCGAACATGCGCACTTCGATGGCGCAGTCGAGGAATGGTACCCCGGTGAGGGTATAGCGGCCGGTCGCGTCTGTAGTGGTAACCACGTGCTGGCCGCCGGCGGTGGCGGTGACGGTGGCTCCCGGGATGGGCTGGTTGCCGGATTTCACGAAGCCGCTCTGCGCGAGCAGCGGCCCGGCCAGTGTACCGAAGGCCAGTGATAAGAAAAGGAAACGGCAGGCCACCTTGAAATAATGCCTCAATCAGCAACGACGGTGTGCGATACTGCGCCGTTACCCGTTGTGGACCGCGCCGAAGCGCGCCGGCCCCAGGTTCGGTTGTCCCGTAACATTCGCGGCGGGTTCCGCGCCTTCCCTACATGCAAAAACTCCTTTCGACCAGCTTCCTTCTCGCCTTGCTCGCCTGGACGGCATTCGCCGCCGACGTTACCGGTAAATGGGTGGCCCAGGTACCCGGACGCGATGGACAGGCGCGCGAAGTTACTTTCAACCTGAAGGCCGACGGCGGTTCCTTGAGCGGCACCGTGGCTACCCAGCGCGGCGAGAATCCCATCTCCGACGGTAAGATCGACCGGGACACGATCTCGTTTTCGCAGACGATGGAGTTCGGGGGAAACAGCGTCAAGATACTTTATAAGGGCACCGTATCGGGCGACGAGATCAAGTTCACCCGCTCCCGCGAGGGCGGCGAAGGGCGCACCCAGGAATTTACCGCGAAGCGCGCATCGTAGTAACGTGCCCGCGGCATTCCCCGCGGCATAGTCCTTGGCGTTCTCCGGCACGAAGAGCAGCACCGGGTGCGGCACGCAATCTGGCGCTCTGGAAGGCCGGGGGAGCGGGCCATCAGGAAACCGTCCCAAACGCTGCCTTCGGATGGGTGGGGCCGGCGCCATTCTTGCATCAGACACGCCTTTTTCTTAGAATTGAATCCGTATCACGTCGAGATTGGGTGCACAAAGCGCTCCTTGCACTGGGGCTTTAACGTTCAGGCTTTGGGGGGGAACATGACGAAAGTATATGGCCATTTTCTTGTAGTGGCGATCCCGATCACTTCGCTCCTGGCGCAATCAACTGGCAGCCGGCGCGAGCCCGGCAACACCGCGGCCCAGACAGAAGTGAAGGTGTCTCAACAGACATCCCGGATCACGCCGAACCTCGTGCCTGATGCCGGCCAGCCGCCGATCCTCAACATACTAACCGTGATGGGCGACAATATCCTTGGTTTGCCCTGCCTGGACTGTGTTCTGAGCTTGCTCTTTCCGACGCTCGGCCTCCCGAGCCCGCAGGGCCGGGTTTTTCAGGGCAATGCGTATCAGATCGATTCCTTCCTTATAGACAACAGATACACGGGCTCCTGCACGTTTACTTTCGCGGTACGAGACAATCAGAAGAACGTGATTGTTTCCACGACGCAGACGCTCATGGAGAACGCAGGCACCAGAATCCTGGTTACCGCCCCGGTTACTATCCCCGTCAACGCGAGCGTTGGTTTAGGGAGTGTATCTACAACTGCAACGTGTGGCACGAGTACGACCCGATCAGCGAGCCCTGTCGTGGTGTCTGCATGCGTCACGAACCCGCCCTTCTGCACGAATTAGCCGCGGTTCGAGACGCATCTTACTCCGGCTACCCCTTCGGCTTCTCCAGCGCGCGGGCGGCACTGCGGGCGATATGCTGGAAGCCGCTGGCGCGGGCATCCCTCTCCAGTTTTTCCAAGAGGCTTTGGGCGGCGGCCTGACCGTCCCGGGACTCGATTTCACCGAGCGCCAGCCGCGCCGCAAACTGGTAGCCCAGAAAGCCCCGGCGCTGCGCATCGGCAGCTACGGCCTGGAGTTGACGGATGCCTTCGTTCACGTCCGCGGGTATGCCGGATGCCGCTGCAGCGCGCCCGGCCACCATTGCGAACGCGATGCGGGTGGCGCGCTGCTGAGTGGTGTGGGCCAAAGCGCCCGCGCGCGCCACCTCCTGCCGGGCATCCTGTACCATTCCCCGGTCCAGAAGGGCGGCGGCCAGCAACGAGCGCGCCTCCAGCTCACGGCCGGGAAGGTTAGCACGCTGGAAAGCCTCCAGGCTGCTGCGAATCGCCATTTCCGCTTCCTCTGGATGCCCGGTGGCCAATGTCAGTTCGGCGCCAGCCAGGCGGTATTGCGCCGTGAAGACTTCGCCGCCGATTTCGCCCGCCGTCTGGACGGAATCCGTAAAGTCCCGCCGGGCTTCCTCCCAACGGGCCTGTGCCAGGTGTACACGGCCGAGCCACGAGAGAGCGTCGGCCGACTCCAGCTTGGCACCGCACTGGCGGTCGGCCTGAATCGCCTGGTCTAGCATGCCGGATGCTCCGGCCAGGTCTCCCAACAGGTACAGGGTGTGGCCCAGATTGTTCAACAGGCTCGCCACGGTCGCCTTGGCCGCGATGGATCGGGAGCGCTGGAGAGCTTGCTCGAACAATTGTCGCGCCCGCGCCAGGTCCCCCTCTATCAACCACGTGGTCGCAATGTTGCCCAGTGCGGACACTTCGTCAGGGCGGCTACCCACCAAGCGCGACATGCCCAACGACTCGTCGTACAGGCGCCGCGATCCAGCCGGATCGCCCTGCTGCAGGAGCAGCACAGCCAAGCCGTTGAGGGCCCATTGGGCATCGCTTCCGGAATTGCCCATCTCACGGTCCATATCGAGCGCGTGCGTATAGAGGCTCCGCGCCTCGTTGGTTTTGCCCTGATTATTGTACGCCGCGGCCAGGTAGGCCATGCTCGCGGCCAAGCCAACCCGGTTGCCTGTCTGGGCGTGAGCGGCTCGGGCGGTCTCGCAGGCGGCGACCGCCTGCTCCAGACGGCTGAGTTGGACCAGTTGGCGGCACTCCATGGTGTGCGCATCGGCCTCCAGCGTCAGAATCCCGTGCGCGTGGGCTACGAGAGCAGCTTCGGAAGCGGCCGATTGTGCCCGCCCGAAATCTCCCAGTTTCTC
>Ga0335079_10010753_pt1 | contig 10421 bp, 9 predicted proteins | sample Lox_Sample_33_FD_206719 | JGI IMG/M metagenome (GOLD analysis project Ga0335079, IMG submission 206719) | Soil microbial communities from Loxahatchee National Wildlife Refuge, Florida, United States - Lox_Sample_3.3 | ecosystem: Environmental > Terrestrial > Soil > Wetlands | place: USA: Florida... | reverse complement strand
GCACTTGCGAGGTGTCCTCTCCATCTGGGGAATGGAAGCGTTAGCAACTCCCATCGTCCCAGCTCAGAGGGCACCTTTCGCGTCGGCGCGCCCGGCAGAACCCCTATTTACGCGGTGGATCGAGGCTAAGCGTGGCAGCCGGGTCGAGATGGAGTGGCAGCGCACTTTCCGCCGCAATCCGCGCGGGCTCTTCTTCGGCACCCTGTTCCGGATCGCCGGCCGCCCGATCTTCGGCCACTACGCCAGGCAAGTCATCGCCAACCTCGAGGCGCTCGAACGTAACCCGTCACCTCATCAGATGGCCCGTCCGCCAAGTAGCACGCAATCCGCAGACCAAGGCTGCTGACCAGCCAGCCCGAACCGCCAGTCCCGCGTGCAATACTCCTCGAGTGCCAAGGAACCGCTAGGCCTACCTATGGTTGTAGGGCACCTCCCGGATCTGGCTGAGACCGGGGAGCTTGGCCAGCGACGGGCCTCAACGACGATGATTCACTACACCGTGAATCCGCCGCGGTGATCACGCAAGGTCACGGTCCTGAGGGTCACGACGGCCGCAACGGCACCCGGTCACGAGCCAGGCCAGGCACCGGCACTGCCGAATAGCCCGCAATGCCTCATGGCGTGCCTGACCTGAGCCCGGCAGCGCTGAAAGGATGGCCGCATGCACGCCGATGATCCCGTCCTTGATCTCATGGACCGCTTCACCGCCGCCCTCAACTCCCATGACCTTGATGCCGTCGCGGCCCTGGTTACCGACGACATTGTCTTCGAGTCCACCTCGCCAGCACCCGACGGCACCCGCTACGAAGGCCGGGACGCGGTGCTCCAGATCTGGGGAGAGCTACTTGCCACGACGCCCCAGGCCCGGTTCTCCGTCGAAGAGCAGTTCTCCGTCGGCTCAGGACGCGTCGTGGTGCGCTGGCGCTATGACTGGGCCGACGGGCACGTGCGCGGCGTGGATATCGTCCGGGTCCGAAATGGCCGGCTCGCAGAAAACATGGCCTACGTCAAGGGCTAGCGCACCAGCCACAACCCGGCCCGCCGCAGTTCGCGCCGCCCGCCCAGCCTAGCGCAGGGATGGTCTCGGTGACTGGCCGGCACGTCACCGGCGCGACAGAACAACCTGCTCTGCGCGGGCATCGAGCGTGATGATCGTGCACACGCTGCCGCGCAGATCGGCGGGTCGGCGCGCGTTCTCGGTGCTGGGCGGGCCTTGGTACCCGGGGTGAGCTGGTCTCAGGCGGCGGCCGGCGTGATGGCCGTTGAGCTGGCCGGCCCGGTCGGCAGCTCCCGGGGGGACCGGCACCACTGGTCGTAGTCTGGCCATCGGCCGGTTTCTCGCCCGTCGGGCCTGACCAGCATCGCGCCGCGTGGTTCGAGCTGGAGAGCGGCTGCGGTGCCGGTGTCGAGTACGTGGACGGTGAGGGGGACGAGTCCGGAGTGGCGGGCCTTGGCGCCTTTCCACCGGGAATCGCCGGGCGCTGCGAGCAGGGTGAGCCCGTCGCCGATGAGGTCGAGGGTGGAGACGGGGTGGCCGGAGGCAGGGATCCAGTGGTGGGCTAGCCGGCCGGCTAGGTCCCAGGGGAGGGCTTCGCTGGTGGTGGCGCGGGCTCCGGTGGGCTGCGCGGCACGCTGGACGTTGTGCAGCCCGATCGGGCGGCGCTCGGTCTGGTAGGAGTCGAGCAGCCTTGGTGGCGCCCATCCGCGCAGTACCCAGGCGAGCTTCCAGCCGAGGTCGAAGGAGTCCTGGATGGCGGTGTTCATGCCGGTGCCGCCTCGTGGCGTCATGCGGTGGGCGGCGTCACCGGCCAGCAAGCCGCAGCCGTTGCGGTACCGGTCGGCGAGCTGCGCGGCGAACGGGAAGCTGCTGAGCCGCTCGATGCGCACCGGAAGATCGCTGATTCCGGCGGCGCGGGCGAGCAGGCCGGTGAGCTCATCCTGGCGCATGTCGGTGAACCGGGGCTGACCGGCGGCCCGTTCCCGGGAGATCCCCCAGCGGTCCCCGCGGCCCCGCTGGGCGAGGACCCCGGCAGCGTCCGGGCGGGTGATCACATAGAGCGCGTAGCGGCGGTCGCCGGCCGGGCCGGTCAGCGGCGCGGAAAACTCCACGCGCTCATAGTCGGCCAGGTGGTCTGGGCCGTCCATGCCGATGCCGAGCAGCTGGCGGACCCGGCTGCGGGCCCCGTCGGCGGCGATGACGTACTGGGCGCGGACAGGGCTTGTGGTTGCCGTCTCCCGGTCCATCAGCACGGCGTGGACACCGGCCTGGTCCTGGCTGAGCGCGGTCAGCTCGCAGCGGAACCGGACCTCCACGCTGGGCATCCGGCGCAGGTGAGCGAGCAGGATCGGCTCGTGGTGATCCTGGGGTGCCCAGGCCGGGCGGCAGGGACTGACCGCGGCCGCTTCCTCATCCGACGGGTAGCCCAGCGGCATCTCGGTGCCCTGGCCGCAGGCCAGGTCGGGGGTCACCCAGGCTCGCGGGATGACATCGGGCGCTCCGGCGCGTACGGCGTTCTCCAGCCCCCACCGGCGCATGAGCTCCATGCCCCGGGTGCTGATCACCAGGTTCCGCGACAGGGCCGGGATCCCGTCCCGCTTGTCGACGACCAGCACGCCGATCCCGTAGCGGGCCAGGGTGACGCCGGCCGCCAGCCCGGCCGGCCCGGCGCCCGCAACCAGCACCTCTGTGCGCCGATAATTTCGTGATAGTTTTACTCTATCCATATTTATAGTACTATCATCAATATGGCCGAGCCTGTCAAGAGGCGCTACGACAACTCCCGCCGCCAGGCCCAGGTCCGGGCCACCCGCCGGAAGGTGATCGAGGCCGCCACGCGCCTGTTCACTGAACACGGCTATCCGGCCACCACCATCGATGCCATCGCAGAGGCGGCGGACACGCCGCTGCCGACTTTGTACCGGCTGTTCGGCTCGAAACGGGCGCTGCTGGCCGCGGTCCTGGACACCGCCTTCGGCGGTGACGACCAGCCCGTCGCGTTCGCCGACCGGCCCGCCGTGCGCGCCGCACGAGCCGAAGCCGACCCGGTCAAGATGGTGACCGGGTTCGCCCGCATCGTCCGGGAATTCATGGAACGCTCCTCCGCTATCCAGCACGTGCTGGCCACAGCCGCCCAGATCGACGCCGAAGCGGCCGAGTTGCTGGCAGAGATCCGCCGGCAGCGTCACATCGGCCAGTCCAGGATCGTGACCGCCCTGCAAGCCAGGGGGGCACTCGACCCCGACCTCGATACCTCCGAAGCCGCCGACATCGTCTACGCCTTGCTGTCCCCGGACGTGCACAGGATCCTTACAGTCGAACGACGGTGGGACGCCGACCGCTACGAGCGCTGGGTAGCCCGCTCCCTCAGCTCACTTCTCCCCACCAGTCACCGCCCGCCAGCCAGCCCGGACACCAGGTCCCCAGCAGCAGACCACGCGGACAGCCCTCCGGCCACCGCGCCGGAAACCGGCCGCCCATAGGGCGTCCAAGCCCCAAGGCCATAACGATCTTTCGGCACGGCGCCAACGGCCATGGCGGTCCTTCGGCCAGCCACACAGATCGGCGGATCTCGCGCGACGGCCGCAGCCAGCGATCATCACGTAGCGCGACCGACAGTCCAGAGCGCGAGCGAACGGAACGCCGAGTATGGATCCCGACTAATGTCGATAGGTTATTGCTGCTTTCGTGGCACAGATAATCTGATCGGCGCGCCTAAGCTGATGGCCATCGAGGTGGTCTTGGCCGCTAAGCGAACATCTTTGGCGGGCTGGGCACGTCGGCATCCGGGTGCCGAGTGTAACGTCCGTTCATCTGGCGGCGGCTTGCGCACGGTGAGGCCGGTTATCGAGCCGTGCCGGCCGGTCAAGTGCAGGGTGCCTGGTCGCCGAGGAAGTGCAGTATCTCTGCCACGAGCAGGTCCGGTGTTGTTTTGAGAGCCTTATGGCCGGCGCCGGGGAGTTCGGTCACGGTAGCCGTAGGGAGGGCGGTGGCGAGTTTCCGCGTGATCTCGCTAGCCCACGGCGGGCTGGCCATGCCAACAAGCAGCAGTACCGGTTGCCGGACGCGGCGGGCGAGGCTGGTCAGGTCAGCGGCGGCCAGCGCTTGGGTTCGCGGGGTAGGGTTGCGGCGGCGATGGGCAGCACATCCTGCCCGCCGGGTGCATCGCGCAGCGCTTCCACCTCGCTGGGGGTCAGGCCGATGATTTCGGCGAGGAAGGTGAAGACCGCGCGGCCGACCTGGCCGTTGGCCACCATGGTGCTGACTCGCTCGGGCCAATTGTTCGGCGTTGCCTGCGGTCCGGGCGGCTCGTAGAGCACGAGGCGCCGGAACGGGGCGCCGCTGGCAGCTGCGCCCAGCACGCAGGTGGCACCGATGCTATGGCCGACCACGTCCACGGGACCGCCCCGGTCGCTGGCCAGCGCGGCCGCAACGGCTGCGACATCGGCGTATTCGCTGCTCAGCGCGTAGCTGTCGGAGTCGCCGCTGGAGCCGCGACCACGCTGGTCCATGGCCGTCACGCGCCGGTGGGCGATCAGCGGCCCCCACACGCGCTGCCAGTTGCTGATCGTGCCCATGCCACCGTGCACCAGCAGCAGCGGGGGTCCAGACCCAGCCGTCAGCAGGCCGATCCGGACACCGTCGGCGCTGGTGATGGAATGCCTGGTTCCCTCCACGTCACGACCCGGAGTGGTGTTCGGCTGGTGGCAGGAGCTGTTCGCAGAGCGTGTCGCCGAGCCAGTTCTCGTACTGGGCGTGGCTCCATCTTCGGGTGCGCACGAGCCGCCAGAAGATGTCGCTGGCGGTGAGGATCCACACGATGTCGATGGCGGCGGCGCGGTCAAGGGCCGCCTTAAGAGGGCTCTTCTGCAGGAGAGCGTCGATGACGATCGTGGCGCCGCCGCGCCGTTCATCCTCGCTGACGCGCCACAGGCCGTGCAGATCTTTATCCGCTGCCGCGGCCGCCCTGAACACTTCGTGCACGCCGGCGGACCTGCGGTGGATGGCCGTGGCGTTGCGCGCATACAGGCGCAGGGCGCGGCGTGGGTCGGGTTCGGCCAGCGCTTCCCGGTACCAGGGGCGCTGCGCGACGGGTACCGGCTCGTCGTCGCCTGCGAGGGCAATGTCGCGGAGCTGTTTGAGGATCGCCTGCTTGCTGCCCACCGCGGCGAACACGGTCGGCTTGGAGACGCCAGCGCGCCCGGCGATCTCGTCGATGGTGGTGGCCGTATAGCCCTGCGCGACAAACAGATCGTTGGCGGCGTCCAGGACCGCCTGCCTGGTCCGTGCCGCTGCGTCCCGGCGCAGGGGCGAGATGTAGCGCCGGGCACCTCGGTTGACTTCGGCCATAATTAACCTTACCGTACATCTAACAGATAGGTTTGTAGTAAGGGGGATGTCATGGTGACGAGCGACCCGGCGACGTTCGCGGACATGCTGTCGCGGGAGCAAGCTGCGGAAGCGGCGATGATCCTGGGTGACCCCGAACCATTCAAGGCGTTGTGGTCGCGCGGGAACGACATCTCGCTGTTCGGTGCCTTCGGCCCCTGCAAGAAGGGCTGGCACCAGATCAGCAAGACCATGGACTGGGTTGCCAGCCGCTACCGCGAAGGCGCGGTCACCGACGAATACGAAGTCGTGCACGAGGGCGCCGACCTGGCGTACACGGTGGGCTACGAGATCGCCGACGTGGTCCTCGACGGGGCGCCGATGGCCCGCCAGAGGCTGCGGGTCACGCAGATCTACCGCCGAGAGGACGGCGAGTGGCACCTGGTTCACCGCCACGGCGACTTCGCCCCCGCCGACCAGAGCCCGCCATGACCATAACGGGACTGAACACGACACGCTGCAGCTTCGGCGGATCGCCAAGCGCGAATATAGCCTGGTTGCACCTGCGGATTAGCGCCCGCGACCGGATCCCATCCCGAACATCCGGGCAACCGCCTGAGAGCCGTCTGGAGCTCAGCGGCGGTCCTGAATCGCCCACACCAGTGGCCGGAACCCTTGCCTCCATCCAATCGCCGACAGAGCCGAACGCAGACCGGCGGGTTCATACACCTGAGGTCACGCAGATCGCCCAGATCCGGCGCAGTGCGACTGATCGCGCCAACAAACCGACAGGCGAGCAGAACGGCGGCTACGTGCGCGCCTCCACTATGGATCGCAGTCACACCAAGTAATCGCGTTGGCCGCCACCGGGCAGCTCGGCATAGCCGCCACCGGGCAGATCCGGCTGGCCGTCGTCACGCGGGACCTAAACGGTTTGCCTCGTCTTCTCTTGATCGAGCCCGCCGCGCCGTTTATGGCGCCTTCTTGTGCGCCCAAAGGCCGGCAGGTCAACGCTGCTCCTTGCCGTGCTCGCGCCGAAGCGTGGTCACGGAGCGAAGCTGAGCAGGGCGCCGTCTGGTGCGAAGGCAAGGAGCTCGCGGCCCGTCCAAACAGGCGTGGTGTCGTCTTGCAGCGGCCCGGGCGCGCTGGGCAGGGTGCTCCATGCCACTCCCCGGCGTCGCCCCGGCAGAGGCCGCCGACGGGCCGGAACGCCCGTGACTCCCCGGCCCGGCCGATCCGCAGCCCAGGGCGAGCAGCGCCACGCAAACGCCCGCCGCCGCGCCCCGGCGGGCCAGTCCGGCCAGACCCGGCGTAAGGCCATCCGCGGGCGGCATCATGCTCATTGGACGCCGCCCGCGCCGCCGCGGTTGCGACCACACACGACACTGCAGACGAACCAGGCGCGCCGTGCCAGGACCCGCGGCTATTCACTTCATGGCCGCCGGGTCAGCGGGTTGCGCATGCGGGAGATGGCCGCATCACCTCGCGCTGGCCGGCCAATGCAGGCTGCCTGGACCACCCAGCTCCCGCCCGACCCGGGCCAGCTCCCCCTACCCCTTTCCGTCCCGCTCCCGGATCTCGAACACCATCTTCACCGCGCGCTCGCGCAGCTCCTTCCTCCGGATACTTCCGCTGTGCCGCCATGACCCTGCATCCTCCCAGGAATCAGAGCCTCCAAGATTCCCGGGGCGGTCCACCCGGACGGGCTTGACCCTCACCATGCAGAGCCCGAGCAGGAGGACCGGCAGGACGACGCCGATGCATGCGATCCATAGAGCCAGCACGACAGCACACTCCTATCTATGGGCCGCTGCATCCTCCTCGTGCGTCCACGCGGTTCGGTGCATCGGCCTGGCTCGTACTTGTCGGCGTCGGTGCGGATCAGCTCAAGTCCATCGCGCTGATGCACACGGTAACAAGCTCCAGGTCTTCTAGCGAACACCACGACCGGTTTCGTCCCAAGCGCGCGGCACGACGCGAGCAACGACTCGGTGGTACGCAGGTTCGCCCTCATGCCGAGGTCGAAGTCGGCTTCGCATTCCGCGCTGACCGCCGCGGCAAGATGAAGGATCACGTCGGCCCCGGCGAGCATGTCACGCCCGGGGCGGGTGGTATCCAGCAGGTCGCCGAGGTCGCCACGGATCGCAGCCACTCGTCCATCCGCGGCGAGATCCGGAGCAACCGGCGCACGGTCAACGAGCGTCACCCGGGATAGCGGGCGTGCCGCACTGCCTGCCACCTCGAGCGAGCCCGTGGCAAGCAGTTCCCGTGCGAGGCGTGAGCCTAGAAAGCCGGCGCCACCGGTGACCATAACGTTCGCCACGGCGTCTCCCGTCTCCCAGCCGGCATAGATGTCAGCCGGCACAGATGTCAGCCGGCATGGCAGTCGACCGGCATGGCATGTCGACCGGCATGGCATCCCGGCCGGCGTGGCATATCGACCGGCATGGCATGCCGGCCCGCGTGGCATATCGACCGGCATGGCATCTCAGCCGGTATGGGACGTCAGCTGGTATGGGACGTCGAATACGGTGATTTTACGTGTGCGACAGCTCATGGCCGATCCGAGGGGAAAGCTCGAGGGGAAAGCTCGAGGGGAATTCGAGGGGAAAGGGTTAGGTTGGTGCGCGACAGCCTGCCGGCCGCGTCCGAGGTGTTCGGCGGGCTACCTGAAGCCCTCCCGGACGACGATGTGCTCCGGGAGTCGATTCGCGCGATGCGGGTGGCTGACGGCTTGCTCCTTGGCGTGCTCGATGACGACCCGACCGGGTCGCAGGCGGTACACAACGTCGAGGTCGTGACCGTCCTGGAGGAGAACGCCTACGAGGCCGCGCTCGGCGGCGTGGCCGCGACCTGTTTCGTCCTGACCAACACGCGAAGCCTCGACGAGCCGGCCGCGGTCGAGCTGAATATGCTCGCAGCGCGCGGCCTGATCAGCGTTGCTGAACGGCGCGATGCCCGGATCCAACTCATCAGCCGCAGCGACTCGACGTTGCGCGGCCATATGATGGCGGAGGTGGCGGCGCTGCAGGCTGTTCGCCGTGAGGCGCTCGGCAGCGGGTTCGACGGGGTGCTGCTCGTCCCCGCCTTTCTCGAGGCCGGACGGCTGACCGCTGCCGACATCCACTGGGCTCGCATCGGCGCCCGCCTGGTAGCTGTGGGTGAGACCGAGTTCGCCCGGGATTCCACGTTCGGCTACCGCGCCTCGGACCTGCGGGACTTCGTCACGGAAAAGAGCGGCGGCGTGATCGGGCGAGACGACGTCCGCAGCATCGGCCTCGCGGATATCCGGCTGGGCGGGCCGTCCCGGGTGCGTGAGCTGCTTGCCGACGTGCGGGACGAGACGTGGGTCGTCGTCAACGCCGCCGAATACTCCGACCTGGAGACGGTGGCCTGCGGCGTGCTCCTGGCCGAGCGCGCGGGTCAGTCGTTCTTGTTTCGCACCGGGCCGTCGTTCGTGCGCGCCCTGAGCGGTCTCGGGCCCAGGGCGCCGCTTCGTGGTGAAGAGATCTGGCCGTCCGGTGGCCGCGGCCGGCACGGCGGGCACGGCTTGATCGTTGTCGGATCCCACGTCAGCCACACGAGCCGGCAGGTTGCCGCGCTTCGGGCGCGTGGTCGCACCTTCGACATCGAACTCGACGTCCCTTCCATCGTGAGCGGCGCGGACAACGTGGTGGCCGCTACGGCGCAGCAGGTTTCCGACGCGCTGAGCCGATCGGACGTCCTGCTCTATACCAGCCGCGCCGTCGCTGCAGGCAGCGACGGGGTAGACAACCTCGCAATCGCGCGCACAGTGTCCGCTGCCCTGTCCGGCACGGTCCGCGGTGCGCGGGCCGCGCAGCCCGCCTGGGTCATCGCCAAGGGCGGGATCACCTCGCACGATGTTGCGCTGCACGGGCTGGGTATCCGGCGCGCGGAGGTGGCCGGGCAGTTGTTTCCCGGGGTGATCTCGGTGTTGCACCCGATCGATGCCGCGCCCGAGGCGATCGGCGTGCCCTACGTCGTGTTCGCCGGCAACGTCGGCGACGAGGGAACGCTGAGACAGGTCGTGGCGATCCTCAACGGCGAACAGGATGACTCCTGACGCGAGCCAGCCCGGACTTCCGAAGATCATGAGCACGCGATCGCGGGAAAGTGGCTGTTGACCTGGGCGAATGGCAGGCAGGCGTGATCGGGGCGTGTTACTACAGGCTGCTGCGGGCGGGGGTCAGTCCGCGGGCGGGGTGAAATCGAAGAACTTCGGCGGTTCATGCAGGTTAAGAGCACGCAGGATGGTCTGCTGGCCTGGGGTGGCCGCGGAGCGCTGGGCGACGCGGCCGTCGGCGGTGGCGAGGGTGACCAGGTGCATGCGGTCGAGTTCGTGGCGCAGGTTGCGCCAGGTGTCGCCGGTGGCGTTCTCGGCGACACGGGCGAGCAGCAGCGCCAGCCAGCACAGCTGGACGTGGGCGCGGATGCGGTCTTCGCGATAGTGGAACACCGGCCGCAGCGCCAGCGCGCCCTTCATGTCGCGCCAGCCGCGCTCGACCGCGATCAGCTGCTTGTAAGCGGCGGCGAGGTCGTCGGGGGTGAGGGTGAGGTCGGAGGTGCGCAGCAGCCACTTGCCGTCAAGGTGGGCTTCGCGCTTGATCGCGGCGTGGCCGGTCCGCAACAGCCCGTTCTTGGTGCGCCGCAGGTAGCGGCGCAGTCCCGGCTTGGCCTTGAGCTGCCCGGCGAGCTCGTCGCGCTTGCCCGCGGTCCAGGCGTCCGAGCCGCCGATGAGCCCTTCGAGGTGGGCGATCAGCCGGTGGCGGACGGCCTTGTCCCGTTCGGCGGCCTCGGGGTTGTGGCAGATCACGAACCGCTCGGCCCGGGCCCCCTGCTCCCGCGGAGGAACCCACACCTCCTTGACTCGCAGGTTCCCGGCCACGGTGTGGTAGCGGCCCTGGCGGGCCAGCGCGGCGGCGGCCGCGGCGTTGGTGTGCCGGAGCTTCTCGGCGTGGATGTAGTGCCCGCCGCCCCGGGTCAGGTAGGCCCGGTTGGCGGCGGAGGCGAACCCGCGGTCGGCGACCCAGACCAGGCGTCGCAGGTTCGCACCGTCCAGGCCGTCCTTGACGGT
>Ga0335079_10010749_pt1 | contig 10423 bp, 6 predicted proteins | sample Lox_Sample_33_FD_206719 | JGI IMG/M metagenome (GOLD analysis project Ga0335079, IMG submission 206719) | Soil microbial communities from Loxahatchee National Wildlife Refuge, Florida, United States - Lox_Sample_3.3 | ecosystem: Environmental > Terrestrial > Soil > Wetlands | place: USA: Florida... | reverse complement strand
CAGACTGGAGTAAAGTCTTTCGGATGCGAAAACAGGATGGCCCACCCATCGCCAATCCATTCATGAAAGTTGATCTCACCTTGCGTGGTTTGAGCGGTGAAATTCGGTGCTTCGTCGTTAATGCGTAAGGACATCTCGCTAATCTCCTCGTCTGCGGCCTATGAGATTCGAGTCTGGCGTGGGCGGCATCCGCTAATCGCCCGCGGTGACGTTATTGGAACCCTTGCGGGGACGGTACTATATCACGCGAAGAGCCGGCGGCGTGCAAAGTCGAACGTAGTCGACCGTCATGAAGCTCAGGCATCCTCCCACTTTGCTGCACCGTAAGGACGGTCGTCGCGAGATCGAAGACCGTGGGGAAGCGATTTTCTCGGGTCGCGGCTAGGCTTCCGAAACCACCGGCAACTTAGCGGCATCCCAGGCGGCGAGGCCGCCGGCCATCTCGATCAGGTTGGTGATTCCATTCTGGTGCAGAATGCTGGCGGCGATGGATGAGCGGTAGCCGCCCGCACAGTGGACAGCAATGCGGCGGTCGCGGGGCACTTCGGCGACGCGCTCTTGCAGATGGTTAAGAGGTACGTTGACGCTTCCTTCTATGTGCTTGGTAGCCCATTCGCGGGGGGAGCGGACATCCAGCACCAGGGGCGGGTCCGCGGCCGCCAATTCTTCAGCCACGACGAGGGCGCTGACACGCTCCGTCGGCCAGACCAGGTCAGGCCTGCCGGCCAGCGCTTCCATCCCGCCCTGCAGGTAGCCTCTGACGTGATCGAAACCGATTCGGCCCAGGCGCAGGGCGGCTTCCTGCTCGCGTCCGGGCTCAGCGATGATCACGATGGGCCTGGTGCGGTCGAGTACCGTGCCCGCCCAGGTGGCGTATTGGCCGCCGAGTCCGACGTTAATGCTGCCGGCGAGGTGACCCTTGGCGTATTCGGCGGGGTCGCGGACGTCGAGAATCTGAGCCCCCGCATCTCCCATCCGCAGGACCTCGGCGAGATCGACGGGATGGAGAACCTGTTCGAGATTCTTGTCCAGCGTGGTGCGCTCGCGGGTGTTCAGGATGGCGTCATAGGTGAAGTACGGCGGAGCGTCCGGTTGGTCAGCCGTGACCAGACGAATGAATTCCTCTTTGGTCATGGGCTGCAGGGCGTAATTCAAACGCCGCTGATCTCCCAGGGAAGAGACCGTGTCGGAGGAAAGCTGCTTCCCACAGAGGGAGCCGGCGCCGTGGGCGGGATAGACGAGGGTCTCGTCTTGCAGCGGCAAGAGCCGGTGGTGCAGCGACTCGTAGAGGTGGGCGCCGAGATCGTTGGCGGTCCACCCGAGCGAAGCGCGCAGATCGGGGCGGCCCACGTCACCGATGAACAGCGTGTCTCCGGTAAGAACGGCGTAGGGTTTTGCCGAGTCCTTCTGCAGATCGAAGACCAGGATCGAGATCGACTCAATGGTGTGGCCGGGAGTCTCCAGGACTTGCAAGCGCAGCCCCGGGAACTCAAGCGTGTCGCCGTCCTTCATAGCAACGAAGGCGTATTCCGCCTGGGCGCGGGAGCCGAGGTGGATGATCGCACCGCACCGGTCCCGCAACTCCAGGTGGCCGGCGACGAAGTCGGCGTGGAAGTGGCTGAGGAAGACATGGCGAATCTGGAGGCCACATTTTTCCGCGTCGGCCAGGTACTGCTGAATGTCGCGCTGGGGATCGACGATGATGGCGGTCGAGCTAGCCTCGTCTCCGAGCAGATACGAAGCGTGGGCGAGGCAACCCAAGTAGTACTGTTTCAGAATCATGGAAACGTCGACAGTCTAGCGCAGCGCCTTACGAGTGGCCAGCCCTATGATCTCCTCGACCTTGTGCTAGGCAGTCGAATTCGGCCATGTAAAACTTCGCCCATCTCCTGTCCGCAATGCCGTTGACTGCACTGCATCGGCACCCTAGGATGGCTGCTGACCTCTTCGCTATGCGAATCCGTCGTCTTCGCGCTCTTGTCCTGGTTGCGAGCCTGTTGGCGCTCCGAGCCTTTGCGGATGCCCCAGCCGCCAATCCGCAGCGCTACCTCAACGATGTCAAGGTCCTTGCCGCACCGGAAATGGAAGGCCGTGGCGCCGGGACCAAGGGCATCGACCGCGCCGCGCACTACATCGAGCAGCAATTCAAGGTGCTGGGCCTCCAGCCGGCGGGCAATCGCTCGTTTGAGCAGCCGTTCACGGTCACCACCGGAGCGAAGCTGAAGGGCAAGAACGACTTGATCGTCCACGTTGGAAGCGTCCAAAAGAAGCTGAAGCTGGGCGAAGATTATGTCCCGCTGAGTTTCTCTTCCGTCGGATCGGTAAGCGGCCCGGTGGTGTTTGCCGGATATGGCGCCACCGCCGACGAGTTCGGCTACAACGACTACGCCCACCTCGACGTGAAGGACAGGATCGTCGTCGTGCTGCGCTACGAGCCCGATAAGTTCGCGGACAAATCCGGCCACCAGGGCCTCACCCAGCACTCGCACCTGATCACCAAGGCCATCAACGCGCGCAATCACGGCGCTCGGGCGGTCATCCTGGTGAACGGCAAGCTCGGGCCGAACGAGGAAGACCTGCTGCTCAAGTTCGGGAGCCTAGCAGGGCCGCGCGATGTCGGCATTCCCATGGTGCAAGTCAAGAACGCTGTGGTGGAGAGCTGGTTCAAGGAAGCCGGCAAGTCGCTGGCGGACTCGCAGAAGGAGATTGACAGCCATCTGAAGCCGCGGTCGTTCGCGCTGCCGGAGCCGATGAGCGTCGCGATAGACGTGGACATCGAGACCCTGCACGCGACGGTCAACAATGTGCTCGCCTATCTGCCGGGGAAAACGAACGAATACATCATCATCGGAGCGCATTACGATCATCTCGGATACGGCGAGACCAGTTCGCTGGCGCCTTCGGAGATCGGCAAGATCCATCCCGGCGCCGACGACAACGCCTCGGGTACGGCCGGCGTGCTGGAGTTGGCGCGGCTTTTCTCGCGGCGCGGCGAGCGCATGGAGCGCGGCATCCTGTTCATGACCTTCGCCGGAGAGGAGCTGGGGCTTCTCGGCTCGGCCGATTGGGTGAAAGAGCCGACGCGTCCGCTGGGCGACGCCGTCGCCATGATCAACATGGACATGATCGGGCGCATCCGCGACAACAAGGTGTACGTCGGCGGCGTGGGCACCGGGACCACGTTCAAGCCGCTGGTGGAGAAAGTCGCTGCGAAGTACGATCTCAAGCTCGCCTATTCCGCCGGAGGATATGCGGCGAGCGACCACACTTCGTTCGTGGTGAAGAGTGTGCCGTCGCTGTTCTTCTTTTCCGGGCTGCACGCCGATTATCACAAGCCCAGCGACACCTGGGAGAAGATTGACCCCAATGCGGCGGCCCGTCTGCTGGATCTGATCGCGGACGTGGCCGCGGGGCTGGCGTCGGCGCCCGACCGGCCGCAGTTCGTGAAAGTTGAAGAGCCGCAGACCGGCGGCGCGGGCGCGGGCGAAGTCCGCAGCTACGGTCCGTACTTCGGCTCAATCCCGGACTTCGGCGAGACCGAGAACGGCGTCAAGTTCGCCGACGTACGTCCCGGCTCGCCCGCAGCCAAGGCCGGCCTGAAAGCCGGCGACGTACTCATCCAGTTCGGCGAAAAGCCCATCAAGAACCTTTACGATTTCACCGACGCCTTGCGGCGCAGTAAAGTCGGAGACGTGGTCGAAGTGGAAGTGCTGCGCGACGGCCAGCCGGTAACGGCGCGCGTGACGCTGGAGCAACGAAAGTAGCTGTGATGTTGGACCTGGCAGGGTGGAGCAGGGCTTCAGCCCTGCATAATGGCGGAGTCATTGGTTTTTGGGCTTTAGCCGCTGAGGTACCTCAGGGGCTGAAGCGGAAGGAGAAGATGACAATCCGACTCGCGGCCGCATTCCTGCTGCTCGCCCTTGCCGGCGGACTCTTATTGGCCCGTCCCGCCAGCGATGACAAGACAGAACTGCTCCTTCCCGCCGAGCAGCGTCACCTGCGCAATGCGCGGCAGTTGACCTTCGGTGGACAGAACGCCGAAGCCTACTTCTCCGCCGACGACAAGCAGCTTATCTTCCAGCACGCGGGCGGCGACGTGGCCTGCGATCAGATGTACATCATGCCGGTCAGCACGCCGGATGGCAGCCCGCCCACCCCGCGCTTGGTCAGCACCGGCAAGGGTCGCACCACCTGCGGATACTTTTTCCCCTCGGGCGACCGCATCCTTTATTCCTCGACCCACCTGGCCTCACCAGAATGCCCGCCCAAGCCGGACTACTCTCACGGATACGTGTGGCCGGTCTATGCCGGCTACGACATCTTCACCGCGCGCCCGGACGGCAGCGATCTGAAGCGGCTGACTTCGACTCCCGGCTACGACGCCGAAGCTACCATCAGCCGCGACGGAAAGAAGATCGTCTTCACCTCCATGCGCGACGGTGACCTGGACGTCTACACCATGAACGCCGACGGCACGGGCGTGCGCCGGCTGACGACCGAGTTGGGCTATGACGGCGGACCGTTTTTCTCTGCCGACGGTAAGAAGATCGTCTATCGCGCCCATCATCCGCGGACGCCCGAGGAGATCATCCGCTACAAAGACCTGCTAAAGCAGGGCGTCATCGAGCCCGCGAACTTCGAGATCTGGGTGATGGACGCGGACGGCTCCCACAAGAGCCAGATCACCCACAACGGCGCCGCCAATTTCGCGCCCTTCTGGCATCCGGACGGCAAGCGCATCATCTTCGCTTCCAACATGGGCGAGCCGGGCAGCCGCAATTTCGATCTCTACATCATCAACGCAGACGGCTGCGGCCAGGAGCGGATCACCTTTCATCCCGACTTCGACGCCTTCCCCATGTTTAGCTCCGATGGGAAGAAACTAGTGTGGGCATCAAACCGCAACGGCAAGCAACCGCACGAGACCAACATCTTTATTGCGGATTGGGTGGAGTAGGCACGACCTTGGGCTCGACCAGACGCACAAAGCCCTGGTCGGCCGGCGTGTGCTCCAGAGGTCTCCCGGCCCGAGCCTTTCGGCGGGGGCAGAGCGACGTGGTCAGATCGCGCCTCCCAGGGCGAAGCTAGCCCCGGGCCGCGGCCAGCTTGCGAGCCGCCATCTTCTCGCGCAGTTCGCGCTTAAGAAATTTGCCGGTGGAGGTCTTCGGGATCGTGTCGACGAAGATGTATTCATCCGGCAGCCACCATTTCGCGAATTTGGGCTCGAGGAACCTGGCGACCTCTTCGCCACTGGTTGTCATGTTCGGCTTCAGAACGATAAAGGCAAGGGGCCGCTCGCCCCACTTCGTATGCGGGACCGCGACCACCGTAGCCTCCGCCACGGCGGGGTGTCCCATGATCGCATTTTCCAGGTCCACGGAACTGATCCACTCGCCGCCCGATTTGATCAAGTCCTTGGTGCGGTCGCAGATCTTGAAGTACCCCTCGGCGTCGATGGTGGCCACGTCTCCGGTCCGCAACCAGCCGTCGGGCGTAAATTTTCCGGGATCACGCTCCTTGTTGTGGTAGCTCCCGGTAACGAACGGCCCACGCACCTGGATTTCGCCCATGGTTTTCCCATCGGCCGGCACCTCCCGGCCATCGTCGCCGACGATACGCAGGTCGACGAAGGGTATCGCGTACCCCGTTCGGGCACGGACCGCATAACGCTCGTCTTCGGGCAGGCTGCGCAGATGCGGCTTCAGCCTCGATATGCTTGCGATGGGAGAGGTCTCGGTCATGCCCCAGGCGTGGATCACGGTCACGCCGTACTTGTCGAACCCGCGGATCATCGCTTCCGGCGCCGCCGAGCCGCCCACCCCGATGCGAAGTCCCGCGGCCAGCCTGTACTCCTTTTCGTTGCGTTCCAGGAGTTGGAGCACCCCCAACCAAAGGGTCGGCACTCCCGTTGTCAGGGTCACCTGCTCCCGCTCGCAGAGATCCACCAGACTCTGCGGGTCCAGGTGTGGCCCGGGCAGGATGAGCTTGGCTCCTACCATCACCGTGGCATGGGGAATCCCCCAGGAGAGGACGTGAAACATCGGAACCACCGGCATGACTACCTCGTGCTGGGCGATCCCAAAGGTGTCCGGGGCGACGGTGGCAAGAGAGTGCAGGACCATGGAGCGGTGTGAGTAAACCACCCCGGGCGGCCGACCGGTCGTTCCTGATGTGTAGCACATACCCGCGGGATCGTTCTCGTCCAATACCGGGTACTCGAAGGGACCATCTCCGCTCTGCAGCAATTCCTCGTAATTCTCATACCCGCCAGGTATTGGGTTTCCTGTCAGCGGCACCACGAACACTCGTTCCAGATGAATGCGATCCTTGAATTGCTCGAGCAGGGGCAGGAGGACATCGTCCACGATCAGGAAACGGTCCTCGGCATCATTGGCGATGTAGGCGATGTCGTCGGGAAACAAGCGCAGGTTGAGTGTGTGCACCACACCGCCGGCAACGGGGATACCAAAATACGCCTCCAGATGCGCGTAATGGTTCCACATCAGGGTCGCAACCCGATCGCCTTTCTTCATACCCGCCCGAGTGAGCGCGGCAGCCAGGGCTCGTGAACGGCGGTAAAAGTCAGCATAGGTGGAGCGGTGCAGCGACCGATCAGGCAGACGAGAGACAACCTCGCTTTTCGGGAAATAACGTCCTGCCCGCTCCAACAAATGCACCAAGGTCAGCGGATAATTCATCATTGTCGATTGCATGACTCACTCCTCCAGCGAATCGACATTCGCCCCGTTTTCGGCGGCAATCATACCGCGCTGTCCAAGGCCGCGCAATTCTGGTCAGCCGGTCCCGACGCCGCGGTCTACGACGGTCCAACGCAGCATTAAGTGCGAGAGGCGAAGGCTTTGATAGTCCTGCCGCCCAGGTCGGTCCGTGCACGGGGCTTGGCCACGGGGCGGAGCGCTAGCCCAGTGACGCGGGGTATACCATCCGGTTTGCTCGCGACCACCGTTTGCCCATTCACTCGCACGCCGCGCGGGGATATGCTAGGCGGCTGGGCCGGAGGGATTGTGCCTAAAGCTGATCTGTTGTCCCGGGCCGTGGAGAAGCTGTGGCCGGAGCTGGAGTGGATCACGAACCGAGACCTTCGAGAGAAGGTCGTTGCCACCTGGGTGCGGGCGTTCGAATTGAGCCCGCTGAAGCCCGACGACCTCGACCACATTCCTTTCACGCTGCTCGTCAAGGACTGTCCAGCGACCTTCATGGAGCACAAACGCTGCGTGGTGCACATTGCGCGACGCTCGGCGGAGTCGATGATCGAGTTCCTGGGGCGGGCCCTGAAGATCGATCTCGACACGGTGATCGCCGGCGCGATCCTGGCCGACGTCGGCAAGCTGCTGGAGTACGAAGTGGTGGACGGCAAGGCGCGCCAGAGTCAGCGCGGCGAGTTCCTGCGCCATCCCTTCACCGGGGTGGCGCTGGCCATCGAGTGCGGCGTACCCGAGGCGGTTTGCCACATCATCGCCGCGCACGCCGCTGAAGGCGACTTGGTCAAGCGCACGACAGAAGCCATCATCGTGCATCATGCCGACTTTATGAGCTACCTGCCGTTTCGGAAGTAACGGATGGACGCATGAGCACCATCACCGCCGCTATTGCCCAATGGGCCGCCAATCTGACCTTCGACCGCCTCTCCTCCGACGCTGTCTATCAGGCCAAGCGCTTCCTGCTCGACTCGCTGGGCTGTGCTCTGGGCGGATTCCAGCAGCATGACGTGAAGATTGCGCTGGCGGTGCTCGACGAAACTGCCGGCCGCGGCCCGGCCACCATCATCGGCAGCGGCAAGCGCGTGGATCCCGTGTCCGCCTCCCTCGCCAACGCGCTGATGATCCGCTGCATGGATTACAACGACATTTACTGGAAGCAGGACCCATCGCACCCTTCCGACATATTTCCTGCGGCGCTGGCCTGCGGCGAGCGTGCGAACGCCGACGGGCGCGAGCTGATCGCCGGCCTGGTGCTGGGCCACGAATTCGAGTGCCGCTTCTGTGAGGCCGCGTTCCCCGGCATCCGCGAGCGCGGCTGGCATCACGCCACGCTGACCGCCTTTGTTTCGCCGATCGTCGCCGGGCGCATGCTGCATCTCTCTTGGGAGCAGATCCAGCATGCCATCGGCATCTCCGCCAGCCGCCACGCCACGCTCGGCGCCGTCACCGCCGGCAAACTCACCATGATGAAGAACACCGTGGACCCCATGGCGACCCAGAGCGGCGTGCTCGCGGCGCTGCTCGCCGAGAAGGGCTACACCGGCCCTGAGCACGTGGTGGACGGCAAGGAGGGCCTGACGCACTGCTTCGGCCCAGAGTGGAAGCTGAAAGTGCTGACCGATGGGCTGGGCGAATCCTGGCGCATAGTCCAATGCGGGATGAAAGCCTTTCCCACCGAAGCGCTGACGCACACGCCCATCTCCGCCGTGCTCGACCTGATGAAGGAAAACGACCTGCGCGCGGAGAAAGTCGAGAAGGTCCACATACGGTCGCTGGCCCGCGCCGCCGACATTCTCTCCGACCCTTCCAAGTACGATCCGCGCAGCAGGGAAACCGCCGACCACTCGCTGCCTTACGTGATCGCTGCCGCCCTGGTGGACCACCAGGTCACGCCCGCGCAGTTCACCATGGAGAAGATTATGGACGAGAAGATTCGGGCGCAGTTGCGGAAAGTCGAGGTGGTGGCCGATCCCGAGATCGAGAGAGTTTTCCCGGCGCTGCAACGGGTTATCGTGACCATCCGCACCACCGACGGGCGAGAGTTCGCGAAGCAACTGGACTATCCTAAGGGTGACCCCCGCAATCCGCTTACGGACCGCGAGATCGAAGAGAAATTCGATGCGCTCGCCGCGCCGGTGATGTCGCGCGCCGCACGCAAGCGGGTGAAGGAAACGGTGTGGAAGCTGGAAGAGCTGGGCTCGGTGAGTGAGCTGATGAAGCTCCTGAAGGCGAAAAGAGCCTCGGCAACGTCGCTGACAACCGGCAACTGACAATTGGCAACTATTCATGCCGCAGACCGTCGTTGAAAAACTCGCGCAGGCCCACCTCGCTGGAGGACCCAACCGTCCGGTGCGCGCAGGCGACTTCGTCTCCATCCGCCCTACGCACGTGATGACCCACGACAACACCTCGGCGGTCATGAAGAAATTCCAGGCCATGGGCGCACGGCGCGTCCGCAACCCGCAGCAACTGGTCTTCGCCCTCGATCACGACATCCAGAACCTCTCCGACGACAACCAGAAGAAGTACCGTGCGATCGAAGCCTTCGCCCGCGAGCAGGGCGTGGACTTCTATCCTGCCGGCTCGGGCATCGGGCACCAGATCATGGTGGAGCGCGGATACGTCCTGCCCGGCAGCTTCGTGGTGGCCTCCGACTCACACTCCAATATGTACGGCGCGCTGGGCGCGGTAGGCACGCCGGTGGTCCGCACCGATGCCGCCGCCATCTGGGCTACGAGTGAGTTCTGGTGGCAGATTCCGCGAACAGTTCAAGTAATACTTGAAGGCAGGCTGCCGCCAGGCGTGAGCGGCAAGGATGTGATCATCGCGCTCTGCGGCCTCTACAACCGGGAAGAGGTGTTGAACGCGGCCGTCGAGTTCACCGGGCCGGGCGTGGCGTCGCTTTCGATAGAGGCACGCCTGACCATCGCCAACATGACCACCGAGTGGGGCGCGCTGGTGGGATGGTTCCCTGCTGATGGCGCCACCTTCGCATGGCTCCGCGCGCGACGAGTGCAACTGGGCGCCAGCGAGAGACGGCTGCCTGAAGAAGAACTGGCGCGCCTCGAAAAGGCTCCGCCGCAGCCCGATTCCGACGCTCACTATGCCGCGCGCATCGTGATGGACTTGAGCAAGGTCACGCCACATATCTCCGGGCCGGACACGGTGCAGGTGATGTCCTCGCTGGTCGAGTTGGAGAACAAGCAAGTCAAGATCGACAAAGCCTACCTGATCTCGTGCGTGAACTCGCGTATCGAGGACCTGGAGGCGGCAGCCACCGTGCTGCGGGACAGAAAGGTCGCATCCACGGTGAAGTTCTATCTCGCGCCGGCGAGCCGCTGGGTGCAGGACGAGGCAGAGCGCCGCGGAATCTGGCAGACGATCCTCGACTCCGGCGCCATTCCGCTGCCTGCCGGGTGCGGTCCGTGCATCGGCCTGGGCACGGGATTGCTCGAGCCCGGCGAGGTCGGCATTTCCGCCACCAACCGCAATTTCAAAGGACGCATGGGCTCACGCGAAGCGCAATGCTATTTGGCCAGTCCCGCAGTGGTCGCCGCGTCGGCGGTCGCGGGCTACATCTGCGGACCGGAGGCCACAACTTCTTCTAGTGTCATCCCGAGCGAGCGGCCCAGTGTTGGCCGCGAGTCAAGGGACCTGCATTTGGAGCGTAATTTCAGGGACTTATCGGCTGGCGTTAAAGT
>Ga0335079_10010746_pt1 | contig 10426 bp, 9 predicted proteins | sample Lox_Sample_33_FD_206719 | JGI IMG/M metagenome (GOLD analysis project Ga0335079, IMG submission 206719) | Soil microbial communities from Loxahatchee National Wildlife Refuge, Florida, United States - Lox_Sample_3.3 | ecosystem: Environmental > Terrestrial > Soil > Wetlands | place: USA: Florida... | reverse complement strand
CCGAACTCCCGGGCCGGCTCTCGCCCGAAGCGGATCTGGCTGTCGCCGCGTTCGAGCGGTTTCGTTGCAATCTGCACGATGTGCTGGCGCGTTGCTGCTCCGGCAAGGAGTTGCTGAAGCGCGGGTTCGCGCGCGATGTCGCGCTGGCTGCCGAGTACCGGGCCAGCACCGCGGCGCCGCTGTTGCGGGAAGACCGGTTTGTAAATGCGTAGTTTTCGATGTCGCCCGGGATGGTCCGGTTCGGTTGCGGCTCGCCGCGGCGCGCGGCCAATCGGGTCGCCCGGCTCAGCGTGGTTCGCCAGCCGCTTTTGGCAACCATACAATAAAGAGATGCGCACTCTCCCCTTGCTCCCGCTTTTCTTTGCCTCCGCTCCGGCGCGCGAGCGTTCGTTCCGTTTCGAATCTACAATCCATGTACCGGATCTGTACTGCTTCGGCGCGCTCGGCGAGGACCGGGCGGAGGTCCGTGGAGGCGGCGCAGTGCTCCTCGAGCGGCCGCAACCGGGCGCCCCCGTCGAGACCGGTTGCTATAAAGATCGGCCTATATGAGCGGCGCAGGAACCTTGAAAAGGCTGTTACGCTGCACGGCCGTCGCGGGGCTGGCGCTGGCTCTCGCGCTATCCGGCTCTCCTCAAGCCCGCCGTACAGCTCCGGCTCGGGATGAGGATTCGCAACCTCCCGACATAAAGCATCAGCAGGATGAAATCCTCAAGGAGGATCACCAAAAGGACCTGAAAGACGCTGCCCAACTGATCGAATTGGCCGAGCAACTCAAGCAGGAGTTGGAAAAAAACGACCGGCATGTGCTCTCCCTATCGAGCCTCAAGAAAACGGAAGAAATTGAGAAACTCGCCAAGCGCATTCACGCCCGCCTCGTGCGTTGATCCCCGCCGACGCGGGTCCTTCGCACTGCTGGCGCTGTTGTGGTTGGGGGCCGGACCGGGTCACGCCCAAACCGCGAAATCTCCTCTCCTGGTTCTGCTGTCGGGGGACGAGAAGAACTGGCAGGCTTGGTCGCAGCAGCGCGGATGGGATTTTGTGAGCGTAGCCCACGACCCGGCCTGGACGGACACTAAAGAGAGGACCCTCGACCAGCGCGTCAAGGCCCTGGCGGCTGAAGTGGAGGAAATCGAGAAACGTCCACAAGTAGACGCCACCCGCGTCTATCTCGCCGCGCAGGGCGATTCCGCATCGGCGCTGTTCTACGTGGCGTCCCGCGTTCCGGACCTGTGGGCCGCGGCGGTGGCCGCGGGCGGAAGTCCGCGCGCGGCCATCGATAGCAATCGCCTGTTTGCCGCCAATACCGGCGGCCTGCCCGTCCTCTGGCTATACGCCAACAAAGACGACGAAGATCTGGCGCGGAAGTTGAAATCCGCGGGCTTCAACCTGGAGACGCGCGAGCCGGAACGCGCCAGTCCTTCGGACGCGCTCGATTGGCTCGCCGCCCATCAGCGCGACGAGTTTCCCGAAGCCGCCGATTGCGAAACGGGGAACCCGCAGTTTCCGCGCTGCTACTGGCTGGAGATCGCGAAGTTCGATCCCGCGGAGCGCAACGACGTTTTGGATTCCACGCGTGTGCCGCCGCTGGGATCGGGAGCGAGCCTCGCCATCGGGCCTTTCGGTTTCGATTCGGCCGAGCCGGGTCCCGGCGTCGTAATCGCGTGGCTCCCCGAAAAATATCAGGGACCGCTCAAGCTCCACGATCGCATTATCGCCGTCGGCGGCAAAGAGCTGAAAGACAGCGCGCAGTACGTACAACTGATGTACCAGGCCTTCGAGGAGAAGCCGGTCGTCGTGATGGTGGCGCGCGGCAAGGAGCACATTCGGATGGAAACCAGGATCGTGGCGCCGCGGCGCGAGGAGACGGTGACCGCTCGCGTGCGTGGCCGCTATCTCCCCGATCTGCACGAAGTCGAAATCCTCAGCCGCGCGGTGGCGCAAATCAAGTTGACCCTTCCGGCGTATTGGCTTCCGGCGAAAATCAACTGGAACGGCGCCGAGGTAGCCCAGGCGGACAGCGCCGGCTGCTGGCTGCTCGACGAACAGAAAGAACTGCTGTCCGCCCGGAAGTGTCGGTAAAGCGCAGATACCGCGAGTATCTTAAATTCATAATGCCAGCGCTCTTCGCTCCATGGGATTAGCTCTCTTACAGGCGCCGCTCTGTAAGTCGCCGCGGACGCAACCATGCGATTTCTTTTCCGGCATAGACACACCGCTAACATCCCGCTGGGCGAATTCGCTACGGCGATCACAATAGGGAGCCGGTAACCTCCTGCGTAATCCTGCCGGTGAACATCTGCCGGGGCCGGATGCCCAATAGAAGACGGACATCCCGGCAGTTCGCGACGGCTAGTGAAAGAACTCGGCCATGGCTACGGCCGTATCGGCCCAGCCAAGATTAGTCGTGGGAAGCCCCAGTCCTTGCGCGATCGTGCGCAGGATGTTCCCTTCGTCATAGCCTTTGTTGTAGGCCTGGGGATCTCCGGAGGTCTGCTTATGTCCTGCGATGCTGTGCGGGCTGATCAGGACAGTCTCGACTCGTCCGCCGCACCCCAGTCCCTCGGTGACGGTTTGGCAATCCGGGGAGCCGTTCGTGGCGTTTTCGTCGAACGTGACGATCAGCAAGCCGTCGCCCCCGGCTTGGAAGTAGGAGCTCGCCAACAAGGGAGCGATTTCGGCCTTCAACCAGTTATCAAAGGCCTTGGCCGTGGAGTCATGTGCATCGTCATAGCCATTCGGCACAAGCCACGAGAGATTGGGCACGGCCTTGTTGGTCAGGTCCGTCGCAAACTGGCTGAAGCACGCATAGTTGCTTTTTTGGGTGTTGACATCCGTCATGTATTCGAGGGGATCGTGGCGAACATAGTAGGAGCCGGAATGATACCCCTTGCAACCGCTGATGTTGGGGTCGTTCTCCACATAATTCTTCCAGGTCTTGCCTGCCTGCTGCGCTTCGTAAGCGATATTGTTGAGCGAGACCGGAAAGCTGGAGGGCGTCGCGCTGTCATTGTCGGTCAGAATGGCGCCGGTCGTCAGGTTAAAGTAATTTCCGATCGAGGGATGGGTGGACGAGTAATAATTGGTAGCCAAGCCATAGGCGTTGGCCAAGGAGGTCAGATAGGGCATGTTAGTCGAGTTGTAGGTGGTGCCGTAATCCAGATTCTCGCCTACCACGACGAACACGTGCCCGAAGGACGGCAGAGCCGCCGGCGTGGCCTGCGGCGCTGCCTGTCCGGAAGCTAAGGGAACGGCGATGGATGCGCTTAGCAGAAGCGCAACACACAACCCTGAACCTTTGCCTTGTGCTTTCATGAACGATCTCACTTGAATGTTGAAGTTAGCTTAGTGTCTTCGCCCGGCCGGGTCGTGCAAGGCCACGCTGGATTTCACCGGAGGATAGGTCGAGCCAAAAAGATCGGCCATCACGCTCACGGTGCTGTCGCAAGCGTGGTTCAGACACGGCAGGCCCAAACCGCCCTCGATCGTCTTCAGCAAGGAGACGTGCGTATAGAAGTTCGCGCTCTGGATGCCATGGCTCCCGTAGTTCGTGTCGACGATCGTGAGAACCTGGTTGACAGTCGGCGAGATGCTGTAGTCGTCTTCATCCCACACGACCACGATCGCATTATCGCCCTGCTTCCATACCGGAGAGTTCTTGATGGCCGTGACAATGCGCTTGACCGCGACGTCGCCAAGCTGCATCAAAGCCGGGTTCAAACCCGCCTGCGTGCCATTGTCATTCGGATCGTAGTTGCAGAACGGACCGCCATTGCCGCGTCCATGTTGATCGTTGCATTGATTCGGCGCGATGAAAGAATATGCCGGAACGGAGCCGGATTGCAGGTCGGCGTAAAGTCCGCCCGAACCCTCGAATCCTACGACGTTGGTCAGATCGCTGCCCGGCTGGTCGCCTTCCTGCACACTGCGAAAGTAGACGAACGGGTTGTGCTTGGACGCGTACAGTTGCACGATGTCGCTCGATGCCAGGGCGGGCGAAAGAACCGGCGTGATGGTGCTGAAATCGGTATTGTTGGTGTATACGCCGTCACTGTAGTTTACGGTGTCTGCGCCGTTGGTGGGCAGGCCTTCCTGATAGCTCTTCCAGGTGCGCCCGGATTCCGCGAGCTGATCGGCGATGGTCTTGCCTACGGTGTTGGCCGCGGCCGGGATCGATTGAATGCCGTCAATGTTATTCACACCGGGAGGACCCTGTGTCTCATTGGTCGTGTCCACCGCAACCGTCGCGGCGTCCGTCCCCGTCCCAGCGATGGGACAAATGTTCGGAGACGCCGGACTGTCGGTTGCCACGGTCCCGGAAGCGAGATTGGTGGTGCAGCCGAAATCGTGCCAATCCGGCGGGTTGTCGGTAAGAACGCCGAAGTTCGAACCGCCTACGGTTTCCAGGTAATTGGTCAAGCTCGGATGCGCAATCGCGAAGTAGTTTGTGGCTGTATTCGCGAGCGAGGCCAGATCGTTGATAAACGGACAGTTTGGATTGCTGATGACTTGGCTGTAGCCGTGATTCTCCATCATGATCACCCACACATGGTCCAGATGCGGCACGCCCGATGGAACAGGCCCCTCGGCGGCGGCGGCGATGCTCGCCGGCACGACTGTAAGAAGGCCTAACAACAGGGTTTTCATTCTCATCATGGTATTCACCTTTCCTCGCAAAGCAAGATTCAGACGACGCCTCACAGGATGGGGCGGATGTCCTCATGGGAATCTATCAGCACAATGATTTATGTTTGGTTACAGAAGAATAAAGCTTCGGTGAATTCCAGTAGGCGTTACTTCTTCAGATACGTGTCGAACCACTCGGTTGCGAGCTTCTGCGCCTGCCGGCGCGCCTCGAAGTAAACGCCATAGTGAGTGATGCTGGGAATCTCCACCAGATTTTCGGACCCCGCGCTGGCTAGCTTCCGCTCGCCGGCGCCCTCGCACGCGCCACGGTCCGCCTACCCCCCCAGGGGTTGAAGCTCGCCCAGCATGGTGGGGATCAGTTCGGAAACCGTCGGGTGGATGTGCACCGCCCGCTGAATCGTCGTATAGGGCGCCCGGGCGTACATGACATCCAGAATCGAGTGAATGGCCTCATCGCCGCCCGTGCCCAGAATCGCGGCGCCCAGGATCAGCTTCGACTGCGCGTCGATCACGATCTTCATGAAGCCCTGCGTCTCGCCCTTCTCCACCGCGCGTCCGACCTTGGTCATCGGACGCTTCCCGATCCACGCGGCGCGGCCGCTCTGCCGGACTTCCGCCTCCGTGAGGCCGCAGCGCCCCAGCGGCGGATCGATGTACAGCGCATAGGCGGGAATGCGGTCGCTGACGCGGCGCGGGTCGTCATCCAGAAGATTCGCCGCCACGATTTCGAAATCGTTGTAGGCGGTATGCGTAAACCCGCCCTTGCCATTGCAGTCGCCCAGCGCCCAGATTCCCGGCGCGCTGGTCTGCAATTGATCGTCCACCGCGATGTACCCGCGCTCGTCCACCGAAACGCCGGCATTTTCCAGTCCCAGATCGCCGGTGTTGGGCCGCCGCCCCGTCGCCAGCAGCACGTGGGAGCCGGCGATGCCGGGAGCGCCCTCGGCGCACTCCGCCTGCACCAGGATCTCGCCGCCGCGCCGCGAAAGCCCTATGCATTTCGCGTTCAAGCGCACGCCGATGCCTTCCGCCTCCAGGATTTCGCGGATGGCCGACGACACATCTTCATCCTCGCGTGGAACCAGCCGCGCTCCCATCTCCACGATCGTGACTGCGCTTCCAAAACGCCGGTACATCTGCCCGAACTCGAGACCGACATAGCTGCCGCCCACGACGATCAGGTGCTCCGGAAGATAGTCGATGTCCATCATGGAGCTGTTGGTCAGATACGGAACCTCGTCCAGTCCGGGAATCTCCGGCCGCGCCGCGCGCCCGCCCACGTTGATGAAGATCCGCGGGGCGGTGAGCCGCTCCGGGCCTACGCGGATCTCGTGCGGCGATTCGAAGCGCGCGTGGCCTTCATAGACGGTGCAGTTCGCCATGCTCTTGAGCCACGCTTCCACACCCGTCCGCGATTTCGCCGATATGGCGTCCTTCCTGGCTTTCACGCGCCGCATGTCGACGGCCGGGGCGCCGCCCGGGCCGGCTCCGAATTCGGCCGCGCGCGCGATCATGCGGGCGGCGTAGGCGCTGGCCACCAGGGTCTTGGTGGGAATGCACCCGGTATTGACGCAGGTACCGCCGAACAGCTTGCGCTCCACGATGGCGACCTGCATCCCCGCCTTGGCAAGCCGCTGCGCCAGCGAGGGGCCGGCCTGCCCCGTTCCGATGACGATCGCGTCGTAGGCCGCCATGGCTTCAGCGCTCCTCCAAGTCTCTCAGCACTTCCACCAGCACCGTTCCCACGACATCGAAACTGTGCGCGCTCAGTTTGTCGATGGTATCGTCCGGCGTGTGCCAGTAAGTTTTGTCGAAGTCGATCAAGTCCGCGGCGTTGACGCCCAGGCGCACGAACGGCATGTGATCGTCGTCGGTAGGGCCGCCCGTATCCAGAAAATACTTGCCGTAGCCCAGGCGCGCGGCCGCGGCCCAGATCAGCTTACGGAGCGAGGGCGAAGAGTTCTCCTCGTTCATGATGTCCAGGTCTTTGTCGCCGATCATGTCTACGTTGATCAGGGCCTTGATCCGGCTTAGCGTACCGTCGGCGGCCCAGCGCGCGGCAAGGCGCCGGCTGCCGTAAAGGCTGTCCTCGGTCGACCACTCCTCGCGGATGGCCTCCTCTCCATCGAACCACACCAGGTAAACATCGTCTTTGCGCGGCGCGCCCTGGAGCGCCTCGGCCATCTCCAGAAGGAACGCGGTTGACGATCCGCCGTCGTCGGCGCCTACAAAACGCACCAACGGCTTCAGCTTGGTGTCGTAGTGCCCCGTGAATACCACGGCCCGGCCGGATTTTCCCGGAAAGCGCGCGATCAGATTCGCCATGGCGATCGGACCCTTCGGCGTTTGGGCGGTGAAGGCGTCCTGGCTCACCTGGCAGCCGCGCAGCTTCAACTGCGCGAGCAGATAAGTCCGCAGGGCGCGCAACTCCGCGGACCCCGGAGGGCGCGGCCCGAACGAGACGATCTTGCGCGCGTACTCCATGGCGCGCGCGCCGCTGAAATCGCGGGCCTGCGCTGGCGCCCCTCCCGCCCACGAGAACGCCGCCAGCGCGGCCCCCATTACGACGATTTTCTTGCCGTGCATATGTATCCGAGAGTGAAGTTGCGGTCCCGGTCCAGGAAATCCAGCGCCGGGATCACCAGCGCCGGCGGAACCAGCAACAGCGCGGCCGGAAGAAAACCAATCCAGCGGATTCCCCCCGCAAAAAATTGCAGCCCATTCAACAAGCGGCGCGCGAGCAGGCGGAAGTATCCGCCCACGGGATGGATCTCGATCTCGACCATGCCCGCGCGCTGCAACAAATATGCCATGCCGTAACGCGTGTAGCGATAGTAGTCGTGCGGCGCCTGGTGCACTTCCCACTCCTGCGGAACGATCGCCAGCAGCGGCGCGCGAGGCGCCAGGGTGCGCGCAATCTCCTGCAGGACGCAGCCCGGCTCGCGGACGTGCTCGAGCGTCACAAGGTGTATGGCGGCGTCGAAACAGCCGGATGCGAACGGCAGGCGGGCGAGGTCGGCCAACGTATCCAGCCGGCTGTAGTCCCACGTGCCGTCGCCGACCGCCAGGTCCACGCCGCAATAGCGCTGCCGCAGGAAGTGGCCGGCGTAACGCCCCTGGCCTGCCCCGGCGTCCAATACGCGCGCGCCCTCGGGCAGCCCGGCGGCAAAGCCGGCCACGGCCTTTTCCATGGATGCTTCGAAATGCAGCACGTAGCGGCCCAGCCACGCCGGCAAACGATCCACGATCGCGGAACAGCTCATGATTTCTTGCGCGCCTCGATCATGATCGTGGAGCCCGCATGAAAAGCCGCTTCCAGCAGCGTGAACGGGAGCGCGGCGCCGAGCAGCGCGAGATGCGCCAGGTCCTTCAACAGCTTCAACTGCGGCGATTCTTTCCGGCCGCGGACGCGCCGCGCCATGGGATCGAGCGCCGGCGCCAGGCTGATCGCCAGCCCGGCCGGATTGTCGCGCAGCGAAAAATGCTTGCGCCGCAGGATCTCGAATCCGGCGGCCGACAGCAGCGCGCCCAGGTCGCGGGCCCGGAAGTCCACCAGGTGGCGCGGCACGTCCATCCCGTTCCAGCGGCGGCCCAATAAACGAAACTGCCAGCACGCCGCGTTGGGTACTTGCACGATCAGGCGTCCATTGGGTTTCAGCAGCGGCCGCGCCGCTTCCAGGTAGTCCCGCGGATCGTACAGGTGCTCGAGCACGTGGAACATGGTGATGGCGGCGCAGGCCCCCGGCGCGACCGGCGCGCGCGCCAGGTCTCCGCACATCGCGGGCACCCCATTGGTGCGCCAGGCCACCGCCGCCGCTTCCGGCGAAAAATCCAGGCCGATCGCGCGCAAGCCGCGCTGCCGCAACAAGCGCGGAAACAACCCGCCCCCACAGCCCACGTCCAGCACCGGACCGGTTTCCCCGGATGCGGCCACCGCGCGGCGCACGAAGCGCACGTGGTCGCGCAGCACCAGGCGGCGGAAGATCTCTTCCAGACCCGATGCCAGGCTGGCATCCGGCGTATACCAGTAATGCTCCGGATAGTAGCGGCGCAGGTCCTCGGGCGCGGGCGGCGGTTCGAGCCGCATCAGCCCGCAGCTTTCGCAGGCCACAATCTGAAACTCGCGTGCGGTGGTTTCGTACAGCCGGTCGGTGGCGGTGAACAGCGCCCGAAAACCCGCGTGCCCGCAGACCAGGCAGGCGGTCATGAAGCCGCTGGCGCGGGCGCCTGTCCGCAGGGGCCGCGAACCGTGGCGCAGCCGCTCAATTTCGAGCGCCGGCGCCGCCGGCCGCCTTCCCCCGGCGCCCGCCCGCGCTCCCGCCAACGTGTGTGCCAGTACTCTTGTGCACAAAACAAGCTCACAGCCTTCCGTTGTATTATAGCTTTAGGGGCCGTATTGGGGTATGAGTTCCGTCGGCGAAACGTTGCGCCGGGAACGTCTGCGTAGGGACCGTAGCCTGGAGCAGATCTCCCGCGAAACCAAGATCTCCACGCGGATGCTGGATGCCATCGAACGCGATCAGTTCGACCAGCTTCCCGGCGGCGTGTTTGCGAAGAGCTTCGTCCGGCAATACGCCCGCGTTCTGGCGCTGGATGAAGAGGAACTGGCCGCCGAGGTACAGAAGACCATCCAGGCGGAGGAGGCCGGACCCGGCTTCACGTCCGCGCCGCCCGAGCCGGCTTTCAAGGTTCCGAAGCTCACCCAGTGGGAAAGCGCCGGCGGCTCCTCCACATCCTCCGCGCTGCCGGCCTTGGCGATGGTGGTGGCGGTCATCCTGGTGTGCTCCGGCGTTTATGCGTGGTGGAACCGGCGGCCTGCCCCGCGGCCTGCGGCGAAAACGGCCCCGCACACCGCTGGGACGGCCGTCTCGCGCGCTTCCGAACCCGCGCCCGTAATGCACGCCGTGGCGCACAACCCGGAAACGCCTGCCAAGACCGAGGTGTCCCAATCCTCCACCGCGCCCTCCGAGCCGTCAACGCAGCCCGCCGCCAATCCCGCGGCCACCCTGCACCTCTCGATGACCGCCACCGATAACAACTGGGTGCGGGCGTGGGCGGACGGCAAAGAGGTCATGACCCGGGTCTTGAATCCGAATTTGATCAAGACTGTCGATGCCGTGGACGAAATCCGCCTCCGGACCGGCGACGCCGGAACCTTGGAGGTGACCCTCAACGGCAAACCGCTCGGACCGATCGGACCGCGGGGCCAGGTTCGCATCGTACAAGTCACCCGCGAGGGCGTTCAGATCCTGCCGCTGCCCCCCAAGCCGGCGCCCGAACCGCTCTGACGCATCGCCATCGTCTTCTTGCGCCGTTCGATCAACAGCAGCTCGCGCCGCCGGCGTTTCTTGACCCGCGCGTCGATCTTGCGCCAGAACTTGCGGAAATAGCTGAAGGCCGAAAGCATGGCGAACACCACCACGCCCCACATCAGCACGATCCCCGGCAGCTTCAGCACGGGGTACCGGATGCTGAGCAGCAGGCAGGAAACCGCGGCGACCTGCGAAACCATCTTGGTCTTGCCCAGGTCGCTGGCCTTGATGGTGTAGCCTTCCGCGGCGGCAATCGCGCGCAAGCCGGAGACGGCGAATTCGCGCCCCACGACCAGGATCACCATCCACGCCGGCACCGCGCGCACCTGCACCAGCGCGATCAGCGCCGAAGACACCAGCAGCTTGTCCGCGATCGGATCGAGCAGCGTGCCGATGGTGGTGATCTGCCGCCAGCGGCGCGCCAGGTAGCCGTCCAACAGGTCCGTGCTCGCGGCGGCCAGAAAGATCGC
>Ga0335079_10010745_pt1 | contig 10426 bp, 9 predicted proteins | sample Lox_Sample_33_FD_206719 | JGI IMG/M metagenome (GOLD analysis project Ga0335079, IMG submission 206719) | Soil microbial communities from Loxahatchee National Wildlife Refuge, Florida, United States - Lox_Sample_3.3 | ecosystem: Environmental > Terrestrial > Soil > Wetlands | place: USA: Florida... | reverse complement strand
GCAGCTGGTCCGACTTGCACGAACGCGGCTTTCGATCTGAAAACCACACCAGTACTTACCTTGAGCAACACACCATAGAGCCCTTTCGTGGTATCAAGAAATGACGTTGTCCATCCACCAACATATACGTTTCCATTCGAGCCATCTGTCGCAATAGACGTTGGATTGTCGTTGGGGCCATAGACTCCAACGTCTCCTCCGCTAGCATCGTAGGTTATTCCTTCCTGTGCGTTTCCACTCCCATCGTATCTCTGAACGCAAAGGTCCTCATTTGTGGTCCAAACGGGTGCAGAAATTGCCTGGGCTTGAAACACCACATAAGTGTTGTTCCCTCCAACGTCCACCGCGATCTTTCTGGCGCTTGCGGGAGCCGAATATAGCCCGCAAATCCTCGTATACCATTTCTGAGTTCCATTAGAGTCGTACTTCATTGCAGTCAAGCCCCCTGGAACACCCTGATCACTTACCCCACCCGCTATGTAGATATTCTTATTGGTATCCAGGGCCATGTCCGCTACTGATTCATAGCTTGTGTAGACATTCTCACTTTGTCTGGCAACCCAAAGCTGTGTGCCGGAGCTATTGTACTTCACTGTGGCGATGTCGTCGTTAGTTGTCGCTCCTCCGTTGCTCACTCCGGTGACGATGACATTGGACGATTTATCGACCAGGACTCTGACGGGGGAATCATAGCCGTTTGTGACATTTGTGTTGTCATACTGTTTCACCCATTGTTCAGACAGAGAGTTATTGAGCTTGATGGTACAATAGTTCTCATTGCTCCCGGATTTCGTCGATCCAGTTATGTATACGTTGTCGTTCGCATCCATACTCATGTCTCTGAGGGTATCTTTCGAATTCGAGGAAACATCCTTTGAATAGAGAGTGTACGTTCCACCCCCGCTCGAGGGGTATTTTACTACAATATAATCGCCATATGAACCACTCGTGTGAAAAGTTGATCCCGCGACATACACGTCTCCAGTCTGCCCGACGCGAACAACTATTCCTACGGTGTTCACTCCCGGATTGTAGATTTCAGGCCACCCGGGAGCGACATTTCCCGCACCTGTATCCACTTTGATTGTCCCTAGACCGTAATATGATCCCTGCTTAGTCTTTCCAGTCACGTAAACGTATCCACCAGTGACAAAGATTGAAGCTGGTTCATCAGTCGTTCCAGGATCCCACGTAACCGTCCATTTCCTGGTACCCGAGGAGTTGTACTTTGATATGATGTAGTCCTCTTCAGTTGCCGATCCCCTCTGCGACCATCCTGCGGTATATACATTTCCATTTACATCCGTGGCCACAGCGGTGGTCGCATTCTCCAGAGAATACCCATCGAACATCCTCGTCCATTGAAGTGACATAGTCTGAGCATTAGTACAAATACTGCAAAGCAGTAGCGCGAATACTCCCAAAACTATAATTCTTGTTTTCATGGCATCCTCCAAATTGAGTATCTACCTGCTTGCTCCTACGCAAAATAGGAGCCAAACCGTTGATCTAGCTGTTCGGTAATTTACATCCCTCCAAGATGAGATCGATACGTTTCACCTCCTTTTTGGGGATCAACAATTTATTAGATGCCCTCTCATCTGTCTGAACGAGCGACAGCTATTTTTGAGCGTTCACCGGCTGCCCTCACAATTTGAAAGTGAATATCACCCGATCACAGACGCGTTAAGCGGGCTCTGTGGGGCTAAAATATCTTGAATAATGCTACGGGTGAGAAATTACTCCGCCGCGAAAGAATTTGCCTTCGAGGAGTCTGTGAAATCTACACAGCGAAAGCATCCTTCGCAATGGGGTGTTTTCTGTAATTCTAATGGTAGGTGAATGCCTCCCACCTAAAATCAAACAGAAATGACAACTCCGAGGATCAGCGAATTGAATCGAGCTAAAGAGCCTACGTACTCTGTATCACTTCACAAGCCCCTTCCTTATTGCATATCTGGTCAAATTGGCCACATCGTGAATACCGAGCTTATCCATGATTTGCTGTCGGTGTTTTTCGACCGTCTTAATGCTTATGGAGAGAAGCTTGCTGATTTCTCGGTTCGGTTTACCAGCAACAACGAGTTGTAGCACTTCACTCTCTCTAAGACTAAGAACTGACTTATCACGATGATGGTCCTGCAAGTCCAGCAGCACCTTAGATACTGATGGACTAAAAAAGGCATTACCTGCAAAAACTTCTCGTATGGCAGCAATCAAGTCACTCGCTGCGGTTTGCTTCACCAGATAACCCTTAACTCCCACTTGGACCGACTGTTTTACAAATTCTTCGTCATCTGACATCGAGAGTATAATTACCTTCACGTTGGGGTGAAGCCTATGAATCTGGGCAGCGGCATGTAATCCATTCATGTCGGGCATGGTTATGTCAAGAATTACGACATCGGGCCGCGTTCCTTCGACGAGCGAGATCGCTTCAAGACCGGTTCCGGCTTCCCCCACCACTTCGATATCGCTTTCTGATTCCAAGAGCGATCGGAGCCCTTGTCGGAACATCGTATGGTCATCAACTATTAAAGTGGAGATCTTCGCCATATGTTTCTCGTTCCTTAATCAGGTTTATTCCTTACAACTTCTCCAATTGGAATCTTCACATCTATGGTAGTTCCCCTGCCTCTCGCAGACGTTAACGTGAACTTGCCCCTTGCGAGTTTCACACGTTCTTGCATACCTAGAATTCCGAGATGCCTTCGAGGGAGCACGGTACCTTCATGCTCCATGCGCGGCTCGAAACCATCCCCGTCATCACTAATCTCAAGATCTATGAAACGTTCATTACTTTTCACATTTATCGCGACCACCCGAGGATGTGCATGCTTTGCTGCATTCGTCAGGCTCTCCTGCACAACTCTGAATACAACAATTTTTTGCTCGCTGTCCAGCAACTCAACATCCTTGTTTTCATTAAAGACGACCTCGATTCCGGTGTGCTTGGAAAAATCGCGGACAAGATACCGAAGCGCCGGTGACAAACCAAGCTCGTCGAGGACGGCAGGTCTCAGTTCAGATAGAAAATCGTGAACTCTGGCAAAGATCTGCTCGACGATTCTTTTCATATCCCGGATACTGATCTTGATGATTCCCGGGTCCCTCCCAGAATCTTTCCTCAGTGTTTCAAGATTCATGGAAAGCGTGGCTAGCAGCTGTCCCATTTCGTCATGAAGTTCCCGGCTGATTTTCTTTCGATCTTCCTCCTGCATATGTATAACTTCACGGGAGAGCTTGGAAAGATCCTCCTGCATCGACTTTGCTCTTACCAGTGATTGATTCGCTCTTCTTTCAGCCCGCCGGAGATCATGTTCGTATGCAATTCTCTCGGTTATATTGTGTGCAATGCCATGAACGAGGGTACTGCCATCATCTCCAACGTAGACGGAGCTTCTGTATTCAAAAAAGATTGTCTTGCCTTCAGGCGCTATGCTTAGGGGAATGATCCCTGAAGCAGAATTCTTGGACTCAAGATCGCTCAGGTAATCCTGAAACTTCTCTTTGAATCTCTTGGAGAGGAATGCCGTTATCGGCCTACCTATGATTTGTGAAACCTCCGCACCGACCAATTCTTCTACGATTCTATTTACTTGGATGACTGTGCCATCGAGGGAATGAATATAGATGACATCCGAGACACCATCGAAAAGGTCACGATATTTTTTTTCACTGTTCTCGAGAACTTCGAGCTTCTCCTTATGAAGTTTCAAACGGGTCTTCTGGGACGAGATCGCTATGAAAACTAGCCCCAGGCACAGAGAAAGACCAACCACGACACTAACAAGTAATATCCACCAGAATTCTATGTTCGAGCCAGGCATAGAAATCCAACCGTATACAGCACGTTCGAAATGATGTCCAACACCCAGTGAATACTCCACACTGAAATTGCCTCGGTGACGCTAAGGCCTGTGATCCTATTTATGAACAGAAAAAGCATTATGTTACTTGTGAAGTACACCAACACCCCCGCACAGACCCAGAATTTATGATCTGCGTAGAGTATTCTATCCTCTCCTTTCATCAATCCAAATAAAGTCGCTATAGACGCAGCAATTAGAATCGTGCTAGAAAGAGTGTGTGTGTATTCTGCAGGCGAGGTGAGCTTCTCATACGTAAAGATGGATACCAGCCAGAAAGACAGGTAAATAGGAATAAGAAGCAGTTCTAGTGAACGAATTACGGGCTGCCTTTGCCAGCGTGCCAGCACGTACATCAGCAGCCCGAATTCTATGGCATGATGAATGTGAAGCACCCAGAGATCATTCATTCTAGCCTGTGCCATGAAATAGGATGCCGTTTCCGAAAACACTCCCGAAATGAGGAAGAAAAGGAAATAAACCATTTCTCCCTTCAACAGAGAGTGCCTATGGAGAGCAATTCCTAACGGCAATAGGTTGGAACAAAAGTCTATATAATAGATTCCAGGAAGCTTCAGTGAATTCCTCCTATCGATTGGAAAAACAATTTATCTACTTAGTGTCTTGGTCGTGTCACAAATTGGGGGACAAGGGAGACCATCTTCTGTAAGTAACCCAGCGCTCATATCTTGCCCATTCGCGTTTACGGCGACGAGAACCAGCACTGGGGTGCCATCTGACTTTCGTCCGTAGTAAACCCGTATGCCAACTGCTGCGGTTTGCGCTAACATACCCTGAATCGCGTCCTTGCTAAAGTATTCGCCATATACAGTCGTGGAAGGGCTTGAAATTCTGAAGTTCCTTGTGAGCGTGACAGCATCGCTTAAACTTATGGACTGCACTTCATGACCAGTCAGAGGCAGAGACTGAGCAAGCAAATTATTTGATTCCTTCACTGGAATGAAAAATAACGCAATTATTGAAGAAAATGCAATCATCTTCAAGTGGGAATACCGAGGATGTTTCATCGTAATTTCTCCTTTTGCCGTTGTTTTTGTGAGTACATAACGCTCGGAAAGAACCATAGAAGGAACCACTTGATAGGAGGGGAACGAATTGGCTGCGATGAGAGCGTATTTTGGATTAATGGCAGGTGGCCCTCTCAACCACCTGACACGTTCGATAGGGCCTTCCTATAGAGAACAAGGAAGGAGGCTTGATGAGAATTCATCCTGCAGCAAGTGCAACTGGGAAGCTCAGGAAGTGAGTTTGTCACCAAATTCCTGAGTAACATAAATCGGCCTCCTTCTTAATCCTTTTTCCGATAGCCTAAGTCGGGAAAAATCTAAGAATCTAACCGGATATGCACAATGGGGTAAAATACTACATTTGGGAGTGGGGTCTTTACTACTACCAAGGGAGAATTAAGAATGTGTCCATGCCAGACACTGGCTCTTAGAAACCAGCTCAACCTCGTGACTATTTCATCAATAGCATCTTCTTGACAATTACGGGGATACTTTGTAGATTCTTCTCAGCCAAGAGGATAGGCACTCAATCGTATCTTTCTCCGCTTCGTATCGTTCACTTTTTGTTCCGGTCTTTCCCATCAGTCGTCGTGGCGTTAATCGCGGGCTCTCACTAGATGGTGGAAGATTCACATCGGGAGGTAATCAATACCACGTGTACGATTTTACGTGCGTCAAGGGTAGATACCTTGCCGGGGTCCAGACCCTGCTGGACAGATAATGAGTTGAATATAGGAGATGGTTTTATGGAAGTCGTCAGCAGAGCGTAGCGGACAACATGCCGGGACCGGTTTCCTTAGGAGGATCTCAAATGGATTACAGTCTCACGATCGCGACTTGGGCACTTGCAGGATTCACTGCTGTATTAGCATCTGCAACAATCGTCCTCGTCTACGCCACCTTTAAGCATGCAAAGCACACAGCGTTGTTCGCAGAGCATACGAGGTCTCTGTCTGCCTTGATTCAACAGCATCTCTTTATAGAGAATCAGAGGGAGCGCCGAACTGAAGAGGAAAAGAATCAGAAGGCAATTGCAGAACTCGTAGAGATGGCCCAAGAGATTGAAAACGCGGATGCAAAGGATTTCGCGCACACCCTCATTTCCGGTCATGTCCCTGAATCAACAGCAAGGGCTATCAAAGCGCTTGTCAGTCACAAGAAATACATAGATGAAACAATGAACTGCTTCGCTCATGTGAACGAATTGCGACTGATCATCGAAGATGTTGAATTGAATCACAGCGGACCCGTAAGCGCAAGCGAGAAAGATATCGAAAGAAACCTACAAAGCCTGCAGGCCGTCCTTAAGAAATGGTTACTTTCCGGAATCCGGGGGGACATATAAAGAAACGCAGAGAAAGCAACTCAGTAAATTGGTCCTTGAAACTCACTACAGTTACTTGATCATCTTGTTCCGGACAATCCTTCCAGATTTGGCAATCCAACTCTTAAAATCCAGAGTCGAAATATTGCCCAACGCGAGGTGATGGGCACTGAACAGCACGTTATGGCATTCCAAAGTCATGTCTCTAATACTGAATTGAGGTTGGGGTTTATAGATGCATCGTCTTATTAAGAACGAGAACACATCTGCCATTTCCTCCCACTTTGGCGTCGGGCCTGGAGCACCACCCGGGCGATACTCGTAAATTCGGTCAATCAGATTTCCGTTCTTCGCGGCAGCATAGGCGGTCCGCTGAACCTTACTATGGGCACCATCCTCAAGAAAGTTGCACACGATGGTTGTACCGTCCTTGCACTTAAGAATGCATATTTTAACATCCTGCGTCAGCGCTTTGAACTTGGCCTCGGAACTGGATTCCCCAAGGATCGTGCCACCAAGCGGATGCGAGTATTGCTGTGGCCCGCATTCCTCGGAATCCAGAATATACCTGTCCTCCGGAAAGACAAGAGACTGAGTCGAATTCAGGATTTCGCGAATGATCTCTCGCTCCGGCGGCTCACCTGTCACGCCGAGCCAGCTGAACAGGTACTTCGCTCGAATGTTTTCGCCAGATTCCTTTTTCCAGTCCACCTCGACATATGTTTGACCATCAGCGGGCAATTGATCTCTCATCCTTTCGTCATTAATGACGGATTTCGAGAATTTGTTAACGGAGGTCAGTATGAAATTATCCTTTCCACTGAACCGCTCTTCGATGGGAACAAGATGAAGAATCTCAGATCTTCTGACCGTACCTTCGACTTTTTCTCCTATCAGATTCAAACTCAGAAAAAATTCTGGGATGCTCTTGTCTAAGAGCGCTCCTCCGGCGATGCCAGCTCGGCCAGAGCCGATAGCTCTACGAATGCCTTCACTGCCAGCGCTCCAGAAGTACATCTCTTTAACCTGAAGTTGATTCTTGGCAATGTATTCTTTCACTATCTTGAACATATTGCTCACCGTCTCAGGAACATTGCATGACAAGTTAAAAGCTGGATCATAACTCTGCACGCGGTACACTTGGGCGGGATCGATCAAGAGAGGTTTCTCCCCAACGTAGAACAGGTTCTTCCTGATTGGGTCGTCTTTTTGGAAACTATGATAATGGAACTCCAGATTATTGAAGTGTACCATTGGCGGAGTCGCATCATACACGATCACGGGAAATTCTTCATTATAGGTCTTGTAGTATTGCCGAAGATATGAAATGGCATCATCCCGGTGCTGGTATACCGCGGGCTGACTGCTGAAATGTTCGTTGCCGTACACTTTGGCAAGTTCATGGAATTCAGGATTGTGTGTTACCACCGCGACGAGATCAATTTCGACATCAGGGATCGAATTGGATCTCATCAGATGTTCCACCGCTCGAACTGCATTTCCACCCATATAACCACAACCCAAAATTACAAAGCCAACACGCGAAAAACTTTCCGTGGCCATTAGTGCACCCTTCTGATTCAGTATGATAAAAGAAAAGATCCCAACGCGATGCATTGGGATCGGAGATAAGATTAACGAGGGACTACGTTTCCTCCGCCGGGGAGCTAGTAGCGGCTAAAGGTACTTTGATACTTGATGTGCACGTCCAGTTCCCGCCTGCACCATTCACACCCGCCATGATCGGCGTAAATGTGGTTGTATACCTCGTCCAGACTGGCAGGGTTCTTGCCTGCGAGCTCTTTCCACTGGCATGTGGCATAGACTCCAAGCAGTTCAGGAATCATATGCCTTAAGTGCGGATACTTCAACGGAAAGAGGTGATCTGGGGTGATACCTGGGAATGGAGTTGTTTCATTTTTTGGGTTTGACATTTTCCCTCCACTTTTGATTTATTTTCCCCCACCTATATTTTTGTTACATTCCTACTACTTACGTCACCCATTTTAAGTATTATATTAACAAAAGTCAAGAAATTCTGTGCGCAGCGTCATAGATTCCACGAATTTCCCGTATTTTGTCGAATTCTTTGACCAACGACCTGCACTCCACTAGTTTCGAGGCTTCCCATATAAACTTCGGCCCGATTAATCCGTAAAACCTGCCTGCCTTTAGGGATATTCCCACATTAATCGCTAAAAAACAAAGCAACCTTTACGTCGGCCGAGATATCGACCCGCACCGTTGCCAATCTGCTAAAGAACCAACCGTCAGAATTTATGCCTGGTGAGATGGAGACTGTGGATTTTACCAAATTCTTTCGAACTTGTCAAGTCCGGCAAAAAATAATTCCAAGCCACAGATCGGCTATTCGAAAACCGTGGTCTCGAGCAAACGCGCTGAGTGCGGAATTTCCGAAGCTGAGCGGAAGAAATCCTTTATGATGCTCGCATCGATCTCGTACAACCAACGCGGCAGAAGAATTCTATGTGAATCAAAGCCCGGCACATAGGATTCATTTGCAGCTGACTTGCTATCGTTTCATATCTGAAAAATTTTTTGATAGCTTATACAAATATAGCAGGTCGCTATTTATCAGGAATTCCTTTTGATGTAACCTTGTCATTGAGATTTCGATCGTGATGTGACCTAGTGTAATTGCTGTTCCTGATAGTATACTAATACTTGCCATATTAGGCTCTTTGAGTGAAGACGCGGCCAGAGCCAGAATCGAACTTGCTAGTATAGATCTTGAGCTGACTAGACTCTTGGATACCGTGTGGACGATCTCAAGCCCATGCTTCTTGCATGCCGTTCTGAATCTTTCGTACTTTCTCTCAAGATCGTCGTGAATATATTCGCTGCGTTTTCCAATGTAGTTCTCCATCCAGAAAAGCTTATAGTTTCTAAGGGCCTTGGAAGATTCAAAATCATTTCTAAATTCTAAAAGTTGTTCCCACTCATTTGATTCAACTTCGATATCAGCTATTTGTGACGAGATAATCGAAACAGCTTCAAATCCCGTCGTCGTGACAAGCTCGACCAGTTGCTGTTCAGCAACTATCACGGGAACATACCCATTGGCCTTCAGGTCAAAACACAGCTTGCTGACCGCTTGCAGGAAGTAACGGAAATCGCTCTCTCGTATGGAGGGCACATTCGGATAACGATGGTATTCCAGTCCGCGACTTAGCCAGTCTCGGATACCTTTACTGAGACGATTCCATACAGCGGGATGTATTCTCGGTCGATCTATTGGGTTCGCCGAATCATCCAATTTTGCTCTTTTGTAGTATTCAGTCTCTTCTATCTCTGGCGGCAACAGACCGACTGGCAAGTATTGATCTGTGACTGGAATAACATAGTCGAAATACAGACTATTTTGTTTGACATTTCCAAAACAGATAGCAGCATGTCTGCTAGGCTTGTTCTCCGATCCTCGGGGCTCCCTCTGCTTAAATGACATTGAATAAAACCTCTTTTTGCTTTTTTTCGAATGGCGCAGGTAATTTGTTCGAAAGGGCCAACTGCTGTTTCATCACTGAAATATATCCTTTAGAAAATTCAAGTATACCAGTGCATATTTTGCCGCTAGTTCGATGACTGAGCCGGAAGACGGTTCGCCTTTGCAGTGTGGCTAAGAACAACTTTGTGACAGTATCATCGTAACACTTCTTCATGCTGCTCAAGTTTGGTAACCTGTCTTTGGAGTATGGTTCTCCGTTCATCGTAGGACGTCCGATCTCGCATGCAGTGGAGAGAGCAAATTTTTCTATGGCGACACCCTACAACCTCTGCCACCTTCTGCAAAAGCGAGCCTGAACCAAGAAGGAAATTGTATCGTCATGGATCCATTCTCGCGATCGACCGAAGCACGACCTGGGCAACAGTTTCTCGTCTCTTGTTTCGCTCAGCTTCAGTCATTTGTTGGTACTCGACCTTTACCCTGTAACCCTTCACGCGCCCCTCTTTTACCCCCATCTTTTCAGCCTGCTCGTCCAGAAAAGCAAAAAGTGTTTCGGGTTCGAAGTATGATATCTTATCTTGATCCTCTCTATCCACTTTCCGGGACGCGTAAGCTTCGATCCTACATAATTTCTTCCGGTCGGGCGAACAGAGAATGATTTTGTCATAGCCGGCCGAGAGACATTTTTCAATGTTATGAAATTCCTGCTCTTCATCGGTTGTGACGGAAATTTCACAGG
>Ga0335079_10010744_pt1 | contig 10426 bp, 6 predicted proteins | sample Lox_Sample_33_FD_206719 | JGI IMG/M metagenome (GOLD analysis project Ga0335079, IMG submission 206719) | Soil microbial communities from Loxahatchee National Wildlife Refuge, Florida, United States - Lox_Sample_3.3 | ecosystem: Environmental > Terrestrial > Soil > Wetlands | place: USA: Florida... | reverse complement strand
GGGGTCGCTGTCAGGATGCGGTCCCGGTTTTCGAGGATGCAGTCCGCCGGTATCCGGACGATTGGGTTGGGTGGGCCGGCTTGGGTGACTGTCTCGACCAGCTCAACGATCTGCCGCGCGCCGAGCAAGCGCTGCACCGCGCCGCCGATCTGGCACACTTGCCGCAAGTGACCGCGCGCTGGCGCGAAGTCAGCGAGAAATGTAGTGCAGGCTGCCAACCTCCGGCCGATTGGCAATCGGCCCCACGCTAGTATCGCGCAATTCGCGCAAACCCTCCCTCGCGCCGGTACACTCTTGTGGTGCCGCCAGGTGATGAAGATGGGATGAGCGATCGCGCAATAATGCGGCAGGTGCCGGACATGGAACTCAGCCACACGGGAGTGTGGCCGCGAGGATGGAGACTTTCTCTGTGGTGCCGATCGGCCAATCCGCTGCAGGTTGTCAACCCGCACTACAAACGCCCCGCTCACAACCGCGTGGGCTGCGAGCGGGGCGCACTGCGTGGGGTTCTAGAAGACCGCCTTGGCCCCGAGTTGGAATACTCTCGGGTCAAAAGCTGCCGTGACATGGCCGAAGTCACTCTTGGTGCTGTCCAGGGTGATTCCACCGACGTTGCTGCCCTGGAATTGAGTGTGGTTGAAGATGTTGAAGCCCTCGGCGCGCAACTCGAACTTGCTGCCTCGTTTTTCGCTGAGCATGAAGCTCTTGTACAGAGACAGGTTCCAGTTGTGGCGGCCGGGTCCTTCCAACGAGTCGAAGCCGAGGTTGCCCCATTGTCCGGGGGCCGGGGCTGAAAAGACGGAGGTGTTGAACCAGGCGTTCACCGTGCGCGGATAAGTAACCGCTCCGTTCACATTGGGCCGGTTTCCTCCCGGTCCGTTGCCCTGGTAATTCGGCAGGCCATTATAAGCTGCCGGCCCGCCCAGATAGACATTCAGCGGCATACCCGTCTCGGCGGTGATGTAGCCGGCGAATTGCCAGCCGCCGAGTCCGGTCTTCAAAGCCTTGTTCGTGGAGTGCCGGAACGCGGGAATGTCATAGACGAAGTTCGCGGTGAAGACGTGGTCGCGGTTGAACCATGCGGGTCCCCATCCATATGCCCGGTTATAAGGATTGGCGAGCGACTGCAGGTCCGAGCCGCTGCCGTTGCCGGCTGAGAAATCCATGGCCTTCGAATACGTATACGCAGCCTGGAAACTCAGATCCCGACGGAACCTGGAATTCAAGCTTGTTTGGAATGAGTTGTAGTGGCTGTTGCCCCCATTCTCATACAGATTGATGGAGCCGAAGCCCGCATACGGAACCACGTTGTTGTATTGCACCGTATTGTTGATGAGGGCCGGCAGCATGCTTTGCGACGGAAGGTTGGTTTCGTCGCGATAGTTCTGGTGCCGGTTCTCGTTGCCGACGTAACCGAGGGTGAGCACGGTCTTTTCGCCAATTGACTGCTGGATGCCGATGCTGTACTGGTAGCTGGTCGGCGATTTGTAATTGGTTTGGCTCAGGCCCACGATGCTGGCCGGGTTGATGGGATTAACCGCCGCCAGGCCGGTCTGCAGGATGACGGCCGGATTGGAGAGGGATACGCCGTTGTTCGTGACGCTGGTGCTGAACGGGATATTGCCCCCGCCATTGTACACGTCGTTCCCCTGAATCCGTTCGTACATGATGCCGAATCCGGCACGCAAGATGGTCTTGCCGTTGCCCGCCAGATCATAGGCGAAGCCCACGCGCGGACCCCAATTGTTCCAGGAGTTGTCCACCAGACCGCTCGGGATGCCATTCGTGCCGGCAATGCCGATCCCGTTCCCATAGAACTTAACTCCGTTCAGGATCGAGTTGGGACTGGTGATCAATCCGGGACTGCTGGAGCTGACGGTGCCGTCTGCGTTGAGGATGGCCCTCTTCGCCGGGTCGTACAGGTTGGGATAGAAGCTCGACATACGGTTGTTGAGTTCATACGTATGGGGAATTCCGTCCCACCGCAGGCCGAGGTTCACCGTCAAGCGTTTGCTAACGCGCCAGTTATCTTGAGCATACAGCCCCAAAGACTTGCTATTCCAGTAGCCGCTGTCCTGAACCGCCTGCTCCGTGTACGAGGTGGCATAGCCGAGCAGGAAATCGGCAAAATCGTTCCCGGTATAGGTACCTTTGAAGTTGAATGACCCGTTCGTATTACCGAACGTGTCCTGGACCTTTGTGTACCACAGAATGCTGGCGCCGAATTTGAACTGATGGGCGCCCTTGACCCACGAAAGGTCGTCCCCCCACTGGTACGAATTGGCGGTGTTCTTCCACGGCCAGCTCGCGCTCTGATAGCTGGAGCCGGTCGAGCCCTGCAGGTTGATCTGCGGATTCCGGTCCAGGTTATTGGGCCCGCTGAACAGCCGCGGGATGGTTAATCCGCTGGGCTGCGCGTATGCGCCGGTCGGTATGATGCTGATCCGGTTGCCGTTGAAATTGAAGTTGGCCTCGTTGAGCAGCGTGGGGCTGATGGTGTAGATCAGGCGGGCCACCGTGCTGTAGGTCGGGTTGCCAAACGTGTTGCCGATCGTGGGCACGTTGTCGCCGCTCCACATCGAGGTCGTATAGCCCTGGTCGATCTGCTCAGCAATGAAGTGCCCGAAAACCGAGACCTTGTCGCTGAAGTGGTGATCGATCCGGACCGTTTCATCCCTCAAGTTGGTCGGCGCGGTCACACCCTTGATAAACTGAGTGCCGCTGGTCGGGGCCGGGAAGATGCCCTGCTTCAGCAGCAGTTGGGCGTTGGGATCCAACAGACTCGCGGGGATGGTGTTGTTCGGGAACGCCGCACCCGGCTGAAGCCCGAGAGCGGTGAACTTCTGCAACACGGAAGGGGCAAGCTGGTCGGCACTCGGAACGTGGATCGCGGGCCCGCCCGCCATGTTTCCCCCATACCAACTGCTGAGCGGCACCGTCTGGTTGATGACCCCATTGCCCTGGATATATTTGCGCCACTCCATGTTGTAGAAGAAGAAGGTCTTGTTCCGATCCTTGTTGTAATGCTTGCCGAATGTCACCGGCCCTCCGGCGTTGAATCCAAATTCATTGAACCGGAGTTCCGGCTTCTGTTGTGCGGCAGCGTTCGTGAAGTAGTTGCTGGCCCCGAGCCAGTCATTGCGGACGAATTCCCACGCGGAAGCATGGAAGTCCTTCTCGCCGGATTTGAGCACCATGGTGGTGGTACCCGCTGACGAAAGGCCGTATTCCGCGCTGTAGTTCGAGGTAAGGGCGCGGAATTCGGCGATCGATTCCAGTGAGGGCATCACACTCATCCGGCCCTCGCCGCCGCGATCATAGGCTTCGCCGCCATCGATCACGAAACGGTTGTGGCCGGTGCGTAGCCCGTTGAAACTGATGTTGGCGTCCGTGCTCACCGGCAGTTGCAGTTGAAAATCCCCATTCATGGCGTTGGAGACTCCGGGCAGAAGCGTCGCCAACAGGTAGACGTTACGTCCGTTCGTGGCGATCTGGGCCACCTGCTGCCCGTTGATCACGCCGCTGACTTCGCTGGAGTCCGACTGGACGGCCACTGGTGTGGCTTCCACCGTGATCTGCTCGGCCGCGGCGCCCAACTCGAGCTTGAAGTCCACACGCAAACGGTCGCCGACCTGCAGAACGATGTCTTTCTGCTCCATCGGCTTAAAGCCCGCCACTTGCGTCTTGATGGTGTAGTGTCCGATGTGCAGGCCAGGCGCCACATATTGGCCAGCTTCGTTGCTCGAAAACTGGAGGACTTGGCCTGTATCGTTGTTTGTGATCGCAATACCTGCGTTTGGAACCGTGGCACCCGTCGGGTCAGTCACCGTCCCAACGATCGTGGCCTCCTGGGCAAAGGCAAACATGCCGAAGCCCAGCAGCAGCACGAGGAAAACTAAAAGTCGATGCGAGCTCATAGATCTTATTTCTCCCTGAGCGTCATTTCACTCACCCACCCGAACCAACCGGCTTCGGGCACCAAAAGCACTAAACGTGTCTTGTGCACACTCCTATGGGCTAACCTTTGATTACTACCGAGAATGGTAGGCCTACATTGCTCGCGTTCCAAGTAATGTATGGTATGTTTCTAGTTTATCAGGCCTTTTTATCTTAAATATCAACACTTTTGGCATGTCCCTCAAAATCCAGCGAATCGACGTAATGTACGGCCATAGACGTGCTGCAAATACGCGCGATGATGTTCCGCAACTCCGGTACGGTGGAGCCGTCATCAAAACCGGAGTCCAACGGTGGTGAAAACAACCACACTCAGGTCGAACGAGTCCTGAGTAGTCCGCTCTTCCGGAGCAGCCAGCGCTGCCAGGCCTTGTTCCGCCACATCACCGAACGGGCCTTGGCGGGCGAGACGCAACTCAAAGAGAGGACGCTCGGAGTGGATGTGTTCGGGCGCGCGCCCGACTATGACACCAATGCCGACCCGGTAGTCCGCGGAACGGCCGGCGAAATCCGCAAAAAGCTGGCTCAGTATTACCAGGATCCGGCGCATGAGGGAGAACCCCGAATCGAATTGCATCCCGGTTCCTACGTGCCGAGCTTTCACCCTCCAAACGGGTTTGCGCGGCCGGCGACCTCGTTTCCGTGGCGAATCCTGGTAACAGTGGTGGCGGCGTCGGTGATTTTCGTGGCTCCGGTGGTCCTGCTGCTCGCCAGCAACGGGCACTCCGAGCTAGACAAGTTCTGGGGACCGATGCTGGAATCACCCGGCGGGGTTCTGTTCTGTGTGGGCCAGTCGCGGGTCTACAGCTTCCGGTCGGATGCCGGGCAGAAGCAGGTGGAGACGATGATTGAGGCCGCGCCCTCCCACGATCTCCAATCCGCGAGTGAGTCGATTCCGTTGAACCAGTTAGTCCCGGTCTGGGATCGCTACATGGCCATGGGCGACGTAGCCTGTCTTTCGGGATTGGCTTCGATTTTCGAAAAGCATGGCAAACCGTATCGCATCCGCAACGGCGCCGCGACCACATTCTCGGACCTGCGGGAACAGCCGGCCGTTCTGATCGGGGCCTTCGACAACGACTGGACGATGCGGCTCGTCGGCGACATGCGCTACTCCTTTTATAAGGACTACCACGGGTTGGAGCTCGTCCGGGACCGCAACCATCCGGAAAGGACCGATTGGAAACTCCTCAACTCCTGGCCCTACTGGCGGATCACCGCCGATTACGCGATCGTCTCGCGTGTGTTCGACCATCACACCGACCGGATGGTAGTGGTCGCAGCCGGCATTACCCATTTCGGAACGGCCGGCGCCGGCGAGTTTCTCACACGGCCGGAGTACTTTGCGAACGCGATTCCGAAACTGCCGCGCGATTGGCCAACCAGGAATCTCCAGATCGTCCTGCGAGTTCCAGTCGTGCAGGATACCTCCGGACACCCCGAATTGCTGGCTGTCGAGGTCTGGTAAGACGAGCAGGGCGATCGGCGATGATAAAGCTATCGCATGATTACCCGCCTGTTCCTCCTCGCACTGATGGCGCCGCCGGTTTGGGGCCAACTCCCGCAATCAGCGCCGTTGCCACCAGCGGATCGGCGTCTCTTTGATGCAGAGATCGACCGGCTCGAAAAGCTGCTGACGGCCACTCCTAACAAAAACACTGTTACATACCAGATGGCGCGCACTTGGGCAGCGGGCCAGCAATGGCCCGATGCCGTGGACGGGCTGCGAAAGGTGGTCGAATCGAAAGTCGGCTTCGACCCATCGCGCGACCCGGTCTTTCGAGACATCGGCGAGACGAAAGAGTTCAAGGAAATCCTCGCGGCGGCGCGCGCCGCTACGCCCCCGGTCCTGCGAAGCAGTTCCACGTTTACGCTCATGGAGGGGGACCTCGCTCCCGAGAGCGTCGCTTACGATCCACGCAACCGGCAGCTTTATTTCGGCAGCATGCGAAAAGGGAAAATCGTGCGCTGCTCGGAATCCGGCGATTGCGCGCCGTTTGCCCGCGGACTCGGTACCGTGCTTGGACTCAAAGTCCACGGCAATGCGCTTTGGGCTTTGGACAACAGCGCGAAGGAATCGGCGCTGCTCCATTACGACCTTTCATCGGGGCAGATGCTCCGCGCGTATCGGGTAACGAATCCCGGCCACAATTTCAATGATCTGACGATCACGCAGGATGGCGGCGTCTATCTAACCGACACGGCCGCCGGAACGATTTGGCATCTGTCGAACGGCGCCGACAATTTGACGCCGCTCCCCGGCCGATTCGTTGCCGCGAACGGGATCACGCTTTCGCCAGACGCGAGACTGCTGTACGTTTCGACGTTTCCCGACGGGGTTACCGTGGTGGATCTGAGGACTATGCTGGCCAGTCCGCTCAGACATGCGGCGGATTTGTGCCTGGCGAACGTCGACGGGCTCTACTTTCACAACGGCGCGCTCATCGCGATTCAGAACGGATTCATCTCGCCGCGAGTCGTCAGGCTGACGCTAACCCGCGATTTTCATGGGGTGAATCGGCTCGAAGTCCTGGAGCGGCGGAATCCGCTTTTTGACGGGATCACGACCGGCGTGCTGGCCGGAGGCGACTTCTTTTACATGGCCAATGTGCAGGATCAGAACAAGCCGGCGTACCAGCCGATTGTGCTTCTCCGGATCCACTTATAGGGTCGCCGGCACGAATCAACGATCTGATTTCCGCAGGAACTTGTCTGCCCACGGGATGAAGTATTTCCAGTTCGGCGCATCCGTATGGCCGCCGTCATGTTGCCGCCACGCGAGTTGGCCGTCTAGCAGGCCGACATTCACCGCCGGCATTATGGCGGTGTGGTAGTCTTCCGAGATGCCGAGGTCCTTGGCGCCGAGGAGGCGGAACACAGGCTGCGCGGCGACCGCCGCCATAAAGCTTCCCTGGTGATCGAGCCACCGGGCGTCGCCTTTTTCCGGAACGCCGTAGCTGATAAAGGTGGGGCGCGGCGCGCACAACGCGAGCAGTTCGTGCGCATCGACCGGCAGGTCGCCGGCGTTCTTGCTTCCGAAGCTTGCTTCGGATGCGCCGTATTTCAAAAAGTTGCCGGCCATCCAGTGATACTCGCCGGTCGCCGTGAGGTTCTCGACGGCCTCGCCCCAATTGCGGCGGTGCAGTTTGGCGCCGCCTTCTCCCGAGGAACCGATCAACACCACGGCGAATCGCGTGTCGAACGCCATCGCTACCAGCGCCGCCTTGCCGTAGCGCGACACTCCTTCAATTCCGACCTGCTTGGCATTCACGGCGGGAATGGTTTCCAGGTAGTCAAGACCGCGGGAGGCTCCCCAGGCCCAGGCGCGGAGCGCTCCCCAATCGTCGGGTTTGCGCGGCTGACCTTTGTTCACCAGCCCGATGATCCCCTTGGTCAAACCGGCGCCGTTGTCGGCCTGGATGCTGGTTGGGTTGATGGTCGCGACGCCCCAGCCATCGGCAATCAGTTGATCCAGCGCGGGGGGATCGGCGTTCGGCGGAGCCGCGGGCGGAGGAGCGCCCGCCCGATTGCGGAACACGGGCGCCGGAAAAGCGACCTCCGGAATGGTTCGCCCGCCGAACATCATCATCACCGGAACCGCGCTTTTACCGGCTGGAAGCACCAGGGTCATCTGAATGTCGACGGTGATGCCGGGATCGGAAGAATTTTCCACGTGCCCGAGCAGTTGTTTTCCGATAACCGCGTGCGAGCCCACTTCCGCTTCGGCCGTTTTCACGACGGACCAGGCAACTTTGGGCACGTTCTTAGGGACGCGGCCGATCACCTCGCGTTCGAAATCCTCCACGATTTCCGGGCGGCGCTGGCGCCACCACATCTCCGGACTCGTCACCTTTTTGCCGTTGTTCAGAGTCAACGGGTCGGGAAGATTCGGGAATGGATTCGCCGTCGCCTCGTCGTAATTGGCGTGGTTGGGCGCGCTTTCGTTGCCGCTCGGCCCAAGACGAAGCGCCTTGATTCCCAACTGGTCCATCATGTTTTGGTGGTCTTCGGCGGCGGTCCAATTACTGGTGTCGATGGCGGCCGCGCCCCACAGCCCGGCGACGGCCAGAAGCGGGATCGCCGGCACAAGCCGCGTGCGTCTCATATCCAATCAAGAAACCACATGCAGTGCGGCACCGCAACCGGGATGAACAGAATCGGATAAACTGGCTTCTCGGAAACCAAAATGGAAACCGCATTGAAGACTGCGCGTCTCGCATCCCTGCTCGCCACGCTGTGCGCGATGGCCCTGGGCCAAAGCTCGAACGCGATCACGATCACGGTGGCGGGACAATCGATGATCCGCTCGGACCTTCGGGAGACGGCACCCGCGGCGGTGCCCGCGATCCAGGCGCTGTTGAAGGGCGATGTCGTATTCACCAATTTCGAAGGGGCCGTGGCCGAGAAGGGAGAGACGGTCCAGGAAGGACGGGGCTTTCTCGCTCCGCCCGAGGCGCTGGATGCGCTGACCACGTTCGGCTTCAACCTGCTGGCGTTTTCCGGTAACCATGCGTTCGATCTGAAAGCGACCGGGATTCGGAATACGATCCGAGAAGGGGACCGGCGGAAGATCGCGCATGCCGGAACCGGGAACAACCTGAAGGAAGCCACGGCGCCCGGTTACCTGCGGACGCCGAAAGGCACCGTCGCGCTGATCGCGAGCGCGTCGGGGCTCATCGGGCCGGGTGCCAGCGCCACGGTAGACGGGCCGGGCGTAGACGAACTGCGGGTCGAGGCCGGCGACAAAGAGAACGAAGCGACGGTGGACTTGCCTGGCGCTCCGGCGAACACGCCGAATGCCGGCGACGCGCAGCGCATCCTGGCGAGCATCCGTGAGGCGCGAAAGCAGGCGGCGCTGGTCATCGTTTATCAGCACAACCATGTTTTCAGCAACCATTCGTTCGCCACCATTTTCACCGAAGGAATGCAGGAACGCCTCGCTCCGAACGATTGGCTCAAGAAGTGGACGCACGCCGAAGTGGATGCGGGGGCGGACATCGTGGTCATGCATGGCGCGCCGCTGTTGCACGGAGTGGAGATTTATCACGGCAAGCCGATTTTTTACGATCTGGGCAATTTCATTTACAACGTGCCGCCGACCTTGAGCTATATCGACGAACCTATGAGCTGGGAGAGCGCGGTCGCGTCTGTTCAATTTCGGGGCGGAACTCTCGCGTCGGTCTCGTTGCGGCCGATCGTGTTGAACTACGCGGGAGAAGGCCAGCCCGATATGCACAATCCATACGCGAGCAATCAGTTCCTGCAGACTCGCGGTCTTCCCGCGGCGGCGACCGGCGCGCGCGCCGGTTACATCCTCGAGCGGTTGGCGGAGTTGTCGAAGCCGTTCGGGACGAAAATTCAGATCAGCGGGGAGACGGCGGAAATTAACCTTAAATAGTAAGGAGTCACAGTGAGCTCAGCGGTGAGGACCCTCTCATTGGCGATCGCATGGATGGCGGCGGGCGGGGCGGCCGTTGCGGAAACGTGTGTGCACGGGAAGGACGGGCTTCCTCTCGTGCAGGTGTATGCAGGCGCGGACGCGAGCACCGTTTTGCGGGAAACCGGATTGAGCGAAAGCGAGGTCAGGCAGGCCGTGAGTAGCGGTCTAGCAAAAGGACACGTCGGCTGCATCTCAGAAAACGCGGTTCAGTATCCCGAGAAGGCGGAAGACTGGATTTCCGTCTCCATAAAAGGCGCAAAAGACTCGCGCCCGGCGCTGCGAATCGAGATGGCTGTAAGAAACGGAGCCGCGGTCACCAATCAGATCATCCGCTGGCGGGAGCAGGCGTCCGTCGGCGCCGGGAAGGCCGAAATCCTTGGGAAGATCGAATCTTTCGTCAAAGACTTAGCCGCCGCTTATGGGACGCCCGACTACAGGAAAGGGCACGGCACGGAATGAGCGGGACCGGCCGCTCGTGAATCAGGTCCGCGGCGACGCGTACTTCGATGGCGTGCCCGCCTGTGGTCGCGGACACACCATCGAGCCGCTTCGCATCAGCCCTTGAGAGTAACCAGACCGCCGAGCGCCGGATCGGAGAAGCTATCCCGGCCGGTTTCCACGTGGCCGGCGAGCCGGTATTTCAAAGACGAGTCTCCGGCAACCGTGATGATCAGGTCGTACCAGCCATGGAACCGCTCCAGCTCAGACTCGCCTTCCAACGACTGGTGCGGGTGGAGAATCCGCCTGGTCAGATTGCCCGTGTAGGCATCCAGTACATCTACTTCTGCCTGACTCGCGCCAAGATTGGTGATGGTCCACTCAACGGAACCTTCGTCCCCATGTTCATAGCCCGAGACCACATCGAGAACCGCGGCGTTGGAGCCGATGCTGCCTTTGTAGGAACGGACGAACCCGTTGGGGCCGTAGACGGAGAGATCGTATGACGAAGTCGCGTTCCACGAACCCGTAAGCTGCTTGCCCGGTTCCACCGTGTAGGCGCGCACTGCGTCGGCGGTGTTGCCGGACCGA
>Ga0335079_10010742_pt1 | contig 10427 bp, 5 predicted proteins | sample Lox_Sample_33_FD_206719 | JGI IMG/M metagenome (GOLD analysis project Ga0335079, IMG submission 206719) | Soil microbial communities from Loxahatchee National Wildlife Refuge, Florida, United States - Lox_Sample_3.3 | ecosystem: Environmental > Terrestrial > Soil > Wetlands | place: USA: Florida... | reverse complement strand
GCCATCAAGGTTCAGGGTGATCCCTCGCAGCCGGTGACTCAGGGCTTTCTGTGCGGCAAGGTCGCAAAGTACCTGGATCGCGTCTATTCGCCGCAGCGAATCCTGCACCCCCTGAAACGAAGAGCTGGAGTCGCAAAGGGCTCCCTGCTCCGTGGCAATGAGCAGGAAGCATTTGAACGCGTGAGCTGGGATGAAGCCTTGGATGCGATTGCAGTGCGACTGCAGCAGATCAGCGAGGAATTCGGGCCGGAGGCAATTCTTCCTTACAGCTACGCCGGCACGATTGGCGTTCTCGGCTATGGGTCGATGGACCGTCGCTTTTTCCATCGCCTCGGCGGCAGCCAGCTTGACCGGACAATCTGCTCCGAGGCCGGCGGTCAGGCGTGGAACCTCGTTTACGGGAAAAAACTTGGAACCCCTCCCGAAGACTTCAGGCTCGCGAAACTGATCGTGGCGTGGGGAGCAAATATCCACGGCAACAACATCCACCTCTGGCCAATGATCGAACAGGCCCGGAGAAACGGAGCGCGCCTGGTCGTCATCGATCCGTACAAGACGCGCACCGCGGCCCTAGCTGACTGGCACATCGCAATACGGCCTGGAACCGATGCCGCACTCGCGCTGGGAATGATGCACGTGATTCTGCGCGAAGGCCTGGAGGATCGCGCATACATCGCGGAGATGACGCACGGATTCGACCAGCTGGCGGAACGGGCACGCGAATACACACCGGAGCGCGTGGCTGCGTGGACGGGAATGACTCCCGCCGAGATAGAGCAGCTAGGCCGCGAATACGCCACCACGCGGCCCGCGGCGCTTCGCCTCAACTACGGCGTGCAGCGCAGCGAAAACGGTGGAACGAATGTGCGCGCCATCGCCATGCTCCCGGCGCTCACCGGCGCGTGGAAACATCGTGGTGGCGGTGGCTGGCTTTCGACCTCGGGCGCTTTCCAGTGGAACAAGCATGAACTGGAACGAATGGACCTGGCCCTGGATTCACCCCTGGGACGGCCTGCGCGAACCGTGAATATGTCGACGCTGGGCCTCGCGTTGAATGCCGACGCGGGCGACTCGGCAGTGCTCAGCGGAGGACCGTCAGTCAAGGCACTCTTCGTTTACAACTCCAACCCCGGGGCAGTAGCGCCGAATCAGAACGCGGTACGTCGCGGGCTGGCGCGCACTGACCTCTTCACTGTGGTCCATGACCTGTTTTTCAACGACACGACAGACTACGCGGATTACGTCTTGCCCGCAGTCACGTTCCTGGAACACTCAGATGTCCAGGGCGCCTACGGGCACTACTTCGTCCAGCTTTCGAACCAGGCCATCGATCCGCTCGGCGAATCGCGTTCAAATGTGTGGCTGTTTGGCGAATTGGCTCAAAGGATGGGTTTTACCGAGGCCTGTTTCCGCGATACTGAGGAGCAGCTGATCCGGCAGGTACTAGCGATTGGTCTCGACGGCCGCTCAATGAACAAAGGTATGGAGCACATCAGCCTCGAGGACCTGATGGAAAAGGGGCATATTCCTCTCGCGTTCCATCGCGATCCGGATAAACAGCCTTTCATGCCCTACACCACCGCCCCCCTCCCCACACCTTCCGGGAAGATCGAATTCTATTCCGAAGCACTCGCAGCGACGGGACAAGATGGGTTGCCGGCCTTTGTGCCACCAGCCGAATCCAGGTGGGATAAAGGAGCAAAACGCTATCCACTGGAACTGTTGGGCCGCAAAGCGGACAACTATATGAACTCCACCTTCGCGAACCTCGAGGGGCACCGCAGGATGGAGTCGCGAACCAGCCAGCAGCTGGAAATGCATCCCATCGACGCAAAAGCCCGCGGGATTGCGAGCGGAGACCAAGTCCGCGTTTGGAACGACCGTGGCGAGATCGCTCTCACTGCACTGGTCGACGGCTCCGTACCCGAAGGAGTTGTAGCGGCGCGTCTCGATTGGTCACGCTTCAATGCGCACGGTGTGAACATAAATGTCCTGACCAGCGAACGGCTGACGGACATCGGAGCTGCGCCAACTTTCTATTCGGTCCTGGTAGAAGTCTCGAAGGTTTGAGAACAATCCTCAATCTTTGGATCTGGGGAACGGCCGCAAGCAAACGCTGTGCCACACAAAGCAGAGGATCGGCAAAAGGCGGTACACTGGTTTTATGTCGTGGATTCCGTTTGTAGTGGTACTCGTTCTGGCCGTTGCCTATATATATATGAAGCGGTCGGGCCAGATTTCCTCGAAAGAAGCCCAGGAGTATCTGCGGAATGGAGCGATTCTCATCGATGTACGCAGCGCAAACGAGTTTGAATCTGGTCATATTCTTCAGGCGTATAACATGCCGCTCGACCGAATCGAAATGATGGCTTCTGCAGCGGTGAAGGACAGGAGCAAGGTTTTGCTGCTGCATTGCTCAACGGGCGTTCGCAGCGCTCTGGCAAAGAAGAGGCTGATCGCGATCGGCTACACAAACGTCTTTAACCTGGGCTCGTACGAACGCGCGGGAAAGATCGTCACCAGCCGCTAAATCGTTACGAACGGCAATGGAATCAGAACCTCCGTTGCGTCCTCGTTGCGTGCGGTACCGGAAGGGAGCTTCTCTCACTCCTCATTCCGGATTTCTCCGAAAAACCATCTCAGCCCACATGCAACTGTATAGTCGCGCTTTCCAGCCCGGGTGATACGGCCTGAATATCGATTGTGCCGGCCTTGCCTGTCGGACGAATCACGATCGCGCAGATGCCGTTGAACGTCTTGCGCAGCGGCGCCCGGAAACTCGCCACGTCTTTGGGATTCGCATTTCCAACTGCAGCGATTTCCCCGGCTCCGTTTACCGAAAAGGAAACACTCGCAACTGTATCCGGGACAAGCCGTCCCTGCTCATCTGCGACCTGCGCCATGATGTAACCCAGATCGTCGCGGCTCGCATTCAACTCCTTACGATCAGCAGTGAGCATAAGTCGGTGCGGCTTCCCGGCCGTCGTAAAAACAATGGTGCCAATCTCACTGCCTCCCTGATACGCAACAGCCTTCAGTTCGCCGGGGCTATACGGTATCGTGAACTCGCTCTTAAGCGCATCTTTTTCGCTTAGTGTTTGCGAGCCGACTTCCTTGCCGTTCAGCAGGAGTTTTACCTGGTCGCCCCGCGTATAGACGCGAACACGCATCGGCTTGTCTTCAAAGCCCGGCCACGTCCAGCTGCGCAGTTCGTCACTCCATCCCCACATGCTGATGTATTCGCTATAACCCGTCGGCATCGGCCGCTGAACCGCCATCTCGACCTTGCTCCGCCGCCAGACCACGTCTCGGAAGTATGATTGCGGTTTCTTGTTTCCGATCAGATCGATGTCGCCGCAGTAGGAATTGAACCATGGGTATGGACCAGTGAACGTATCGGAACCCGAGCCGTTGCGGATGCTGGCATGGCCAATGCCCGACTCTCCAAGGTAGTCGATCGCCGTCCACACAAAGTCGCCGATCACAAAGCTGTTCGCTTCGACCGCTCGCCAATTCTGAAATGCCTGAATAGGAAATGATTCCGTGCCGGCCATGATGCGATCCGGGTATTTGCCGTGATCCTTCTCGTACTGCTCCCATTGGTAGTTGTAGCCGCCCACATCGAGATAAGTGAAGGCCGGCTGCATGTCAGCCCACGTCTGCCCCGGATGATCCCAGGCATGGCAGATGGCGGCAGTGACTTTGCGTGTCGGGTCGAGCTTGTGTGCCGCGGCAGCCAGCGACTTGCCGATTTCCACGCCCTGCGGCTCAGCACGCTCGTTGATTTCGTTGCCGATACTCCAGAGAATGACGCAGGGATGGTTACGATCTCGCAGAATCATGCTCTCCAGATCGCGCTGCCACCACTCCTTGAAGTAGACGTGGTAATCCTGCGGGTTCTTGTTTCCCGATTCCCAGCAGTCGAATGCTTCGTCAATGACGAGCATGCCCAGTCGATCGCAGGCATCCAGGAAATCGCGTGAAGGAGGATTATGACTGGTACGGATCGCATTGAAACCGTTTGCCTTGAGAAGTTCAACCCGGCGCTCCTCGGCGCGCGGGATACAGGCAGATCCGAGAACGCCGTTGTCGTGGTGCACGCACCCGCCGCGAAGTTTGACTCCTTCCCCGTTCACGCGGAGACCCTGGGCTGCGTCGATTTCAATCCTGCGGATCCCGATCAGAACAGAGGCAGCGTCCACCGTCTTTCCGTCGGACTCGAGCACAACCTCGGCACGGTAGAGGTATGCATCGACAGGCGACCAAAGATGTGGGCTCGTTAGTCGGATGCTGCATGTTGCGCTCGCCTGCGCCTTTCCCGGGATGCTGATCGTCGATTGCGATTCACCGGCCACAGCGCCTGCGGTGTCAATCAGCCTCACTCGGGCAACGGCGCGTTTCGCCGCCGCGGCTCCGCTCTCGGCGCTTACTTCGACGCTGACCGAGGCCGCCTCTTTCGAAACCTCCGGCGTGCTAATCCAGACACCGAAACGAGGGATCCGGATCTCGCCGTCCACACTGAGCCAGACCTTGCGGAGAATTCCCGAGCCGGAGTACCAGCGGCTGTTGCGGCCGGTGTTATTGATGCGAAGGGCGACTGTGTTGCCGCCGTCTCTAAGATGTGGCGTGATATCGAAGGCGAACGGGGTGTAGCCGTAAGGGTGATTGCCGAGGTGCGCGCCGTTGAGCCACACATCGCAGTTCATGTAGACGCCTTCAAAGCGCAGCTCGGCCTTCCCGTTTGCCTGAAGCTGGGGCCGCTCAAAGGACTTTCGATACCAGCCGATTCCGCCAACCATCCAGCCCGTGGCGACCTGACCCTCGCTTTCGTACGCATCAAATGGCCCGATGCGCAGCGGGTTGGTCCCCTCACTCCAGATTGCGCCACCGCCTTCGTCGCTACCGGATGGCAGGTCCTCAATGCTCCAGTCGTGAGGAACATCAAGCGTGCGCCAGGCGGAGTCATCGAAGCCCAATGCGTCGGCTCCCGGTGCATCGCCGCGATGGAATCGCCAGCCCTCGCTGAAAGGAATCAGGTGATCCTTCAGAAGCGCGGAGAACTCAGCGTCGGTTGGCCATGAGGGGGAGTGCTTTGATGCGGCCACTGCCTCAGAGTGAACAGAAAGCAATGAGGTTGCGGTAATGCCTGCGATCCCCTGCAGTGCCTCGCGGCGGGTCAACGTCAACTCCGTCCGGTCCGTCTTGCTTGAATCCATTGTCTGCACCTTCGTTCCAAAACAGACCATCCTAAATGAGCCCGCATTGTTGGGAAAACGTTTCACTCCAAAATTTGTCAATCCCGGGTTTCCGGGCTTTCCTGCCATCTAGCAGAATTGAAAAGAGAAAAAGATTCGCCGGCTTGCAGATAATTTCCCTGTTCCGTCGCACAATGAGAATTGAAATCCTGCTCATCGCCGATTCGAAGCAGCCAAGTTCCGATTGATTGGGGCCTTCGCAGAAGTCTCCATTCAGGGCGTCTGGTGCAAATTCGCCCGGGGAGCCCCCCGTTTCTGGAAGGAACTATCCCGGTTTCATAGGGTTAGCGCCGGTATAGGGCTCTAAATATTTCTTTACAAATGACTTACCCGCAAATATTTCTTGTGAAGAGACTTACGGCTGCTCCTCGGGCGCCCGGAGGTCAAAAATGCAAACCATGACCGATTCAGCGGAATGGTGCAACTAAACCAAGAATAGCGGTTTTGCCGAAATAACCCGCAAAGTCGCGAATAGAGTTTTGGCTTTAGAATCTGGCGCTTACCGAGAGCGTGGATGGCGAACGGATTGACTCGGGCCGACCGTTTGGGCAGGGCGAACCAATTGGGATCTCCTCATTTCCCGATGCAGAAGGTGCTGAAGATGAGATTGATGATGTCGTCGGGGGTGGTTTGGCCGGTGAGGGAATCCATTGCCCAGAGCGCGCGGTAGAGGTCGAGCAGGATCATCTCGTGGGGGATGGCGGTTTCGTTGGCCTTGAGGCAGTCCTGAAGGGCAGTGCGAGCGGCGACAATCGCCTGTTGCTGGCGGAGGTTGGTGAGAAGTCCGGGCTCGGCGGCGGCTCCTCCGGTGGCAAGCCTCACGATTCCTTCGCGCAGGAGGTTGATGCCGTCGCCAGTGAGGGCGGAGGTGGGTATGGCGAGAACACCCAGTTGCTCAGCTACGGATTGATCTGTATGCAATGAGGCTTCGCCTGATCCGGATTGGGCGAGGTCGCACTTGTTGATTGCGACGAGAGCGGCACGGCCGTGCACTGCGGCAAGCAGACCGCGTTCCTCCTCATTCAGGGGCTGAGTGGCATCGAGCACTACGAGAACGATGGCCGCGTCCGCGAGGGCTTCACGGCTGCGCGCGATGCCGAGCTGCTCCACCTCTTCGAAGGTCTCGCGGATGCCGGCAGTGTCGACCAGTTCCAGCGGGATGCCGTCGAGGGAGATTCTCTCGGTGACGAGATCGCGGGTTGTTCCGGGAGTTGCTGTGACGATGGCTCGATCGCGTTCGACTAGTCGGTTGAACAGGGAGCTTTTGCCTGCGTTGGGGCGGCCAACAATCGCCATCGTCAGGCCATCGTGGACGATGCGGCCGCGGGCGAAGGATGCTTCAAGGGCGGTCAGGGGCGGGATGAGGGAGTCGATGCGGCGCCCGATTTCGGTTTGCGGCGCGACGTCTACGTCGTCTTCGGCGAAGTCGATACCGGCTTCGAGTAGAGCGATGAGTTCGACGAGTGACATTTTGACGGGAGCGACGCGGCGGCTAAGCGCCCCACCCATCTGGCCGGCGGCCTGGCGAGCCTGGGTGAGGGTTTGAGCATCGATGAGATCGCGGACTGCCTCGGCCTGGGTCAAATCGAGCTTGCCTGCCAGGAATGCGCGCTCAGTGAATTCGCCGGGCTCCGCCAACCTGGCGCCAAGGGCGAGAGCACGGCGCAGAAGGAGATTGAGAACAACAGGAGAGCCGTGTGCTGCGACCTCCACGAGATCGTCACCTGTGTAGGAATTGGGCCCGGCGAAGAAGGTCACCATTGCTTCGTCGATGGGCTCGTTGGGCGAATCAATCTCATCGAGGACATCGGCGAGGCGGGCGCGCGTGTGCTCAAGCGGCTGACGAATGCGCAGGAGCTGAGCGGTAATGGAAGCTGCCTGGGGGCCACTGAGGCGCACGATACCGATACCACCACGGCCGGGGGGCGTGGAGATTGCCGCGATGGTGTCGACGATTGCGGCGGTGATCTCGGGTACGGCATGGTTGTTTTCGGTCACGCATTCAATTGTAGGGAACCCGGGCGCTGCGGGCGGTCATGTGGCTTGTTCGATTCGGCGGACGTAGTGCAGATAGGCGAGCGGTTCTCCCGGCGTTCCTTAGGTACAGGAGTCGTTCTGCTATAAAGGACTCGCATTCCGGCTCGCCGAACTGCGTGCATCGAACGTTCTCTTCAGAAGAGAGAGCCGCAAAGCGAGCGTCCGGCCAAAGGGGGTTTTGATGAAGAGGTTCTGCTCCGCGCCTACGATCCGGGTGGCAATCACAGCGTTGACGTTCTTGTTCAGCACAGAGCTGGTTATTTCACAACGACCGGCAGCGGAGTCGGCGCATCATCAATTCGACCTGACGCCAGTGAAGCCGGAGACCGTCGGGTTCTCGTCGGAACGACTTGAACGACTGCATGCACTGATGCAGCAGACGGTCGACAAGAAGCAGATCCCGGGCATTGTTACCATCCTTGCGCGTCACGGGAAGATCGTGGATTACCGGACCTATGGTGTGAGCGATCTTGAGACCGGCAAGTCTATAACGAAAGACGCGATTTTTCGGGATTTCTCTATGACCAAGCCTGTAACGGGCGTGGCCATGATGATCCTTTATGAGCAGGGTAAATGGTTGCCATCCGATCCGATTTCGAAGTACATTCCGGAATTCGCTCATCTCAAGGTCTACAACGGCATGGATGCGGACGGGAAGATGATCCTGGTCGACCCCGATCATCCGCCAACAATGCGCGAACTCATGACGCACACGGCCGGCTTCACCTACGGATTTTTTGGCGACACGCCGGTCGACAAGATGTATCGCGATGCGAATCTGCTGGCCTCGAAGAATCTGCAGGATTTTATCGAGAAGCTGGCAAAGATTCCGCTGCTCTACCAGCCGGGCAAGGGCTGGACCTACAGCATGTCAATGGATGTGGAGGGTTACATTGTTGAGAAGCTGTCTGGACAGACGCTGCCCGACTTTTTTCACGAGCACATCTTTGAACCACTGGGAATGCGCGATGCGGGATTCTATTTGCCCGGCGACAAGCGGGATCGCTTTGTAACTCTTTATCGGACTGGCCCCAATGGCGAACTTATGGCTGATGCGAGCGCGAGCCGCCGGTCAGGCAACTACGACGTGCAGCCTCCGATGCCCTCGGGTGGCGGCGGAATGGTTTCTACTGCAGAGGACTACTACCGCTTTGCGACGATGCTTCTGAATGGGGGCGAGCTCAATGGCAATCGGATTCTGGCACCGCCAACTGTGAAGTTGATGACCTCAAATCACGTGCCTGCCGAATTGCTGACGGGAAAATACAGTATCGGCTCACAGGTGTTGCGACCGGGCTTTGGATATGGTTATAACGGTGCCGTAGTGTTTGATCCGCCTGAGGCGAATCTCTCGGACGGGAAGGGCGAGTATTTCTGGGATGGCGCGGCCGGTACATGGTTCTGGGTTGATCCGACGAATGACGTTGTGTTTATCGGCATGATCCAGCGGATGCTTGGGCCATTGAGCCCGAATCTCGAATATGAAAGTCGTTCGATTGTGTACGGCGCGCTGGTCGACCCGGCGAAGTGAGCCAGGCAGAGTTTCGCAGAGCATTGTCTGCTTATTTCAGCAAGTCCAGGGCCATTGCGGTCATAGCGGTAACGCCGCATTCAATAGCGGGTGCATAAACCGGCGCGAACAAGGCGGAGTGCAGGCTGGGGAGCGGAACTCCAGTCTTGTGGCTCTCGGCGAGCTTCGCTGGATCGGCTGCGCCAAGCCAGAACATTACGCCGGGGATTTTGCCGTCGAGTGTGTAGAGGCCCACGTCCTCGCTGCCCATTACTGCTTCGGCTTGTTCTACACGGCCTTTGCCGAGGGCAGCAGCGGCGGACGCGCGCAGCCGTTCCTCGAGCTTTGGATCGTTCCAGGTTGCGGGCGTACTCTCGCCTATTTTCACAACCGGAACTCGATCCGAGGGGATTCCATATGCTGCAGCCAGCCCGTCGGCAGTGCGGCGGATGTCCGAGATGATGCTGTCGCGCACGGCAGGCGAATAGGTGCGCAACGTCATTCCCAGTTCAACCTGGTCGGGAATGATGTTGTTCTTCGTGCCACCATGAATGGTGCCGACGGTTAGCACCGCGGGCTGTTGCGGATTGATCTGACGGCTGACGATGGTCTGCGCTATCAGTACAAACTCGGCGGCGAGCACGATAGGGTCTTTGCCAGCCTCGGGACGCGAGCCATGGCCGCCGATGCCGCGCATTGTCAAGTAGATCCCGGTCGAACTGGCCAGCAGTGGGCCGTCTTTCATCGCGATCGATCCGGCGGCAGCATCGTTGCTGTCGTGTTCGGAGAGGATGAAGTCCGGCCTGCCGAAACGGTCATAGAGATTGTCGGCCAGCATCGCCTTTGCGCCGTCAATGGTCTCCTCCGAGGGCTGCCCGACCAGCATCAGGGTTCCGTGCCACTGAGCTTTGCGCGCAGCCATCTCGCTTGCCACTCCGAGGAAGACTGTCATGTGCAGATCGTGACCGCAGGCATGCATAACACCGACGTCCTGCCCCTGCGCATTGGTCGCGCGAACCCCGGAGGCATAATCAAGGCCGGTTTTCTCTTCCACGGGAAGGGCATCCATATCTGTGCGGATCAGGAGTCGGGGACCGGCGCCGTTCTCCAAGATGGCGACGACGCCGAAAGCCTGCGATCCGTCGGGATATTTGCCGACATGCTCTGTGACGCGGTATCCAAGCTTTCGCAACTCCGCGGCGAGATATGCAGACGTCTTTTCCTCGTGGTGCGAGAGCTCAGGATTGCGATGAAGGTGCTTGTATGTCTCAGTGAGCATGGGAAGCTGACGGCCGACAGAGGCGGGAAGGTCTGGGGGTGAACTCGCATTTTGTGCAGGGAGAGAGAATGCGGTCGAAGAGACCGCAACCAGCGCGAGAACACGGCTGTGCATGGGAGCCAGAACCTCCTGGGGTTTACCGGTAAGGCTAACACGCTCCAGAGAGGACGCAGGAGAGATCAATTTCGTCACAAATACCTGTCAGCGGTCCTCTCTCCTATTGCGTTCCCATATAAGCGAGGCGTAGGCTTCTATTGGTTGGCCAGAGGAGTATGCGATGGGCGACAAGACTGACGTATGGCAGGGCACGCTGGCCCTGATGATTTTGAAAACGCTTGAAAGCATG
>Ga0335079_10010741_pt1 | contig 10427 bp, 9 predicted proteins | sample Lox_Sample_33_FD_206719 | JGI IMG/M metagenome (GOLD analysis project Ga0335079, IMG submission 206719) | Soil microbial communities from Loxahatchee National Wildlife Refuge, Florida, United States - Lox_Sample_3.3 | ecosystem: Environmental > Terrestrial > Soil > Wetlands | place: USA: Florida... | reverse complement strand
GCACCGGGCGGTACCACTCCTACCTGTGCGAGGAGGTCGTGCCCTGGGTGGACGCGCGGTACCGCACCCTGCCCGAGGCCGCGCACCGGGCCATCATGGGCAAGTCGAGCGGCGGGTTCGGCTCGATGATCACGCCGATGCTCCGGCCGGACCTGTTCGGCGCGCTGGCCACGCACGCGGGCGACGCGCTGTACGAGTACTGCTACATCCCCGAGTTCGCCACCGCCGTCCGGCACCTGCGGCGCTACGACGGCGACATCTGGCGCTGGTGGCAGGACTTCGGCTCCCGGGTGTCCTTCACCAAGGAAGAGGACATGTCGCTGATCGGGCTGCTCGGCGTGGCGGCGTGCTTCTCCGCGAGCGAGGACGGCACCGTGGACCTGCCGTTCGACCCGGCGACCGGGGTGCTCCGGCCCGCCGTGTGGCAGCGGTGGCTGGACTGGGACCCGGTGCGGATGGTGCCGGCCTACGCGGACGCGCTGCGGGGGCTGCGGGCCATCTGGATCGACGCGGGCACCAGGGACGAATTCCACCTCGACCTCGGCGCCGAGGCGTTCCGGGCCGCGCTCAGGGACATCGGAGTCGCCGATGACCTGGTCCATTTCGAGCTTTTCGAGGCGGGGCACATGGGCATCGACTACCGCTACCCGGTGTCTCTTGCCTGGCTCTGCGGCCGGATTAGCACGGATTGCTAAGTAGCGACTAAGACGCCGCCAGGCGGCCTGGCAGTCTGGTACGTTTCCGGCGTATTGGGATCGGGGTCCCCGTTCAAATGGGCCCCGGGGCTTGTCCCAAGGAACCACTGAACCTCGAATGGAGAGTCGCTATGCGCAAGAGCGGGTGGGCAGCAGCTGCCGGACTCGGTTCGCTAGTCCTGCTGCTAACCGCGTGCGGGGGATCGTCGGGATCGTCGAGCACCTCGACCACGACGCCCACCAATTCCGCTACGGCCGCCGCCGGCCAGGCGACCAGCGGCGCGCTGGCCGGGCCCCCGAAGGGGTCCGTCGTCCTGATCGTCCAGAAGTCCGCGCTCGGCTACGTGCTCGCCGAGGCCAACGGGCAGGTCCTCTACACGTACGCCAACGACACCAAGGGCAGCCCGTCGACCTGCACCGGCTCTTGCGCCGAGATCTGGCTGCCGCTGACCGGCACCCCCGTGGCGAGCCCGGCCGTGACCGGCCTGGGCACGCTCGGCACGATCGCGGGCACCAGCGGTGCCAAGCAGGTCACCTACGACGGCATGCCGCTGTACTCGTACAAGGGCGCCAAGCCGCTCGCCACCAAGGGCAACGACATCGGCGGCGTGTGGCACGTGATCAAGCTCTCGCGGAGCAACGTCACGGGCGGCTGAGGCTAACTCGGCCTAAGCTCCAGCGTTCCCGGGCCGGTCACCTCGACGGCCCGGGGACGTTCTTCAGATTTCGGGCTCGGACCTGGACGGGCTTGATTGGGAACGAGTCATCGCTGTGAATGGGAGAGGTTTATGCGTAAAAGCGGGTGGGCCGCAGCTACCGGGCTCGGAGCGCTGGTGCTGCTACTAACCGCGTGCGGGGGATCATCGGGTTCGTCCTCGGCGGCGGGCGCCGCCGCCGGCGCCGCCTCGGCCACGGCCCCGGCGGCCAGCGGGTCGTCGGGCGGGGCGCCGACCTCGTCGGTGTCGGCGGCGTCCACGGCCACCAAGAACGGCGCCTCGTCACCCTCGGCGTCCCCGACGAAGGTTCACAAGTCGGTCGGGCCGCTGCCCAGCAGCGGCACGGTGACGTTCCCTTCGGTGGGCACCACCATCATGGTCATCGAGCACACCAACCTCGGGTTCGTGCTCGCCGAGGCCAACGGCCAGGTGGTCTACACCTACGCGAAGGACAAGAAGGGCGGCGCGCCGACCTGCACCGGTTCCTGCGCGACGGCCTGGCCGCCGGTCACCGGCGTCCCCCAGGCCGGGCCCGCCGACCACTTCCCCGGCACGTTCGCCGTGGTCAAGGGCGCGGGCGGCGTCGAGCAGATCACCTACAACGGCATGCCGCTTTACGCCTTCAAGGGCGCCAAGCCGTACACCACGGCCGGTAACGGCGTCAACGGTGAGTGGCACGTGATCCCGATGTCCGCGAGCGACATCGGCTGATCACCCTCGGAGGTTCCCGGGCCGGCTCCCCGCGACCGGCCCGGTAACGCTCCAGGCAGCAGCCACCCGGCAGCCCGCCGCAGCAGCGCGGGCTGCCGGTCATTTACCGCATTAACGCCAATCCCACTGTCACCTCCTCTACCAGGGAAAGCTAACGAGATCCTTAAGCGTTTCCGCTGGTCGGGACGGGTGTGCCGGAACAGGCGTACCCCTGGCTGAGGGAGCGGGTTCCCGATCAGGCAAGGGAGCCTCATGAGACATCGGGTACTAGCGTCGTCGGCCGTGTTGGGGATTCTCCTGCTGGCCGGCTGCGGGACGTCCACCGTGCCGGGCTCGGCGTACAGCGGCGCCGGGACGATGGCGATAACCAGCATGGCCCCGCCGTCCGCGGCATCGGCCGCGAACTCGCCGTCTGTTCCTTCCCGCACGGCGCTGACGGTCAGCAAGACGCCGGTCGGGTACGTGCTCGCCAACGCGAGCGGGTACACCGTCTACTGGTTCGCCAAGGACCCCCGGGGCAGCTCGCACCCGGCCTGTACTGGCCAGTGCCTGCTGTCCTGGCACCCGGTGACCGGCCATCCGGTGGCGGCCAAGGGCGTGACGCTCACCGCTAAGCTCGGCTGCATCACCAGGCCCGACGGAATGGTGCAGGCCACCTACAACGGCTACCCGCTGTACACCTTCGCCAGTGACAGCGCCCCCGGCATGACCTACGGCAATGGCAGCGCCACCGTGTGGCACGTCATCAAGGTAAAGCCCCCCGTGACCATCGCCGCCTCCGGTTCCCGCTACTGAAGCCACATCCGCACCACGAGTCACGCCGACCCGGCCGCTCCGCCCCTCTTGCGCCGCGATGATGTGACATCGTCACGCATAGAACCGTCACGGTGTCACATCGTCGCGGATAGCGCGGCGGCGGGAGGCGGCTGGGAGGCGGGCAGAGGCTAGGGGCGCGAGATGCCGTAGGCGGCGCGCAGGCGGGCGGCGGCGGATGGCGGCGCGTCCACGTGGTCCAGGCCGAGCAGGGCCGCGCCCGCCACCGGCGGGACGTCGATCACGCGGACCTCGGCCGCCGGGGCGGCCTCGGCCAGCTGCCGGGTGATGCCGGCCATCAGCAGCGGGTTCCTTGCCGTGATGACGCCGCCGCCCAGCACCACGGGGGTGGCCAGCCCGGTGAGGTCCAGGCGCCGCATGGCGGTCAGGGCCATGACCGAGATCTCCTCGGCGAGGCGGCTGACCACGGTCCTGGCCACCGGGTCGCCTTCGTCCGCGGCCCGCAGCAGCATGGGCGCCAGGCCGATCAGGTCATCGTCGGGGATCTTGCCCTTGTGGATCCCGATCGTGACCTCCTCGACCCGCTCCACGCCGAAGTGGGTGGTCAGGTAGCTGGTCAGCACGGTGTCCCGGCCGCGCCCGTCCTCCGCGCGGATCGCGTGCCAGAGCACCTCGAGACCCAGGCCGTAGCCTCCGCCCCAGTCGCCGGAGATCGTGCCCAGGGCCAGGTACCTGGTCACCCGGCCGTCCGGCGCGACGCCGACGCAGTTGATCCCGGCGCCGCAGACCACGGCGACGCCCCAGTGCGGTGCGATCCCGTCCGGCAGGCCCGCGCGCAGGATGGCGAAGGTGTCGTTGACCACCGTGGCGGTGGCGCTCCACCCCTGGGCCTGCACCGCCGTGGCGTGCTCCGCCTCCTCTTCCGGCAGGTCGGCGTTGGCCAGGCAGGCCACCGTGTGCTGCGCGACCCAGCCCGCGCGGAACCGGTGGCGCCGGTCCAGCTGGGCCACGGCCTGTTTGACCACCGCGTCGAGGATCAGCACCGTCTGGTCGACGCCGACCTCGTGGGCGTTGATGCCGGGGCCGCGGGCCGAGGCCAGCATCGAGCCGTCGGCGGCCACCAGCGCCACGTCGGTCTTGCTGTTGCCCCCGTCGATGGCCAGCACGGCGGGCCTGAGGGCCCGCGGCGCCGGCCGGGGCAGCAGCGGGCTGTCAGCCAAGGCCAGACCCCAGATCCCCGCCCAGGGCGAACGCCAGCAGGGAGTTGGCGGTGTAGTCGTCGGCGGGCTCGACCGAGGGCCAGGAGACCACGTTGTCCTCATAGGCGGCGGTCTTGGTGTTGTACGGCCCGAAGCTGCCGGCGCTGCAGGCCCGCATCCCGGAGACCGTGCCGAGCCCGACGAAGTTCCCCGGGTCGCTCGGCCCGTCGGTGGTCGCGCCTAGCTGGATGTCCCCCGTGCCGGTGAGCGATCCGGCCAGGTTGGCGATCTCGCTCTGCATGCAGTGCGGGAAGACCGTGCCCGCGCCGACCACGAACGAGCTGCCCCAGCCGTTCGCGCCGAGCGCGAAGTTCAGCTGCTGCTGCGCGAACGAGGAGAACTGGCTCCCGCCGCCGTACTTCTGGTACAGCGCGTCGGTGATGAACAGGCCGAACGCGTGCGGCGTGACATCGGACTGGCCCAGCTGCGTGCCGAGCGCGAACGGGTCGCCCTTGGCCTGGCCCTCGCCCGCCCGAAGCTGCGCGGCGAGGTCGGCCAGGAGCGTGCCGGGCGAGATCGGGAAGATCCCGGACTGCCGCATGGCCTGCAGCAGCTCGGCCTCGGCCACCGCGCCGTTGTCGTACAGGTTGAAGGTGTCGGCGTGGCCCTGGGCGATGTAGGCCCGGGCCCAGCCGGCCGCGGTGGCCAGGTCCGCCTGCAGCCTGGCGGCCGGGGCGCTGGTGGCCAGGTCGGCCAGCGCGATCTCGGCCGCTCCCCAGAGCATGTCGCTCTTCCACTCGGTACCCGGGTAGTAGTCGTGGGGGAACGCCGTGACGAGCTGTCCCACGCCGGTGGTCTTGGCCATCGCGTAGACGCCCCGGGCCAGGCTCAGCAGGTGCCGGGCCTGCGCCGGGTCATCGCCCGCCGCGAGCTGCGCGCCGAGGGCGAAGTCGGCGGCGAACCGCCCGGCCAGGTCGGGGCTGACCGGCTTGCCGGGCGGGGCCGCCTCGAACACCGGCCGGTACTTGACGTAGTACGCGGTCGGGCCGGGGTTCCCGCCGGGCGAGACGTTCATCCGGTCCTCCTGCTGCGGCAGGAACCAGAAGTTGTAGTCGCCCTGGATCGAGTTGCTGGCGTTGCCGTTGCCGATCCCGACCTGCGCGTACAGCACCTTGCGCGCCGGGTTCCACAGCTTGGTGATCCACTGCAGGCCGAACGTCGCCTCCGGCTGCAGCATGTCGTAGGACCCCGGGAAATCCCGCGCGGCGATCAGCATGAGCGCGTCGGCGTAGCTGGCGGTGTACGCGAACTTCTCATAACCGCCGCCGGCGTCGAACCAGCCGCCGGAGACGTCGACGGGACCGGCGATCTTGTGCAGCGAGCCGAGCAGGTTCTCGTTGCTGTCGTAGGCCGGGTCGGCGTAGACGTAGGCCTTCTCGTCGGTCAGGTTGGCGGGCTGGCGGTCCAGGACCGAGGAAACCACGTCGGGCCCGTCCCGTTCGGACGTGAAGTACCGAACGGAGTTGTCCACCAGTTGGCGGTAGAGCTGCGTGCCGTCCCCGATGAGGAACGCCGGGGAGGCGGCGGCCGCGGGGATGAGGACCTTGACCTGGTAGCGCCCCGGCGTGCGCACCCCGGAGAAGGTGAGCCGGTACACCGCGCGGTAGGTCGAGTTCCACGATCCGACGTCGTCAGCGGACGTGCCGCGGTACGCCACGCCCCACGGCGTGGTGACCTCGAAACGTACCGCGGCGACGGGCCGCGGCAGCATCACGAAGGCGACCTTCGGGCCCGCCGCCGGGTAGCCCACCTGGTTGACCCGGACCTGCGGGGCCGCCAGCGTGGCCGCGGCGGCCATGGGCGTGACCGCGGGAACGATCGCGGCCGCCGTGATGCCCGCTGCGGTCAAGATGGCCGTCCACGTGCGTCTCATCAGCGATCTCCTAAGCCCAGGGCAGGTAAGCCGCGTTCTCTGCGAGCAGCCGGTCGGTCAGGCACTGCGCCCGGTCGGCCTGGCCCACCAGCGGATGCGCGAGCAGCGCGTCGTACACGCGGTCCCGCCCGCCGCGCAGCGCGGCGTCCAGGGCGAGTTCCTCATACGCGTACGCGTGCGCGATCAGCCCGCGCAGCAGGGGTTCAACCGGGTCGACGGGCACCGGCTCGGCGCCTGGCGAGCCGATCACGGCCGGCACCTCGATCACCGCGTCGCCGGGCAGGAACGGCAGCGTCCCGCGGTTGAACGTGTTCGCCACCTGCACGTCGCGCCGGTCGCCGGCCAGCGAGACGAGCAGGTCCACCGCCGCCTCGGAGTACCACGCGCCGCCGCGCTGGGCCAGCTGGGGCGGCTTGACCTTCAGCTCCGGGTCCGCGTACAGCTCCAGGAGCTCGGCCTCGAGCTGGGCCACTTCCTGGGCGCGGGTAGTGGCGCCGCGCGAGGCGGCCACCACCTCGTCGTGCGCGTAGTAGTAGCGCAGGTAGTACGACGGCACCATGCCCAGGTGCCGGATGAAGTCCGCCGGCAGGCCGGTGCGCGGGGCGATCTGCCCGGCGTGCTTTTCCAGCAGGCCGGGCAGCGCGTCGACGCCGTCCACGGATACCGAGCGCTCCCAGGTCAGGTGGTTCAGGCCGACGTGGCCGAGGGACACCCGGTCCGGGGCGACGCCGAGGATCCCGGCGAAGTCGCGCTGGAAGCCGATGGCCACGTTGCACAGGCCGACCGCACGGTGCCCCGCGGTCAGCAGAGCCCGGGTGACGATCCCCACCGGATTGGTGAAGTCGATGATGAAGGCGGAGGGCGAAGCCCGTCGCTTGATCCGTTCGGCCAGATCAAGAACTATGGGCACGGTCCTGAGCGCTTTTGCAAACCCGCCCGCGCCGGTGGTCTCCTGCCCGACGCAGCCACAGTCCAGCGGCCAGGTCTCGTCGCGGTGGCGGGCGGCCTGGCCGCCGACCCGGAGCTGGAACAAGATCGCGTCGGCGCCGTCGGCGCCCTCGTCCAGGCGGCCGGTCCAGCGCACCTGGCCGGGGTGGCCGTGGGCGGCCATGATCCGGGCCGACACCGGCCCGACCGCGGCCAGCCGGTCCGGATCGGGATCCACCAGGACCAGCTCCTCGACTCCAGGGAGCAGCCGGCCGATCCCGTCCGCGAGTTCCGGCGTGTAAGTGGACCCGCCGCCGATCACCGCGAGCTTCATGATGCGAAAGCCCTCACTTCCGCGCCCGTCTGGGCAATATGACAGGCCACTTCATGGCCAGGCTCCAGCTCGGCCAGGGCCGGGGTGACGGCCGAACATGTGTCGATGGCGAGCGGGCACCGCCAGCGGAACCGGCAGCCCGGCGCCGGGTCGACTACCCTGGGCGGTTCGCCGTGGTCCGACACCTGGGACAGCGGGGCCATCGGATCCGGCACCGCGGACAGCAGCAGCTGCGTGTAAGGATGCTTCGGGGTGGTCAGCACGTCCTCGATCGGCCCGGACTCGGCGATCTGGCCCGCGTACATCACGATCAGGCGGTCCGCCACGTACCGCGCGCTGGCGATGTCGTGGGTGATGTACAGGATCGACACCCCCTCCTCGTCGCGCAGCTTGGCCATCAGGTTGAGCAGCCCGATCCTGATCGACACGTCGAGCATCGAGACCGGCTCGTCGGCCAGGATCAGCTTCGGCCGCATCGCGAGGGCCTGGGCGAAGCCGACCCGCTGCCGCTGCCCGCCGCTCAGCTCGTACGGGAAGCGGCCCAGCATGTCGGTGCTCAACCCGACCACCCCGAACACCCTGGCCGCCTCCTCCAGGCGCTGCTTCGCCGACAGCTCGGGACGGTGCAGCTTGAGGATGCGCAGAACGCCGTGCTGCACGCGGAACACCGGGTTGATCGAGGCGAACGGATCCTGGAAGACCATCGGCACGAGGCTGCTGTAGCGCAGCCCGTCGCGCCGGGAGCGGATCGCGGACAGCGGTTTGCCCTCGAAATATGCTTCCCCGCTCGTCGGCTTGTAGACCCTGGCCAGCACGCGGGCGATCGTCGACTTGCCGCTGCCGCTCTCCCCGGCGAGCGCGACGATCTCGCGTTCGCCGATGCTGAAGCTGACGTCGTCGACGGCGTGCAGCGTCCGGCGGGACAGCATTCCGCCGATCTTGAAGTGCCTGGTCAGGTGTTCGGCTCTCAGCAAATCAGCACCGCGCGACTCGGTCATCGGGTCATGCTCCTGTCTTGGCCACCCGGGCACCGGGGTCATCAGGCAGGCTGCCGTCCTTGCGGCGCAGGCAGCGCACGAGGTCGCCATCCACCGGGTACAGGTCGGGTGCGGTCACGGTGCACCGTTCGAGCGCGTGCGGACATCGCGGGTGGAAACGGCAGCCCGTTGGGACCATGGCCAGGTCGGGAGGATTGCCCGGGATGCCCTTGAGCGGGACGCGCGGGCCGTGGATGGACGGGAAGGCTTCCAGCAGGCCCTGGGTGTACGGGTGCAGCGGCCGGTCGAAGATCGCCCTGGTGGCGCCGAGCTCGTCGACCTGGCCGGCGTACATCACCATGAGCCGGTCGGAGAAGTGGCTGATCAGCGACATGTCGTGGGTGACGAAGATGACCGCGAACCCGTACGTCTGCTGGAGTTCCTTGATCTGCACCATCAGGGCGCGCTGTGCCACCACGTCCAGCGCGGAGGTCGGCTCGTCCATGATGATGAGGTCGGGGGTGAACAGCATCGCCATCGCGATCATCGAGCGCTGCCGCATGCCGCCGGACAGCTGGTGCGGATAACTATTCAGATGCACCGGGTCGATGCCGACCATCCGCATGACCTCGGCCGACCGGGCAGCGATCTCCTCCTTGGAAGGCTTGCCGTGCGCCTTCAGCGCGTCCTTGAACTGCGCGCCGATCGACTTGACCGGGTTCAGCGCGTTCATCGCGCTCTGCATGACCACCGATAGGTCGCACCAGCGGATGGCGGACAGCTGGGCGTCGGTCAAGCCGACCAGGTTCGTCCCCTTGAATGTGACCGTGCCCGCGGCCAGGTGCGCCGGGGGGGCGAGTAGCTGGGCGACGGCGAACAGCAGCGTGGACTTTCCGCAGCCCGATTCGCCGACGATGCCGAGGAACTCGCCCCGGCTGAGCGTGAAGGACACGTCATCGACCGCCCGGACGTCGGCCTGGGCCAGTACGTAGTCGACGGACAGGCCGCTGACCTCGAGGATCTCATCCGTTTCTGACACGCTTGTTCCTCCGCACTGGCCGCAGCGCCGGGTTGCCGAGCTCGTCGAAGGCGTAGTTGAGCAAGGCGAAAGCGGCGCCGAGCAGGGCGATGCAGGCACCTGGGGCGATCGCCCACAAGGGCTCGCCTGTTTGCAGCGCGGCGTTGTTCTCCGCCCAGTACAGCGTGGTGCCCCAGCTCACCGTGTTCGGGTCGCCGAGGCCGATGAACTGCAGGCTGGACGAGAGCAGGACCGCGTATAGGGCGTTGGTCAGGAAGCTCGCCACGATCAGCGAGGTCATGGTGGGAATGACTTCCATCACGATGACGTAGAGATTGCGCTCGCCGCGCACCCGCGCCGCGACCAGGAAGTCCCTGTTGCGCAGCGTGAGCGCCTGTGACCGCAACTGGCGCGCGGTATAGGACCAGCTGGTGAGGGTGATCGCCATGATCAGCACGATCGTGCCCTCGCCGTGGGCATAGGCCGCGATGACGATCAGCAGCGGGAACAGCGGGATGACCAGGAGCACGTCGGTCAGCACGCCGAGCGCGCCGTCCCATCCCCCGCCGAGGTAAGCCGCGGCCACGCCGATCAGGACCGCTATCCCGGTAGTCGCCAGCCCGACCACGAACGCGATGATCAGCACGTTCCTGGTTCCCCACACCACCTGCGCGAACAGGTCCTGGCCGTATGCGTTGGTGCCGAGAGGATGGGCGGCCGAAGGGCCCAGGTGCGGGGGATAGGCGTCTGCCGTCGGGCTGTGGTGGGCGATGACGCCGGGGAAGAGCGCGACCAGGATGAAGATCACGAGCAGGACGGTTCCGGCGGTCGCCTTGCGGTTGGACCGGATGGCGTGGCCGACCCGGGCCAGCGCGTGGCCGGCCGGCAGCTGCGCGGCGGGAGCTTCGGCGGGGACGCCGGAAACTGGCATGGCCATGGCTATCGCGCCGTCCTTGTCCGCGGGTCGAGCAGCGCGGTGAGGATGTCCGCGGCCAGGATCGCGAGCAGCACCGCCAAGGTGATCAGCAAGAACAGGCCCTGCATCAGCGGGTAGTCCTCGCCGGACACGGCCTGCAGCAGCATGTAGCCCACGCCGGGATAGTTGAACACGTACTCGACCAGGATCGCGCCGCTGACCACGAA
>Ga0335079_10010739_pt1 | contig 10428 bp, 11 predicted proteins | sample Lox_Sample_33_FD_206719 | JGI IMG/M metagenome (GOLD analysis project Ga0335079, IMG submission 206719) | Soil microbial communities from Loxahatchee National Wildlife Refuge, Florida, United States - Lox_Sample_3.3 | ecosystem: Environmental > Terrestrial > Soil > Wetlands | place: USA... | reverse complement strand
GCCAATTCGAGGAACATTGGGGCGAGGGAATCCTGGTTCCCATCAACGCGCCCAGCCGCCGCAAGGATAAACCATTCGTCGAGTGGTTTGCGCGCCTGGAACGCGCCACCGCGAGCCCCGGCGCGATCGTCGCACTGTTTCGCGCGAATTTCGGGATCGATGTCCGCCCGATTCTGCCATCGATTCAGGTGCCAACCCTGGTTCTCCATCGGGTCGGTGACAAGACCGTACCGTTTCCCGCCGGACGCTACCTCGCGGAGAACATCCGCGGCGCAAAATTCATCGAACTCCCCGGCGATGATCATTTGCTGCAGGCTTACGATGAGGAACTGCTCGATCGTCTCCTCGACGAAGTCGAGGAATTCATTACCGGCACCCGCCATCGCCCCGAACCGGAGCGCGTGCTCGCGACAGTAATGTTCACCGACATCGTCAACTCCACCGTCCACGCCGCGCAAATGGGCGATCATCAATGGCGTGCGTTGCTCCAGCAATACTACGAAGCGGTCGGCAAGGAGCTCGCGGCCTATCAGGGACATCAGGTGAACACTGCGGGCGATGGCGTGCTCGCTACTTTTCAGGGACCTGCGCGCGCGATCCGATGCGCCTGCGCTATCCGCGAGCGCCTAAAACCGCTGGGACTTCAGGTGCGTACGGGATTGCACACCGGCGAATGCGAACTGATGGGCGATGATGTTGGTGGCATAGCGGTACACATCGGTGCGCGCGTCGAAGCAGCCGCCAATCCCGATGAGGTCCTGGTATCCAGCACGGTAAAGGACTTGGTCGCCGGCTCCGGCATCAAGTTCGTCGATCGGGGAATTCACAGTCTCAAAGGTGTTCCCGAGAGATGGCGTCTGTTTGGCGTCCAGTTGTAGGAGATCAGCGGGTCAGCCACTTCGGATTCGCGATCGCGAGCGCATCCGCCAATGACTGCTTGATGTGCGTGCGCAGGCGCTCATCATCGAGCGAGAACTCACCCGCACGGATACGATCTGCGAGCTCGCGGCTGAGCCTATCGACATCGTCGCCGTCATGTCCGAGGATCGCCACCAGCCGCTCGTGCTCGGCTTTCGCTTGCTCGCCGCGCAACTCGAGTTCGCGCTTGATGGTGCTGAGCACGTTGGCGGTGACGCGAACTTTGAAGCGATGGTATCCCTCCAACGAGGGCATCAGCTCCGTCTCCATGTAGCGAATTGCTGCGGTCAGTAGTGTCTTGATGTCGGGATAACTTTGCGGCATCGGCCCTCGCTATCAGTCGCGTCCTTCAATCAAATTGAAATAGTCCCACAGCGGCTCCTCGATGCGCCGCCCGATCGCGCTGCGTTCGACGTTCACTTCCTCGACGCCACGCGTGCCTAGCCGCAAGCATCCAGCGGCCCACTTCACGCCACCCCACGCCTCCCACCAGCGGACGTGCTTTGGATCGACGCGATGCCCACTGGCTCTCTCGTAGGCCTCGAACAACTCCTCGCGGGTGCCGAATCCTCCCACCGGCTTGGGTCCGCCGAAGCGCCACGTCTTCACACATACCCATGCGAGGTCCTCCATCGGGTCGCCGCTGTGCGCGACTTCCCAATCGAGCAGGATGCGGATGCCCTCGGGTCCGACGATGAAATTGCCGTGACGAAAATCGCCGTGCACCACAGTGTGGCGCGGGCTCTTGGGCGCATTCTCCGCCGCCCACCGCAGCCCGAATTCGAGCGCCGGCAGATGAAAATCCGACAGTTCGATGAGCTTGCGATAGCCGGCGACCATCTGCGCGGCATCCTGCGGTCCGAGGAAGGAAACTTTTTTGAGATCGATGTTGTGAATGTCTGCGAGGATTTTTCCACATTGCGCCGTCATCAGCGTGCGCGCCTTCGCGAACTCCGCCTCGCGCAGAATCTTCGTTGCCAGCGTCTCGCCCGCGACAAACTCTGTGATGTATCCCGGATCGAGAGCGTCCTTGTCATCGATGATCGCGCGCACCTTTGGCGCCGGCACGCCCCCCTCGCGCGCCGCGATCATCAACAGCGCGTCCTGCTCAGCGGTCACCCGCGGCATCACGCCTTCGAGCGGATTGGGCTCGTCTTCCTTTGGCTTGCCGGGAATCTGCAAAACCAGATGCAGCCGCTCGCCGCCGACATCGGCCTCGAACGCGTAGGTGTTCTTGTTGGCGCCGCCGGTTAGCTGATTGAAGTTATGCACGGTGCCCGGCGCGCCAATGTGGCGCGCGACCGCCTTCGGCAGCACCGCCGCGATCTCTTCCCTCGTCATCGAATCAACTATTCCTCGGCTTTCCGGCTGCTGGTGATGCCGAACATGATCTGGGCGACGCGCCGCATCTGGATTTCCTCGGAGCCTTCCGTGATGCGATAGCGCCGATGGTGGCGGAAGATGTGCTCGAAGGGCTTGTGGCGCGAATAGCCGATCGCGCCGTGCACCTGCATCGCGCGATCCGCGGCGTTGCACACCAGCCGGTTCGCGCGATAGTTGCACATCGCGACTTTGTCGGAGAGCCGTCGCGCGACTTCGGGCTTCGGCATCTGATCCATCTCCCATGCGGTCTTGCGGATGAGCTCGCGCAGCATCGCGCATTCGGTGTGTAGCTCGACCAGCGGCCACTGGATCGCCTGATTGTTCGCCAGCGGCTTGCCGAACGGCTTGCGCTCCTTCGCATACTTCACACTCTCGTTGACGCAGTACTGTGCGGCGCCGAGCGACGATGCCGCCTGCCGGATCCGATTCTCATGAACGAAGTGTTGCGCGACTGCGAGCCCGTTTTCCGGATCGCCGAGCATCGCGTCAGGCCCGGCCGGGATGCGCACATCGATCGACACCCGCGGATGGTCGGTCGGCATGTTGAAGGTCCAGAGGTACTCCTCGATTTTGAAGCCGTCGTTCTTGGTCGGCACGATGAAGCAGGTGATGCCGCGCGCGCTACCATCCTTGCCGCTAGTGCGCGCGAAGACGAAATCGTGCGTCGCGACATGCAGGCCCGTGTTCCACATCTTCGCACCAGTGATGTGCCACTGATCGCCGTCGCGCACTCCGCGAGTCTCCATCCACGTCGCATCGGAGCCGTGATTGGGCTCGGTGAGCCCGAACGCGATGCGCATCGAGCCGTCGAGGATTTTCGGGATGAACTCTTTCTTCTGTTTCTCGGTGCCGAAGTCGCGGAACATCAGCACGGTCGGCAGATTGCCGACCACCGACGATTCATTCTGCAAATCGTTGTGCAGCCCGAGGCCCTTCGCGGCGAGGTATTCGCGGATGATCGCCATCGCGAGATTGGTGCCGTCCTTGCCGCCGTACTCCTTGGGCAGCGCATAGCGATAATGCCCGGCCTGGTCGGCGCGCCGCCGCATCTCGCGAAGCAGGTCTTCCCATTCATGGCGCGGCAGGCCCTGATTTTCGAAATCGGTGCGCGCCCATTCGCGACGATGATCGAAAAATCGGATGTTATCGTTCTCGCGCTCGAGCGGCTTGATTTCCTTTTCGATAAAGGCATCGAGTTCGACCAGGTAATCGGCGACGTCCTTTGGAATGCTGAAATCCACGGCTTTCTCCTCTCGCGTTTAGGCTGCGGGCGAACGGGCGATTATGTCACGCGCCGCACGATTGTTGAATCTTCAATGCATCGCCGGGTCGTGATGTAATCCTCGCGGATGCCCCTGCGGGACATAATAATTCCCAATCCGCGCGTGCTCTTTGTCGGAATTAACCCGAGTCTTCGATCAGCGCAAGTCGGGCATCACTTTGCCAGCCCCGCCAATCCATTCTGGCGGCTCTTGTATGAGGCCAAACTGATTCCCGAGCCACTGACCAGCGAAGCCGATCGACGCCTGGTGGAATTCGGCATGGCAATGACGAACCTCTGCGCACGCGCCTCGCGCTCGGCGGCGGAACTCACGCGCGAGGAGATCGTCGCGGGCAAGGCCATCCTCGCGCGCAAGATCAGGCGCGTCGCGCCCGAAGTCGTCGCCTTCGTAGGACTAAGCATCTATCGCGATTTTTTCGGCAAAAGCGGGAGCCCCGGCGCCGGGGCGAAGGAAGAAGTTATATCGGGTGCGCGCGTGTTCGTGCTGCCGAATCCAAGCGGGCTCAACGCGAGTTTCCCCGGTTTCAAGCACAAATTGATCTGGTTCGAGAAGCTGCGCGAGTTCGTTGAGGCGCAGCAGATGAGCTTCGCGAATGGGCGGCGTTGAGTCATTCGCGACCCCGAGAATGGTCGCGGCGCGCCTCCGCGGATCCGACTTCGACGATCTCTTCCGGCTCAATCAGGATTCCGAAGTGGCGAAGACGATGGGCGGAACGCGCGGCGCCCAAGAGACTCGCGAGCAGATCGAGCGTGCCGTGGCGCATTGGGATCGATATGGCTACGGTCTCTGGATTTTCCGCGCGCGCGACGGAGGCGGCTTCATCGGGCGCGGAGGCATCCGTAATGTTGAAATCGACGGCGCGCACGAAATCGAAATCGCATACGCGGTGATGCCGGAATTCTGGCGCCGCGGCTTCGCGACCGAGATGGCGCGCGCATTTGTAGATATCGCCGCGCAGGCCGGCATCGACAACCTCGTCGCGTTCACCTTGCCCACTAACAGTGGCTCGCGTGGCGTGATGGAAAAAGTCGGCTTCCGCTACGAGCGCGAGATCGTGTGGGCCGACCTTCCGCATGTCCTATATAGAAAGATGCTCTAGCATGCATCGAGCATCGCGCGGAGTTGGCGATCCGAATTGAACAGATCGCCGGCGAGCTCGCGCGCGTAGCGGCTGTGATGCTGGTAGTTGCCGTCGATCTCCGCCACACATGCCACAGCTTCTTCGAGGTCGCGGAATGACAGAGCGCCGCGGCCGGTAGGAATGAAATCGCCGAAGCCGGTATCTTCCGCGAGCACCGGGCGTCCGAGCGCCAGGTAGCACACGCTGCGATCGCTGAACCACCCGGTGCGCCACTCGCGAAACAGCGGCTTCGGACACAAGATCTCCGCGCGCGAGGCGCGCAGGTACTCGCGGTATGCTTCCGGCGTCGCCGCCACCTGATGCGGCTCGACCACGCGCCATCCGCCCACCGCCAGCGCATCGCGATCATGCATCGGATCGGTCGCGCCGACGTTCGCGGCGAGTTCGAACGGACGCCCGGCGCGCTTCGGCAAATCGACATAACGCATGTAGGCCGCGCGCTTCGATGCGCTCATCATACGGCCCTCGTACGGCAACTCCTCCCACGTCCATTGTGTGATCGAGGTGAAGGGAGCATCGACGCCGGGATCCGGCGACTCCTCCCACATCGGCAAATACACGAACGGCAGGAAGGGATGCCACGTGACGTCGAGCTTCGGCACCGCGCACTCGAGGGAAGGAATGTTCGGGCCGACGGTCAAGTGCGTGTCGTGATCTCGCAGGCCGAATTCGTATTGAGTCGCCAGAATCTGGAGGTGCCCGGGATCGATATCGATCAGTACCTTGCGGCGGAAGCGCGACAGAAACGGCGGATGCGCGGCGCTGGCGAAGTTCCACAACAGATCGGCACCGCGCACCAGATCGAAGACTGTCAATGCGGGACGGCCGTACACTTCGGCGGCGTTGAGGTCCTGCGTTTCGATGTCGTCGAAGGCGAGCACCGCCGCGTGCGACGCGAGACCATAGCGCGCGATGCGCGCAAGAAAGTCATTCGCGAGTGCGGCATCGCGCGCGCGATCGCCGGTCGATTTCAACAGCTCAAGCCAAAAAGTATTGTGGCCCAGCGCGCGCAGGCCGAGCGGATATTGCAGCATCCACGACCACACGCCGCCGCCCTGCGGATAGCTCGCGACCGAACGATTGGCGAGCACGATGAGCATGTCGACTTTTACTTCGCGAGGAATTCGCGCAGCAGTCGCGCGAGCTCGTCCGGCTTCTCCTCGGGGATGAAATGGCCACAATCCGCGATCGCGCCACCTTCAGCCTTGATCGCGACGCGCCGCAGCGACTGCACGATGAGATCGCCACGGCCGCGGCTGCCACCACCGCCGATCCCGAGCGTCGGCATCGGAAGCTTGAAGCCGGTCGCGAGCAGCTCGCGATTGTCCGCGACATCCTGCGGCAGCGCGCGATAGAAGTTGAATCCCGCGCGCATCGCGCCCGGCTGCGAGTAGGTGCGCACATACTCCGCGATGTCGGCATCGCTGAAGACATTCGCCTGATCGGTTCCGGCCATGAAAAACCACTCGAGGTAGGTGCGCTCGCGCCCGTAGGTCAGCGCCTCCGGCAAGTCAGGCACCTGATGAAACAGGTGATGCCAGCGCGGCGGTCCTCCACTGAGGCCGGAGCCGGCGGGAACGTCGCCCGGCACAGGCGCATCGAGCATCGCAAGATGCGTCACCGCATCGGCGTGATCTGCGGTGAGGCGAAACGCGGTTGGCGCGCCCCAATCGTGCCCGACTACATCGAATTTCTGGATTCCCAAATGATCGTGCATCAAGCTCCAGAGATCGCCCGCAACAGTCTTCTTGTCGTATCCCTTCGAGGGTCGCGAGGAATCGCCGAGCCCGCGCAAGTCGGGCGCAACGAGGAAACATTGGGCGGCGAGCAGTGGCATCACGCGACGCCATTCGTACCAGGTCTGCGGCCATCCGTGGATGAGAATCACGGGATAGCCCTTTCCCGCTGTCACGTAATGCAACCGCACGCCTTTCAAATTCGCATAATGATGACGGAAGTCGTCGCTCATCGTTCTACTCTTTCGCCTCGTCATTCAGGGGCAACAGCAAGAAGTATGCTCCCATCGCGGTCGCGAGCGAGAACGCGATCGCCCATCGATACCCGCTATGCCCGATGATGAATCCTGCCACCGGCGGGCCCATCAGCACTCCTATACCGCCGCTGGTGTAGAGCGCGCCGAGCACGCTGCCGAGCCGCTGCGTGCCGTAGAAATGCGCGAGCACGGCAGGCGACAGCGCGACGTATCCGCCATATCCCACGCCGAGAATCAACGCGAAGAAGACCAGCACGAGGTATGAATTCGCGATCAGCCACAGAATAAAACTCAATCCTACGACGAGGTAGCAAAGCTGATACAATCTGACGAGCCCGAGCCGGTCCGCGAGCGCGCCGAGGCCCAAGCGCCCCACTACGCTCGCCCCGCCGATGAGACCCACCAGCGTCGCAGCGGCGACTTCGGTCGCGCCATGATCGCGTGCGAAGGCGGGCAGAAACACGAACGGCGTAAAAAGCCCCATCGAGGACAGCACCGACGACGCATAGAGCAATCTGAAGGTCGAGCCGCTGAAGACATCGCGAAACGTGAGCGGCGCGGGCGCGACATGCACCGGTGGCCGCTGCACTACCAATGCGCATCCGAAGAGCACCATCGCGCTGACGCCCGCGAGCACCTCGAAGGTGTTGCGCCACCCTATCCTCTCGATCAGCGCCGCGGCGATCGGCGCAACCACCAGCGTGCCGCATCCGATGCCGGCGACTGCGAGTCCGAGCGCGGTGTTGCGCCACCGCAAGAACCACCCCCCGACGACCGCGACCGTCGGAACGTATCCGCACGCGATGCCGACGCCGACCCCGATCCCGTAGGTTAGATAGCCGAGCCACAGGCGATCTATGAACGATGTCAGCAGCAGTCCGAGTCCGATCGCGATCGCGCCGACTACGATGATCGGGCGCGCGCCGAAACGATCGGCGAGATATCCTGCCGGCCATCCGAGGACGCCCCAGATGCATACCGTGATCGAAAAGACGGCGGAGGTCGCGCCCGGCCCAGCACCAAACTCGGCCGCCATCGGTTTGAAAAACGCGCCGAAGCTGTAGGCGACGCCATACACCGTGAACAGCGCGAGGAACGACACCGTGACCATGAGCCATGCTCGCGGCGAGTCAAGTTGCGAAATGGTGGCGTCGAGCCTAGCCTCGGAAGTTTGCGCCCCAGCGGCATTCATTGGCGGCTACTACCTCGAGCGAAGCGGCGCGACGCCGATCATCCAGCCATCGTCTAGTGCGCGGCTGCCGGCGCCGCTGCGGGAGCCTCCGGTTCGGCACACGCGCCCTCGTCGCAGGTGCACGAGGTTCCCGCGTTCGCCGCGGTGTAGCTGCTGCACCAGTCGGTGCAGTGGCTGCGGTTGTCATCGGTGCCGATGAAGTTCTTGCACTTGGCCGCCGCGCCGGCGGCTGCGCCTGCTTCGGTGAAGGTGCCGTGACGATCGAGATCGGTCGCGGAAGCGATGCCGGCGGACAGGACAAGCGCGGCGGTGATCAACATTAGGCGATAGATCATTTTTCTCCGGCGGCACAGGCCTTTAAAGCACGCCTTGTCGCATTTGCTGTGGCGGACCCTAGCAATGTTCCATCGATTTACCAAACGAACCGCGCTAAGGATCGAGGTCGAACCAGTCAGCGAGGTATAGCCATGAGCGAACGCGACATAGCGATCACGGCGAGCGATGGCGGCAAGTTTGGCGGTTATCTTTCCGTACCGCAGAGCGCGAAGGCACCCGGCGTCGTCATCATCCAGGAAATTTTCGGCGTCAACGATCACATTCGCGAGGTGGTCGATGAGTATGCGAATGCCGGCTACGTCGCCCTCGCGCCCGACCTGTTCTGGCGCATCCAACCGAACGTGCAGCTCGGCTACACGCCCGAGGACGTGCAGAAAGCGCGCGCATTTCGCCCCAGGTTCAACTTCGATCTCGGGGTGCGCGATATCGAATCGACGATGAAGACCTTGCGCGCGATGCCCGAATGCGATGGCAGAGTTGCGGTGGTCGGCTACTGCTTCGGCGGCCTGATGTCCTATCTCACCGCGGCGCGCACGGATGTCGCTGCGGCATCATGCTACTACGGCGGTGGCATCGATACGTTTATCGGCGAGGCGAGCGCGGTGAAGTGCCCGATTCAGTTTCACTTCGGTGCGAAAGATGCCGCGATCCCGCCTGCGGTGTGGGACAAGGTACGCGCCGCATTCGAGGGCCGCCGCGATGCGGAAGTCTTCGTCTATGAAGGCGCGGGGCACGGCTTCAATTGCACCAAGCGCGCATCGTTCAATCCGGAAGCCGCGAAGCTCGCACGCTCCCGCACGTTGGCATTGCTGCATCGGACCATCGGGCCGCGATAGCCGCCACGTCCTCGGTTCGGTACCCTCGCGCTTATGGCGATCAATCGAGTTTGCGTTTATTGCGCGTCGAGCAGTCAGTGCGATCAGATTTATCACGATGCCGCCGCGCGCCTCGGCAGGAACCTCGCGCGTAATGGCGTCACGGTCGTATATGGCGGCGGCAAGGCCGGCTCGATGGGCGCGCTGGCCGACGCCGCGCTGGCGGAAGGCGGCCGCGTTATCGGCGTGCTGCCGCGTTTCATGGACGAGGTTGAATGGGGGCATGAGCGCCTCACCGAATTGATCCTCGTCAACGATATGCACGAACGGAAGCGCCTGATGATTCAGGAGGTCGATGCGGTCGTCGCGTTGCCCGGCGCGTGCGGAACCTGGGAGGAACTGTTCGAGGCGATGAGCTTCAAGCGGCTCGGCTTGTTCATCGGCGCTATCGTCATCGTCAACACCAATCAGTACTACGCACCGATGCTGGAGATGCTGGAGCGCTCGGTCCAGTATCATTTCATGGACGAGCGCCATCGGGCAATGTGGACGGTGGTGGAGGAGCCCGAAGAGGTGCTCGACGCGATTCGCAAAGCAGCGCCGTGGAGCGCAAGCAATCGAAGCTTTGCGGCAATCTGACCGTTGCCTCGAAAAATCCGCACAGATAGCCTAGCTGACAATGGTCAGGGGCGGGGTTTTGGCGGCGCTGATAGGCGCCGTCTCGTTAACAATCTGTCAGGCTGCGATTGCTGCGCCGATTTCGGGCATCTACACCTATCATTGTGACAACGCGCGGGACGGCCAGAATCTGAATGAAACGATCCTGACCCCGTCGAATGTCAACTCGACCAGCTTCGGAAGAAGGTTCTCACGAGTAGTCGATGGATACGTCTATGCAGAACCCCTCTATGTAAACGGCGTACAGATTCCCCGTGTCGGCCTAAGCGAAGTGGTCTACGTCGCAACCGAACACGATAGTGTTTATGCTTTCGATGCCAGCGGCAAGCGAGTCGCGCCGTTCTGGCACGTAAGCTTTCTCACCAGAAAGCCCCGAGCCACCACTGTGCCGTCGCAGATGGTCGGAACCGACGATCTGGTTCCGGAGATCGGCATAACCGGAACGCCGGTCATCGATCCTGCTTCGAGCACGCTGTATGTGGTCGCGACGACTTTCGAGAAACCGAATTTCGTGATGCGGCTGCACGCGCTCGACCTCGCAACCGGCGCCGAAAAGTTCGGCGGTCCGGTGGTGATTTCCGCGAGCGCATCCGGGACCGGTGACGCCAGCGACAACGGCATCATCACCTTCGATCCTCATATCGCCAATCAACGTTCGGGCCTCGCGTTGGGCAACGGCGTCGTCTATA